>Ga0187880_1002714_pt1 | contig 13706 bp, 9 predicted proteins | sample June2016WEW_19_4_FD_132998 | JGI IMG/M metagenome (GOLD analysis project Ga0187880, IMG submission 132998) | Peatland microbial communities from SPRUCE experiment site at the Marcell Experimental Forest, Minnesota, USA - June2016WEW_19_40 | ecosystem: Environmental > Terrestrial > Soil > Wetlands...
ATAACCGCATCATGAATGACAGGAATAGCACCGGCCAGGGCAGGCCCGCCATTCACCTGAACGAGGTCGGCAGCAGCGGGCAGAAGGTCAAAGGTGATATGAGTCGCCTGAGCTTCAAGGATGGCTTCTGTCTTGCGAAGGTTCTTGTCGAGATTGCGAAGGTTGGTGAGATCCTTTTCGGTGAGCAAAAGGGACGATAGGCGCGCAGTGAGGTCGTTGACGCGCGCCTGAGACTGGTCGGCAAGTTCGAGACGTGTTTCGAGCGAGAGCAGGTTCCCCGATGTCACAGCTAGGTCAACGACGGTTCGCGCAGTGCGCAGCGTGTGTCCGGCCCGGTCACAGACCTCGGTGGCTTCAGCGAGGAGTCGCTTTTGTTGGTTCAATGCGGCGCCGGCTTGACGAAGGGTGGCGAGCGCCGATGATTCTTCGGCAGTGAGGGACTGGACACGCTCCTCGGCCCGAAGCAGATTGCTCTGCTGCTCCTTTCGGGTTTCGGCATCCCTCGTCGCGGAGACAAGACGGATTTCGCACAGGCGCAGCGTTGTGGCTGCGCTATTTTCCTGATCCTCAAAGCGCTGCGCTACGTCTCTCTTTTGCCGGGCTTCGACAAGAAGGTCGTCGGTGCGTGCCTCTTCGCCGGCGATGTCGGCCTCGGCGAGTTTGCGTTTTGCGGTCTGGAGTGCCCCAATGTCCTGAACGAGACTCCGCTGTCTCTCTTCAAGTGTGGTTACACTCTGCTTCGCTCGGTCCAGTTCCTCGACTGCTTCCTTATAACGACCTGCGGGCTTGCCGAGACCACTTCTGATCTTTGCGAGTTCTCCTCGAACACTTGCCAGCAAAGTCTTGCCGCGCGTGCCACCGGTGAGCGCACCCACTTCGTCTTCCAGACAGCCGTGGATGGTTTGCCGGGCCGAATCGGGGAGATTGGGCTGATCGACCGAGTCTCGCTGGGTGACCCAAAGCGCCGCCCACATGCCGACGTTATCTGCCTTTGAACCAGTTTTGCCAGCCTGGGTAAAGTTGAGGATACGCTGAAGCTGCTCCTCGGCCGCCTCGCCGTGGTGAACGGTGCCGTCTGGCAGCGTGAGGCGAGCGTACGGCTCCTTGTGCAGAAAACGCTTCTCGATCCGGTGTAAGCCCGTGGGGAGCTCGAACTCCAATGAGATGACGGGCGACGTCTTGTTTGTATGGTGCTGCATGGCAACAACACTGGCCGCTTTAGATACGTGCCGTTCAAAGAGGACGCCACGGATGGCCGCGAGCAGGGTGGACTTGCCGAACTCGTTACCCTCAGCGAGGACGTTGACCCCGTCGATGAGGCCTGCAAGGACGACGGGGTCGGTGAACTTGCGGAAGTGTTCGAGACGAAGCGAACGGATCTTCATCGGGTCTCCGCTGCGAGTCGCATGTGCAGGACGTAGAGCCGCTGGAGCGCCTCGGCAGCGAGTTCACGGTCGGGGTTGTGGGCGTCCTGTGCGAGCCCTGCGAGCCGGTCGGCGGCGACACGCACGAATCCTACGTGGTCAATGGCCTCGAGATCGGCTACTGAAGGCTTGAGGAAGAGTGCGTTTGCTTCGAGCCTGAGCGTTCGTAGCGCGCTGCCGAGGCCGGTGTGGATGATCTGTTCGAAGTGTTCGCGCGCAACCAGATCGAGCGTGCCGTCCACGCGGAGCTGCAGCAAAACGCGGCTGAGGTCGGGGTGCAGGGTTCGTATCCGGGTTTCAAGCGCAGACACATCCTCAAGTGAATTCAGCGTGGCATTCTCGCTACGCCAAATGAATCTACCGGACTCAATATGTGTCACCTTCGGCAGGGTTGCGGCTGTCACCTCTACCAGCAGCACCTCGCCGCCGCCCGTGCCGCCGAGGTCGAAGCCATCCGGCTCCGGTGTCCCCGAGTACCAGGTGCGATCATCGACGCGGCTAGCGCCGTGCCAATCACCGAGTGCGAGATAGTCCAATCGCGCGGTTGCGGCACGGTCTGGGGCCAGTAGGTTGTTGGTTGTATAGTCGGTCGAGCCGAAGCTCCGCACAGAGCCGTGCGCCAGCCCGATCCGCAGCGCGCCGGGTGGGGTGACGGCACTCTCAAATGCAGCAGTCGGGTCTCCACTCATGTGGCGATGTGTGAGGATCGCAGGAATGACCCAAGCAGAGCCGTCGGCGATGGGCCGGGGTTCAGGCGTGATGTGGATGACAATGTTGGGCGGCATCGTGCTACGCAACAGGCGTTCCCAAGGGGAATTGGCAGTGTGGGCGTCGTGGTTGCCTGGGATGAGGTGCCACTGGACATCTGGAAACTGACGCATGCGCTCGATGGGCCGGAGCAGCATATCGAGCCCTGGATGTGCACCGTCATAAATGTCGCCAGCGACGAGTACGGCCGATGCTTGGTGCTTAATGGCGAAGTCGCCGATGCGGGCGATGACCTCTAAGCGCTCCGCGCGAAGAACGGCCAAGGTTTCATCATCGACGAAGCCAAAGGGCTTTCCGATTTGCCAGTCGGAAGTGTGGAGGAAACGCATCGTATCCTAGCTTACCGCTCTTTTACGAAGGATTTGCACTCGTAACGAAACGCGTACTTTTGCGAAGCTGAAGTTCAGCCAGCGTCACGTCAGGAGAAGATGGATGCACCTTCCATGAACCATACCGCGCGCAGCACCTGCGCCGCCTCAGTCTGCGTCAGCTTGCGCTCCGCCAGGATCGCGTTCAGCGAGGCCGCTAGCTGAGCGTGGCCATACGGCGGCGGCGGGATTTCCGATGGTAAATTCGGTCGTTGCGAATCGTCTGGGCACTCATTGAGTGCATCGGGCTGTTGGCTTCAACTGAAATCCAGTCTTGATTTCTGGCGGAAACTTCAGGAGACACTGGCCGACTTGCGGGGACTGACCCGCGCGGGCCATTGTTTTCGGATCGACGACGAACCAGGAGCCGCAAAGATACCTCAATACAGATTCGGCACAAATCTCGGCAACGGGCTCGCCAGCGGTTGACCGCCCGAACGTGGTACGGTCTAATGAGAATCGGATTCACCTGGGCTTGACGTTGGTGCACGTTTTGCATTTTCGGGAGAACGGTAAGATGCAGTGTGACCAGCAGTTCCACTCCTTCCTTGTGCCTGACGCTACCATTGGAGACAATTCCCTCCAACTCTCGGCATCTGTCAGCGCTATTCCTGACTTGGACTGGGAAGACACCGCCAGCGGGAGCATTGGGAACCGATGAGCAACAAACCTCGGACACCCTCCATACGCTCGATTGCAATTCAGACGGTGGGCGGCACGCCTGCACGGAAGGGCTTCAACCTTCAGGACCACGTGGCCGCCAGCTACTGCATCCGCATGATGTCGGACGAACAGCTGAAGGAGATATGGTGCGAAACCCACGATGACATAACGCTCATTTGGCAAAGGCGGCAGGGGGAAGAAGTTGAGTTCGTCCAGGTCAAATCAGAAGAACCCAACCAATTGTGGTCTATCGCGAGATTGTGCCTACAAGACAGCGCGAGCAAGAAAAAAGACGGGACCTCGATCTTTGAGCGCTCCCTCGCTCATCACTGTTGCTCCGAGCCTTGCTGGTTCCGGATCGCGACTTCCCGCGATGTGATGGAAGAGCTCAAATCGCTTACCCTGCTAATCAACTCACCAGAGAGAACCGGAGCGAGAGCGCTCCTCGATGGCCTAGCCCTTCAGATTGAGAAGAAACTCGGCGGATTCAAATCGCCAAACGGCGAAGGGTGCAGCTTCTGGGTCAGCCGCACTCATTGGGAAGTGGTCCAGGGGGTAGAATCTGTGGAGCCGCGAAACATCGTGGCCCTGACGAGAGAGCTTGAACGTATCGGCGGAGGGCTGGTGATCGATCAGATTACCGAGCTCTATCGGAAGCTAGTCAGGCTGGCCTACGACGCCGGGCTTACGCCATCGGCAGAGGCCAAGAAGCTTAAGAGACCAGAGGTTCTGAGCTGGATCACCAGGACAGCCGAAGCCCTAGCGCACCCAGCTAGCATTAGCGGCACCAGACTGGCTAACAAAATGAAAGCTGCCAAACTTCCCCCCGATGCAGTTGATTCCGCACGGGAGACCCGATGGCTATACCGCCAGCGCGTTCTTGTTGATCCATATTCCTCGCCCTCCGACTACAAGCTCGTCCGAGGGGAAGTCGTCGCGAGCCTGAATTCACTTCGCGCTCGCCTTGACTCAGGAGATATATTGGACGACGGCCCAGCCTTCCACGCGCGGTGCCTCGGCAAGCTCGACGACATCTATTCATCCCAACCGTCTGCCAAGAAGCTAGGGCTGGCCTTTCTTCAGGGATGTATGTACGACGTAACTGACCGTTGTGGGCATCGTTTCCTCAGGGTGTCAGCATGAAGTCTGTCAGAAATCTCGGCTCATATCCTGCGGCGATGTCGATCGCCGCTGACGATATTCTGGAGTTCCACGCAGCACGCCTTCTCCTCCTCTTCCGTCTCTGCGGAACGAAAGACAGGATTGACGGCTTAACCAAGATGGCGAAGCTCGATTTTTTCGTTCGGTACCCGCAGTTCTTTAGCCGGGTGAGCGCCCACCTCCGTAGGGACGATACCGCGGCCCCAGGAGTCATCGAGTCGAGTATGGTCAGACATCACTACGGGCCATGGGACAAGCGCTACTATCACGTTCTCGCCTACCTTGAGGGGACGGGCCTTTTGGAGGTGACGAAAACCGGGTCGGCATTTCAATTTGAACTAACTCCACAAGGCAGGCGACTTGCCGACTCTCTGAAGGAGAAAGATGCATTCAAGCCGCTCGCCAACCAAATGAAAGTCGTGAAGCAAGAATTAGGCACGAAAAGCGGATCGGTCCTCAAAAAACTCATTTACCAGGTGTTTGCCAAAGAGGTCGCGGACAAAACCCGAGGGGAGGTTATAACCTGATGGGCGCACAAAGGCTCTCAATCGATTCGGTTTCGCGAAAGCGCCCGGACCAGACCGAAGACACCCTCAAGTTCGAGCTGGGCGTTAACGTCCTCGTTGGGGACGGGAACACCGGGAAGACCAAGTGGTTTGAAACAATCGATTACCTATTCGGCGACGAGGTCACGCCCGAGGAGCGGGCGGACCCGGATAACATTCTTTTCAGTAAATTTGAATCCGCCTCAGCGGTACTCAAGATCAATGATGATGAACTACTAGTTGAGCGCCGCTGGACGGAGCCCGGCTCACTTGGGAAGGTTTATGTTAACGGGGAGGCCCAATCCGTAAAGGACTACTGCCACATGTTGATGGAACGCCTCAACATTCCCATCCTGAACTATCCACAGGGAAACCCCTACGGCTCACGAAAATGGCCGGAGCTCTCATGGCGGGTCCTATTCCGGCATATGTATCGGCGCGAACATTTCTGGTCGGATCTAGCCGACCGGCAGCCACCGGTTGAGCAGCACGCGGCGTTGATGCAGCTCCTTGGAGTGGCGGGGCAGTTGTTTTCGTCAGATTACGGAGATTTAGTAGAGAAGAACAAGCGGCTTTGGGAGCTCCAGGCGAAGCGCGAGCACTTCATGAGTATGCTTGACCAGATATCGCGGGATCTGGTCGGTGCAGACGAACTCGGGGTGGCCCTTACACCAGAATCGATCGGCGTCGCAGAGCAAAAACTGAAGGAAGAAGAGAGCGGGATCGCAGACAAACGGGCCGTGGTGTTGAGCGATCTGCGAGCAACCGCCGAGCAGAAGCTTGGCGCGGCGAAGGAGCCCGTTCCCGATGTGGAGGCCATATCGGAACGCCTTATGCAATCAGAGGCGCAGCATGAGGAGCTTGGTGCTGCCATTCGACACACGTCAGAGCGACTCTCCGAAATGAAGACCGTCCGCCAGCTTCTTACGGAAGAATCAGCAAAGCTAAGCAGAGCGCAAGAGGCCAGCTATGTCCTCGCCGATCTTCGCGTAACTCACTGTCCCGCGTGCGACCAGGAATTGGAGAAGAGGACGGAGGACCACGCATGCTACGTCTGCAAGAAGAATCTCCCCGCCGCCGACGCGTCCGCAGGCACATCTAAACGGATTGAGTTTGAGACTGAACAGGTCCAAAGCGAATTGGAAGAGACTAAAGAACTCATCGATGAACTGGAGCGCGACCTCAATAAGAGGCAGCTTCAGCAGCGCGAACTGACGAACTCAATTGCGGAGCTTAAGGCGCTGTTACGCCCCATACGCCAAGCTGCAGCGGCCGTGCTGCCGCCTGAGCTCTTCGTACTCGATGCTAATTACGGGAGAATTCAGGAGAAGGCCCGACAACTGGCACGCATCAGAAGCGTTCTCAGCCATAGAGAAAGCCTTGCGGGAGAGATTCAAAAGGTCAAAGAAGAGATATCCGCAATAGAGAACACAGTGGAGACAAGAACAAATGAGGTAGATTTTGAGACGCTGGCCGACCATCTTCGAGACGGAATCAACACATATCTGAACCGCATCAAACAGCTGAATCCAAATTCGTGGCTAGGAAGCCAGGTCTCAGTTCGTCTCGCGGAGCGGTCCTTCAAATTCAAACTTGGCGAAAGCGGATGGGAAACCAAACTTGGAGGCACCCAGAGGCTCTATTTCCTATTCGCATACCAATATGCTTTGTTATCGCTGGCACAGTCGCCGGACAGCCTTTATCCGGGATTCTTAATGTTAGACTTCCCGGCAAATCTGGAAGATCGCGCCGCAATTGCCGACAAAGAGAATTTCATTCTCGAACCGTTCGTTGATCTCCTTCAGAAGAAAGAGATGAAGGGCTGTCAGGTGATCGCAGCAGGTAGGTCATTCAAAGGACTCAACCGGGTTCATGCAATAGAGCTTGAAGAGGTCTGGAAATAGCGGCGTGTTGCCCAAATCTCAGTGTCACGTCACGAAATGGGCCCCCCAGGCCTCGATTTGAGACCTGGGATCACCGTGGACTATCCAACCGTTTGTTACCGAGTCGTCGGCTACCCGGGAACTGACCGCGAGGATCACGAATTCGTACCGGGAAACGCCGATTGCGACGGCGATCTTCGATCCCGGGCTCCGTCATGAGATTCCAGTCGCCATGCCGACTTATCAGGACTATTTCTGTGGTTTAAAAGGCTCAACCCGGAAACATCGGTGGGTGGCGGACATTTCCCGAAATGAGAGGTGATGCTTCCTCTTGCGGCGAATTGAACATTCGCAGTTGGATCCATACCAGCCTTATGACAACAGAAGAGAAGCTGTTCCAGACTGGCCCGGGTAAACCACTCGCATCCGCGCGATATAACTGCGTCCCTTGAATAGCTTTTGCGTGATCACAGCGTGCCGTTCAGTTCCACTGTCATCGTCCCCAGCCAGAAACCTAGGGATACCGTCAATTTCTTCAAACAGAGTGAGCAGGCTATCCTTCGTTCCCTTTGCTTCGAGCGTGTATTTGCGCGAGGCCGTGGGCTTGATGGCAAGATCCATCTGCTGTCCCGCAGCCAGATTCGCGGAAGCAGGCTTCAGAAGCTCCAGCGATGACATTGTGCTCGGCAGCGCCGGGTACCACTGCAGCGCCCAAGCCTTGTCGGTGCCCGACAACGTACCCGGCGGTATAAGCCCGTTTGCATATTGCACTGGTTGCACAATCAGCCCCGCCGAAAACTCGTACTCCATGATCGAATCCGGGTCCCACGTCGAACCGTCAACCTGCTGCGGCGTAAGCTTCAGCAGAATATTTTCATAGATCTTGCTGGCGCTCCAGCTATTGGGCGCCGCTTCAAGCGAGGCATACACCGCATCATCGTTCCACACAATGCCGGCGAACGGGCTCTGGTGTTCATGCATCAATCCGAGCACATGCCCTAACTCATGCAATGCCGTCCCGCGGCCATATGGAGACGTCAGGTCCCACCCATATTGGGTGGTCGGCTCCGTGACCGGAACGCTCAAGATATCCCGTCCCACCTGCGATTGCGAAAGTCCCTCTGCTTCCGAATAAGCAATCCGGACCTCCGCATTCGCAAGATTTTGCACTTCAATAAAGTCCAGGCCAATACCCACAGCCTTCCACGTGGCAAACGCATTTCGAACCACATCCGCCTGCGCCGGTGGCACGGTATACGGCCCGCTGGTGAAGAAGCAATAGTGCAGCACCGTCCCATTGACCCACTTCGTCTGCGTCATCATAATCGCAGACGCCCGCATCGGATCGGCAGCAACAGTCGGATGTACTTGCGCTACCGGACGCGGAGCATTAGCGCAAAGCGGTTTCTGCGGAGAGTCAATGGCCGTCTTATTCGCCACAATCTTCTTCGGTGCCATATAAATCCTCTCTTGCGTTACTTCGGAACGGTGAAAGTAATGCCCAACCCAAACGCCGGTCTGTAGTTGGTCTGGATCGGCACCGAAGCCACAGTAGAAGGAACTGTGCCATTCAAGGTATAAGGAGCGGCGATGCTCGCCTCGCTTCCAAAGTGGACGCCGGGCGTGATCAGAAACGTTCGGAAAAAACCGAATGTAGGTCCGAGAAGGTACTCCGCAGTGGAGCCTCCCGAAGTCTGATCCCGCATGTTGGCAGCAATCCCGAAGCTGGCAGACAGCGAGAACAATTCGTTCGGCTCCCACAGCCTCATGCTCGCCAGCGCAAGAGGCAGCGGATGAAACTTCGAAGTCGAAACCAGCGTGATCGAATTCACCGCCGGAGTCATAGCCGTCGCCGGAGTGGTCACCGACAGCGTGTACTCGGGATCAGGAATCGTGCTGAACGCCACACCCGCGGAGAGCGTGAAAGACGACGTACATTCCACCGTCACGGAAAGCACAGGCTGCGCGGTCGGATTCACCAGCCCCGGCGTCAGATCGACACGCGTAAGCGTCACAACCGTGTCCTTCGTGCTCGAAAACGCGAACCCGCAGTCCGCCGGACGAGACATCGCAAACGGGTTCACCCAAGACGTCCCGCCCACGTAAGCGTCCCACTTCGCCTTCGTCGAAGTCATCTTTTGTTGCCACCCGACCAGCGCCTGTTGCGCGCTCATGAAGTTGGCATACGTCGTAGACCCGGGCGCAAGCGCCGCTGCGGCGGTCACAGCAGTCGCATTCTGAGCAATCGCTGCGGTGAACTGCGCAGGAAGCGCATTCAGAAACGCCTCATCGGCCTGCGCAAGAGTAATCTGGGCCGTGAGATCGCTCTCTACGGCCTGCTCCTTCTTGGACGCTGTTGCATCCGGGCTGGGAGTACCTTCATACGTCTTCTCCGCAGCCTGCAACTGGCTAAGGCTTAGGGTCATGCTGGCTTCGGCAGCCTTCAGCACAACCAGCTCCCCAGGAGCATAGCCAGTCAGTTGCGCGCTAAGGTTGGTGAGGTTGGTCGCGTCCGTGGCAAGCGAGTTCTGCAGATCGGCGATCATGGCCGGCTTCGGCCACGCAGCCACAGTCCCGGCGGTGAAAACCGATTGGGAATCGAGCAATTTGCCGGTCGCTGCTATCAGGTCGTCAGACTTATCCGAGGTGAACGTAAGATACAATGTCAAGGCAGACCCACCCTGCGTCACAAGACCAAGAGCCTGATTCGCAGTAATCTGCTCGGTGTGCAGTGTCTTTACGTCATTATTGAAGGCCGCAATCGCCCCAACATAAGTCTTCATGTTCGAAGTAAAGTCTGTCGTTGTCTTGCCACTAAAGGCATTAATGACCGTCATCGCTGCCGTCATCGCTTGGCTTACAGGATCGAACGCATCAGGCTTTCCTGTAACGACCTTAGGCGTAGCGTTACCTCCTCCGTTTGCTGGTTGCAAATCGCCCTGCTTAGGCGGCGCCGGTGCCGGAACTGTAGGAGTCGCAGCAGCATTCGTCGTCGCCAACGCTGTCAACCCGCTCCAAACATTCGGCGCGGCGTTGATAGTAATCGCGCTCCCGAACTGATAGCTGTATCGAATCGTATTGAGATTCACAGCCTTCACCACGGTGGGCCCGCGGAGAGTATCGCCAGTGTAGGTCCCGGAAGCAATGTCAAATGGGCCGTTGTGCACAAAGCGGTGGTGATGCTTGCTGCGACACTTCTCATTAGCCGCGGCCTGGGCGGCAGCATCCGAGTTAACGGGAGCCGATTTACCCTCATCGGTGCAATGCACGTTGTCCGCCCCGGCAGCAGAAGGAAGCGCAGCACCAGCCGGAACAGCCATCAATACGGACATCAAAACAGCCAAAGGAATGAAAAAGGAGCGCAGCAAGCAATAGCTCATGGATGAAACCACCTTAGAGACAGGATTGCGGCGCTATGCGCCGTTCTACACGGACCCCGAGGTCACGTCCTTCCGTTAGGCCGCGCCCATACATGGTCAGCGACCAACAGCGTGACAAAGCAACGTTGACTTGAAGGAGACTGGACACGAATCGGTCTCCGATTATGCAAGCTCAGAAAGGTACAAAATCGGGGCCGAGACTCTGAAGAGAGTCTCGTGAATCAGTTGCGTCAGGGGAGATAACACCGGAATTGTATTATTTCCTGCGCATTTACGCAACCCAAAAAATGGTGGCCAATTTTCGTGTGACCCGTATGAGGTCAGCCGCCCACATAAACCTTTGCCAGTAGGGTCTCCGAGCCGCCGGCTTGGCCCGCTGAGAACACGGCTTCCTGGCCTGTTGCGATGCGAACTGTCTTTGCTGTTCTGTGTTGGGTGGAGCGCAACCTAAAAAGATCGTTAACGAGAAACGCCGCAGTGTTCGATTTTCCAACCCCGACCCGATTATGTGATCCCGGTACACTGGCCGACATCCCGGGACAATTGAGGGCTCGCGATTCGCCCGTCCCTAACGCCTAACCCGGGCTTACAAACGCTACATTGCCGATGGGAGGAATTCTACCCACAGGTTCTTGGACCAACCGGCCTTGCCACCATGATCGTTTCTATTTCGAAGGCAGCACAACGCGCTTTGACTTCAGACGCAATCGTGTGGGCTACCAAGATGCACCGTACCTCTTCAAGTGGGCGCTTAAACAGATAAGCCAACATCGCACGGTATTTCATGCACTGAAGCGCCCCCGCCAAGTGGCTTCGGTCGCATTCCACCTCGACTTCGACGGCGACGAACCTCTTGTCCTTGTCGCGCAGAACGACATCAATGCGATCCCCCGTGCATTTGAAGGGGAATTCCATTTGATCTAAAACCAGACCTTCTTCACGCAAGACCGCAGACGGATCAGCAGCGATTCGCTCTTTCAGGGATCGGTGCACGTCGCCTTCCCTACCTTGGCCACCGAATTGTCCTCCGCGGGTGTTGTTAGCAACACTCTTTCGATCCTCCCGATCAGCGGATGCTTCGTACATCTGTCGTAAGGCGGCGAACTGCTCGACGGTCAATCGCTTCACGCCGGAATGATTGTCTCCGAACCCGTGAAGGTTCCAACTCGCCCTATAACCGATGAGAGGGAGAAACTCCTCCCGTGGAATGAACCCTCCGGAGTTAACAGGTTCGGTCAAAGCCCGATAGCGCCACCACATTTCCACGCCATTGTCGTACGGTTTTCTGCGACTATCTGGTGGTTGACTCGCGGGCTCAGTAACGCGAACAAGCGCAACAATACCAGCCCTTCCAGGAGCCTTTTGCATCGCACTTCCATCTGGATTAAGAGGTAATGGACCCGACTTCGACTCATATATGAAGGTCATATCCCCGGGTGCCAGCCGCCTAATGACGTCCCGTTGTCCGTGTTTAACCCAAACATGGGCGTGAGGTTCGCTGGCTGGCGTACCCATCGGGCGAGGCCAGTGGGTTGTAAGCCAATAGTTCATTGCTGCGTCCCATCCCCAGTCAGTAAAAGGCGAATGCCACTGCACCACAAGATTACTCCCGATAAACGCCGTTGCAGCCGGAAATCGGGTGCCTACGTGAGATTCCGGAATCCCGGACACTGGCCGACTTTCCGGTACTGATCGCTCCTCGGCGAGCGATTCGGCGACTCTAGCAGGAACTGTCGTGGCGTTGTCCCGATGTTACCGATAACAACGGTTCCGGGAACGACGGATCTCTGCTGCTCGACAGCGCGAGATCCAGCTACACGGTGTGTCTAGTTCACGGATATGTTTACCAATATCGAGAAGAACTGAGCTTTTTCAGTTGCGGGATACTGCACGGGGGAAGCGTGGACGTCTTCATCGATTCTTCACGAACATCAGCGAGGCTGTACGATCACCGGTTTGGGCAGATTGATCGAGCTGGAACCACTCTCGGGGATGGTGACTGGAACGCCGAGCGGCAGGTAGTGGGCCAGCGCGTCCTCTTTCGCCCATTCCAGATCCCATCCGTCTTCGATCGCCAGCAGGATGTATTTGCCGGGAGGAATTTCGCGGAGCTCGAAGCTGCCATCCAGATCACTCTGGCCTCTGGATGTGAACTGCCTGCGGAGGGACTGGTCGATGTGTAGAAGCAGGACCAGGACACCGGCGGCCGGCTTGTCGTCCTTGCGCGCGAATCCCCTCAGACTGCCGGAGGCGGGCGCGATCAGGGCGGTCAGCGACAGGCTGGCTCCCGCTTTGACTGGCAGATCATAGGCGGACAATGGCTTGCCATCGGAGACCACCTTGCCGACGGAATACGACTGGCTGTCCTGAGTGACCGCAAGGAGGTACGCACCTGGATCCAATCCGTCGACCTCCGCCTCGCCCTTCTCGTTGACCTACGCTGACTGAACGGAGTGCACATCCTTTGCAATGAGAGCAACCTGAAGATGAATTGGCAGGCTGCCGCCGTCCAACGCCTTGAACTGCAGCTTGATGTTGCCCAGCTCCTGTTCGGCGTTTGCACTCGCGCTGGCGCTGCCCGTCGTGAGGTTGAGTCGAACCGACCGCGTGATGGCTCCGGGCGCATCGTCGGACTGCTGCAACACATACTCGCCCGGAGGCACTCCGCTGATGGCGTACGTCGTCGGTGAAGCATATCTCAGTTCTCCCTGAAACGGTTCGAGCTGGCCAAAGACCTTTTGCCGCAAGATCGCACTGACGACGATCTTGTTATCCGACGGTCTTGGAATGGTTACCGTCACCGCGGGCACTGGGAAGAGCCGCAGATCGATGTTGCGTTGCTCTGCGGGACGCACCTGAATCGCCTCGGCACTGGCGGAGTCGGTTGCCTCGGGATAGAAGATGGTGGGGTAGGCCACGTCGAGCGAGGGATCGAACGAGTCCACCACTTGCACAGCGTTCTGCTGCCCTGGCTGCCCTGGCCGTGCTGGCTGCGCTGATTGCGGATGGATCGCATACCATGGGGTCGCCGTGGCCAACAGATAATACGTTCCCGGTTGCAGATGGTCGACGTCATACTCGCCGAGCTCGTTGGTCTGCGCGAAGCCCACCTGCATGATGCGCACGTCACCCCGGTCTCGGTTCTCGCGATAGAGTTTGATAGTTGCTTCTTTCACCGGATCGCCAGATTCGTCGATGACGTGTCCGCTGATCGTGGCCTCTGGCATCAGCTTCAGAAGCAGCGACTCTGTGTCCACGCCCGCGCTACCTTCCCTCTGACGGCGACTTGGGCTGACGGCTCATTGGGAACGATTGTGCTCGGCTTCTCGGTATTGAATGGACTCTGCCAGAGATTGTCCCGTAATTCCGAAAGATGGCGGTGGTATATTTTAGAGATGAAGCAGCAGGACGGCGGACTAGCTCGGACTCAGATCACGCTACCCAGCGTGGGAGAGTTCTTTTCACCGACCGGGATACTCGCGCACGCCAGCGGACTCCAGTTTGAGTTTCGCCC
>Ga0187880_1002715_pt1 | contig 13703 bp, 13 predicted proteins | sample June2016WEW_19_4_FD_132998 | JGI IMG/M metagenome (GOLD analysis project Ga0187880, IMG submission 132998) | Peatland microbial communities from SPRUCE experiment site at the Marcell Experimental Forest, Minnesota, USA - June2016WEW_19_40 | ecosystem: Environmental > Terrestrial > Soil >...
GCACTTTGCCGGCCGCCTGCACGGCGTCGGTGTGGAAGTACACATCAGCTTCGCTGGCGATCTTGCCAATCTCGCTCACCGGCTGCAGCACACCGGTTTCGTTGTTCGCCAGAATGATGCTGATGAGCTTGGTCTCCGGACGCAACGCCCGCCGCACATCATCGGGATCGACCAGCGCCCGGCCGTCCACCGGTAAGTAGGTCACGGCGCAACCCATCTCTTCGAGACGCTTGCACGCGTTTAGCACCGCGTGATGCTCTACGCTCGAGGTGATTAGGTGATCGCCCGGCTTCATCAGGCCAAACAGCGCCAAATTGTCGCCCTCGGTGCCCCCGCTGGTGAAGACGATCTCCGCCGGACGGCAGTTCAGCAACTCCGCAACCTGCTCGCGCGCGTGCTCCACCGCGGAGCGCGCCTGCTGTCCCTGCTGATGAATGGACGACGCGTTGCCAAACTTCTCGAAGAAGTAGGGGCGCATAGCCTCAAACACTTCGGGAAGAAGCGGAGTGGTGGCGTTGTTGTCGAGGTAGACCCGGTGCATTTCTGGCTCTATTCTAACGGTTTAGTTAGATTCGGGGCGGGGAAGCGGGGATTCGGGGAAGAGGCCGCTGCCCCTTAGTTCTCACCGCTCGACCCATCGGAGCTTGCCATGAAAATCGCGTTCTTTCAATCGGCGTCTGACTTTCGAGAATGGTTGGCATCGAATCACGGCAAAGCCCACGAGGCCTGGGTTGGGTTCTACAAGAAGAACTCGGGCAAGGGTGGCATTAGCTATCAGGAGGCCGTGGATGAAGCACTCTGTTTCGGCTGGATCGACGGGTTAAAAAAGGCGGTGGATGATGTCAGCTACACCCACCGGTTCACCCCGCGAAAGCCGAAGAGCTTCTGGAGCGCAGTGAACATTAAACGCATTGCCGAGCTTAAGCGGCGTGGACGCATGACGGCGCCAGGACTCAAGGCGTTTGCAGGGCGCGACGAGCAGAAGGCAAGGCAGTATTCGTATGAGAGAAGTACCTGCAAACTGGAGGGCGCACACGAGAAACAGTTTCGGGGGCAGGAGAAGGCGTGGGAGTTTTTTCAGGCCCAACCTCCCGGCTATCGACGGACCGCGACTTGGTGGGTGATTAGCGCGAAGCGGGAGGAAACGCGAGGCAAGCGGCTCGCTAAGCTGATTGAAACCTCAGAGCAGGGGCGCAGGTTGGATATGCTGGTCTCCCAAAGCAAGAAAAAGCCCGGCGCGAAGTAGTTGATGAAACAGAAATTTGTGCCGTCCCTACGGGACTCGGATTCATGATGCACGCCTACCCAGCGCTGAAGCGCTGGGCTAAGCTCTTTCGCGCCTACGGCGCTCGTCTTCAGAGCGAAGAGCGAATGGCGAACAGCGAACAGCGAATAGCGAATAGCGAAAAGCGGATAGCGGCTCCTACCGCTCCCCCATCGGCACGTATTTGTTCGGATAGAGCGGGCCCTGATACTCGGCGCGCGGGCGAATCAAGCGATTGTCATTGAGTTGCTCGATCACGTGCGCCGTCCAGCCCGCCACGCGCGACACGGCGAACACCGGCGTGAACAGATCGATGTCGATGCCCAGCGTGTGATAGGTGGAAGCAGAATAAAAGTCAACGTTGGCGTTGAGCTTGCGATCCTCGACAATAAACTCCTCGATTTTGCGCGAGATTTCGAACCACTTGGTGTTGCCGCTGGACTCTCCTAGATCGCGCGACATCGTTCGCAGATGCGTGGCCCGCGGATCTTCCGTGTGATACACGCGATGCCCGAATCCAGGGACTTTCTTCTTCTGCGCCAGCATCCCTTTCACGTAATCGACCGGGTCCGCCCCCGATGCGTCCACGGCTTCCAGGATACGGAACACCGCCTCGTTAGCCCCGCCGTGCAGTGGCCCCTTAAGCGCACCAATGGCTGCGGTAACGGCGGAATGCATGTCGCTGAGGGTCGCTGCCACCACGCGCGCCGCGAAGGTCGAGGCATTCAGCTCATGATCGGCGTGCAGGATAAGCGCGATGTCGAAGGCGCGCTCCGCCGTCGCACTCGGGATCTCGCCACTTAGCATGTAAAGAAAATTGCCGGCATGGGACAGCGAACGGTCGGGCTCGATCAACGGCTTGCCTTTGCGGATGCGATCGTAAGCGGCAACCACGTAAGCAAGTTGTGCCGTCAATCGAATCGCCTTGCGCACGTTCGCTGCGTGGTCGTTTACCTTCTCTTCGGGGTCGTAATACGACAGGGCCGAAACGGTGGTGCGCAGAACGTCCATGGGTAGCGCGTGTTTGGGGGCCTGCCGCAACAGGCTGATGATGGAGGCATCCAGTTTGCGCTCGCGTGCCAGGCCCAGCTTCAACTCCTGCAACTCGGCGCGGTTGGGCAGGTGTCCAAACCAGAGCAGATAGCAGACTTCTTCGAAGTTCGAATGATCGGCCAGTTCGTGGATGTCGATGCCGCGATAGGCCAGGACGCCTTGGTCGCCATCGATGAAACAAATGCTGGAATTGGCCGCGGTAATGCCTTCCAGGCCCTTGCCGCTGTGCGCCGTCGTGGACATGAATACCTCTTGCGGCTTCTTGCGCCGCCGTGAAAAACACAAAGGTGAACTGCGCGGTTGACAGGGTGAAAAGCCGCGCTGAAGTGCTTATCTTTTTATACTCCGGGGCTTCTGGAATCGTCCATCATGCCGCCATCGGTTCGAATGGCAGCCGATCAGTTTCTGTCACACGCGCCTGCGGCCCAACCGTGGATTGCAGTATATTCGTCCCGCCACTGCTTACCTTGAGGCCGGTCCCACGTCCAAGGGCAGCGTCATATCCGTGGCGCCGAATTGCCATGTCTGCAAGGCCCGATTCTCCTGGCAGAGTCCGCCATCGTAAAAGGAGGGTTGTTCCATGTACAAGCTTCGTTTGGTGCTGTTGCTCGCTGTCCTGATGTTGGCCGCGGGCCTTTGCAATGCGCAGTCCACACTGGTCGATTTACCTCGTCAAAGCCAACATGCAATCGTGATGCAGCGCGTTGGCGTGACCGACATCACCATCAACTACCATCGCCCGCTGGTGAATGGGCGCAAGATCTTCGGCGGCCTGGTTCCTTACGGAGAGGTGTGGCGGGCCGGCGCCAATGAGAATACGACCATCACCTTTCCCGACGCGGTCACGGTCGAAGGCCAGCCTCTGGCCGCGGGGACCTACGGCCTGCACATGATTCCCACCGCGGACCAGTGGACCGTCATCTTCTCGAAGATGCACACCGCATGGGGAAGTTTTAGCTACAACCAGGCGGAGGACGCATTGCGAGTTACGGTCAAGCCCGAGACGGCCGATTTTCATGACGCCCTGGCCTACGACTTCGACCAGCTCAAGCCCGATTCTGCCGTGGTGACCATGCGCTGGGACAAAGTCGCTGTCCCGTTCAAAGTCGCGGTCAATGTCAACGAAGTGGTCGAAGCGAGCCTGCAAAAGCAGATGCGCGGATTGGTGCAGTACACCTGGGACTCATGGAATGACGCCGCCACCTACCTGGTCGACAACAAGATGAACTTGAATGAAGCGCTGACCTATGAGGACAAATCGATCCAGAATGAGGAGCGCTTCGAGAACCTGATGGAGAAGGCCAAGATACTCGATGACTTGGGCCGTAAAGATGAAGCCACCAGCGCACGCAAACAAGCTTTGGGAATCGGCAATGCGCAGCAGCTATACGGCTATGGCCGGCAACTGCAGCGCGAGAAGCGTGCGGACGAAGCGTTTGCGCTCTATCTCTCGACCGCGAAGAAATATCCCGATTATTGGCTTTCACACGCCGGTTTGGCGCGGGTCTATAGCAGCAAGGGTGATTTCGACAATGCCACCAAGCAAATGGAGATGTGCCTTGCCGGCGCGCCCGATGCGGCAAAGACCGGCGTGCAGGGCTTAATCAAGCGTCTGCAGGCGAAGCAAGACATCAATCAGTGAGCTTGGACTGTTGCTTCACCGCGCCTGGGCGCGGTGTGGTTGTCGTTGTCACAAGTCGGGGTGATAGCAGTGGGCTGGACCGAGGCCTGGCCCACTGCCTGTTTGTTTCCCGCTTCGTCGGGAGTTATAGTTAAGGGTTTCCTTGTCTCATCCGGAGTTTCCTGTACCGGACAATACCTCACGCGGGTCTCGCGTTCGGAGTCATCATGATTAAACGTTTCGTTCTGCTGCTGTGCGTCCTCACGCTCGGCTTGGGCAGCTTCGCCTTTGCCGACGAGGGCATGTGGTTGTTTAACGCTTTCCCCAAGGATCAAGTCCAGGCCAAGTACGGCTTTGCCCCCGACCAAGCCTGGCTTGACCATGTGCGGCTTTCTTCCGCTCGCGCTCCCAACGGCTCGTCTTCTTTTGTGTCTGCCGACGGACTGATCTTTACCAATCATCACATCGCGCAGGAGTGTATCCACGATCTTTCCACCAATGGCAAGGACTACATGAAGAATGGGTTCTACGCGCCGACCAGGGCGGAAGAGCCGAAATGTCCGGGCGTGGAATTCATCGTACTGGAAGACATGCAAGACGTTACCACCAAGGTGAATGCCGCGGTCAAGCCCGGCATGTCAACCGCCGATGCCGGCAAGGCGCAGCGCGAAGAAATGTCGTCGCTGGAAAAGGAGTGTTCAACCGAGGGTATGCGGTGCGATGTGGTCACCCTGTATTCGGGCGCCATGTACCAACTCTACAAATACAAGAAGTACGACGATATTCGGCTGGTCTTTGCCCCCGAATTCGACATGGCGTTCTTCGGCGGCGATCCCGACAACTTTGAATATCCCCGCTACGATCTGGACATTTCGTTCTTCCGGGCCTATGAAAACGGAGAGCCGGCCAAGATCCACGATTACCTGAAGTGGTCGCCGGTGGGCGTAAAGGAAGGTGACCTGGTTTTTGTTTCCGGCCATCCTGGCCGGACTGGCCGTTTGCTCACGGTGGACCAGCTCAGCTTCCTGCGCGATTACCAATACCCCATGCAGCTCAACTCCTACAAGCGTCGCATCGCCATGCTGGAGAAATTCCGTGCAGCGTCGGACGAAAATGCCCGCGAAGCCGAGAGCGACTTTTTCGGATTGCAGAACTCCTTCAAGGCCGTCACCGGCTATGAAGGCGGATTGCAGGATAAAGATCTGATGGGCAAGAAGGCGGCCGACGAGAAGGCGCTGCGCGACTTTATCAATTCCGATCCCAAGCTCAAAGCTGAGTTCGGCGATCCGTGGGCCGAAATTGCCAAGGCGGTCGAGGTCCAGAAGCAGATTTACAAGCCCTTGAACTACCTGGACAACCTGGGTGGTTTTCGTGGTGATCTCGCCCGCTATGCCCGCAACATCGTGCGCGCATCCGAGCAAAAGCAGAAGCCCAGCAACCAGCGGATCCGCGGTTTCCAGGACTCGGCTTTACCCACGCTGGAGCAGCAATTGTTCTCCACCGCCCCCACGTACAAAGCGCTGGAGCAGGCTTTGCTAGCCGAGAGCCTGGCCGAAATGCAGGACGTTCTTGGCGCCGACAATGCGGACGTGAGGAAAGCCCTGGCTGGTAAGACTCCGGACGAGCGCGCCAAGGAGCTGATTGACGGAACCAAGCTCGACGACGTGGCGGTTCGCAAGCAACTCTACGAAGGCGGCGAAGCTGCGGTGCAAGCCAGCAACGATCCCTTGATCGCACTCATGCGCCAAATCGAGCCGGACGCTGTCGCCATCCACCAGCGCGATGAAGATGAAGTGCAATCAGTCCTGCGCCGTGATGGCGGGTACATCGGCAAGGCGCTGTTCGCCAAGGAAGGGTTCAAGGTCCCTCCCGACGCGACCTTCACCCTGCGTCTCAGTTATGGTCCCGTGGAAGGCTACAAGCTGAACGGGAAGAAAGTGCCGTGGTTTACGACCATGGGCGGAGCCTACAAGCATGCCGCTGACCATGGCAGCAAGACGCCCTACCAGCTTCCGGAAAGCTGGCTGAAGGCCAAGTCGTCGATCGACCTCAACACGCCGTTCAATACGGTTTCCACGCCCGATATCATCGGCGGCAACTCCGGCAGCCCGGTCATCAATAAGAACGCCGAAGTGGTGGGAATCATCTTCGACGGCAACATCGAATCGCTGCCCTGGGACTTCGAGTACAGCGACAAGGTGGCGCGTTCGGTCGAGGTGGATTCGCGGGCGATCCTCGAGTCGCTGCGTAAGATCTATCACGCCGACGCTTTGGCCAACGAGATTACCGGCGCCGAAGCTGCGCCCATGAAGCCAAATCCGCAGAACAAGCTGCGCAAGCCGGTCAGCAAGCAGCAGTAAGGGTAGTGAATGGTTGAGGCACTGCGTGATGCGTGATTACAGCGGACTGCTAATCTTGGCGGCCCTTACACTGGTTGGCATATGGGCCATTGTGAATCCTGGCGGAATCATCGGTCGGGCCAAACATGCGCATCCCGCTCTCAGCGAAAATGACACCTCGGTTCAATTCGTCGCCAAACTCGTCGGAGCATTACTTGTTGGGTTGTCAGTTCTGATTTTGGTAGCGTTCGTTTTTGGACGGTATAGATAAGAGTTCAAATTGAGCCACTACCCAGCAAAGCGGCGGATCATCGACCAAAAATATTTGGAAGGAAAGGCGCGGCCACGGTCGCGCCCCCGCGCGAATCCGGCGAGCGATTCCGGTTAGAGCTTGCGTATTGGGCCGGGATAACGGGCTACGACCAGATCGAGGGTTAGCAGCGTGATTCCCTCAACGGTCGCCTGCGCCACCAGTAAACGATCGAACGGGTCCTTGTGAATCGCTGGTAGGTCCTCCACGGCGACCACGTGGGCGCTCATAATGGGCAATTCGCTATAACCGTTGTCCAATAACCCGCGGCGCAGAAGTCGTGCATCGACTTGAAAATCCTTTCGGCCCAATCCCCGCTTGATGGCAATCTCCCACAAGCTGGCGACGCTGAAAAGCGGCTCATTGTCTGCATCATTGATCAATCGGCGCGCGCTTGCCGAGAGCCGCGCTGGCTCGCCGGCCGCCCAGAGCAGAACATGGGTATCCAACAGCAGCTTCATGCGCCACCAGTGAATAGCCGCTCGATCTCGCGCCGGGTCATCCGGTCGAAGTCCTTCGGGACGGTAATCTGTCCCGTCATAAACCCGAGTCGGCACACTTGACGGCCTGTAGGGGCGCTCAACGCCGTAACTTTGACGATAGGCTTGCCCGCCTTGGCGATAATGAAGGGTTCGCCTCTGCTCGCCTCATCGACGAGTTTTGAAAGCTGAGTTTTGGCTTCGTGAATGTTGATCTGCTTCATAGCTGTTGAACCAGACTAAGTTAGTCTAGTCCATCTACGCACCAGCCGCAACCCGTGCGGCCAAGTCGCGCCTTTTCTGCAGTGACATCCCCGCCTCGTTTCCCACGTGGAGCAATTCCAGGGTGGCTTGTAGCCTGGGTAGTGCGGGCCTGAACCCGGGTTATTCATCAGCCCATGTTAGTTGTTTGGGTGTCATCCCGAGCGACGAGGTCGCCGCGGCGACCGAGGAGTCGAGGGACCCCTATGGCCGCCAACAATCTCGGACTTGCTGCTGGGCCAGGCGGCTACGTTGTGATTCTTGCAGCTATAGGGGTCCTTCGACTCCCCCTCACTGCGTTCGGGGTCGCTCAGGATGACAGACAGAAAAGCAAGTTCCTCGACTCGGGCCGCGCCGGGCGGATACAACATCGGGGAACCGCTCTAGATGCGTCGCTTCGGTAGTGTCTCAGTTACAAATAAGCCTTGCGCCCAGTTCCTTCATCAGCCGAGCCAAGGCGATCATTTTAGTGAACTCGGTCGCATAGGTTTCTGGAACCGAGATTTCTTTACAGAAGCCTTTCGGGTCGATGCCTGCCAGCTCATCAGCGTTTTTCAACACCTGAAAGTGGAACATCGCAATCTTCTGGTTCTTTCCCGCTGCACGCTGCACGGCGGTTTTGATTCGCTCGATCACAAATTCGCTCCTTTGGGTGCCCTTGACTGAGACCTCTCATACATCCTCACGACGGCTGCTTCTAAATCGCCTGGTCCAATCAAGAGATCCTCCCATTTGGCCCGTTCTTTCACCAAGGCAGTCAGTTCATCCCTTTTCGCTTCATCCATGTTCTTGTAGGTCTCTTCGATCTCCATCCGCTGACGTTCTGCTTCGGCTCTTGCTTCGGCTTCTGCTTTGACTCTTGTCGCAGCTTCTTCCTCGCACAATCGGCATCGACCGAAAACTCCGTGGGGGTAGCACCGTTTCGATCTGAACAGGTCGCTTAGGAACCAATAGGCGATAAACAAGACAAGTAGCCAGCCAAGCCAGCTCATAAATAGGAGTTCCCTCCTCCAGCACTGAATCGCTCAAATTCTAATGCTCTCCAGCGGTTCTGCAAAACGCGCCACAGCCGTCGCTTCCAATCCTGCGACCATGCCTTCTCCGGAACATCCAATGTGTTAGCCTTCTACGTGGGTAGAGTGTGCTGGATGGGCCTGTCCAGGCCCGTCGAACCAAAGTCCAAGCAGGTCCCTTTCAAGGAACACAGCGTTGATCAACAAGCTTATCGCCAAGGTTTTTGGCACCAGCAACGAACGGGAAATCAAGCGGATTATGCCGCTGGTAGAGCGCATCAATGCGCTTGAGCCCGAGACGAAGCAGCTCAGCGATGAGCAGCTCAAGGCCAAGACAGAAGAGTTCCGCAAGCGTATCCGCGAGCGTGTGGATGCAGTCGAGGACCCCGACGAGAAGGACCGCGAGCTGAAGCTGGTGCTGGACGAGGTCCTTCCGGAGGCGTTTGCGGTGGCCCGCGAGGCGGGTTGGCGCGTGCTGAAGATGCGCCACTTCGACGTGCAACTCGTCGGCGGCGTGGTGCTGCACCAGGGCAAGATCGCCGAGATGAAGACTGGCGAAGGGAAAACGCTGGTTGCCACCTTGCCGGTTTACCTCAATGCGCTTTCTGGACGCGGCGTCCACGTGGTCACGGTCAACGACTACCTGGCCAAGCGCGACTCGGAGTGGATGGGCAAGCTCTACACCTTCCTCGGCCTGACGGTCGGCGTCATCGTGCACGATCTCGACGATCGTGAGCGGCGCGAGGCCTATGGCGCCGACGTTACCTACGGCACCAACAACGAGTTCGGTTTCGACTATCTGCGCGACAACATGAAGTTCGACCTCACCGACTGCGTGCAGCGCGGACACAACTATTCCATCGTTGACGAAGTGGATTCGATCCTGATCGACGAAGCGCGCACCCCGCTCATCATCAGCGGCCAGAGCGAGGAGTCCACCGACAAGTATTACCGCGTGAACCGCATCATTCCTCAACTGGAGCTGGGCGAGGAGATCGAAAAGGGTCTCGGCGAAGACAAAGTCCTTACCGGCGATTTCGTGGTGGACGAAAAGCACCGCACCATCACGGTTACCGACGTGGGCTGGGAAAAGGTGGAGCGCCTGCTGGGCATCGGGAACATCGCCGATCCCGAGAACTGGGACCTGAAGCACCACGTGGATACCGCAATCAAGGCGCACGCGCTCTATCGCCGCGATGTCGAGTACGTGGTGAAGGACGGGGAAGTGCTGATCGTGGACGAGTTCACCGGACGCCTCATGCCCGGCCGCCGCTGGTCTGATGGATTGCATCAGGCGGTGGAGGCCAAGGAAGGCGTGAAGATCGAGCGCGAAAACCAGACGCTCGCCACCGTCACCTTCCAGAATTACTTCCGCATGTACAAAAAGCTGGCCGGCATGACCGGCACGGCGGAAACGGAAGCGCCTGAGTTCGACAAGATCTACAAGCTGGAAGTGGTGGTCATTCCGACCAACAAGGTTCTGCTGCGCGTTGAGAACTCCGATGTCGTGTATCGCACCGAGAAGGAAAAGTTTTTCGCTTCGGCCGATGAGATCCAGAAGCTCGCCGAAATAGGGCAGCCCATCCTAGTGGGCACGACTTCGGTGGAAAAGTCGGAGCGCCTGTCGGATTTACTGAAGAAGAAGGGCATCAAGCACGTGGTGCTGAATGCCAAGTACCACGAGAAGGAAGCCGAGATCGTTGCCCAGGCAGGCCGCAAGGGCGCAATCACGATCGCTACCAACATGGCCGGCCGCGGCACCGACATTCTGCTGGGCGGCAATTCCGAGTTCATGGCCAAGCAGGAGTGCATCAAGAAGGGACTGGCGCAGCCGCTCAAGGTGGTGGCGGGCGAAGTCACGGCCAAGCCCGACGATCCGAACCTCTCCTACTTCTATTACGGTGGCAACGAGTATCAGGTCCCCACGGCGCAGTGGAACGAGATCAACGCCAGCCATAAGGTAGTTACCGACGCCGAGCATGATGAAGTTGTTTCGCTTGGGGGCCTGTTTATCTTTGGCACTGAACGCCACGAGGCGCGCCGTATCGACAATCAGCTGCGTGGCCGCGCCGGCCGCCAGGGCGATCCCGGCGCATCGCGTTTCTACTTGTCGCTGGAAGATGACCTGATGCGCATCTTCGCCAAGGAGTGGGTGTCGAACCTGCTTCAGCGGCTGGGCATGGAAGAAGGCGTGCCAATCGAATCCAGGCTGATCACGCGCCGCATTGAGGCCGCGCAGAAGGCGGTTGAGGGCCAGAACTTCGAAGCCCGTAAGCATCTGCTCGAATACGACGATGTGATGAACAAGCAGCGCCAGGCGGTTTACGGATTGCGCCGGCAACTGCTGGAAGGCATCGATCAAAAAGAGCTCATCCTCGAGGATTACGTTCGCGAGATTCTGGGCGGGCTGCTCGACAAGTACGCGGCGAAGGAAACGCACGCCGAAGATTGGGACTTCAAGAGCCTGAAGAACCAGATCTTCACCCGCTTTGGAGTGGACATCGCGGCCGAGGGCATCCAGGCCGAAACGCTGAACCGGCAGGAACTCGGCGACACCATCTTCGACAAGCTGAAAGAGCGTTATGACGCCAAGGAGACGCTGATCGGTCCCGATGCTATGCGCCATCACGAGCGCATCATCATGTTGAGCGTGATCGACCAGCAGTGGAAAGACCACTTGCTCAGCATGGACCACCTGCGCGAAGGCATTGGATTGCGCGGCTATGGTCAGCACGATCCGCTGGTGGAATACAAGCGCGAATCGTTCGACATGTTCGAAGCCATGATGGAGCGCTTCGAAGAGGAGACGGTCCGCTACCTGTACCTGATGCAGGTGATCGAAGCGCCGTCTCAAGCGATTCCACAGCACGCGGTTTCCGCAGGAGACTTCGACAGCAACGATCAGGCGGTCGCAGCGTTCAGCACCGGCTCCCGACGCAATCGCGCCACCACCTCGATGGACGACATGGAAGAAGCCTTCCAGCGCCGCAAACGCCGCGAGCTGGAACAGGCGCGCATGGCGGGCGCAGGCGAAGCCGGGACCGTGCAGCAGGTGGTCCGCGGAGAGAAGGTCGGCCGCAACGATCCTTGTCCGTGTGGCAGCGGGAAAAAATACAAGAAATGCTGCGGGGCGTAGGGGCCGCAAAGCCCGCCTTTCGCTTTTCGCTCTTTGCTGAACCCCGTAGAAAGCTACAGCTCGCCTTTCGCTTTTTGCTGAACACCTTCGGCTGTCGCGTTGAGCGACAGCCGCCTCGAGCGACGAGTCGCAGCCTTTCCTACAAAGCGTCCTTATTCTGTGCTTCCACCTTTTTCCGCTTTTGGTTTCCCACAACGGTAGTATGGCTATTATTGCTTTGCGTTCCAGCCGGGACTCTGTTATTGTTCGCCCCAAATGGAGCCCTTTAGGGGTGCCCGCCGTGGGCTTGGGTCTCGGCTCGCGTAGGGAAAGGCTCACCGCTTCGACAACTCAGGAGGTCGTTATGGCATTTTGTGCGTCCTGCGGTACTCAAATGGCAGACAATGCAGCATTCTGTCCCAACTGCGGGAAGGCCGCGGCTCATGCCAGCGGCGCGGGCGCATCTCCGGCTTCTCCGGCTCCGGCACCAGCACCGGCGCCGCCTGCCAGCTATGGCAGCACCGCCGCTCCGGCTGCGCCGATGGAGGAAAACATAGCCGGCATGCTGGCTTACTTCACCATCATCCCGGCCATCATATTTCTGCTGGTTGAGCCCTACAATCGCAATCGCTTCGTGCGCTTTCACTCGTTTCAGTGCTTGTTTACATTCGCCGCACTGATTGTAGTCCGTGTTTGTCTCAGCGTCGCGAGCATGATCGTGTCCTTTCTGATCATCCCCTTGTGGGGATTGTTTGTCTTGGCCTGCATAGCGCTTTGGCTGTTGCTTGTTATTAAGGCGTATCAACACCAGATGTTCAAGTTGCCGATCGTGGGAGACTTGGCCGAAAAGCAGGCCAACGCATAGAGGCCGGTTCCCGGAACATTGACGGGTGCGCACATGGAGTGGGCACCCGCCGTGAATCTAGGACAGGGAACGAGAGCGAGCGCTGCCAGAGTGGCAGGAAGAAACAAGAGAGATGCTCGGCCGGGCCGTCTTTCGATCGTCTTGTTATTGACGAATTATTGACGAATGTTGTTATGTGACGAATGGCCTTGGCCAACTCCTCCATCTCAGGACATTTCAGTTCGGCGACCTCTGTTATACTGAGTCCGATTCATCGCTCCACCTTCAGAACCCAGGCTGCGTGAAGGGTACTCTTTAGGGCAGCTTGCTTCGGGCGAGTACGTGACTGCACGGTGCAGTCGCACAAGTTCTGATTCTGCTTGGTAAACCCACTTCGGGCGCGTAGCTCAATTGGCAGAGCAACTGACTCTTAATCAGTAGGTTGAAGGTTCGATTCCTTCCGCGCTCACCAAATTTTTCAATGACTTACCCCGACCAAGCCCGCACGGAAGCACTTTTGACCCGGTATTGAAAAGGCGCACTTTAGCGCACATGGTTCCAGAGCGCACGGCACACTTACGGCACACCCGTGTGGGGTGAACCCCTTCATTGAGACACTATGTATTGGCACACCTGTTGCCGCCAGGAGCAGATCGCGACTCGCAAGCGAAATCTGTGCATAATTCACCGGATGTGTGAGCGTTCGAGTCGAGCGATCCGCGGCGTGGGAGAATCCAGTACATTATCTGCAAGGGTTTGGAGCCACCGTATGGACAACGAGCAACTGCTAGAAGTAGAGGGCGTACCAACTTGGCTGGAAACACCGGTTACTGAAGTTCCACATACAAGCCCGCCGGTTGAGTCGCGCCCGCAAGTTCTTCCATTGCATGAACTGTCATGGGAGCATTTTGAGCGGTTGTGTCTTCGCTATGTCCGAAGTTGCGCCTCTGTCGTGATGACTCAGCTATATGGAATTCGGGGACAAAAGCAGGACGGGATTGATCTCTATGTTAGGCTCCCGTAATGCACCGCGAACTCTTGATAGGTGGGATTCAGGTCCGGATCGTAACGGCAGGCGCGGGTGACGGCCGTCTTGGTGTTATCGGGCACTACCAGAATCGGCACCCCTCCGAAAAACTCCAGGGCGTGGATGTGCGCCTGAATCCAGGCTTCCAGTTGCTGATCGCGAGTCGCTTCTGCGTAGGTGTAGGAACTGGCACCCAGCACGGAAACAAACAACGATGCCGGCCAGGCTTGCCCGGTCGTACTGTCATAGACGGGAATCGTTGCCCCCGCCCAGTCCACGAACATCTTTTCGCCGGCCTTGTGTTCCTGGCGCAAGACCACATCCAGGTGCCGCCGCCAGTGCTGATAGCGCTCGCAAAACCAACTGTAGCGATACCC
>Ga0187880_1002716_pt1 | contig 13698 bp, 10 predicted proteins | sample June2016WEW_19_4_FD_132998 | JGI IMG/M metagenome (GOLD analysis project Ga0187880, IMG submission 132998) | Peatland microbial communities from SPRUCE experiment site at the Marcell Experimental Forest, Minnesota, USA - June2016WEW_19_40 | ecosystem: Environmental > Terrestrial > Soil >...
CAGGGTGAACGTGATGAACACGTTGATGCTGTAGAGCACGACCAGGAAATCCACCGAACCGCCCGAGGAAAACATCAGCACCAGGGAAAACCCGCCCATCAGCAGGATGCCGTTGTGCGTCACCAGCCGGTCGCTGAGGGAGGCAAACCGCGTAGGCATCCAGCGGTCCGCCGCCATGTTTGCCAGCACGCGCGGTCCGTCAAGAAAGCCCGTCTGCGCGGCGACGAAGAGCAGCGCGGCCTCCGAGACGAGGGTAATCAAGATGAACGTGAACGCGGTGCCGTGCGGCCAGGAGACGGTCAGACGGTCGAACAGGACCGCATTAAGCGTCTTGCCGGATTCGGGCGTGACGCCATAGAGCAGGTAGCCGAGGAACAGGCCGGCAACGGTGACAGCCAGTGAGACCGCCATGTAGCGCATGGTGCGCTTGCCCGTCTGGACCCGCGGTTCGCGCAGGATGGGCAGGCCGTTGCTGACGGCCTCAATGCCGGTGTAAGTGCCCGCCCCCAGGCTGTAGGCCCGCAAGACCAGCAGAGCCATGCCGATCCAGCCCAATTGACTGTGCGATGCCGCCACTTCCGCGGTGGTATGATGCCAAACTTCGGGGAAAACACCCAGGTGCGTGACGATCGCGTAAACGATGACGAACGTATGTGTCAGCACGAACGCGATGAAAATCGGCACCCACGGCAGGACCGCTTCCTTGGCGCCGCGCAGATTCAACAGCATCAGCAGGCAGACGCCCGTGACTTTAACCATGAGTTTGTAAGACTGGTCGTTCTCCGGCAGCAAACTGAAAAGCGCGTCCGCGCCGCTGGCGATGGAGAGCGTGATGGTCAATACGTAGTCAATCAGCAGCGCCGAACCGGACACCACGCCCGCCGTCGGCGACAGCAGTTTACTGGCGACCAGATAGCCACCGCCGCCGGTTGGGAACAATTCGATGGTTTGCGAGTAACTCGCGCTGATGATGAAGACTGTCACCACCGTTGCCAGCCCCACCAGCAGGCTGAGATACGGATGGCCTGTCAAGGCCAGAAAAGCTTCCTGAGGGCCGTAACATGAGGACGACAACCCGTCCGCGCCCAGGCCGACCCAGGCAAAGAATGCGATGAGGGAAAGCTTGTGGAAAATGCGCTTGTCGGAAAGATTCCGCGCCCGGCCAACCATCAGGTCTTTCGTCGCGCCAAACCATTCACGCAAATTCATAGACGTTGCTGCAATGCCATCATTGCCAAACCCAACTGAGTTTTGTCGGAGGTTGTGTCACAAGGCATTGATTCAAGCAGAAACGAAACAGATTTACAGCTTAAAACTGCAGCCCCGGCTCGGCGGGCGCAAATCAGTTTTTGGACAACCAAAAACGCTGTGTCCCGAAGGGATCCCGCCTCGGCGGGAAAAATAGCAGTTGAAACTGCGGGCTATTTTCGCTTGTTCCTTCGGAACAAGAACACCTGCTTAAAAATTGAGATGCGCCCAGATCCTGGGAGCGCCGACGTCTCGTCGGCAGATGTGCCGCCTATCGCTCGGAGCGCGGGTCTGTGACCCGCAGCAGCTTCGCCTGGCAGACGTATTCGGAATTCCAAAAGTCTTCGCAAGTGAACCGGCTGTGATATCTTGCAGTTTGGACGTGTTGCGACTCGCAGAGTCGCGCTCCGGAAAACAACTCAATTTGTTTCCAGCAGCCGGTAACCCACGCCCGGCTCGGTGATGAAATGTTCGGGTTGCGCGGGATTGGTCTCCAGTTTTTCCCGCAGATGCGCGATGTGGACGCGCAGGTAATGCGTCTGCTCCACCGCCTTCGGCCCCCAGACTTCCGTCAGCAACTGGCGGTGCGTCAAAACCTTGCCGGCGTGCGTCACGAACAATCGCAGCAGCGAATACTCAATCGGCGTGAGCTTGATTTCCTGGCCGTGTTTGCGGACGACACGCGCGGACAAATCCACCTCCAGCTCGCCGCTGCGGAAAATCGCGTCCGCGCCCTGCGGCTGGGCGTGACGCAGCACGGCGCGGAGACGCGCGAGCAGTTCGGCGCTGTTGAACGGCTTGGTCACGTAATCGTCCGCGCCCGCGTCCAGCGCGGCCACCTTGTCATCCTCGCGGTCGCGCACGCTCAGGATGATGACCGGCACGCGGCTCCATTCACGCAGGCGTTTCAGCACTTCCAGGCCTTCGAGATCGGGCAGGCCGAGGTCGAGCAGCACCGCGTCGGGCCGGCGCTGGGCGGTCTGGGCGATGCCGTCCGACCCGGTCGCAACGTCGAAAACGCGATAGCCGTTCGCCTCCAGCGTGACGCGCAGGAGACGGCGGATTTGTGGCTCGTCGTCAATGACGAGGGCGACCGGCGCGGTTTTGGTGGTTTCGTGGTTCATCATCCCGGCTCGACGGCCGGCGGTTTTTCGGGTTGCGGAAAATTCAGGGTGAACATCACGCCGCCGCCCGGACGGTTGGTGGCGGTGATGGTTCCGCCGTGCGCCTCGACGAATCCCTTGACGATGGTGAGTCCGAGTCCGCTGCCGCCGGTGGGCGCGGTGGGGGCGCGGAAAAATTTGTCGAAGATGCGCGGCAGCCATTCGGGCGGGATGCCCGGTCCGCGGTCCGCGACGCTCAACGCCAGTTGGTCGTTCGCCAGTTGTGCCGACACTTCAATCGGCGTGCCGGCGGGAGTGTGGTTGGCGGCATTGAGCAGCAGATTGGCGAGGGCATGTTGCACGAGGGAAAAGTCGAGCCGGACCAGCAGGGGCGCGGCCGGCAGGTCCAGTTTCACCGGGTGCGCCGCCAGTTCGCGCTGCAATTCGCGCAGCGTCGTCTGCACCAGGTCACGCGCGTCATGCCAGTCGAGGCGCGGGCGGACCTGGCCCGATTCAAGCCGCGCCACGTCAAGCAGGTTGCCCACGACGCGATTGAGCCGGGCATTGGCTTCCTGAATCTCACCGATTAACGCGCGCCGCTGTTCCGGTGTCGCGGCCCCGGCGGCGGCGAGCGCGCTGGCGGCGCTGGTGCTGGCCGCCAGCGGCGTGCGCAATTCGTGCGAGATGGAATTCAAAAGCGTCCGGCTGAACTTTTCTGATTCGGCCAGCAGGCGCGCCTGCTCGGCGGCGGTGCGGAGTTCCACGCGGTCCAGCACCAGCGCAGCTTGGCGCGCGAACGTTTCGAGCAAGTCCCGTTGCGCGAGCGTCAGGCGCTTGTCCGGAAAACCCACTGCCAGGATGCCGAACACCTTTCGCTCGGTGGCCAGCGGCAGATGCAGCGCTTCTGCGCCGGGCAGATTGTCGGTGAAACGCCCGGCGGCCTTCCGTTGGCGGAACGCCCAGTCGGCGACGCTCAACTCCTTTTCCGAAAGGGCCAGGGAACTGTCGGGATGGGCGAAAAGTTTGTTGTTCTCGGGCAGCACGACGGCGACGGGCGTGTTGAAACTGCGGTTGATTTGCGCCACGAGCTGCCAGACGACTTCATCGCGCGAGCTGGCCTCGGCCAGGTCACGCGACATTTCGTAGAGCGCCGTGGCGCGTTCCTCGCGGCGGCGCTCGGCCTCTTCCTGCAGCCGGATGCGCGCCACCAGTTGGCCGAGCACAATCGCCACGACGAAATAGAGGCCGAACAAAATGCCATCCTCAACGTTTGCGATGATGAACGTGAAGCGGGGTGGCAGGAAAAAATAATTCCAGGCCACCGCACTCAACGCGCCGGCCAGCAGCACCGGGCCGCGGCCCACCTTCAGTGCCAGCAACACCACGACGAGCAGGAAAGCAAATCCCGGCACACGCGGGCCGGTGAATTGCATGAGTGCGAGATTCAGGACGCCTGTGGCGGCCACCGCGCCGGCGGCGAACAGGTATTGCTGAAGATTGGAGGCGAACACCCGATGCCACATCCGCAAAGCGGGCGCGCTGCTTGTCTTTTCGGCGCGGACGACGTGCAGGTCAATGTCGCCGCTTTCCCGCGCCAGCCGTCGTAACAGGCGGTCGCCCCGCAGCCATTCCAGCCAGCCGGTGCCGGCCGGTTTGCCGACGATGATCTGTGTGGCGTTCTGCGTGCGGGCCACGCGCAACAGCCCGCGCACGAGGTCGTCGTCCGTGGTGGCGACGACTTCCGCGCCAAGTTCGCGGGCGGTGGCCAGGTTTTTTTCAAGCTGCGCCTGGGCGGTTTCCGTCAGCGGACGCGGATTTTCGACATGGACAGCCAGCCACCGGCAGCGGAGGCCGTCGGCCATGCGGCGCGTCCAGCGGATAAGCGGTTCGGAAAACGGCCCGGGACCAACCGCCACGAGCAGGCAATGTCCCGTCTTCCACGCGCCGGCGTTGGTTTGCGTCCGGCGAAATTCCAGCGTGTCCACGCCCACGTGGTCCGCCACGAGCCGCAAGGCCAGTTCGCGCAACGCGGTGAGATTGGCTTCGCGGAAAAAGTTTTGCGCGGCGGCGGCGGCGCGGTCAGGCACATACACCTTGCCCCCGTGCAAACGCTGGATGAGTTCGGCGGGCGGAAGGTCCACGAGTTCGAACACCGCGCCGTCGAGCACGCTGTCCGGCACCGTCTCGCGAATTTCCGCACCGGTGACCTGGCGGACGGTGTCGGCGCGGCTCTCGACGTGCTGGACGTTGAGCGCGGTGATAACGTCCATGCCGGCGTCGAGCAATTCGGCCACGTCCTGCCAGCGTTTCGGGTGGCGCGAGCCGGGGGCGTTCGTGTGCGCGAGTTCATCCACGAGGACCAGTTGCGGACGCCGCGCGAGGGTGGCATCGAGATCAAATTCGGTGAGCGCGATTCCGCGATGTTCGAGCTGGCGGCGGGGAATCTGCGGCAAGCCTTCAGTGAGCACGTCCGTTTCCTTGCGTCCGTGCGTCTCGACGTAGCCGATGACCACGTCGCGTCCGGCAGCGAGTTCGCGGCGGGCGGCCTCGAGCATGGCGTAGGTCTTGCCCACGCCGGGGCACATGCCGAGAAAAACCTTCAGCTTGCCGCGTTTCTTCGCGACTTCCTCGCGTTGCAGTGAACTTAACAACGCATCGGGATTGGGGCGGTCGCCGTCGTTCACGAATTCATCTTAACGAATCCTGCGCCAGATTCAGCATCAAAACGTTCGAGTACTAGGCCGCTTTCCGGTCGATTTTGGTTGCCATTTCAGCCCGTCTGCACGACATAAGGGCAAGTGCTGTGAATTTTTTATGAAAACAAAACATCTTAGCCGCCGCGAGTTTCTTCAACGTACCTTGACTGCCACCGGCGTCATCGCCCTGGGTTCGAGCGGATGGATGCCTGCCTTCTGTGCGACGCCACCCAAACGCACTGCCACGGATCAGGTGACGCTCGGCGCCACTGGCATCAAGCTCAGCCGCCTGGGCATGGGCACTGGCAGTGACAACGGTCATATCCAGACCGCCTTGGGTCGCGAAGGGTTCAACAGCTTGGTCAAATATGCCTATGACCAGGGCATCACCTACTTTGACTGCGCCCAGAATTACGCCACGTTCGAATGGATGGCCGGTGCCATCAAAGGTTTGCCGCGCGAAAAGCTTTTCATCCAGTCCAAAGTTCCCGGCCAGCCGAATGATGTGCTCGCCGCCATTGATCATCACCGCAAGGTTTTTGACACCGATTACGTTGACAGCATGTTGATCCATTGCATGGTCAAGGACGATTGGACTGAGGAATGGAAACGGGTCATGGACGGGTTCAATCAGGCCAAGGAGAAAGGCTGGATTCGCGCCAAGGGCGTCTCCTGCCACAGTCTGCCCGCCTTGCGCCAGGCCACGGAAACGCCCTGGACCCAAGTGCATCTGGTTCGAGTCAATCCCCAAGGCCGTTACATGGACGGTCCGATACAAAACGTTTGGAGCGAAGACACACATGAGGTTTCCCCGGTGCTGACGGAACTCAAGGAGATGCGCGCCAAAGGTCGCGGCATCATCGGCATGAAAATCATCGGCAACGGCGAGTTCGTCAACGCCGAGGACCGCGAAAAGTCCATTCGCTTTGCCATGGCGCGTCCGGAACTGGACGCCGTGGTCATCGGCTTCAAGAGCCGCGCCGAGATTGACGAAGCAATTCAGCGCATGAACCGGGCGCTGGCCGAGGTCGCGTAAAGCTTCGCCACGCGGCGAGTGGCAAGTGGCTGATCGGGCGAACCGCGGAATATACGAAATACGCGAAATTTCCAGTCGCAACTTGTCGCGCCAAAGCCTCGGCGAAGGCGGAAAAAAGCGCAAAGGGCGTAAAATCGCGGCGGCTGAACTCTCAACCCCGTAAAAAGGCGTGGCCTTCAGCCTTCAGCATTTAGCCTTTGAATTGACGCGCACGCTGCTCCGGCGCGCACTCGCAGCCACCATGCGGCAGCCAGTTTCTATTTCTTTTCGTAAGCCCTCTTTTTCTCTGGATCGAATCCGTATTTCTGCCGCAATTCATCGGAAAGCTCGTCAAAACTAATCTTGATGATCCCCAAGCCGCCGCGCGCCGGCGTATAGCTGATAGTTATACCGTCCGGCTCCACTTTTTCCACATACACATTCTTGTAGGTCGCTCCAATGAGAGTCGTAATTTCATTGGTCGGCTTCGCCTCCGCCGGTGGACTTGACGATTTTGTCGCAGCGGGTGCCGGGGTTGGCTTGGGTGTTGCCGGTGCGGTTGCTGGTTGAGTCTTGGTTGGCGTCGCAACAACTTGAGCAGTGGCAGCGGGAGCGACAACAGCAGGACTTGACGATTTCGCAGCGGATACCGGGGTTGGCCTTGGCGTTACTGGTGCCGCTGCCGGTTGAGTCACGGTGGGTGCCGCAACAGCTTTGGCGGCAACAGCAGAAGCTTCAGCGGCGGGAGCGACAGCAGCAGGAGCTTCAACAGTGGGAGCAGCAACAGCAGAAGCTTCAGCCGCGGGAACGGCAGCAGCAGGAGCGGTAGCAACGGGGGTGACTTCAGCCGGGGCTTCAGCCGCCGGAGTGACAACGGCTGGAGTTTCAGCAGTTGGAGCAACGGCAGCCGGAGCGACAGCGGCGGGGGCCTCAGCAGCCGGAGCGGTTTCCGGAGTTACCACTATTACCTGGACCGTCTCGGTTACATTGGTTGCGGATTTGTCGGGTTGTTCCACGACGGCCTCGGAAGGTGTGACCAGCACAGGAACTTCGGCAGCGGGAACTTCGGTAGCGGGAGCGGCGGCAGCGGGAGTGGCAACAGCCGGAGCAGCAACAGGAGCGACAGCGGCGGGGGCCTCAGCCGCCGGAGCAGCGACCGGAGTTGTTGCCGCCGGAGCGGTTTCCGGAGTTACCACTATTACTTGGACCGTCTCGGTTACATTGGTTGCGGATTTGTCGGGTTGTTCCATGACGGACCCGGAAGGGGTCACCGATACAGGGGCTTCAGCCGCCGGAGTGACAACGGCTGGAGTTTCAGCGGTAGGAGCGATAGTTGCGGGCGCTTCGGCAGCGGGAGCAGCGGTAACAGGAGCTTCGGCAGTTGGGGCGACAGCAGCCGGAGCGGTTTCCGGAGTTACCACTTTTACCTGGACCGTCTCGGTTACATTGGTTGCGGATTTGCCGGGTTGTTCCATGACGGACCCGGAAGGGGTCACCGATACAGGGGCTTCAGCCGCCGGAGTGACAACGGCTGGAGTTTCAGCGGTAGGAGCGATAGTTGCGGGAGCTTCGGCAGCGGGAGCAGCGGTAACAGGAGCTTCGGCAGTTGGGGCGACAGCAGCCGGAGCGGTGGCCGCCGGAGATTCAGCAGTGGGAGCGACAACAGCCGGACCATTAGCAACTGGCGCTTCAGCCGCCGGAGCAGCGACCGGAGTTGTTGCCGCCGGAGCGGTTTCCGGAGTTACCACTTTTACCTGGACCGTCTCGGTTACATTGGTTGCGGATTTGCCGGGTTGTTCCATGACGGCCTCGGAAGGTGTGACCAGCACAGGAACTTCGGCAGCGGGAGCGGCGGCAGCGGGAGTGGTAACAGCCGGAGCAGCAACAGGAGCGACAACAGCCGGAGCTTCAGCAGCGGGAGCAGCGGCAACAGGAGCGACAACAGCCGGAGCTTCCGCGGCGGGCGCTTCAGCAGTAGGAGCGGTAGCAACGGGGGTGACTTCAGCTGGGGCGACAGCAGCCGGAGCGACAGCGGCGGGGGCCTCAGCAGCCGGAGCGGTTTCCGGAGTTACCACTTTTACTTGGACCGTCTCGGTTACATTGGTTGCGGATTTGTCGGGTTGTTCCACGACGGCCCCGGAAGGTGTCACCGATACAGGGGCTTCAGCCGCCGGAGTGACAACGGCTGGAGTTTTAGCGGTAGGAGCGATAGTTGCGGGAGCTTCGGCAGCGGGAGCAGCGGCAACAGGAGCTTCGGCAGTTGGGGCGACAGCAGCCGGAGCGGTGGCCGCCGGAGATTCAGCAGTGGGAGCGACAACAGCCGGAACATTAGCGACTGGCGCTTCAGCCGCCGGAGTGACAACGGCGGGGGCCTCAGCAGCCGGAGCAGCGACCGGAGTTGTTGCCGCCGGAGCGGTTTCCGGAGTTACCACTTTTACCTGGACCGTCTCGGTTACATTGGTTGCGGATTTGCCGGGTTGTACCACCACAGTCCCGGAAGGTGTGTTCGTTGCCGGTGGCGGCTGGGTTTGCGGATTGTTCAGATCGTTCAGCTTTTGTTCCAAAGCCGCGCGGGCGGCGGCTTGGGCCGGGCTGTCGTCCGCACGGACGGAAATGAAACTCGCACAAAGGGCGACGCACAAACCAACAAAGATTGTGGTTTTCATGAAATGACCTTTCCAGGCGAAGCGTAAGGAAATGGCGCGCTCCAGCACAAGCTGAATGCTTCGGCGGTTTTTTGAACAAATGGTTTTCATGGTGCTGTGCAATGCTGCCTGACAGCTATTCCAGTGCCAGTTTGCTGTAATATATGCTTATATGCTTGTCCGAAGCGGACGCGGCCCTGTCTCAAAATAAGATTTTGCGACTGATTAAGTCATGCGGAGAGGACATCGTTCGGACAGGTCCGGCGGCTTCTGGATCTTTCCTGTCAGCCTTCCTTGCCGCGCCGAAATCCGACCCGTCGCGCTGGAATCAGATGAAAGCGGATGAAGGCGGGAGCTTTCAGCCTTCAGCCTTTTCCAAGAATCTTCCGCCCCCGTTTCGCATGGCCAGGGACGCGATGGAGCGCAGACAGCCAGAGGGTCTGGCTCATCCGCGTCCATCCGTGCTTTGCCGGCGCCCGGTTGCCGGGACACTTACACTGGCTGCAACTGCCGTTTGGCCTCGAACCAATGCTGCTGGTCATTTCCCGATTCCTGTCCGCGGGAGAGCCAGATCTCGTAAGCCTTGGTGGCGATGTCGGCATCGGACGGCAGGGTTGTCTGCTGCCGGGTTGATTTGGTCGAAGCAATGTTCGCCGCTGCGGCGGGTGTTGATTTCACGGCGCCCCGGTTGGGGGAATTGGTTTGTACTTTGCTTGTAAACATACTTTTGTGCTTTCGTTGACTGTTCTTTCGTTTGTTTTGAGCCACCATTGCGGCTCCGGCTTGGCAGGGCAGGGAATAAAAGGAGAGGGAATGCCCCGAAAAGGGGCAGTCGGACACCTGGTAAACTATACTCCGTTAGCACCGCAGATTACACCAGAAACCAGGACTGGCAAGATATATCGGGCGGTCAAATAATGGACGACCGGCCAAGATTATCCCACGTTATGAAGGCGGGAGCCTTTAGCCTTCCGCGCATCGCGGCATTGATGCCGCCGGTGTTCGGGCGCACACACGCTTCCACCATGCCAGCCGGGTTTGATGCAGTTCGCTGCGTGAGGCTGAAAGCCTTTTACGCAGCCTGGTCCGCGAAATTTTCTGAACGATTCGATTAACCTTGGGAATTCAATTTGTCCCGCCAAACATTTTTCCTGACCGTGCGAAAGTTTCCGTCGGCACGCCCAAGTCATGCTTCATCAAAACATCCCGGTCCCACGGGTTTTTTGTCCGCCAGATGGAATATTTCTGTCGGAGCGACAGGTGAAACGAATACCACGGCGAAACCAGCCGCGTGTTGATCAGCGGAAAATCCGTGCCATAGACCAGCCGCCCGGAAAATTCGGGCCGGGCCAGGGCTTCTTTCAAGCAGCCCGGCCGGTTGATCTGCGTCAGCGCGGAAATGTCGGTGTAAAGATTGGGAAATTCGCGCATCAGCCGCGCCAATCGGTCGGGGCCGCGTTCGCCGTGGTATTTCTCCGACGACGCGATGTGCGCGGCCACGACCGTCACGCCGAGGCTCAACGGCAGCCGCAATTTTTCCGGGTCGCCCAATTCCTCGGCGGCGCGCGAAAAGGATTTCTCCTTGCCGGTGTGCGACAGCAGCGGCAGGTTCAACTCGACCATTTTTTTATAAAAGGGAATGAGTCGCGGATCAGCCGGGTCAATCTCCATGATCGGCGGGATCCATTTCACCAGCACTGCGCCGTGCGCCTTCGCCCACTCCAGCCGAGCCAATGCGTCGCGGCGATAGGGATTCACCGACGCGCCGAACAGCAGGTTCGTATGCCGCGCCGCCATTTCAGCGACGAACTCATTCGGCACGAAAACTTCCGTCCGGTTCGTGTCGAGGTTTCCATTGGCGTCCACCACCCCGTCGAGCGCGAGCAAGACAGCCCGGCTGACAAATTTGCTTTGGGCGAGCGATTCCGAAATGCGGTCGCCCACCAGACCGTCGCCCGACTTCAAAATTTCCTTCTGCGAAACGCCGAAGCTGTGCAGATAAATTTTGAACCGCCAGTTGTGCCGCAGCCGGGGCGAAACAAAACAGCCGCTGCCGCCCGCGCCGATTCCAGCGATGTGACAGTGCATGTCCACGATGCCGGCGGGGATGGGTTCAACCGGGCGAAAAGGCCGCGCCGGCAGGCCAACCCAGATGAAGACGACAGCAAGGACGCCCACAAAAATAATTTTCCGGCGGCGTGCGGCGGACGGAGATTTTGGTTTTACAGTTTTCATACCACCATGCTATGGCAAAATCATCGCCGGGCGTGAATCGAAAAAATTGCGCGGCCCATTGAGAAAATGAATCGCCAAAACCTCACTCCGGCGGCTTGCCGCGTGAGGTGGAGCCTTTTACGGGGCCTGCTGCGTGGCGACCTGTCCATCGAAGCCTCGGCGAAGTTGGAAGCTTTACGCGAGATTTTCGGGCCAACGAGAAATTCCACCTTTCCCCGGCCTTCAGCGGCACAGACCAACTCCGCAACACCGAAAACCAACTGCAATCGCTGCTTTATGCTATCAGTTTAGACTACGAAAAGAGCCCCGGGGCGAAGCTCCAACGTGGATTTGCAATCGAACTGGTTAGCAGCGGCGGCAAACCTGGCTTGGCGGTTCCCGGGAACAGCAGAACGCAAGGTGCCAAACGAACACTTAAAGGTTTCCCGCACCTTTGGTCTTTCGTCTTGCCGGGTACCAAAGGAAAAGAAACAAACCTGCCGCCGCCAACACGGTTGCCTCCGGTTCGGGCACGGGCGTAATCGGAAGGTCGGAATTGTAACGCAACGATCCGAAATTCCACCAGGTATTGATCGTCTCGTCATATTGGACAAAATCAATCGCAGCGGACACCACCACCCCGCTGGAATATTGGATGTTGAGGACGTCGAAATAGCCGGACAGCGTGTTGTCGCCACGTCCCTCGCCCCAGTTGATAAATGAAAGACCCGGCTGGGTCGTCGCTTCGAACGGCCACCGCGCGGCGTTGTCATACTCTCCGGGGCTCAACGGGACCCTGCCGGGGGCCACGAAGTCCAGGCCCCATTCCCCGACGTTCGCCTCCCCGATTATCAGATGCAATCCGCTGGTATCAAATGATGAAGCCAGTGAAAAAGTCGCCCCTTGGGCGGAAGTCACATCCACGGTTTCCCCGTGCCCAATCCAGCTTTGGGGCGAACTGGTGAAGTAGAATTCGGAGCCGGCCAGGGACGTGTTTCCTGACAGGCGACACGCCGCCAGGAAAGTGCAAAGATATTTCAAGTTCCTACAGGGTATTTCAATTTCACCGCCAACAAATCTGATTAACGTTATTCTAACCTTCCTCATCCAGGCGGTGAAGCAGATGTTACTCACCGGGTTATTCACAACCCCGGCCGGTCGTAAGATTGGGAGTTTGACCGGAAAAAAGGATCAATCGCTGAATCGCGGTCGCCCAGATGGGTGTCATGGTTTGCTAAACGTTACGACGACGGGATTGACGGGGAGAAAGGTTCGGCGCAAAATCGCCGACACCATGCCAGCCGGGTTCGAGTCAGAGGGTAAAGCGCTTGTGGCGGATTTTCGGGCCAAGCTGAGTGGCAAACCGCTCTTCCCAAAAACTCAATACGACAATTGCCGGTTCCAATAAATCCGATGGAAGCCGATTCAAAATGGCAGCCGGAGTTGATTGACCTCAGTCAGGTCAACGGTGCGTTCAGTTTTGAAGAGGGCTATTCACGGCCCGATTGGCAGGTCATTTCTCAAGCCATCCAACAGAGAATAACCGGACCAGATGACCTGAATACCGCATGGACCGAAGCCGCCAGGCAATGGGTCATGCAGCTTCAGTCGGATCTGGGAGGTGATTATCAGGTGAAAGATTCCCCGCAATTTATCCTGCTCACGGCATTGGACGCGGATCTGAGCGGGGAGCTTCTCGATTTTGCGGAGCGCACCTTGGATCAAATCCGCGCGGGGTTGAAGGATGCGGCTTGGAACTCCGGGCACGGCAAGCACGTGATTCTCCTGTTCCTGGAGGAGGATGATTATTACCAGTACGTTTCTTATTTTCATCGGGATGGGACCCATCCCACGAGCGGGGGCTGTCTGATTTACAAAGGCTATGTTCACATCGCCGCGCCCTACGAACCTTTTGGGCTTCGACAGATGCTGGCACACGAGCTGAGCCATAATTGCGTTGTTCACCTCAAGCGCTCTGGTTGAATGAAGGGCTGGCCATGATGTTTCAGCGGGCGATTGCCGGCAGGCGCCGTCCGGTTTTGGATTACGAGTTGAAAGAGCGGCATCTGGCTTTCTGGAATCCGGAGAACATCCAGGAGTTCTGGTCTGGAATCTCGTTCCAGAAACCGGGCGATTCCAATGAATTAAGCTACAGCCTTGCTGAAATTATGCTGACTCTGCTGTTGGAACAACCGGGCGACTGGGGCGCGTTCCTGAAACAGGCGCAACGGGGCGACGCGGGACAGACCGCAGCGATTGAGTGTCTCGGGACCGATCTGGGAGCCGTGATGTCCACCTTTTTAGGCGAAGGCGACTGGCGTCCGCGCCGCAAGGCAATGGTAACGCTGTGGGAATTGAGCAAGAAAGCAGGGACTTGAGTTTGCTCCGTTGAGGTTACGGCAGGATTGACGGGGATTGAACCGCGAAAAACGCGGAACACGCGAAATTTCCAGTCGCAACTTGTCGCGCCAAAGCCTCGGCGAAGGCGGAAAAAGGCACAGAGGGCGCAAAATTGAGGTTGCTGAACCCTCAACTTTCAACTCTCAACCATCAACCAGCGCGTCATTGACGCGCACGCGGGTTCGGCGCAGAATCGCCGGCACCATGTCAGCCGGGTTCCGCCTTCATTCCATTTCGGCGCGACAAGTCGAGTCATACCATTTCTAGCACGCAAATGCACTATTCGTGGCTGCGGTAGCGTTTACTTGATCGATGAGCCAGCCATGTGAAACCAGGCTGCGCACCCGTTCGGCGCTCTCATAAATCGGACGGAGTTC
>Ga0187880_1002719_pt1 | contig 13685 bp, 10 predicted proteins | sample June2016WEW_19_4_FD_132998 | JGI IMG/M metagenome (GOLD analysis project Ga0187880, IMG submission 132998) | Peatland microbial communities from SPRUCE experiment site at the Marcell Experimental Forest, Minnesota, USA - June2016WEW_19_40 | ecosystem: Environmental > Terrestrial > Soil >...
AACATGATCGGAATGTCGCGACTCTCCGGGCGCGCCTTGAGCCGCCGACAGACCTCAAAGCCGTCCAAGCCCGGCATCTGGATGTCCAACAGGATCAGCTCCGGCGGCCGGGCGGCGACGGAGGCCAGCGCCAGTTCTCCGCTCTCCGCCGGCAGCACCTGATAGCCTTGCGCCGTGAGAGTGTCCACCAGCAACTCCAGATCTGCCGGCGTGTCGTCCACGATCAGGATGGTGCCTTTGTCAGTCATAGTGAACCTGCTTGTCCAGCAGCATCACCGGAGACAATTGCGCCGGAATGCGTCCGTGCTCGCTGCTCCTTACACTCATCGTTGCGCTCCCTGGCCGCGGCGCCGTTTCCCTCTCCTCCAAGGGAGGAGAGGGAGAACCACTCGCACCCCGGCGGTGCGGGCAGAATGCGCCACGGCGGAATCGTGGAGGGTATGTGGCATCGCTTTCATTTCGCCTGACCGGCTTCACCCAGCTCGGCCACTGATTCCTTCTCATCCAGACAGCTCCGAACCATCTCCAGGATGGTGTGAGAGGCGCAGGGTTTCGCCAGGAAACGAGCCTTAAGCCGGTAAACAAAATCGGTCTTGCCCCCGCCGGCCTCAGGACTGTAGCCGCTCATGAATATAACCTTGAGCCCGGGTTTTTCCCGCTGCAACCGTTCGGCCAATTCGCGACCCGAGAGACTGCCCGGCAGCACGAGATCGGACAGCAGCAGGTCCACTTCGGAAGCATGGTCGCGCCAGAGTTCGAGCGCCTCCGGGGCCGACTCCGCCTTCCAGACGCGGTAACCATGGGCTTCCAAGAGCTGCTGCGTGATCGCGCGGACGGCAAAATCATCTTCCACCAGCAGCATCCGCTCGGTGCCGCCCCGCGCGTTTGGTTCAGCTTCGCGCGCGCCCGTGGCCGGGACGGGGGCCGGTATGGCCGGCAGGAAGATGTCAAAGCGAGTGCCGGCGCCAAGTTTGCTGCTCAGCTCGATCCAACCCTGGTGCTGCTTGACAATGCCGTAAACCGTCGCCAGTCCCAGACCGGTGCCCTTGTCCGGTTCCTTCGTGGTGAAGAAGGGCTCGAAGATCCGCCGCAAATGTTCCGGGGCAATACCCGTGCCGGTATCGCTCACGCTCAAACAGACAAATTCGCCGGCCCGCGCCTCGGGATTTGCTTGCGCGTCTGCCGCGCCGAGACTGCGCTTTTCGGTGGCGATGTGAAGCTGCCCGCCGTGCGGCATTGCATCCCGGGCGTTGACGACCAGGTTGAGCAGCGCCTGCTCCAACATTCCGGGATCAGCCTGGATGAAGGGCAACTGGTCCGCGTACAGACATTCGAGTCGGATATCCTCGCGAATGGTGCGGGCGAGCATTTTGGCCAGGTTGCGAATCAAATCGTTGAGCGCCAGCGGCTGGGATTGCATGACCTGTTTGCGGCTGAACATCAACAATTGCCGGGTCAGGTTGGCAGCCTTGTCCGAAGCGGCGACGATATGTTTCAGGCCTTCCTTGGCTGCGGCACTGATTTGGTCGTCATCCATTAACATCAGGTCGGCATTCCCCCGGATCACTGCCAGCATGTTGTTGAAGTCGTGGGCAACGCCGCCGGCGAGCTGGCCGACCGCCTCCATCTTCTGGGCCTGCCGGAGCTGCGCCTCCAGTTGCCTGCGCTCCATGATGTCCGTGTGGACTATAATCAAGCCGATGAGCTGGCCCCGCTCATCCCGGATGGCGTCGGCGCGCAGTCCGACCGGGACGTGTCGCCCGTCCTTGGCCACCATGTCCGCTTCACCCTGCCAGGCGCGGCCGTGCATGATCGCGTCAAAAACCGCCCGGCCAATGGCTGGGTCCGCATAGAGCGCGACTTGTGCCAGCGGTTCCGTCAGTTCCTCAGCTCGATAGCCGAACATTCGGGCAAAAGCCTGGTTGTGATAGGAGTGGCGGCCTTCCGGATCGGTGATGGCGATCGCTTCGCCGGAGCCTTCGATGCCGGCCCGGATGAGGAGTAGATTCTCCTCCGTCCATTTGCGGACGCTAATATCGTCCACCACCGCCACGAGGTGTTCGGCTTCTCCGCTGGGACTGCGCGCCAGCGAGACTGTCCAACTGGCCCAAAACACCGAGCCATCCTTGCGCCGGCAGGGTTGCTCCAAGGCAAAACTCTCGGCTTCCCCGGCCACGACCCTCCGCTTGTGTTCCAGCAGCGTTTGCAGGCCTTCAGGACAGACAACTTCCCGGCAACTCTTTTGCAGCAGCTCTTCCCGGGTATAGCCAAAAATCTGGCACAGGCGCCGGTTCACCCACGTCCACTCCCCAGCCAGCGTCAAGTGCCCCAGCCCGACGGCCACCTGCTCGAAGGTCGTGCGGAACCGTTCCTCGCTTTCGCGCAGCCGCGCCTCGGTCTGGCGGAGGCGCAGCACCGATTTGATGCTCGCTGCCAGGATGTCCCGATTCTCCGGCCAGTTAAGATAGCCGTCCGCGCCGTTATTCAGTCCGCGCGCTTTGGCGTCGTCGTCCATGCGCCCGGCGAACAGGAACAGCACGGGCAGATGCGCCGCCCGCGGCTGCTGCCGGATTTGCGCGCAGAGCTGATGACCGTTCACGCCTGGCATGGCAACGTCCAACAGGACCAGGTCGGGAAGTCTCTTTTCGATTTCCCGGAGGACATCGGCGGCCCCTTCAGCCTCGGTGATGGCAAAGCCAGCCTGCGCCAGGGTGGAACTGATGGCATGGCGCACCGCGGGGTCGTTGCTGGCGTTGAGAATACGGCAGGAATTAGTGATTGGATTCATAATACAATATCCTTTTGATGACACGTGCTCAGCTTCCGTTTTTCAACTCACCCCGGGGCTGGAGGGCGCCCAGCACCTCGATGACCCGCTCGAATTCCGCCGACTTGTCCAAGAAATGGTCCGCTCCGAGGGCGGTGCAGCGTTCCCGGAATTCCTTGAAAGCATAAGTGGTCAACACGATAACCACGCAGGTGGGATGTTCGCGCTTGAACTCCATGAGCAAATCCAGGCCGCCGATTCCAGGCAGTTGGATGTCGAGCACGACGGCGTCGGGCCGGTGCTGGCGAAACAGCGCCTGCGCCTGGAAGCCATCCCCAGCCAGACCGACGATGGCGACGTTCCGGAGGTCGGCAATCAATGCGACCAGCCGCTCCCGAAAGATGAGTGCGTCCTCCACGATAAGAACCCTGACTGGATGCGCTGCCGGGCTCGCCTCGCCAGCCGTCAGATCAGGCTGGATAGCTTGGCTCTCACGGCGTGGCGGACCTTCGGTCTGGCCCGACTGGGTCATTCCAGCGCCGCTTTGCTGCGCTGCTCGATTAATCATGCGGCTAATTTAGGCCGCGCCTGGAGCAGCCGATAGTCGGCGGAATGACGCAATCGCCTGTCAGTTTAACCGGAACTTGCGTGTAGGTGTTTCTACCGACACGGCCAGGGGCTGGGAAAGATCCGTAAGCCTCAATGCTCACGGTCTGCCTGAGAACATCGAGTTTAACGCAAAGACGCAAAGACGCAGAGACGCAAGGACTTCAGCTCCTGGGCACCATCACCCGCCGGGTGAGTCATTCAGACCGATCTTTCCCTCTCCCTCTCCTTTGCGTCGTTGCGCCTTGGCGTCTTTGCGTTAACTGTCCTCTTTAGGCTGAATCAACGCAAAGGCGCCAAGGTGCAAAGGCGCAAGGATTTCGGCTGCTGGGCACTATCACCCGCTGCGTAAGTCATTCAGACCGGTCTTTCCCTCTCCCTTGCGTCCTTGCGTCTTGGCGTCTTTGCGTTGAACCTGCCCGCAATTATGACAGAAAACGAAATCAGCAGAATTATCGTCGATGCTGCCATCGAGGTGCATCGAGAACTGGGCGGGCCGGGGTTGATCGAGGATGTCTATGAGGAAGCTCTGGACGAGGAACTGCGGCTCCGAAGCATCCGGGTTGAGCGCCAATTACCGGTTCGCATCGTGTACAAAGGGAAGGTGCTGCGCAAGCCGTTGCGCCTGGACATGAAAGTCGAGAATCTGGTCCTGGTCGATAACAAAGCGGTTACGGATTGGAATCCGGTTTTCGAGGCCCAAATGCTCACTTACCTGCGTTTAACGGGGCTGAAACTGGGCCTGGTCATCAATTTTGGCGAGCGGCTGCTCAAGGCCGGTATTCATCGCGTGGTCAACGGTCTGCCGGAGGGCATCGAGTTTAACGCAAAGACGCCAAGACGCAGAGACGCAGATCAACCAAGGTCAGCTCCGCTCTAGCGCAGAGCTGATCAGGTCAAGTTCGTGTACGGTTGCCTGGCGCCTGACCACCTTTGTTGGGACCATCAGCGGGTGCACCGCCAGCCGGTTGTCCACCCTGGAGCCCTTTGCGTCTCTGCGTCTTGGCGTCTTGGCGTTTAAATGCTGAAGGCTGGTATTGATCGCGTGGTCAACGGTCTGCCGGAGAGCATCGATTTTAACGCAAAGGCGCAAAGACGCAGAGACGCAGATCAACCAGGGGTAACTCCGCTCTAGCGCAGAGTTGATTACGTCAAGTTCGGGTGGGGTTGCGTGGCGCCTGACCACCTTTGTTGGGACCATCAGCGGGTGCACCGCCAGCCGGTTGTCCACCCTGGGGCCCTTTGCGTCTCTGCGTCTTGGCGTCTTGGCGTTGAACCGCTCTACGCCGGTATTCATCGCGTGGTCAACGGTCTGCCGGAGATTATCGAGTTTAACGCAAAGACGCAAAGGCGCAAAGACGCAGATCAGCCTGGGGCAGCTCCGCTGTAGCGCAGATCTGATTACGTCAAGTTCGTGTACGGTTGCCTGGCGCCTGACCAACTCGCTTGGGATCTTGAGCGTGCCGGGGATTAGGGCACTGGCAGGCTGCTGCCCCCCTTGTAGTCCTTTGCGTCTCTGCGTCTTGGCGTCTTGGCGTTTAACTGCTGAAGGCTGGTATTCATCGCGTGGTCAACGGTCTGCCGGAGGGCATCGAGTTTAACGCAAAGACGCAAAGACGCAGAGACGCAGATCAACCAGGGTCAGGTCCGAATGGCGCTAAGATAAGGCGTAAAACGCTCAGCGGTAGTCACTTGCAGATAGGCATCGAGTTCCAGTCCTGCGGCAGCCTTCCCCGGCCCAGCGCCTCATGTCCACTCTCGAACCGCTCCGCCCCTTTCGGCACCCCAGACTCGCAACATTCTATCCCCACGACGCTGGCACACCCCACCCGCCCCGGCACTGCCCCGGACCCTCACCGTATCCTCACCGTAGCCTCACCGTAGATAACAATGTTATCTACGGTGAGGCTACGGTGTGCCTACGGCGAGGCTAGGGTGTGGCCACGAGGACAGCCTGGACGGTCCCGCTGGCAGCACCCCACACCAGTAGCGAGGAGCCAAAATGCCCCTCTGCTCGTGTTCTTCATGGTTTGGGCGCGTTAGCCAAGCCGGGTGCCAAGCGCCAGACCCAAGCCGGGGTCGCCGGATGGCCCGACTTTGGCATTAGTTTGGGCTAAGTGCGTGTTCTGCATTCGGACAAGGAACGAGCGTGGGGGCGTGGCAGTTTGAACGCTGCTAACCCGCGTGTGTCTTTCCCTCGCCATCTCCCAGTCCCTTGCGTCCTTGCGTCTTGGCGTCTTTGCGTTACATCGCGTGGTCAACGGTCTGCCGGAGGGCATCGAGTTTAATGCAAAGACGCCGATCAACCAGGGGCAGCTCCTCTCTAGCGCGGAGCTGACTATTCCACCAGCCCATGTTTGAGGGCGTAGCGGGCAATCTCGACGTTGGTTTTCAAACCGGCCTTTTCCGAAATGCGCGTGCGGTAGGTCGCCACGGTCTTTTCGCTCAAGGCCAGTTCGGCGGCGGTTTCTTTGATGGATTTGCCCACCGCGATCAGGCGCAGAACCTGCAGTTCCCGGTTGGACAACGCTTCGTGCGGCGCCTGGTCGTCAGTACCGCCGAGACTGACGGCAAGCCGTTCGGCGAGCGAGGCGGTGATGTACTTGCCGCCCGCCAGGATGCGCTGGACGGCGGTGACCAGCTCATCGGTGGCGCTTTGCTTCGTCAGGTAACCAGAGGCCCCCAGCTTGAAGGAGCGGATGGCAAACTGCTCCTCCGGATAAGCGGTCAGCACCAGCACCGGCGTCTTGGGCCGGAGCCGCTTGGCTTCCGCCAGCACCTCCAGGCCGTCGCGACCAGGCATGTTGATATCGAGCAGAACCAGGTCCCAGTCTTCCTTGATGAGCAGGTTGATCGCTTCCCCGGCGTCCTTCGCCTCGGACACCGCCACCTTGCCGAGGCGGGTCGTCAGAATATCCCGCAGTCCGTGGCGCACGATTTCGTGGTCGTCGGCAATCAGCACCCGGGTCATGCGCCCCCTCGCTGGGTTGGGCGGTTTGGAATCCGGACGGTGACCACCGTGCCGCCGCCGGGCCGGGGCGCGAAGGAAACGCCGCCGCCCAGCAAGGAGGCGCGCTCCTGCATGCCCAGCAGGCCAAGCGATTTCAGGTTCGCCAGGTCAACCCCGGCCATGCCCTGGCCATTGTCCCTGATTTCCAGGCGGCAACCCTCCGCCTCCGGTTGGAGTTCCGCCTCGACGGCCGTGGCCTTGGCGTGGCGGGTCACATTGGTCAGCGCTTCCTGAAAGATACGGAAGAGGGCGATGGCCGCTTCGGGCCGCAGCGGCAACGCTTCGCCTGGCACCACAAGCCGGCAGGCGATGCCAGTGCGTTTTTCAAACCGGCCAGCCTCATATTGGAGTGTGATCGGGAGACCCAGCTTGTCCAGCATGCCCGGGCGCAACTCCGCCGCCATGCGTTGCACGGTCTTGATGGTCGCATCGGTTAGCTCGGCGGTGACCACCAGTTTGTCCAGAATCGGATTCACCCGCCGGTCCTCGCCGAACTCATCCAGGCGATGCTCCATCCAGCGCAAGTCCATCTTGATAGCGGTGAGCATCTGGCCCAGTTCGTCGTGGATTTCACGCGAGAGGCGCGTCCGCTCCTCCTCGCGCATCGTCTCGATGCGGGCGGACAAGGCGCGCAGTTGGTCTTTGTAAATCAGCGCTCGCCACTCGGTGAGCTTGCGTGTGGTGATGTCGCGAATGTTGCACTGGACCACCTTGTGGTAGTCCACCTGATAGACGTTGCTGACGAACTCCACATCTATCCGCCGCCCGTCGGCGGTTTTCAACGGCTTGTCGTCGTAGCGGATATATTCCTGCCGCCGCAATGTCTCAAAGTTGGCCTCGTTGGCCACGATGTCCTTGAAGAACCCCAGTTCCCAGACCCTCTTTCTGAGAATTGCCTCGCGCGAAATACCCAACAACTGCACCAGGAACGGGTTCACATCCACTACCATCCCCGTCTCGGCATCGAGTATCAGAATCCCGTCTTTGGCCGCCTCAAACAGCCGCCGATAGCGAACCTCCGAGCCGCGGAGCAGCTCCTCCATCCGGAGACGGTCGAGCGCGCCGCCGCAATGATCGGCCAGCGCCTGGAGCGTGCGCAAGTCTTCCCGGGTATAGGCATCCGGTGTGTAGCTCTGGATCGAGAGGACTCCCACTGCTCGGTTCTCCACGCGCACCGGCACGCACATGAGTGACGCTGAAAGCCGGGAAGCATCTCCGAATCGAATGGTGTCAGTCGCCGGCGGTTCGTCCAGCTTGCGCAGGATCAGCTCCGCTCCTTGAGCCATGACCCGGCGGCTCATGGCTGAGGGAGCGCTCACCGAGTCTGGCGTCGGCACTTCACGGCGTTGCCCATCCACCAGATCGTACGCCAGCGCCGTCTCCATCTGCCCTGACTCTGGCACTTGGAGGTCCAGCATGCCGGCATCCCATTTCCAGAACTGATCGGCACTGTCATAGATCGCCCGGGCCGCCTCTGCCGGGCTCCTGGCCGTGCTCAGCCGCTGTCCCAGGCGAGCGAAGGCCGCGGTCCGCAACTCGGCGCGCTTGCGCTCGGTAATATCCCGGACAATCCCAATGACCCCGATGATCTCCCCTGCCGAATTCCGCAGCGGACCATTCGTGTCGGAGGCCCAACCCGATTTTCCGGATGGGAGACCGTCGAAACGAACATCTATCGAGGACGTCGGCTCGCCGGCCAGGGCCTTCTTGATCGAGGCCAGCACCCCTGTCTCCCGCAAGAACGGAAACGACTCCTCCGAAAGCTTGCCCAGCACCCGGGCCGCGGGGATGCCCGAGAGTTGCTCCATGAAGGGATTCCATGCCTGATGCTTCAGATCCCGGCCGTAAACGATGATCCCCTCCTGGGCGCTGGCGACAATCTGCTGGTTGAACTGGCTTGATTCGCGAAGCGCCGCTTCCGCCCGCTTGCGCTCGGTGACGTCCTCGATCGCCGCCATCGTGCGCGTCGGCTGACCGGCGGCGTCCCGAAGGACGGTCATGTTCACGCTCACCCAGGCCAGCGAGCCGTCCTTGCGCACGTACCGCTTCTCCATGCGGTAATCGGACGCCTCGCCCCCTACGACGCGCTGGAAGGCATCCCAGTCGCGCTGCCGGTCCTCCGCGTGGGTGAGGTCAGCAATGCGCATCTGCAAGAGTTCGCCGGCGGAGTAACCGGTGATCCCACACATCTTCGCGTTCACGCGCAGCCATTGCCCGGTGCGTGGGTCCGCCTGGGCGATGCCGATGGAGGCCGTCTCGAACATCGCCCGGAACTGTTCCTCGCTCGCCCGTAGTGTTTCCTCCAGCCGCTTGCGCTCGGTGATCTCCACCACCACCGCGAGGCATTCCTGCCCATTTGCGGAGCGCGTGCCCTCGATCCGAACGAACAGGGGGTGCTGCCCTGCTTGCGGCAGCGTCACTTCGCAGGACTGTTTGGCCTGGCTCGCAAAGACTGTTTGCAGGAAATCGCTGAACGCGCGACGGTCACCCTCGGCAACGAACAGGCCGAAGCGGCGCTTCAGCAGCCGGGAGCACTCGACGCCGAGCAGGCGCGCCCCGGTCCGGTTCACCTGTCGGATCGCCCCCACGCGGTCGAGGGTCAGGTAGGCCGCCGGGGCAAAGTCGTAGAGGTCGGTGTATTGGGCTAGGAGCGCTTGCACCCGGGCGCGCGCCTGCCGGAGTTCCTCGTTCTGCATCTCCAGTTCGATCTGGTGCACTCGCAGTTCGTGGACAAGCCGCTGGGCGGATTGCGGATTGCGGATCGCGGATTGCGGAATTTGCTCCTGCGTTTGGAGACGATCCTCGGCTCGGCGGCGCAGTTCGGGGGCGTCTGTGGGCTGGGCTGCGTCCTTCTTCATGGCTTGGTCTTGTTACTGATTACTGATTACCGATTACTGTTCACTGCCCACTGTGCACTGCATTCTGCCTCCCTTTCTCGCCGGTGCGCTCGCGAATCTGCTGCTCCAGCTCCGGATAGAGCTTGTTCAAGCACTCAGGACAAATACCGTGACTGAAGGTGGCCTCGGAATGGCTCGAAATATACGACTCGAGTTGCTTCCAATAGCCCTCGTCGTTCCGGATGCTCTTACAGTTGGCGCAGATCGGCAACAGGCCGCTCAACAGTTTCACCCGGGCCAGGGCGCTTTGCAGTTCCTGAACCAATCGCTCCTGCTCGGCCTCCGCCCGGTGGCGGTCAGTGACATCCAGCACGGCGGCGCGGCACTCCCGCCGGCCCGCGGAAACCACAGCCTCGATGCGAACAAAGAGCGGCGCTGCTTCCGCTCGCAGGAGTGCCACCTCGCAGCATTCCCGGTCCGTTCCCGCAAAGGTCTTTTCGAGGCAGGCGTTGAGGGCCGGCCGGTCCGGCTCGGAAACCAGAGACCCAAAGCGCCGTTTCAGGAGCTGGGCGCGCCCGAGGCCGAGGAGGCGGGCGCCGGTGAGATTGACGGCGAGGATGGTTCCGTCGCGAGCGAGGTTGAAGTAGCCCGTCGGGGCAAAGTCGTAGAGGTCGGTGTATTGGGCCAGGAGCGCGTCGGCCTTGGCGCGCGCCCGCTGGAGCTCCTCGTTCTGCATCTCCAGTTCGATCTGGTGGACCTTCAGTTCGTGGACCAGCCGCTGTGCGGATTGCGGATTGCGCTCCCGCGTTTGGAAACGATCCTCGGCGCGGCGGCGCAGCTCGGCGGCGTCCGCGGGTGGGTTCGGGTTCTTTTTCATGGCTTGGTCTGTTCCCGGAGTCATGGGCTAAGCAGATTCAAACCGGGGTAGAATTGTTTCATGGCCTTCATGGTTTCTCGCCCTCCCGCAGTTCTCGCACCCATTCATCCGTCGTGCGCACATCCCGGGGATTGAACTTCCGCGCGTAGCCCAGCATCGCGATCGGTCCCGGCGTGTCCTCAGATTCATCATGGAAAACCCGGCATTCATTACCGGCGACCTTCTGCCAGCGCAGCTTTTGGCCCGGTTTCAGGTTCAACTGCTTGCGGATTTGGGCGGGAATAGAAGTCTCCCCCCGCTCCGTAATTACGGTCGTAAGTGTATTCAAACTGATCACTGATTACTGCTTTCCCGCTTTGCGTTGTGCCCCCCCCCGCCAGCTTGCTCCAGCTTCACGTCTTGTTCCGCGATATGTTTTTCCATGCCGGCTTGCGTGGCCCGCAGCTTCTCCTCCAGCGTCTTGGAAGCGGTGATGTCCGTAAAGGTGATCGCCACGCCGTCAATCATGTTTTCCAGGGTGCGGTAGGGCATGATCCGCACCCGGAGCCAGCGTCCGTCGCGCGTAGCGGCCGGTTGATCGTGCACGACCAGCGTCCGCAGCACCTCGCGCGCATCGTCGGCCAGTTCCGGGTAGACCAGTTCCGAGGCGATATCGGTGATAGGCCGGCCCACGTCGCCCGGGATGAGCTTGAAAATCAGGTTCGACCCGGCCGTGAACAGCCGCACGCGGAGCGCGGGGTCCAGGAACACGGTGGCGATCTCCGTGCTCTCGAGCAGGTTCTTCATGTCGTTGTTGAGCTGGGACAAGATGTCCACCTTGGCCTGCAGCTCGTGGTTGAACGTGTGCAGTTCCTCGTTCATGGACTGCATCTCTTCCTTGGAGGTGGTCAGTTCCTCGTTGGCGGACTGGAGTTCCCCGTTGGCGGACTGCAACTCTTCGTTGGCGGATTTGGCTTCTTCCTGCGAGGTCAGCATCTCTTCGCGGGTGCTCTGCAATTCCTGGCGGGTTTGCTCGTGGTCCTGTTCGAGTGCCGCCATCCGGGCGCTGCTGGCGGGGGAACCTCTGGCCAGCCCTTTCGTTTCCGGAGGCGTGGCCACGTCCGTAAAGACGATCATCACCAGGCCGCGCAGCGTCTCCGGCTCGGTGAGGGCCTGCACGGTGAGGTCCACCGTTTGCACGCCGCCATTGGTCCCAACCTTCACGTTTTTGCGGATGACCGCGTCTGTTTGCCGGTGCGCCTTCCGGAAGGCATCGCTCTGCTCGTAGCGCAGGCCCTCGCGGGCCATGGCGAAGAGATTCAAATTGGTCTTGCCGGCCGCCAGCTCCAGGTATTTGCCCGTCCGCCCGCTGATGAAGAGGAGGTCGCCCTTGTCGTTGACCAGCGCGGCGGCCGGGGAATACCGCTGCAAAAGCAGTTGCTCCGCCTGCGACTGGAGGTTGGCCGACGGTTTCAACGCTTTCGGCGGCGGCGCCCCCGTCTGGATGGGCGTGAACGAGGGGGGGAACTCGATCGGCTCCGCCCGCAGGCCGGATTCGAGCCGCCGGTAAAGCTGCGTCTTGCCCGCCAGCGGCGCGAAGAGGTCGGTGAATTCGCCGACGGTCTCGGCGCTGCCCAGGAACAGAACGCCGCCGGGATTCAGGCTGTAGTGAAAGAGCGGAAAGAGTTTTTTCTGCAACTCCGGCGTCAGGTAGATGAGCAGGTTCCGGCAGCTCACCAGGTCGAGCCGGGTGAAGGGGGGGTCCATGATGAGGTTTTGCGGCGCAAAGATCACCGTCTCCCGGACGGGCTTGGCGACCTGGTAGCTGTGGTCCAACTGGACGAAGAACCGGTTCAGCCGCTCCGGCGACACGTCCGCGACGATGTTGGCCGGGAAAATGCCCGCGCGGGCTTTCCTGATGGCGTCCCGGTCCAGGTCGGTCGCGAAGACCTGGAGCGTGTGGTTGCGGGCCGGCTTGAGTTGCTCCAGCGCCTCTTTGAAGACGATGGCCAGGGAATAGGCTTCCTCCCCGGTCGAGCAGGCGGGCACCCAGACGCGCAACGCCTGGCCGGGGGGCCGGTCTTTCAGCAGCGCCGGGATGGCCTCGGCTTTCAACTGCTCCCACGCCGCCGGGTCGCGGAAAAAGCTCGTGACCCCGATCAGGAGTTCCTTGAAGAGCAGCTCGCCCTCCTGGGGATTCTCCTGTAGAAACCGCACGTATGTGGCGATCTTGTCAATCTGGTGGATGCCCATGCGCCGCTCGATCCGGCGATACATGGTGTTCTTCTTGTAGAGGGAAAAATCGTGGCCCGTCTGCGCCCGCAACAGGATCACGATCTTTTCGAAGGCGCTATGGCCTTGGTCCTCCCCGGCCAGTCCGGGCCTGGCGATGAGGGGCATGTGGCGGAGAAAGGCGATGATCTTGCCGGGCAACGCCTCCACCGGGGCGACCACGTCCGCCAGCCCGGCGTCAACGGCGCTGCGGGGCATGCCGTCGAACTTGGCCGTGGCCGGGTCCTGAACGAAGACCACCCCCGCCTTCCCCTTGATGGCCTTGAGGCCCAGCGTGCCGTCCGCGCCCATGCCCGAGAGAATGACGCCGATGCTGCGCTCTTCCGCGTCATCGGCCAGGGAGCGGAAGAAGAAATCAATCGGCAGGCGCAGCCCGCGGGGCGCCACCGGATCGAGCAGGTGCAGGACCCCGTGCAGGATGGACAGGTCCTTGTTCGGCCGGATCACATAGACGCGGTCCGGCCGGACGCGGGTGCGGTCCTTGACCTGCATGACCTTCATGGGGGTAACGCGCTGGAGCAGCTCCGCCAGCATGCCCTTGTGCGTCGGGTCCTGGTGCTGGACGATGACAAAGGCCATGCCGCTGCCCGCCGGCACGTTCTTTAGGAACAGTTCCAAGGCTTCCAGTCCTCCGGCGGAAGCGCCGATGCCGATGATGGGGAATGTGCTGCGGTGCGCGCCGGGCGCGTCGTCCACCGACGGCGAGGGCGTTGGGTTCGGGATGGCGGCGGGTTTCCGGAGCCCGCGCCGGCTTTGTTTTTTCATGTAAGTAATCTGTTATCAGTAATCAGTTATCGGCTATTAGTCACTGGTTACTGATTACGTTTGCATTCGGGCATACGTACGGGTAATCATAACCGTATGCCAGCGGCAACCATTCGCGTCCGACCCGCCACCCGCCAGACCTTGGCGCAATTGGCGGCCCACACCCATTCCTCAGTGCAAAACGTCCTGGACGCCGCCGTGGAGGCCTATCGCCGACAGGTGTTCCTGGAGCAGACCAACCAGGCCTTGGCCGATCTCCGCAAAGATGACCGGACCTGGAGGGAATACCGGCAGGAGATTGAACAGTGGGAGACCACGGGGAATGACGGGCTGTGAACCCGGTCTCCAAGGAACGCTTGGCCGTCAAGTGGGGCCGAGTCAGTCCGCAGACGCTCGCTGAGGTGGAAGATCGGGTGCGCATATTACTGGGGTTGTGAGGCTGCCCATTTTCGATTTGCGCGGCAGCTTGCCAACACCGCCGGAGCGCGGACATTCTTGTCCGCCGGTCGACGCGCAAGGAACTGGCGGACAAGAATGTCCGCGCTCCGGCGG
>Ga0187880_1002720_pt1 | contig 13684 bp, 9 predicted proteins | sample June2016WEW_19_4_FD_132998 | JGI IMG/M metagenome (GOLD analysis project Ga0187880, IMG submission 132998) | Peatland microbial communities from SPRUCE experiment site at the Marcell Experimental Forest, Minnesota, USA - June2016WEW_19_40 | ecosystem: Environmental > Terrestrial > Soil > Wetlands...
CCTGATTCATGAAACCCTGGCCTTCACCGAAAACAACAAGACGCGCGCCGCCGAAATGCTGGGAATCAGTTTAAAAACCCTGCACAACAAGTTGAAAGAGTATGAGGTTGAGCCTCAAAGCTAAGCTCACCGCGCTGATCACCCTGCTGGTTCTGCTGGTGGTGGTGGTCACCTCCACGGTTTACATCTCGGACCTTACCCGCCAAGCCCTTCTGGAAGTTCAGACCAAGGGCGAATATGTCGCCAACGAGGTCTCCCACCAAGCAGGCGCGGCGCTGGCCGGAAGCCACATGCCGGAGGGCGAGAATCCGCAAGACACCCGGGCGCTACGCAGCTTCGTTCAATCGCACCTTTCGACTGACCTCGGCTTGAAGTCGCAGATGGAATCGGCCATGGCGTATTCCCTTTTTGTCGACTACGTCGCCATCACCGACACGAACCTCGTCGCCTTGGTTCACAGCGGTTCCGAAGAGGTCGGTCATCATCTCACCCCCGTTCCACGCTATTCGCAACTCGTAAGTGCGGGGATGCTGCGCCAACTCAGCGCCGTCTACGGCCCCCCACGCGTCTATGAAGTCACCCTGCCGCTTGCCCTCGGCGCCGAGCCACTGGATGTGCGGGTCGGCGTCTCCACGGTGTTGCTCCGCGATGAAATCTCGCAGAACCTTCGCGCCGCATTGGTTTTGTCCCTGGTGGCCATCGTATTCGCCACCCTTTCAGCCGGCGTGGTTTCTTATCGTGTGCTGCGGCCGCTGGAAAAAATCTCGCAGAGCGTCGATCTGCTTGCGCGGGGCGAGTTCTCCCGGCCCGTAACGCTCAAGCGGCGCGACGAGTGGGGCATCCTTTCCTCGAAACTCCATCTCCTCGGTGAGCAGATCCGTGGGGAAAAGGCCGCCTTCGTCCGCCTCCAGGAAAATCTCGACAACGTCTTCAGTAACCTCAGCGATGGCCTGCTGCTCTTTGACCAGCAGGACCGGTTGGTGCTGGCGTCGCCGGCGGCGGTGCGGTTTCTCGGCGCGGGCATTCAAACCACGGCTTATCGCCCGGCCATGGAAGTTTTCTCCCAGGCCACACCCCTGCACCAACTGCTGCGCGAGGCTTTCCAGACGCGCCAGTCGCTGCTCTGGAAAACCCTTGAACTGCCCGGCAAGCACAGCACTCGTCTCGCCGTGAACGCGCAGTTTGTGGGGGTGGGCGCTCAGCGGGTGGGTTGCCTCATCACCTTGCGCGACACGGGCTCGCGGGCGGAGATTCAGGACCAGATTGACACCACCACCAAACTCGCTGCCATCGGACGGCTGATGTCAGGCGTCGCCCACGAAGTCAAGAATCCGCTGAACGCCATGGTGCTGCAACTGGAAGTGCTAAAGGCGCGCTTAGGCGAAGACGGTGATAGGGTGAAGCCGCAGGTGGATATCCTGGCGGAAGAAATTCGCCGCCTCGATCGCGTGGTCAAAACCTTTTTGGATTTCACCCGGCCGGTGGAGATTCATCCCGTCGATACGGAGCTGGCACCCCTGGTGCGCGAGGTCTTTGCCCTGGCCGAGCCGCAGGCGCGGAAGAATAAGGTCCGGCTGGTCTTTGCAGGCAACGCCGCGACGCCGCCCGTGCGCGTCGACCGCGATCTCATGAAGCAAGCGCTGCTGAACCTGGTGTTGAATGGATGCCAGGCCATGCCCCAAGGCGGCGAACTGACCATAACCCCGCGTGCCATCCCCAAAGCCGTGGAAATGGAAGTTCGCGATTCCGGCGTGGGCATTCCCCCCGAGGCCCAGAAAAGAATCTTTTCGCTTTTCTATACCACCAAACCCGGCGGCACCGGAATCGGGCTCGCCATGGCGTTTCGCGTGGTGCAACTCCACAGCGGCACCATCGATTTCACCAGCGAAGTCAACCGCGGAACGACCTTCCGAATCACCCTGCCCGCCGGCCCCCAGCAAGAACCACCCTCAGAGACTCCCCAACCGAAGCGGGTGTAGCACGGACCAGGTGATCCTCACTTGCCTTCGGGGAAGTCGTCTCCTTCCACAAGTCCTTTCGGGAAACCGCAGAACGCGAAGGAACAGGGGTCTGGCCAGCCCCCCAGCACCCGACATTAAAATATATTCATCAACTTTTGAGCGCCCGCCGATAACACACATGTACGTCGACAGAGGCCGAAACGAAGGCTTTCGCGTTGGAATTCTGGGAGAAGTGTTCAACAGCCTTAAGCAATATGCTACAGTCTTGCTGCTACTCAGATGCCAACGCTAACCTTACCTGATTTTGTCAACAAATGGCGCAACGCGGGCCTCACGGAGCGTGCAGGCGCCCAAATGCATTTTATTGAGCTTTGTGACGTGTTGGGCGAGCGAGTAGGGGTAGCCACGGTCAACGCACTTCTGACCGTGGGTTCTTCCGGCGAGGGTCGAGTTACAACAATTTCGCTTTGACTGTAGCGGCGGTCTATGACCGCCGTTCGGCGTGCCTCATTCAAATTAACGACCTTCGCTTGCCGCTGGCGTATCGGGCATGAGAAAAGCCCACGGTCAGAAAAACGCTGACCGTGGCTACCCCCTACCGACTAACGCGAGCCGCCTGCGGAGGCAGGACCACTATTTACCGTTTGGTGGCGATCCCCCGCCCACTTTTCGACCGCACTAAGTGCAAGGTACTCTGCCAGGTCCTCCGCAATGTCATGAGCGCTGATGCCAGGCAGCGAGGGAAAATACATATTCTCGAACCGCCACCGCAACAGCTGCTCCGCTTCTTGCAGCTCCTCGACCGTTGAGGACTCCGAAATCGACACCGTTCTGGGTACGAGCAGGTTCGTGGGAAGCCACGAGCGGATAGATGCCCACCTTTCTGTCGAAAACAAGACCTTGTCCTCACTGCCTAGCCTTTTCACGGAGGCGCGCATGGTGACTCTGAAAAACTCCTCGCTGTTCTCGTCCGGGCCCGACCCGGCGTAGTTAACATCGCATATCATGCTTGCATTTGCTCTAAGCGCGGGCGGTGTGGATATATCCGCAATACCATGGCAGCGGAGAAGCCGGGACTTGATCCTCACCGTAGCCCGGAACGGATGCCGCTCGTTAAATTCAATCCTCGGAATCGCACTAAAGTCAGTCTGTTCAGGTCGGTTTGGGTCAAGAAAGGCAGCCCATTCTTCACGCCTCTTTTTTATGCGGTCCTTCTCACGGTGCCAGGCAACAAACCGTTGAAGCATGTGCTCGAGTACCGTGGTCTCGTCGTGTTCGGCCATCTCTGGCGCCCGGATCCTCAATAGCGGCACATCGGCTTTCATGCAGAGTCGGTTCTTTAGAACGTCCCTTACAACTTGCTCTGGATCAACGTGGTGTTGCCCATCGAACTCCACTACTACGATCGGGTCTGCGGCGTCGTTAACCACCAGAAAATCGAAGTGAGCTTTCGACAGGTATTGGAACTCGGTCTCGTCGAGCCACTCATCTGGCTCCTTGTCGATCACGTCGCTCAAACGCACCTTAGCCTGAATCCGATACCCCAATGCCCACAGACGACGCCTCAGTATGGAATCGACCCTGGCTTCACTCGCCGTCAACAGTTTTCGTTTCTTCACACGGATCCCCCGTGTACGCATGAGCACGCAAGGTGGTGCAGACCTCCGGTTTCACGTTTGTGCAGCCTGCATCAGCGGGTAGCCACGGTCAGCGCTTTTCTGACCGTGGGCTTTTCTCATGCGCGATACCCCAAGGGCAATCGCACGTAATCAATCTGGATGGGACACGCCGTCACCGTTGCCTTGTCCGAAGCAAAATTGTTGTAACTCGACCACCGCCAATCCTCCCGCCGCTTCACCAGCCCTTTCTTCACGGGATTTAGGTGGATGTACTCCAGACGCTCATTGAATTCTTTCTCGTCGCGCACAAAGCGATCCCAATACCGACAAAGAAGATGCGGTCGGTGAGGCGCAGGCGGTGGACGTTTGACACGCCCGCAGATTACCACTCCACCCCATGCCTTCAAGAACCCACGGGAAACGCAATCATTGCGGCCACAATCGACGGGAGGTTCGTCATCAAGGGAAGAGCCCACGGACAGAAAGGCACTGTCCGTGGCTACCCGCTACCTCTTGCAAATGTGCAGTGTGATTCATCTTTCTTTTCCTCGAGTGAAACAATAAGTGGCCGCGGCTCCGGCAAGGCTGGAGATCACGGGCAGCCAAACATTGAAAGCACGCGACAAACCCTCTACTGCATCCACCTTATCCTTTAGCAAGGAAATATGCGGTGACACCGTAATGAAGGAAGAAGCTGACGCCAAGTGTGACAATCAACGCAATAGCTAGCAACCTTGCGGTTTGAGCTCTGTGCCTGACCTCAAAAGGGACATCCGCAAGAGGCCCGACGTGGCCTCCCTCAATGGGTTCTCCTCCAGTCGTCACCTCATCTAAACGCCCCGATTGTTCATCCTTGATGACTCCCTCGTTGCTCATAGGGCTCAGCTTGAAGATGCGTGTAGCGTTGGAATTACGATGACTCGCTCCTCTCCCGTCTTGGGATTCCTTACGACCAATTCCGTATACCCCTGCTCGGCCTGGGTTTGCAACGCGTGATTTACTTGCAGGGAGTCCCTCACCGCCTCTGCCATGGACGAGAATCGGCCCTGCTCCTTAATGCGCCGCAGACTTTGCAGACTTCGATCATCGAACGAGAATACCACTCGCTGCGCCCTTGCCATAGTGTCTCCCTCCTCTCGGTTAATGTCCAGACATCACATGTGGACATCAAAAGAATCACATGGGACATCTAATTTGTCAACACTTTTCTATCGAATTTGATATCTATTTCGCCGCATAAGGCTATCATAATGAAAACAAGGATGTTGAACGATTGCACTCGCGATAATGGACATCGATAGTGGCGCTTCCCTTTCGGTCAGGACGATTTGGCGATGACCTTCAGCGTGTAATACGCCAAAGGGATTCAAAAGCAAGCGTAGCGCGTCTCGCCCGCTGTGGCGGGAGCGTCCCGCTCCCGCCAAAAAATGCGCGGGCAGGATGCCCACGCCCCAGCGGGCGGGACGCCCGCGCTACGTCGCGTGTTCGCGTGGGGGCCAGCGGCGCTGGCCCATGGCCGAACGCCGTTCGGCCCTACAAGTAACCCCGTGCCCGTGTCCCGTGTCCCGAATCCCGTGTCCCGTGTCCCGAATCCCGTGTCCCGTTTCGGCACCTGACACCTTCCCTTTCCCCTTGCATCGCAGTTTATTAAGTTGTTTAATCCCAACATCTTTTCGCCAACCGAGGAACCTTGGAAGGCAGTAGGAAAGGATGACGACAATGAACGGAGCGACATCGAGCAAGAAAGCTGATCTCGCCGGCCCGGGGATTGGTGACTACGGCGAATTGGAGAAGATTCTCCCGTCAGACTATCGCTCCTTATTGAGCGAAAAAGAGACCCAGCAGGCGATTTTCCAGGTAAAGCGGTACATCGAAGATCATCTCTGTAAGGAACTCAACTTGATGATGGTTGAGGTGCCGCTGATCGTCGACGTGGAAAGCGGCGTGAACGACATGCTGGACCGCGACGGCTCGCGCACGCCGGTCGGATTCCACATTTCCAACGATTACGACAAGCACCCCATCGATGCTCAAGTAGTGCAGGCGGCGACGAAGTGGAAGAGAGTCGCGCTGCGACAGTTCCATTGCCAGGTGGGCGAGGGCATCTGCACGGACATGCGGGCCGTGCGCAAGGACTATTTCCTGGACCACGACCACAGCGCCTACGTCGACCAGTGGGACTGGGAGCGGGCCGTGACCGCCGAGCAGCGCAACCTGTCCTTTTTGAAGGGAATCGTCGGCGGGATCTGGAGAGTGCTGGTGGGCGCGGAACGCTTTGCGCAAGAAATGTTCCCGCAATTGTGCGACGTGCGATATCCCAATCTGCCGGAGAAGTTGACCTTCCTGCATGCCGAAGAAATCCTCGACATGTACCCCGACCTGCCGCGCAAGCAGCGGGAGACGAGGGTGCTCCAGGAGTATCCGGCCATCTTCATCATCGGGATTGGCTGGCCGTTGAAAGACGGTTATCCGCACGAGAATCGCGCCGCGGATTACGACGATTGGGTTACGGATACGAGCGCCGAAACCGGCAAGCCCACCCACGGCTTGAATGGCGATATTCTTGTCTGGAACCACGTGACCCAGCGGCGGCATGAACTGACTTCGATGGGCGTCCGCGTGACGGCTGAAACCCTGAAAGTGCAGCTCGCAATGGTCCATCAGCTCGATTTCATGAAGCTGCCGTACCACCAGGGGATCTTGAACAATACCATTCCGCTGTCGATTGGCGGCGGGATCGGCCAATCACGCACGCTGATGTTATTGCTGAGAAAGGCGCACCTGGGAGAGGTCAGCGTAACGGTATGGCCCAGAATCCTGAAGGAGATTTGTGCGAAGAAGAACATTTTCGTGCTGGAATAGCGGTGTAACCATGAACACCACATCTTTCTTTAGCCGACTCTGCCATTCTGCAATTCCCAGGCGCGCCGACGTCACTCTGGTGGTGGTCGCGCTGGCTTGGAGCAGCCTCTCCTTCTGCGGCGAGATTCATAACGCGGCTGGGCTTGGCGACTTGGCAAAGGTCCGGGCGCTGCTCAAAAGCAACCCTGCTTTGGTTTCCAGCGTAGACGAACACGGGGCGACGCCCTTGCACTTTGCGGCGGCTTCAGACCACATAGACGTGGCGCAATTGCTGCTGGCCAACCACGCCGACGTCAATGCCAAGGACGGCAAGGGCGATACGCCGTTGCACTACGCGGCGTATGGCGGCCACAAGGATGTGGCGGAATTGCTGCTGGCCAAGGGGGCGGAGGTCAATGCCAAGAACAGCACCGGCGCGACGCCTTTGCACGCGGCGGCTTATGGCCACCAGGACGTAGTGCAATTGCTGCTGGCCAACCACGGCGACGTCAATGCCAAGGACAACAAGGGCGATACGCCTTTGCACTACGCGGCGTATGGTGGCCATAAGGACGTGGCGGAATTGCTGTTGGCCAGCATGGCAGAGGTCAATGCCAAGGACAGCAAGGGCGATACGCCGTTGCACTTCGCGGCGTCTGCGGGGCATCCGGACGTAGTGGAATTACTGCTGGCCGGCAATGCCCAGGTCAATGCCAAGGACAACCTCGGCCAGACGCCTCTGCTCTGGGCGGTGCGGAATGGCCACAAGGACATCGTGGAATTGCTGCTGGCCGGCATGGCGCGGGTCAATGCCAAGGACAGCAAGGGCGATACGCCTTTGCACTACGCGGCGTCTGCGGGTCACCCGAACATCGCGGAATTGCTACTGGCCGTCAAGGCCGAGGTCAATGCCAAGGACAACGACGGCCAGACCCCTTTACACTTAGCGGCGCGGAATGGCCACAAGGACGTAGCGGTATTGCTTCTGGCCAGCAAGGCCGAGGTCAATGCCAATGACCACCTCGGCGCGACGCCTTTGGACGTGGCGGCGGCTCATGGCCACAAGGACGTAGCGGAATTGCTGCGCCAGCACGGCGGCCAGGACGCTTCATCGCAAGTTCGCGACCTGGCGCGTGATGGCGACTTGGCAAAGGTCCAGGCGCTGCTCAACGACAATCCTCGTCTGGTTTTCAGCAACGACAACCTCGGCATGACGCCCTTGCACTTTGCGGCGGAGGGTGGCCATAAGGACGTGGCGGAATTGCTGCTCGCCAGCAAAGCCGAGGTCAACGCCAAGGACAAAAACGGCTGGACGCCTTTGCACGTGGCGGCGTCTTATGGTTACAAGGACGTAGCGCAATTGCTGCTGGCAAAGGGGGCCGAGGTCAACGCCAAGGACAAAAACGGCTGGACGCCTTTGCACGTGGCGGCGTCTGCTGGCCACAAGGACGTAGCAGAGTTGCTGCTGGCCAACAAGGCGGAGGCCGATGCCAAGGACAATCTCGGCGCGACGCCTTCGCAAGTGGCGGCGGCGGCTGGTCACCAGGATGTAGCGGAATTGCTGCTGCCCGTTAAGACGGAGGTCAATGCCAAGGGCAACCTCGGCGCGACGCCTCCCCAAGTGGCGGCGGCGTCTGCCGGCCACCAGGACGTAGCGGAATTGCCGGGTCAGCAAGGCAGCCAGGAGGTCTCTACCCCGATGCCGCCCGCGCCGACGGCGTCCGGACAACGTAGCCCATCTGACACCGCGATGGTCGCAGGCGAGATTCATGACGCGGCTGGGGTTGGCGACCTGGGAAAGGTCCAGGCGCTGCTCAATAGCAATCCTCATTTGGTTTCCAGCAAGGACCACCACGACAAGACGCCCTTGCATTACGCGGCGGAGGGTGGCCACAAGGAGGTGGCGGAATTGCTGCTGGCCAACGGGGCCGATGTCAACGCCAAGGATAAAAACGGCTGGACGCCCTTGCATGGTGCGGCGGCTTCTGGCCGCGAGGACGTAGTGGAATTGCTGCTGGCCAGCAAGGCCGAGGTCAATGCCAACGACAACGCGGGCATAACGCCTTTGCACTACGCGGCGTCGGCTGGTCACCCGGACATAGCGAAATTGCTGCTGGCCAGCAAGGCCGAAGTCAATGCCAAGGACAAAAACGGCCAGACGCCTGTGCACTGGGCGGCGCGTATCGGCGACAGGGACGTGGCGGAATTGTTGGTGGCCAACGGGGCCGATGTCAACGCCAAGGATAAAAACGTCTGGACGCCGTTGCACTGGACGGCACAGGGGGGCCACAAGGACGTGGCGGAATTGCTGCTGGCCAACAAGGCCGATGTCAACGCCAAGGACAAAAACGGCCGGACGCCTCTGCACTGGGCGGCGGCTTATGGCTACCAGGACGTGGCGAAATTGCTGCTGGCCAACGGGGCCGACGTCAATGCCAAGAACAGCACAGGCGCGACGCCGCTGCACTGGGCAGCGCTTTATGGCCACAAGGACGTGGCGGAATTGCTGCTGGCCAACAAGGCCGAGGTCAATGCCAGGGACAACCTCGGCGCGACGCCGTTGCACGTGGCAGCGTCTGCTGGCCACCAGGACGTGGTGGAATTGCTGCTGGCCAGCAAGGCCGACGTCAATGCCAAGGACAACAAGGGCGATACCCCTTCGCACGACGCGGCGTCTGCCGGTCACCAGGACGTAGCGGAATTGCTGCTGGCCAGCAAGGCTGAGCCCAATGCCAAGGGCAACCTCGGCCCGACGCCTTCGCTGGTGGCCGCGGCTTCTGACCATAAGGACGTGGCGGAATTGCCGGCCCAGCAAGGCGGCCAGGAGATCTCTACGCCGATTCAGCCCGCGCCGACCGCATCCGGAAAGCGTGGCACATCTGACACCGCGATGGTCACAGGCGAGATTTATGACGCGGCTGGGGTTGGCAACTTGGCAAAGGTCCAGGCGCTGCTCAAAAGCAATCCTGATTTGGTTTCCAGCAAAGACAACCAATACAGGACGCCATTGCACTACGCGGCGGATAGTGGCCAGAAGGCCGTGGCGGAATTGCTGCTGGCCAACGGGGCCGATGTCAATGCCAAGGATAAAAATGGATGGACACCGCTGCATTGGGCGGCAGAGAGGGGCCATAAGAACGTAGCGCAATTGCTGCTGGCTAGCAAGGCCGATGTCAATGCCAAGAACAGCACAGGCGCGACGCCCTTGCACTTTGCGGCGGCTTCTAACCACAAGGACGTGGCGGAATTGCTGCTGGCCAACGGGGCCGACGTCGATGCCACGAACAGCGCAGGCGTGACGCCGTTGCACTGGGCAGCGCTTTATGGCAACAAGGCTGTGGCGGAATTGCTGCGCCAGCACGGCGGCCACGAATAAACCGCGTGGAAGCCAAGCACCTCACTTGGCCACTAGCCGTCAACGCATGACGCCCAAGGGAAAGCCGCAGATCTCAATGAGGGAGTTCTGTGCCGCCCCGCGGATCAATCTGATCATTTTCCGGCGGGAGACAAAGATGGCCATAAAACGAAAGCGCGAATGGTTCGACGATGATACGTTCTGGCGGGATCTCTACCCCTTCATGTTTCCTAAAGAGCGATTCGCTGACACATCTGCGGAAATCCAGAAGGTCCTTTCGCTGACGGCGCCGACCGGCAAGACTGCTCTCGACATGTGCTGCGGCCCCGGCCGTTGCGCCATTGCACTCGCCCAAGAGGCATTCGCCGTCACCGGGGTGGACAAGACCCGTTACCTGCTCGACAAGGCCCGTGCCAGGGCAAGAGCTGCCAAGGTTAGGATCGAGTGGGTCGAGATGGACATGCGCGACTTTGTCCGGCCTGACTCCTTCGACTTGGCGTTGAGTATGTTCACGTCCTTTGGCTATTTCGACGACAAGACACAGGACTTGGCCGTTCTCCGAAACCTCTTTGCCTCCCTGCGCCCTGCCGGTGTGTTCCTCATGGACGTCGTGGGGAAGGAACAGCTTGCGAAGATATTCCAACCGACCACAGCGGAGCTTCTGCCTGACGGCACGATGCTTGTGCAGCACCATGAGATATTCGATGATTGGACCCGGGTTCGAAACGAATGGATACTGCTCCGCCAAGGCAGGGCTAAGAGTTTCAAGTTCCACCACACACTCTATTCCGGTCAGGAAATGAGGGATAGACTGGAGCAGGTAGGATTTGCCGATGTGAGACTCTATGGGACCCTTGATGGAGACAAATACGGTCTGTCTGCACGGCGTCTGATCGCGGTCGCGACGAAACCTGGAGATCTGGGGCTGGCACAGGGCGATCGGTCTGCGCTGCGAAGCAGTGCCCCTTCCCCAAGTAGGTAACGCCGCCCCCCCGCTCTTGGGGTACCCGAATCTTCATCAGGGAAAGCCGAAGCCCTCTGAGCTTTCGATCAAAAATGGCACACAAGCCTGGCAGTAGACGCAGACGGCGGTCTGCTCCGCCGTCATATTCCCATGTGTACTCGTCGCCCTGAAGGTGCGCAGGCAATCCGTGCAGTCCAGCATGAAGTAACCGGCGAAGCTTGGCGATGCGCGAGCAGGGGTATTCACCACCTGCAGAAGGTTAGCGGCATCAGGGGTTTTTCGAGCCGATCACTGACGATCTGAAGGAATTCGGGAAATCGTTGCGTACTCTTTTCGAACCAGCGGTCAGGCTTGATCTCCGGCGGAGGCTCATCTGGAATCGAGCTCGAGAGGGCGATGACCGGTATAGTAGCGTCGCGCCGGCGCACCACTCCAATAAACTCGAATCCTGACATGCGGGGCATCTGCATGTCGGAGATAATGACCTTGGGAAGCGTATCCTGGAGTTTTACAAGTGCGTCAATCCCGTTCTCTGCGTGGACTGCTCGGAAACCCGCTTGTTCCAAATTCCTCGAAAGCAGGTCACGTATGGAAAGATCATCGTCCACGAGCAAAACACACTTTGCGCATAACTCGGGCATATGGGGTCCTCCTTTTCATGTTCTGGGAGTTGGGCGCTCTTGCGCGATGCCGGAGGTTTAACACGACAAGGTAGCCTCTCGCCGTTTCGCCGGAAGCGCCTTTAATCCGGAGCTGTGGCTTGGTCCATCGTGCCCTTTTGGAAATGAGGGCTATCCACTCCAGCAAACATACAATATCCCCAATCGCAAGATGCGGCACGCGTCTAACCTTCACGATGGGTTCGATCCTTCACATCCTGGTCAATCAGAAGGACCCTTTGAGGGGAAGGGGAGGATGGGATTGGCCTGCGAGGTGGCCTCTCATTAAATGGCATCATGGCATCATTCCTTCTCCTAAGGAGGTTCCTCCAACACAAAGTCTGCGCCGGCCTACGGTATTCTCACAGCCTCTTTCTGGTCGATGCCGATTCCATGCACAATCCAATCATGAGCACCAACCTCTCTCGGGCCGAAAAGGGGGGAGGGCACCTCGACCAAACCGAGGTGCCAATTGGCTTTGGCAACTTGACTTCAAGGCTGGCAGCCGTGGAGGGGAGGGTGCGGAAGGTCATCCGCCGCTTATCAATTCTTAGAGATTCGGATCGCACAACTAGGGTGCCACCGCATGTATGATTCAGACATTTTGACCGAAGCGAGTTTTTGAAATCTGTACAATATTGCTCACTTTTGGAAAATAATGACTTCCGCAGCCAGAAGAGGAAGGGAATAACCAAACAAGAGTAGGACCAACAAAGGAGACACCCAATGTCACTACCGGTAACGACGACGTTCACGTTTGAAGGATACCGAATTCACGAATATAAGGGCATCGTGCGGGGAATTATCGTGAGATCGCCGACGATTATTCAAGGAATTTTTGGCGGCCTCAAGAACATTATTGGAGGCAGTATTGGAGCGTATACCGAGATGTGCGAACAAGCACGCCAGCAAGCCTACGATTTGCTCCTCCAGCACGCCACCGAAATGGGCGCGAACGCCGTGGTGGGCTTCCGCTACGACGCGTCGGAAGTGGTCAGCAAAGGGTCGGCGACGGAGGTCCTTTGCTACGGCACGGCGGTGGTGATCGAGAAAGGGTAAGACCCAGCCGCAGAAGAAAGTCAAAAGGCAAAGCGCAAAAGGCAAAAGTGAGAAGCCTCGTGCATTCGCTGTCCAGCGCGCCCTCGCGGGATCCAAAAGCATCACACTGCGATATAGGCTTGCCGCACCTCAAGATCGCGAGATGCTGCCAGCCGCGTCAATAGCGGTCGGGCGGTTTTCTTTTGACAAATAAATCCCGACCCAAATATAATTCTCTACTTCTGGGGCACATTCTATGCAAGGTGAAGATGATGGTCGTGAACCAGAAATCTTCAGGACTCCCTTTGCGCATAGGTCCCGGATAATTGCTTTGGGTCACAATACTCCTTTGGCTTTTGACACCAGGCCGAATCTCTTCCATTCCCCAGTGTTCTTTCCCGGGGGGCCTCCGGTATGCATAGTGTGGCGAACAACCGCGGCGCGGTAATGGGCAAGAGACAGATGTAAAGCACGGCACGATCCGGGGCGAGATTGATCTCCCGGGAGAATCAAGCAGGGCTGAAAACATTTGAATAACGCCTTTCCGGGGAAGTAACTACCCCGTAGCAAGAATTGCCTGGGCAAGGGTACCTGCCGGGGTGGATTCTCGCGAGGGGCATCAGGCAAAGTCCTTCGATGGCGCAAATCTTCCATCGCAGCACGAACACGATCTCCAAGGTGACGATCTATGGCGCGGTCTTCATCTTGGGAGGACTGGGGTATCTGATTTTTGCCGTGAACCAATCTCCTTATTATACCGACGTCAATGTGGCACGGCAGCAACCGGTTCCCTTCAGCCACAAGCATCATGTCACCGACGACGGCATCGATTGCCGGTACTGCCACACATCGGTGGAAAAGTCCTCCTACGCGGGCGTTCCCACCGCCCAGATCTGCATGAGTTGCCACTCAAAGTTGTGGCTGAACAGTTCCATGCTGGAGCCCGTGCGCGCGAGTTACGCACGCGATGTGTCGCTGGAATGGACGCGGGTGAACGCCGTGCCAGATTTCGTCTACTTCGACCACAGCATTCATGTGAATAAAGGGATCGGCTGCACCACCTGTCACGGGCCGATTGGCGAGATGCCGCTCACCTACTGCGCCAATACGCTCTATATGCGCTGGTGCATCGATTGCCACAATCATACGGAGCGCCACGTGCGCCGCCGCGCCGCCGCGTTCAAGGCCGAGTACGTGGAGCCGCCCGATCAAATCGCTCTGGGCCGGCGGCTGGTGAAGGAATACAA
>Ga0187880_1002723_pt1 | contig 13677 bp, 8 predicted proteins | sample June2016WEW_19_4_FD_132998 | JGI IMG/M metagenome (GOLD analysis project Ga0187880, IMG submission 132998) | Peatland microbial communities from SPRUCE experiment site at the Marcell Experimental Forest, Minnesota, USA - June2016WEW_19_40 | ecosystem: Environmental > Terrestrial > Soil > Wetlands...
CGATTACTCAACTTCCATCATGGGACTGGCGCCGATCTCTCTGATGCATTCGGGCTGGGGTATACGTTTCATGGATTACGACAACGACGGGTGGAAGGATCTGTTGATCGTCCAGTCGCACGTAATGGACAACATCGAGAACAGCGAACCGAGCCTGCATTATCGCGAGGCTCCCTCTCTGCTACACAATGAGCAGGGAACGAAGTTTGTTGACGTCTCGGCAGCTTCGGGCAGCGTATTCCATGAGCAGTGGGCGGCGCGCGGTATGGCGATCGGCGACATCAATAACGACGGGAAACTGGATGCCGTGATTACTTCAAATGACGGGCCCGCCTGGGTGTTGCTGAATGAGACTGAGACTGCGAATCACTGGATTACACTCAGGCTTGTGGGAGTGAAAAGCAATCGCGACGCCATCGGCGCTCAGGTACGAGTGCTTACCTCTGCGGGAGAACAGTTTGCGACGGTCACCACAACGGGAAGTTATCAGTCGTCGTCCGATAAACGGCTGCATTTTGGCCTCGGCAGTGCAGATTCCATCCGCGAGATCGAGATTCGCTGGCCAAGCGGCATTCGTCAGGTCCTGACCAATCAGAAGGCAGATGCAATTCTGACCGTTACCGAACCGGCCGAGAATCTGAGCAAGACGAATCCTTAAATGTCCCCTTCGACCAACACGAGCCGTGTTTTATTTCTTGTCACTCTCTGTTTCGTCACAGGTGCGGCCTCCTTATCCAAGACTGCGAGCCGCCAGTCCGCGTCCTCCCAATTGCAGGATGCGGCGAAAGAACTCTCCGCCGGTAGGCTGGATCAGGCCGACCAAGATCTGCAGTCAGTCCTCCGCTCGAATCCGGGGGACTATCGCGCTCTCGATCTGCTCGGAGTGGTGCGCGTGCTTCAGCACCAGGAAGCAAAGGCAGAGGAACTGTTTGAGCAGGTTGTGAAGGCACAGCCCGACTTTGCGCCTGGACACGCGCACCTTGGTCTCTTGTATCTGCATATGGGCCGCACGCAGGACGCCCTTCCCGAGTTGCGGCAGGCCCTGCGCCTCGATCCCAGCCGGACCGACGCGGCGTCCGCCCTGGTCCACATTCTGCAGGATCAGGCAAAGGCGGCGTCGGCAGCCGGAGACTGGAACGGCGCCATGAACTTCCTCATAGAGGTCCGGAAATATGCGCCGGACAATGCGGACGTCCAATATGAATTCGGAGTGACGGCCCAAAAACTGTCGTTAACCGACGATGCCATCGAGGCATTTCAACAAACGTTGAAACTGCGCAACAACGATGCCCTTGCCATGTTCTATCTGGGATTCGCATTGATGGGCCGAGCCAGGTACGACGATGCACGCAAGCAGTTTGCCCAATACGTCGAATTACGCCCTGACGATCCATCGGGTTATGGTGCACTGGGCATGGCGCTTGTAGGGCTGGGGCGATCGGAGGAGGCGCGCGCGCAATTTGAGCGGTCGATCGCACTGGACCCCACGCAAAGCGAATCGTACTACCGGCTCGGCCTCCTGGATCTGGATGCGGGAGATTACGACCGAGCAACGCTCGACCTTCACAAGGTTCTCGAGAATAAACCAAAAGATGCCGGCGCTCTGACGGCGCTCGGGAAATTGGAATTCGAGCAGAAACACTATCCGGAAGCGATATCCCTTCTGCAGCAAGCCGTAAGCCAGGACGATTCCATCCAGGAAGCTCACTATTATCTCGGCCTCACTCTCGCTCGCTTGGGGCGCAAACAGGAATCGAGCGAACAACTGGAAATTGCCGCCCGGCTCGAGGAGGAGCGGAAAGAGCGCGGCAGACACGTATTACGGCTTAACAAGCCCGAGGACCCTGAGAAACAAGAACCCCACTCCCCACAATAGGCTTTATTGCATCGCCTCCGGGTGCTCTCAGACGGTGGCCAGAAGTTGCAACAGGGCGCAAACAGGCCTGAGCGGCGGCACGCGACCCGCCAATCCGGGGCATGTGAGAGATGTTCTCGCGTCCGGCGACACGATCTCCGGAATCACATTTCAGTCGACGGGAGAATTACGTGCGCCCTGAGATTTTGAGTTCAACCATGGACTAAACTGTCTGGTTTTCAGCGAAATTCGGTGATTTCGCGGAGATGGATCGTCCGCCGGGCGAAATCCCAAGCGTCCATTCAGTCGCGCAGACCGGGATCAACCGGAAATCCAGCGGACCACGTTCGCCGAGCGCGATTCGTCAAACGCGCAGCACTTTCACCCCGAGCTTCTGGTAAGGAGCGACCATTTCCTCTGTGGCTCCTGTATCCGTAATCAGAGTATTCAAGAGACCAGCCTCGCAGATGCGATAATTTGCAACCACGTTGAACTTCGTGTGGTCCACTACGGCAATGTGACGGCGCGCCAGCCGGGCCATGGCGGTGTTGAGCTCGGCCTCGTCGGAGCTATAGCAGCTGACTCCCCATTTGGGATCGATGCCGTCGGCACCAAGAAACATGGTATGGATGAGCATGTTTTCGAGGCTGCGGATCGCCGTGGGGCCGACGAGCGAGAACCACTCGCCATGCAGATGGCCGCCCGTGACGAAGACGTTCACATCTTTGCGCTTCGAAAGCTCCATCGCAATGTTGGCGGTATTCGTCACTACGGTGATTTTGCAGTTGAGAGGCAAGCCGCGGATAATCTCGGCGGTGGTTGTGCCGGGGGTAATGGCGATGGTCTCACCCGGCGTGATCATCGCGGCCGCGGCGCGGCCGATGCGGCGTTTCTCGTTGGCCTGCCGTTCGACCTGGTCCAGGAAGGAACGGTCTTTCTTGAACGGCTCATAAAACAATGGCTCAATGGAGACGGCCCCGCCATGAGTGCGGCGTAACAGACCCTGCTGCTCAAGTTGATCGAGGTCGCGGCGAATCGTAACGACGGATACCTTGAGCTGCTCGGCCAGATCCTCAACCACGACAGATCCGGTTTCCTGCAGGGATGTGAGGATGAACTGGATTCTCTGCTGCTGAGTTTCTCTGCTTTGCGCAATCTCCGTGCTTTCTTCGGGCTGCATTACAGAATCCTGCTTGCTGCGTTTCATCACCGTTCAGTTCTCCCACTGTTGCTGAATTTCTTCGAGAGTTTTGCCCCGCGTTTCAGGAACCACGCTCCAAATGAAAACAAAGCTGAAGGCCGACAAGATCGTGAAAATCGAGAAGGTGCCGGAGACGCCAAGAGCCCGAATGAGAGAAAGGAAAGTGAAGGTAACCAGCAGCGTTCCAGACCACAGAGCAGAAGTAGCGACAGAAGCCGCTCTGCCTCGAATCTTGTTGGGGAAGATCTCCGAGATTACCACCCATGGGACTGGCCCCATCCCGAATGCAAAAAACGCGGTATAGCTAATAATACTGCCCAAAACTACCCAAGTCGACAATCCCGTGCCGTGGAAGGCGAAGACCAGAATGGTGAGGGAAATCGCCATGCCGCCGGCAGCGGTAAGCAGCATGGGACGCCTGCCCCAACGGTCAAGGAAACGCATTGCCAGAAGAGTGCTGACGAGATTTGCGCAACCAATGATGACGCTCGTCAACAGGGCTGTATTGGTTGTCTGGCCGCGAAAATGCTCGCTGATAAGAATGGAACCATAATAGAGAACCGCATTGACTCCGGTGATCTGGCACAGAATCGCGAGTCCCAGCGCGATGGTGAGAGGTTTCCGCATGGGCTTCGCAAATACCTCGTGCCACGAGCCCTGCTCGCCGACAGCAGCCTGTTCCATTTGAGCAAGTTGGGCATCGGCCTCTGCAGCGCCCAAAAAGCGAGCGAGCACCTGCCTTCCCTTTTCGGATTGCTGGTGGCTGATGAGCCATCGAGGGCTCTCCGGAACCCCGAGCAAGCCAAAGAGAAAAACGAGGGCGGGGATGAGGGCGACGCCCAGCATCCAGCGCCAGCTGCTTTCGCCAAATCCGGCCAAACTCCAGTTGACGAGATATGCAATCAGGATTCCGACCACGATCGCCATCTGATTCATAGAGACCAGAGTTCCCCGAATGCGCGCAGGCGCGATCTCTGCGATGTAGACAGGCGTCAAAACGGACGAGAGGCCAATCGCCAGACCGCCTGCCAGGCGGCCCAGAGAAAACACCGTGACGGAATTCGCCAGCGCGGTCATCAATGTGGAACCGGCGAAAACCACAGCCGCAAGCAGCAATGACTTGCGCCTTCCAAAGCGGTCACCGATCAGGCTGGCGCCCGCGGCGCCCAGCAAACAGCCCAACAGGATCGCGCTCGTTGCGATTTCGGTGGCCGCGTTACTGAGGGCAAACTCCACGCGCAGGAAGACCAGGACTCCGCTGATCACCGCGGTATTGAAGCCGAGCAGGAAACCGGAAATCGCCACGATCGTGGCGAGGAAAACGATGTAACCGGTTGACCGGGTCTTTTCCTCGGCTCGACGACCTGCAGAAGACATCGGCATGGACTCCCTCTGATAATTTAGAACGATACGGGTATATACGAAAGTCAGGAACTTCGAAAGAACACAAAAACAACCTTTGCAAGCTGGAACGCATAACCATGTCGCATGATCGCGCCGAAAGTCATGTCGCCTGCGACCTCGACTGGCCCCAAAACGCTGTGCGGTTGTGCCATTTTCGGAGCATATATCGTGCTATTTTAACACGAAAATGCAAATTTATGATTGTTTATGTTGAAAACGAAACTTTCGTGTGCTAACATCACATGCTGTTATGGAAACCCTTACTGGAGTCGGAATGAACGACTGCCTGACCACACCGGTTTTTGTCGACTGGTGTCGCGGCATGATGATTGGTGAGCCCGTCCAGGAAAGCTTCAAGACCCTTCAGGATCTGCAGCGAATTTTTAGCGATTCTTCCGCGCTCAGCCTCCTGGGGCTCAATCGCGAGGTCTACCGTGTTCGTTGGTGGTCGCCCACGAATGCCGGAACCGAAGGCGGCCTTTTCTGGGGACTGACACTGCTGCAGCCTGGAAAAGTGGGCGATGAGTACTTTATGACACATGGTCACTTTCACGCGAATCGCCTGCGTGCCGAGTTTTACGGCACTGTTGCCGGCAGCGGCATGCTCATCCAGATGAATACGGAAAGCAGAACCTGGGGCGAGATCATGGCGCCGGGCAGTCTGCATTATGTTCGTGGAGAGAACGCTCACCGCATCGCGAATACTGGTAGCACTCCCTTGATTGTCTGGGCGTGCTGGCCCACCGATGCAGGATACGACTACGAACCGATCGCGGACCAGGGTTTTAGCGCACGCCTGGTCGAGCGCGATGGAAAGCCGGTCTTCATTGCCGCTGAGTGACAAGCTGGTCGACACAGGCTTCAACTGCGGGTTGGACATTCGTCTGCGCGGCGATAGCCTGGCCTTCGATTTTGGGGAAGGTATCTTCGGCCCGCCAATGGAGATGCGCAAACTTGACGATATTCGCCAAAGCCTGCGCGATCCGAATTGCACAGAACCCGATCCCGTGTATGGAATCGCAATGGACGTGGGCATGGTGAGCGATGCCGCAGAACTTCGCAAACGCTTCCTGCTGTTTGGGGCGGTCGCGTACGCCAGCGGGCGGCTGGGTGAGGAGCCAGTGCGCAGCCAGGGACACGTTCATGGCGTGGCTCCGCACAGCGGCTGGTCGACGCCAGAGCTATTTGAGATCTGGGAAGGTCGCGCGCTGATCTTCGCGCAGGAATCCGTCGGCGATGACCCGGGTCGCTGTATAGCCGTCGAAGCCGGACCGGGAGATCAGGTGGTGGTTCCCCCAAACTGGGCTCACTTCGTAGCCAATGCGAGCGCCACCGAGCGCATGGTTTTTGGCGCCCTCTGCGAACGCCAATACTCCTTCGTGTATGAAGGCGTGCGCGCGCACGGCGGCTTGGCGTGGTTCCCGACGTTCTGCGATGGGCGCATCGAATGGAAGGCGAATCCGACATATCTCACTTCTTACTTACACGTACACGGGCCGCGTCCCTATCCAGAGTTGGCGCTGGATCCCGCGATCCCTGTTTACATGCAATTTCAATCCGACCCGGAGCGTGTACAGTGGGTTTCTGAACCTGCTCAAGTGGCTGCGGTCTGGCCAACTTTCGAACCATAACGACGCGGGAGAATGGCACAATGAAGCCGATTGATAGACGCGCCTTCCTTGCTGGGGGAGCGGCGGCCGCAATCCTCACAGGTGTGGACATGCCCGCGGCTCATGCCGGTGGAGAGCTGGAACAGGAGCCGGGCCGGAGAAACGAATCGCAGACTGCCTTCAACACCGAAGTAGACTTTCGCTTTGCACCCGAAGATTTTCAGTCGACGATCTGCTTTCCTGACGATCCGGCAAAAACCGTGGTCGGCAAGCACGGCGATCTTCGCTACGATTTTCCAGACGACCGGTTTGCCGCTATCAATCAATTCGGCACCATCGTGGAGTTCACGCTCGCGGGCATGCACCGCGACATGTGGGTCGAACAAAACATGGAAGCGCCGGGGATTCCGATTCTCCATACCGTGATCGAGAGGCCCACGGCCAGAGTGGAACTAATTGCGTTCGCCAGCCGTCGGCCGAATGAGGGACGCGTAGACAACGTCCTGATGGAGATTCGCGCGCGGGGCGAGGATGTGGTTGCGTCTCCGCTGGTGCGGATTCGCAGTTGCCTCAAATACGATCTGAAGGCGAAGAACGGCATCGTAACGGAAGTGGTGCGGGGAGCGGCGGCACAGCCATGGATGATCTGCATTCCTCAGCACAATCAGGCGCACGATATTTTCTGGGTATCGGAGGAGGGCGGTTACCGTCTCAGCCTCGAGCACGGAGCGGCCACGCGCAATCAACCGTTGCGCTACTTCTTCAGATTCCCGCAGCCGGGCAGCGCCGATACCGTCGACACATCAGCCGATCCGGATTCGCTCCTGGCCGAAGTGCGCGCCTGGTGGCAGCAATGGCGTCCCTTCGCGGATCGAGTCGGGTGGTCGGTTCCGGCCACGAGCGGCAATTTTCTTACCTCCTGCGCACGGAATATTCAGCAGGCGCGCGAAATTAAAGATGGAAAGCTCGTCTTCGAGGTGGGCCCAACAGTCTATCGCGGACTCTGGATCGTTGACGGCAATTTCCTTCTCGAGGCCGCTCGCTATCTAGGTTATGACGAAGAGGCGGATCAGGGACTGCTTTCAGAGTGGAGAAGGCAGGTGGCCACCGGCCAGATCATTGCGTCGGGCGGTAAGGAGCACTGGAAAGACACGGCGATTGCCATGTTCACGCTGGTCCGCGCCTGCGAGTTAAAGCAGAACTGGGATTTGATGCGGCAGCTCGCGCCCAACGTCGGTCATGCAATCGAATTCCTGATCGGGCTCCGCGATGAAGCACGCAAAGGCGACTCGCCGAACGGACGCTATGGGCTTATCGCCCCGGGTTTTCCCGACGGAGGCATTGCCGGCATTCGTTACGACTTCACCAACACGGTCTGGACATTGGCAGGATTGCGCGCGGTAGTGAATGCCAATGAGAAGCTGCGCTTATCCGATCTGGACCGCGCTTCAACTTTCTTGAAGGAACTGCTCTCGGCCTTCGCCGTCGCGGCTCGGGAACAGATGGTCGAGGATCCGCGCGGATTCGCCTATCTGCCAATGCTCATGCGCGAAGATTCGGAGATGCGCCTGGATGCCTGGGACCGGCCGCGGCCGCAGAGCGCGCAGTGGGCGCTTTCGCATGCAATTTTTCCGGGCGAGGTCTTCGCCAAAGACGATCCCGTTGTGCGCGGTCACATCGCGCTGATGCAGGCCTGCACGCAGGAAGACATTCCCGCCGAAACGGGATGGCTTCGCCACGAGGCGGTCTGGAACTACAACGCTGCCTTTGTCGCGGAGGTGTATCTGTGGGCGGGGTTGCGGGACTGGGCGCATCGCACCTTTACCGGATATCTGAACCATGCGTCTCCGCTTCACGCCTGGCGTGAAGAGCAGCCGTTGCAGAATGCGCTACTCGGCGATAACTGGGGCGACATGCCTCACAACTGGGCCAGCGCCGAATGCATCCGCTATCTTCGGCACATGCTGGTGCTCGAAGACGATCGCAAAATTCGACTGCTGGCTGGGCTTATGCCGGCGGATCTGAAAGATCGCGCAGCATTTTCGCTTCAGGGATCGCCCACGCGCTTTGGCCGTGCTTCACTTCACGCCGAGCCATGGGGCACGCGTGGATGGAAGATGCGTTTCTCGCGGGAAAGCAGTGCGGAATCGCCGGCGGCCGTCGAGATTCCGGAGAGACTCGATGCCGGCGCAGTCCTTGTTCGCGTAGTAGGGGCGGCGCAGAGCGGCGCAGTGGAAGGCATCGCTAAAGTCGATCCGGCTATTTCTGCCTGGACGGCTTTCTGGGGATCGTGAATTGAATTACACGCGCACGCTGGCCTGGATGGTTCCGTATTCCCGGCCGCCGGTTGAGCCGCTGGGCCGGACCGTGTAAGGACCGACTGCCGCTGGCACGACGAAGGTTTCAGCGTAGCGCACGTGAAACGGAGCAAACGCGTCCGTGGGGCTTTCCACCACGATCTCTTCGCCTTCGACCAGATTCAAAACGTGGACTGCTCCCTTGGTATCGTGCGGGACGGTGCCGGTGAACCAATGCCGGCGTGTTTCAATGAACTCCAGCTCGTGAAGGCCCGTTCTCTCCTCGCGCCACCCGTCGCCGGAGGCAACAGGTTCCACGCGATTGATGAGTGAGCGCCGCACCCACTCCGTTGTCCGGTCCCACTGGATGTTTGCCACACCGTGAGCAAGGGAGATCGGTCGCGGCCGTCCGTCCAATCCCATCCTCCCCCAGTCCCATAGCTTGAAGGTGAAGATGTAGGGCGTGGCACTAATTTCGAGCACCATGCTGTCTTTTCCGGAACAATGAATCGTCCCCGCCGGAATCAGAAAATGATCGTGCTTGCGCGCGGGAAAACGATTGACGTAAGTTTCCGCCGGGAACTGGAAATCTTCGTTTTGTGCGCGATCGAGGTCGCGAACCATGGCTGCGCGATCGATGTTTTCTTTCAGGCCCAGGTAAACACCCGCGCCTTCACCCGCGTCGAGCATGTAATAGCTCTCGTCCTGGGTATAATCCATCCCGAAATGCTCGCGAATATACGACGTGAGTGGATGTACCTGCAGCGAAAGATTGCCGCCACCTACCGTGTCGAGGAAGTCGAAGCGAATGGGAAACTCCGCTCCGAATCGCGCAACCACGGATTCGCCCAGCAACTCCCGGGGATGGGCGAGCACGAGATCGAGCGCCGGAATCTCGACGCGCTCTTCGCCGAAGCCCAGCAATAGACTGTTCTCTTCCGGCACACAGTCGAAGCACCAGGCGTGGTTGGGTGCATTGTTCACCGGAACTCCCAAGACGCGTTCCATCCAGTGGCCTCCCCACGGGCCCGGATCGAAAAAGGGAACCACGCGGAAGGGCCGCGCCACCGCCTTTCTCAAGCTGCGGCGGAACACGTCCCCACCGATCGCTTTTGGGTTCCCGGGAATGTTTGTATCGAGCAGAAGATCGATGCGATCGAACAGGCGCACCTTCAGCCTGTCAGCCGAGCGCCAGTCGACAAAGAAAGCTCGCTTGTATTTAAGGTACGGCGGGTCGTTGCAATTGTCCGCTCCCAGGTTGCCAACTTCTTCGCGGCGCTGGCGCATCTGGATCTCCCATCGGGCAAGATCCGCATACACCAGGAATGACGGGTTGGGACAAATCAGGGAAGCTCCCGTTCCGATGATGATCACCAATTCGCCGGGAGCCGCGGCACAGCTCCGCTTCGCCTCGGCCAGCTTCTGCGGATCGAAAAAATCCGCGATCTCGATGGAGTTCATCTGTCCGAATACGGGATCGTCGCCGAGAACAGGTCCAACCATTTCGTTAATCTCGGTTGGTGGCCGCAGAAAACTCTCAGTGCAGACGAATCTGGTGCCCGGAAAGAATTGCCGCAATGCATCCTGAATCTCATCGAGATTTACCGCGGGATAGGACTCGATAGCGATGACCCCGCAGGAACCGACTCGACGGCTGAGGTGCTCACCAACCGCATTCCATCCGGCCAGGCATTCATCGGCCGTTCCCGATGCAATGCTGGGAAACCTATCGTACACAATCGTTCTCCTGTAAGAAGTACGAACCAACTTGTGATCATATCATGAATGTTTCTTTTACGCGGTAAAAGAACAAAAACATGATCGAAATATGATATATCGACAACGAAATGCGATATAATCTGGCGAATTGGGCATTCGTCGAGCCTGAGTTGCTATGGCCTGCGCGCGGGACTCGCGAGGGCGTGACCAGGTCAATGCCCCAAAGTCGCAAGTTCCAGGAGACGTAAAATGAGCAGCCGTCCAGACCCAGTTAACGAACCCGCCGCCGAGCGCCCCAAGATCCACCATGACAACGGGTGTACGCAAAAACTCAAAGCAGGTCGCGAGCTTCATCGTCCAGCGGCTGTGGGAAACAAAGACAACAGAATCAGCCGGCTCCGTCTCGGCCTGATCGCAGTGTTGGCAATCGCGGTTCTGCCGTGCGCCATCCACGCCCAGGCGAGCGCCGCAAACTGGGCGGCCTCCGCAAGCGACCGCTATCTCGTTTTTCCTGACCAATCCTACGGCTATTTCTCAGGTGTGTCCGTTAAGCTCGATGTCTGGCAGGCACAGACCAAAGAGCCGGTCCCCACTGTCATCTACTATCACGGGGGCGGATGGTTCTTCGGAGATCGTACTGGCGCTCTCCCTTATTTGATGCCATGGCTGGCTCGCGGTTGGAACATCATAAACGTCGAGTATCGAATGTCCGGAACGGCACTCGCACCGGCAGCCGTTGAAGACGCACGGTGTGCTCTCCGCTGGGTGTATCGGGACGCCGACCATTTTCATCTCGATACCAGTCGCATCATCGTGACCGGGCATTCTGCGGGAGGTCACCTCGCTCTGATGGCCGGGATGCTGCAAGATTCCGATGGCCTCGATAACAACTGCCCCGCTGACACAGCCACGGGCGATCAACCGCTCAAGGTTGCTGCTGTGGTGGACTGGTACGGGCCGACGGATGTTGCCGACCTCATCGCTGGACCCAATCGCAAAACATACGCTGTTGCATGGCTGGGAAGTCTGCCGGATCGGGACGCCGTAGCAAAGCGAGTATCGCCGCTGACCTACGTGCATGCTGGACTGCCGCCCATTCTGATAATTCATGGCGACAGCGACCCGGTCGTGCCATATTCTCAATCGCAACGCCTGCACACGGAGCTTGATAAAGTCCATGTGCCCAATGAGCTCTACACCGTGACTCGTGGCAGCCACGGCATGTTCGGAGCGGATGCCGATGTCGAAGCATACCGGCATGTATGGGAATTTCTGGAACGATTTGTCCCTTCAATGCCCAAACAAGCGAAATGAATGTCGACCAATCCAGGCACAAATGCCTGACAGACGCCAACCGGCCGCCCTCCGATGCTGCGTTTTCCTTGTCCTGTGGGCAAGGTTTTGCAAACCCTTACCGAATTACTGATCCAGCTCGTGTGCGCGCCGGAGCAAAAATAGACCACGTGACGCCGCAATAGCGGCGTGACGAGGCGGAGTAAAAGTAGTCCACCCGTCAGATCAGATTTCACAGGCAAGCAGACTTTGCGAGGGTGTCGAACGAGGTTCGGCGCCTGTAGGAGTCTTGTTTTCTGTGGGATACCGGAGGCATGTACACGGTGGAACTGTATGCTCGAGTGCGATGCGCAGTATTGGTGGACGGGCAGAGTCAGCGGACTGTGGCCCGTGAGTTTGGATTGGCCCGCAAGACGGTTCGGAAGATGCTGGAGTAGCTATTGCCAGCTCAATGCACTTGTCGAGCGCCATCTGCAGATCGGTCCTGAAAAACGCCGATGTGACTGGTTTACGGGAGTCGCCGCATTGCTTCCGGATTCCTGGCGCAGAGTCGACTTGCAAGGACGAAGGATCCGCCGCTTTGCGGTCGGGTATGCTGGATTCCGGAGACAGGCTACACGCCGTTTTGCGGAGAAACCGTGAAGAAAACTCTGCTGTGCGCTCTTACGTTCTACCTCTTGCCGGCGGCCTTCGCCGCATCGGTCATCACCGCGCGTCCAGACGATCCCAAGGCCATTTATCTCGACGCGCCCGCCGCGAACGCCGACAGCTCCGCTCGACTACAGGCCGCCATTGACAAGGCCGCAGGCGCGGTGCGCGAGGGGATCATCTTCGTCCCTGCGGGCCGGTACACGCTCACGCGCACGATCTACGTTTGGCCCGGCGTGCGTCTGATCGGCTACGGCGCCACGCGTCCCGTCTTCGTGCTGCCGCCCAATACGCCGGGCTTCCAGAAGGGCATGGGCGTGATGGTCATGTTCACCGGGCTCGGGCCCAACGCACTCACCCGCGCAGGCAGCCCCATCCCTTTTCCGCCACCCGGTTCCGTTCCGCCGAACAACAACGTAGCCGACGCCAACCAGGGCACGTTTTACTCGGCGATGAGCAATATCGATTTCGAAATCGGCGAGGACAACCCCGCCGCAGTGGCAGTCCGCTTCCACGTAGCACAGCACGCCTTCCTCACCCACATGGACTTCCGCATCGGCTCCGGCCTGGCGGCGCTTTATCAGGTCGGCAACGAGGCCGAGGACGTGCACTTCTACGGCGGTCGCTACGGCATCCTGGTGGAACAAACCTCACCCGGCTGGCAGTTCACGCTGATCGACTCAACCTTCGAGGGCCAGCGTGAGTCCGCCATCCGCGAGCACGAGGCCGGCGTCACCCTCATCCGTGACAGCTTCCGTAACGTGCCGACCGCGATCGATATCGATCCTGGTTATACCGACCAGCTCTGGGTGAAGGACTCGCGCTTCGAGAACATCACCGGCTCCACGGTCGTCATCAGCTTTGAGCACAGCCCTCTGACCGAGATCGGATTCGAGAACGCGATTCTGAAGAACGCGCCAATGTTCGCAAGGCTACGCGAAAGCGGCAAAACCATTCCCGGCAAGGGCGCAATCTATCAAGTGAAAGCCTTTAACTACGGCCTCATCGTTCCCGGCGAAGGCCGGATGGGCGCGATCGGCATGCAGTATGAAGCTGCGCCGCTCACCTCGATGCCCGCGATGCTGCCGCCTGCGATCCGCGCCCTGCCGCCCAGCAGCGAATGGGTCAACGTACACACTCTGGGCGTGAAGGGCGACGGCACCACCGACGACACCGCTGCTCTGCAACAGGCGATCGACGCGCATCCGGTGCTCTACTTCCCCACCGGCCATTACGTGGTGCGCGACACACTCACGCTCAAGGCCGATACGGTGCTCATCGGACTCCATCCCACGCTCACGCAGATCGATCTGCTCGACGAAACTCCCGGCTACGAAGGCGTTGGCGCACCCAAGCCTGTGATCCTTGCTCCGCCAGGGGGCGCGAACATCCTGAGTGGGATCGGCATGTTTATAGGAGGCATCAATCCGCGCGCCGTAGCCGTGCTATGGAAAGCCGGCGAACAGTCGCTCATCGATGACGTGCGTTTCCTCGGTGGCCACGGCAGCGGCTTCAACCCCTATAACAACAACCACACCGCCGACCCCGATCTGCGCAAGCGCTGGGACAGCCAGTATCCCAGCCTCTGGATCGCCGACGGCGGAGGTGGCACCTTCGCCGATATCTGGACCCCCAACACCTTTGCGCAAG
>Ga0187880_1002726_pt1 | contig 13674 bp, 12 predicted proteins | sample June2016WEW_19_4_FD_132998 | JGI IMG/M metagenome (GOLD analysis project Ga0187880, IMG submission 132998) | Peatland microbial communities from SPRUCE experiment site at the Marcell Experimental Forest, Minnesota, USA - June2016WEW_19_40 | ecosystem: Environmental > Terrestrial > Soil >...
AATTCTCGCTCGGTCTGGACGTGCGATACGGCGTTACTCGTCGTCGCCATAGCTGCGGCTATGCCTCCTCCTCGCGCCTTGTCTCGCACGCCCATCCCGTCGCGATTGATTGCGCGCATTTCTGACTCAGGACACTAGTGTCTCGTGCGGGGCGTATCCTATCGGCCCATGGCATTGATTCAAAGCATCGGCGACCTTCGAGACATCGCCCGGCGGCGCTTGCCTCGGGCGATCTTCGATTACGCGGACGGCGGCTCCTACGAGGAGCGGACGTTGCGGCGGAACACGGCGGATCTCGACGCGCTGTCGTTCCGGCAACGCGTCATGGTCGATGTGTCGGACATATCTCTGCGGACTACCCTGGTTGGGGTGCCGGCCACGATGCCGTTGGCCATCGCGCCCACCGGCCTGGCGGGATTCTTCCGCGCCGACGGTGAGATCTTAGGCGCACGCGCGGCTGCCGCGTTCGGCATTCCCTTTTGTCTGAGCACGATGTCCATCTGCTCGATAGAAGATGTGCGCGCGGCGACGCATCAGCCGTTCTGGTTCCAGCAATATCTCATGCGCGATCGCGGGTTCAATCAAGATCTCATCGATCGGGCGATCGCAGCGCAGTGCTCAGCTCTCGTGCTCACTCTGGATTTACAAGTGCTCGGTGAGCGCCGCCGCGATCCGCGCAACGGCCTGACCATTCCGCCGCGCATCACTTTGCGCAATGCGCTCGATGTGGCAAGGAAGCCTGCGTGGGCCATGGGCGTATTGTTCGGGAAGCGGCGCACCTTTGGCAATCTGGCCGGCCGAATCGGCGGCTCAAGCAAGATTCGTACCTTGGCCGAGTGGACCGCGACTCAGTTCGATGCGACGGCCAATTGGCGCGACGTGGAGTGGGTGAGAAGTCGCTGGCCGGGAAAATTGATCTTGAAGGGCATACTCGATCCTGACGATGCACGCTTAGGGTTGGCTGCAGGCGCCGATGCCATCGTGGTATCGAATCACGGCGGCCGTCAGCTCGACGGTGCTCCGTCGACGATCTCGATGCTGCCCAAAATCGTCGATGCGATCAACGGCGGTTGTGAAGTACTGTTCGACGGCGGCATTCGCTCCGGGCAGGATATCGCCAAGGCATTGGCGCTGGGCGCCCGTGCCGGATTGATCGGCAAGACATTTCTATTCGCGTTGGCTGCCGGAGGCGAGGCTGGAGTGACCCGCGCGCTGCGGATACTGCACGACGAACTCCGGGTGACCTTGGCGCTGACGGGTACGTCGAACGTTGCGGCGGCCGGGCCGCACATTTTGATCTGAATCCGCCGGCGCGCCGCAGCCGTTGCATTTCGCGCGATGGGCCGGCCGCTTCAGATCATCGGCAGTCCGCGGCGCGGCTTGCCGCGAGGGAAAGCGGCATCGATGCGCGCCACGTCTGCTGCGCTCAGATGCAGCGAGCCCGCGGCGGCATTCTCCGCCACGTGATCGATGCCCGCGGCTTTCGGAATGACGAACGTGTTTCGATGCCGCAGCAAGAACGCCAGCGCCACCTGACGCGCCGTCCCTCCATGCGCCGCCGCGATCGAGTGCAGCACTTCGCCTTGGCTGCTGTGCGCCTCGAAAACTTTCGGCGTTTCGCCGAACGGCGTATATGCGACCACTGCGGTACCGTGTTCTTCGCACCACGGCAGGACGGCGTGCTCTATCGCCCGTTCCTTCAAGTGATACAAGACTTGGTTGCAAGCGGGGTGTCCCGCACCGGCTATCGATGCCACTTCCTCCAGGTCGTCGATGTCGAAGTTGCTGACTCCCCAGGATAGAATTTTGCCGTCGTTGATCAGCGTCTCGAAGGCGGCAATGGTTTCCGACAGCGGATGGCTGCCGCGCCAATGCAATAGGTAACAATCCAAGCGGTCGGTCTTGAGTCGCGCAAGGGATTTTTCGCATGCCGCAATGGTGCCGCGTTTGGACGCGTTGCTCGGCAGCACCTTCGAAACCAGGAAAACCTCCTCACGCCTTCCCGTGATCGCGGCTCCGACCAGCTTTTCGGCGGCGCCGGATCCGTACATATCCGCGGTATCGATATGAGTCATACCGAGATCGAGGCCGCGGCGTAGGGACGCGATCGCCGTCGCGGGCGGAGCCTCTTCCAAACGCCACGATCCTTGACCGACGACCGCGACCTCGCGCAGCGTCGATCCGAATTTACGCAGTGTGCCGATACGCATCATCGGTGCTCATCTCTGAGTCGCGCCGAGGCGGCGCGACATGCGCAGCGCCGCTTCGCGGCCCTGGTAGTACCCCTGCACCACGCCGAGTTCATCGAACCCCAATTTTTCATAAAACGCACGGGCAGAACCGTTCTGAGTCCGCAATTCGAGATTGATGCGGAACACGCCGGCCTCGATCGCGGTGGTGGTCAGCCAATCCATGAGTTGGCGCCCCAGTCCCTGCCGGCGGTGCTCCGGCGCAACGGCCAGCAGATTCAAGTGCGCCACTTCATCGCCGAAATGCATGATGGCGAAGGCCGCGATGCGCGGGGCGGCCATCCGCGGGGCATCGCCACGCCACTCATCACCGCCTGCCGTATCGCCGCGCCGCTCGCGCCGTGCGACGACCACGGAGGACTCGGTCCCTGTAATGAAATGCTGAACGCGGGCCGGGGTCCAGGACCAAGTCAGCCCTTGTTCGATCAGGTCGCGTGACATCTCCGCAATTTCGCGCGCATCTGCGGCATCGGCAAGGGCCAAGGTCGAAAGCTCGGACATCTAGGAGCCTGTGTGAGTAATCTGCGTGAACCGCGCTGGCATTGGGAGGGAGCGGATGCAAGGCGCGTGGCGCGGCCCATAGTGGGCACTATGGGCAAGCCACGCAACGCCGCAGACGCCCCTCCCAATGCCAACCCTTCGGGAGCGGGCAGATTTTCCCTCACTCGTCGTTGTCGCCTCCTCATTGGGTCTTGACCCAACTACGTCGGCTCCGCCTCGATTGAGGGAAAATCTGCCGCGCTCGCGGCCACGCAGATTACTCACACAGGCTCCTATGGCGTTTCAGTTTTGATCGGGGGCGCCGGCCGCTCCGGAAGCCCGGTAGGCGTCGCCGGCAGAAGCTTCATCAGTTCTTCGACGCCGCGTTGCAATTGCGGGTCGCGGCCTTCCAGGACCGCGATCGGGTCCTGGTCAACCACGATGTCCGGATCGACGCCATGACCTTCGATGATCCATTGTCCGCCCGCATCCGCCGTCCCGAACTCTGGCACAAAAACGGTTCCCCCGTCGAGCAGCGGTCCGTGATCGGTGATCCCCACCACGCCACCCCAGGTGCGCTTGCCGATGAGCGGGCCGATCTTCCATTGCCGGAACGCATTCGCGAAGATATCGCCGTCGGACGCAGTATCCTCGTTGATGAGCGCGGCTTTCGGCCCGACTTGCACGACGCGCGGGTACGTTTCAGCGGCGTCGTGGTTGCGCGCAAAGTTAGCACCGTGCAGCGTTAGGCCTAAGCGTTCGATCAGCATTTGGGAAATGTTGCCGCCGCTGTTGTCCCGCACGTCGACGAGGAGCCCTTCCTTGCGTACCTGTGGATACCACCATTTGATGAATTCGCGGAGTCCGGCTTCGCCCATATCGGGGATATGGATATAGGCCAGCCGCCCTTGGCTTAAGCGCTCGACGCAGGCGCGATTTTTCGCAGTCCATTCCAAGTAGAGGAGAGCGGTCTCGCTGGCCAGAGGCTGGTAGCGGATGGTGCGCGTGGCTTTGCCGTCCGCGGTGGCCGATACGCGCCATTCCACGGGCTGATTGGCCGGCGCTTGCAACAATTCATACGGATCGGTGCCGGCCTTGAGTTCGCGACCGTTGATCGCCATGACGTAATCGCCGACATGCACATCCACGCCCACTTCGGTAAGCGGTGACCGATAGCGATCTTCCTCGTTTTGCCCGGTGAAGATTCTTGCGATCCGGTAGCGTCCGGACGCCGCATCGAGTTCGAACCGGGCCCCGGGCAACCCAATGAATGGCCGCTTCGGCAGCCCTAGATCACCGCCCTCGATGTACGCGTGTTGTACGACGAGTTCGGAAATCATTTCGGCGATCACGTAATTCAGATCCGCGCGATGCCCCACATCGTCGACCAACGGCGCGTATTTCCTGCGCAATTCTTGCCAATCGTAGCCATGCATGTTCGCGACGTAGAAGTAATCGCGGTAGCGGCGCCACACCTCCGCGAAGATCTCATGCCACTCCTCGGTGGGAACGCGTGTGGTCACGAGTCCCGCCAAGGAAACGGTCTTGGCTTCGTCGCTCTTGCCGACCTCGACATATTTGATGTCTTTCGAGGATAGCAGCGCGAGCACGTGTTTGCCGTCGGCGGTCATGGACCATTCCGCAACGTCCTCTATGACGCTCGTCGCCTCCCGGTCCTTGATGGAATAGGCCATCACCGTGGGCTTGATGGCCGATTCTCGTCCGTAGTAGAAAGGCCCGTTGCGTTGGTAAATCAAATTTTCGTCGGTGACGTGCAGCTCGCTGAGATTGTCGGCTTCCACGGGAACGCGGATGGTGCGCAGGGCGATGCCGTCGAAATCGATCTTGACGGAGACCTTGGATTTCTCCTTGTCCTTTTCCTTGTCGGCATCCTTTTTCTCATCGCCCGGTTCGTCGTCGCGAACGCCGTAGGGGTTCTTGACGCCCTGGTGCAGGGCGATCGCGAAAATCCCCATTTGCCGGTCCGTCGCGAAGTCGAATTCGATCGTGCTAATCAACGGCTGGTATTCGCGCGCGCTCAAGAAATACAGCAGGCTGCCGTCGGGCGCCCAGGCAGGGGATTGCGCATTGAAATAGTCGGGCGTCACGCGCCGGGATTTGCCGTCTCCCACGGACCAGATGTAGATGCTGGAAAAACCATTGGCGGCATTCAACGAGTAACTGAGGAATTGCCCGTCCGGCGACCATTGGTAATCGAGCGCCAGCTCGGCGGGGTCTTTTGCCACGACGACCCGGCGCTTGCTCGCGATATCGATCACATAGAGTCGTCCCGTCTGATCGGCGAGCGCAATGCGCTTGTCGTCGGCCGACCAGCGCGGTGACGAGTAGCGGGCCCTCGAGTCCGAGGTCAACGGTTGAGCAGGGGTGCTGCCGTCCTGCGCCTGAACGTACAGTTCCTCTTCGCCGCTGCGATCCGAGACGTATGCCAGGCGCTTGCCATCGCTGGACCACGCCACTTCGCGATCGTGGGCATTCGATGAATGAGTCAGGTTGCGAGTGATGCCGTGTTCCACCGGTACCGAGAACACGTCACCGCGCGCCACGATCGCGACGCGTTCGCCGCCGGGGCTGACGGCGTGGCTTTCGATATTGTCGGCTGCGTTCACGGCCTGCGCACGGGACGCGGCGGCGTCGGTGGGCACCGAGATCGACAGCGCCCGATCTGCGCCGCTGCGTGTGTCGTAGAGATGCAATTCGCCGTCCAACTCGTAAACTATCTGGCCGCTATCGGCGCTCGGCCACCGCACGTCCCAGTCCGTGTAATGAGTGATCTGCCGGGTCTCGCCCGACTCGACGTCGTAGCGATACAGGTTGAATACGCCGCTGCGATCGGAGTTGAAATAAACGGCGTTGCCGATCCACATGGGATCGCGATCCGTGCGCGGATCCTTGGTGACCTGGACCACGGCCGGGTGCGTCAGATCAAAGATGTAGAGATCGTTGGCCCAACCGCCTTGATAGCGCTTTTCGCTCCGAAAATCGCGCCATAGGGGCGAATAGACAATGCGCTTACCGTCCGGGGAAAAATGCCCCGCGCCCGACACGGGCATCGGCAGTGGAGTGGCGGCTCCGCCGCCGAACGGTACCGTGTACAATCTCGAGTCGGTGAGCATGTAGCCGTCGCGTGCCGATCGGAACAGCACGGCGTCGCCCGCGGGAGTCCAACCATACACTTGATTGTCGTAGCCCCAACGATCGGCCAGCGGCCCGGGGGCGGGATAGAAGGTGAGTTGTCTAGGCACACCGCCGCCTGAGGGCATGACGTACACCTGTTCGTCGCCGCCATACTGACCGGTGAACGCGATGCGTTGCCCGTCCGGCGAGAACTTGGCGAATAGCTCGAGCCCGGGGGTCGAGGTGAGCCGGACCGCTGTTCCACCGTGCGTGCCCACGGCCCATAAATCACCCGCATAGCTGAAGACGATCCGGTCATGCCACACGTCGGGAAAACGCAGCAGCTTGGTACCCGCCACCGCCGTGCACGAAACCCAAAGCAAAGCCGCCGCGGCGAGCGCGATTTGGTTCAACGGGCTGATGCGCATCAGCGGCTTCGATATCGGTCCGTGGCAGATACCAGTTCGTGAATGTTGCCGAGTTCGAAAGCCGAATGTCCCGCGTCGGGCACCATGCGGAATTCCGCTTCGGGCCATACCCGATGCAGATCCCAAGCGCTGGTCGCGGGACACACGATATCGTAGCGTCCCTGCACGATGGTGGCTGGAATCCGTCGAATCCGTTCTACATCGTCGAGCAATTGGGTCTCGCTGCGCAGAAAGCCGCGATTCACGAAATAATGGCATTCGATGCGGGCCACTGCGAGTGCGAACTGGTCCTCGCCCCACTTCCTGATGTTGTCCTGATTGGTGTACAGAAAGCTCGTCGAGGCTTCCCATACGGACCAAGCGCGCGCCGCGGCCAGCGCTGCTCGCTGATCGGTCCCGGTCAGCCGCTTGTAGTAAGCGTTCAAGAAATCATCGCGCTCATCCACAGGAATCACATCGCGATAATTCTCCCAATAGTCGGGGAAGATTTCGGAGGCGCCATGCTGATACAGCCAGCGAATCTCCAAGTAACGCAGCAGGAAAATGCCGCGCAAGACGATTTCACTGACGCGCTCCGGATGCGCTTCCGAATAGGCTAAGCCAAGGGTGCTGCCCCAGGACCCGCCGAACACGAGCCAACGTTCGATGCCGAGGTGCTTGCGCAGACGTTCGATGTCGGCGACCAGATGCCAGGTCGTGTTCTCGACCAGGCTGGCGCTCGGACGACTACGGCCGCAACCACGCTGATCGAACACGACGATGCGGTAGTGGTGCGGGTCGAAGAATTGGCGCGCGCGCCGATCGGAGCCTGCGCCCGGCCCGCCGTGCAAAAAGAGCGCCGGCTTGCCGGCCGGATTGCCGGACTCTTCGTAGTAGATTTCGTGGAGTTCCGAAACCCTCAGGTAGCCATGGCGATATGGCTCGATCGCTGGATACAGGTCGCGACGCTGCATGGTGGTTGCCGCGCTCGGTGCGGTGCTGCGAGTGGAGACGGACGACCGAGCAGCGGATTTGGGCACGCTCACGGACCGCGTTGCGGTACGCGCGGCGGATTTTCTTTTCGGCGCCGTCCGCTTGAGCGTGGATTGGGCCGGCCGCCGTACGGCGGTGCGCGGTCTGGCCAATGCGCCTTTTTTTTTCTTCATCGACTTTCCTTTGTTTCCTGACAATCTATGCGCGCTGCACCAAAGGTCCCAACGGCCGCCCGCCGATCAGGTGCAGGTGCAGGTGGTAGACCTCCTGACCACTGTCGGGGTTGCAATTGATGATCAACCGATAGCCGCTCTTGGCAATGTTTTGCTGGCGGGCGATATCCCGAGCGACGATGACCATGTGTCCAATCAGGGACTCATCTTCATCTGCGACATCATCGGTGGTTGGAATGACCTTGATCGGTACAACTAATATATGTGTCGGCGCGGCGGGTCGAATGTCCGTAAAGGCGACCACGCGGTCATCCCGGTAGACGATGGTTGCCGGCAGCTGGCCCGCAATGATCTTTTCGAAAAGCGTAGGCATATCATACGCCTCGGTAGTTGGGGTTTCTAAGATTAGCAGGATCGGCGCCGGCGGCCCGATTTCCGGGCCGGTGTGCAGCGCACCACGGTTTGGCTATTCCTCACAAGGTGGCCATCAGTGGCTAGGGCGTTAATAGTAATGGGAACGATTCTCATATAGAATTGCAGTTATGGATATGACGCACGTTAACGGCTCCCTTCGATTGTCCGAGTTGCCCGCGGAGGTCGACACGTTGGGGGGCGTGGCCGCGACGGCGAGCGGCATGAAGCTTGCGGACCTTGCCACCGGCGCCGAGGCTCGGGTGGTTTCGGTATCGCCGGTGGGCTCCAGCGCATCGGTCGAGTTGGGCCGGCGATTGGCGGAACTTGGCTTCCTGCCGGGGGAAAAACTGCGAATCGTTGCGCGCGGCTTCCTGGGACGAGAACCCATCGCGGTACGTATCGGAACGGGCACTTTTGCCCTTCGGCTTTTCGAGGCCGCCTGCATCCGCGTATGTCCGGAGCAGCCGCAGCTTCGCTGAAGCCCATGGACGCCGCGCCTGGTGCCCCGAGCCCCCTGGTCGCGTTGGTTGGCAATCCCAACTGCGGCAAGACCGCCTTATTCAATGTTCTTACCGGTAGCCGCCAGAAAGTCGCTAATTATGCGGGCGTAACCGTCGAGCGAAAGGAGGGCTCATTGCTGACGCCGTCGGGCAAGCGGGTACGCATCCTCGATTTACCCGGTGCGTACAGCCTCGATCCGCTGACACCCGATGAACAAGTGACGGCCGATGTGCTGCTCGGGCGGCGTGCGGGCGAGACCTTGCCGGACTTCGTCGTCTGCGTCACCGATGCGACCAACCTGCGGCAGAACCTGCGACTGGTTTTGAGCCTGAAACGGCTGGGGCTGCCCATGGTCATTGCGCTCAACATGACGGATATCGCACGCCGTAAAGGCATTGTCATCAATGCCGACAAGCTTAGCGTCGAGCTGGGTGTGCCCGTGGTCGAAACGGTGGGCGTCAAAGCGTCCGGAGCCGGCGCGCTCATCAAGGTGCTCGATGCCGTCGCGCCGCCGACCCAGCCGCGTCAGGCGGTCGAGTGGCGGACACCGACGGCGGCGGATATTTCCCACGATCAGAATGAGGTGCGGCGCATTCTCGGCGAGGTGGGCGGTGATCGGTTGGACGGCGTCACCCGGAGCGACCGGATCGACGCCGTCGTGCTGCATCCCGTTGCGGGCCCGCTGATTCTGGCGCTGATTCTATTCCTGGTATTTCAAGCGGTGTTCGCCTGGGCGCAAGTCCCGATGGACGCCATCAAATCCGGCGTGGGCGTAGTCGGCGAGTGGGTGGGCCATTCGCTGCCGGCGAGTTTGCTCAAGGACTTATTCATCAATGGCGTGCTGGCGGGAGTCGGCAGCGTGCTGGTATTCCTGCCGCAAATCATCATTTTGTTTTTCTTCATCTTGGTGCTCGAGGACTCGGGATATCTACCGCGCGCTGCCTTTCTGCTGGATCGCCTGATGGGTAGCGTGGGGCTGTCCGGCCGAGCATTCATCCCCTTGTTGTCGAGTTTCGCTTGCGCCATTCCCGGCATCATGGCGACGCGCACCATCCAAAATCCGCGCGACCGGCTCAGCACCATCATGATTGCGCCGTTGATGACATGCTCCGCACGATTGCCGGTGTATGCGCTCATCATCGGTGCGTTTATTCCGCGGCGCACGCTGTGGGGCGGCTTGGAGTTGCAAGGCTTGGTGCTTTTCGTGCTCTACATTGCGGGTATCGCGAGCGCCATGGGCGTTGCGTATGTGCTCAAGCGCAGCGGCTACGGCACGCGCTTCCAATCGCTGATGTTGGAACTGCCGGCTTATCACTGGCCTAACTTGCGCAATTTGGGCATTGGCCTGTGGCAACGCATCGAGATATTTTTGAGCCGCGTCGGCACCATCATTCTGGCGTTGATGGTCATCCTCTGGGCGCTGAGTTCGTTCCCGGCGCCGCCTCCCGGCGCCACGGGCCCCCCGATTCAGTACAGCATCGCGGGACACATCGGTTCTTGGCTCGCCGTCATCTTTGCGCCGATCGGCTTCAATTGGCAGATTTCGATCGCGCTCGTGCCCGGACTTGCCGCGCGCGAAGTGGCTGTAGGTGCGCTTGGCACCGTCTATGCGCTGTCGGCCACCGGTGCCGACATGAGCGGCGCGTTGACACCGTTGATTGCGCAATCGTGGAGCCTACCAACCGCGCTGTCGCTGCTCGCTTGGTACGTGTTCGCGCCGCAATGCCTATCGACCCTGGCAACGGTGAAGCGCGAGACGAACTCGTGGCGTTATCCGATCATCATGGCTGCGTACCTTTTCGGGTTGGCCTACGCGGGTTCATGGGTCACGTTTCGCGTCGCGTCGGCTTTGACGAGTTGAGACGGGAGCGGCTGTATGCGATTCTTTCTCGATGATTTATTGGTTGGCTTGGCGCTGCTGGCGAGCGTCTTCTACGCGGTTTTTTCCCTGGGGCCGAGATCGCTACGCGGCCGCCTGTTGGGAGGGGCATCGGCCGTATTGCGGCGATTGCCCGGATTTCCGGGTTTGCACGAACTCGCGCAACGCCTGGACACGGCCGCGTCGATCAAGGCCAAAGGCACATGCGGCGGCTGCGACAACTGCGGGTCGGAGCAGCCGCCAACCGCGCCATCATCCGGGCCTGACGTCAGAATTCCGGTGTCGAAAATCGGCAAACGGTGATCCTAGGCCTCCTGGCGGGAACTATTCGTGAACGATCGGTATTCGCGCGCTTCAATTTCTTCCGTTGTTCATGAATAGTTCCGGCTGCACGCCTCAAGTTCCGGTGAAGATCGGCGCGCGCTTGCCGCGAAATGCGAGTACGCCTTCGGCGAAGTCCTTGGTGTCGCCGAGTTGTGCTTGCGCGATGGCCTCCAATGCCAATTGTTCCTGCAAGGTGCGCGTGGGCTCCTGATTGAAAGCCGCTTTGATCCGTTTGTAGGCTTGTGTCGGGCCGGCCGCGAAACGGCGCGCGATCGCCTCCGCCTGTTCCATCAACGCTTCGTCTTCCACACAGGCCCAAATGAGGCCCCAACTCGCGGCATCCACCGCCGATAACGCGTCCCCCAACATGGTCAGGCCTTTAGCGCGTGCCGTGCCCACCATCCGCGGCAGGAAAAACGTGCTGCCGAGATCGGGCATGAGGCCGAGTTTGGGAGCAAACAACTGCAGAAAGGTCGCGGAGTGAGAGGCGAGCACGATGTCGCCGATGAGCGCGAGACTCATGCCGGCGCCGGCGGCTACGCCGTTGACCGCGACCACCAGCGGCACCCCCAAGTCATTCCAGGCGCTCACCATCGGGTTGAAATGGTCCCGCAGGCTGTCGCCGATGTTCTCGCCGGCACTCCGTTTGGGATCCTGGAAGAAGTCATCGCGCGTGAGATCGGCGCCGGAACAGAAGCCACGGCCCGCCCCGGTCAGCAGAACGGCGCGAATCGCGGGATCGGCAGCGATGGCGGCGGCGGCGGCGCGCAAATCCTCGATGAGTGGCAAATTCAGTGCGTTGAGTTTGTCGGGTCGATTGAGCGTGACGTGGGCGACGTGGTCTCGTCGCTCGAATACTAGCGTATCAAATCTCATTTCTATCCTCTGGCAAGTTGAGGCCGAGTCAGTGGCGCAGCGATTCGAGGCATTCTCGCGGCAGCATATGCCGTCCACGGCATGCAGTATAATGATCTATGCCTATTCCCACGCTATTGCACCATCGCTTGCGGCTTCCGGTCATTGGTGCGCCGATGTTCATCGTATCGACGCCGACCTTGGTCACGGCGCAGTGCAAGGCGGGTATCGTCGGATCGTTTCCCGCCCTGAATGCGCGGCCGGCCTCGCAACTCGACGAATGGCTCTCGCGGATCACCGAAGAACTGGCCGCTTACGCCCAAGCGAACCCGCAAGCCAAGGTGGCGCCGTTCGCCGTGAATCAAATCGTGCATGCGAGCAATGATCGACTCGAGCACGACGTTCGATGTTGTGTGAAACATCGCGTTCCGATCGTGATCACGAGCCTGCGGCCGCCTGCGGAAGTCGTGAGTGCCGTACACAGTTACGGCGGCCTCGTGTTTCACGATGTCATCAATCTGCGTCACGCCGAGAAGGCCGCAGCGCAGGGGGTCGACGGTATCATCGCCGTGTGCGCCGGGGCGGGGGGGCACGCCGGACGCTTGAGTCCCTTCGCCTTGGTGAAGCAGATTCGAGAAATCTACTCTGGCGCCATCATTTTGTCGGGAGCCATGAGCACTGGCGCCGATGTGTTGGCGGCGCAGGCTCTCGGCGCGGATCTCGCCTACTTGGGAACGCGTTTCATCGCCACCGTGGAAGCCAACGCCAGCGACGCTTACAAGCAGATGCTCATCGACAGCCGCGCCGAAGACATCGTCTATACGTCGTTGTTCAGCGGGATCCCCGGCAATTATTTGCGCGGCAGCGTGATGAAAACGGGAATGGACCCGGACAAACTGCCGGACGCAGACAAGACGGTAATGAATTTTGGCAGCAGTGGTAATACGGAGCTCAAGGCGTGGAAGGATATCTGGAGCGCCGGCCAGAGCGTCAGCGGCATCCATGAGGTCGAGACGGTGCAGGCATTGATCGACAGGATGGCGAACGAATACGAAGCGACTCGGGTGCGTCTCCTTTGCGGCTGAACTCCGATCAGCTCACGCAAGCGCTCGGACGCGGCCTCGCGAGCGTTTATCTTGTGTCGGGCGATGACCCCTTGCTCGTGGGCGAGGCCGCCGACGCCGTCAGGGCAGCGGCCCGCGACGCGGGCTACGCGGATCGGACGGTATTCTTCATCGATCGCGGGTTTGATTGGGATGCCGTGCGGCAGGCCGTGCAGTCGCTGTCGCTGTTCGCCGACCGCCGACTTTTCGAATTGCGCATGCCGAGCGGCAAGCCGGACAAGGGCGCAGCACTGCTGATCGACATGGCGACGCGCCCGCCGCCCGACGTGCTGTGTTTGGTTCTTACGGACAAGCTCGATGGTAAGACGAGCGAGACTCCTTGGGTGCGTGCGTTCGAGCAGCACGGTATGTGGGTTCGGGTTTGGCCGGTCGACACGGCGGCTCTGCCCGGATGGCTGCGCGCACGTGCTAATGGACTGAACATCGACATGGAGCCCGAGGCGGCGCAGTTGATCGTGGACCGCGTCGAGGGCAATCTCCTTGCTGCGAAGCAAGAGCTCGAGAAATTGGCCCTGCTTGCCAACGGCGAACGCATCGGCAGCGAATTGGTTCTGCGCTCGGTGGGCGACAGTGCGCGTTTCGACGTGTTTCAACTTGGGATGGCAGCGGCGGCCGGAGACGCGGAACGCGCATTGCGCGTTTTGTTGGGCTTGAAAAGTGAAGGCGTCGAGCCGACCCTCATCTTATGGGCGTTGACTCGGGAGCTGCGCGGATTATGGCAGGCGCGGGAACGTAGTCGCCTGCGCAGCAACGGCCGCGGCGGCGGGTGGAATCAAGCAGCGACGCCGTCGGCTCGGGCCCTGGCGCGGATCGGGAAGATGCCGCTCGCCCGGTTATTGCGGCAGGCCCACCACACCGACCGCGTCATCAAAGGGTTGGCCGGTGGCGATGCATGGACGGCGGTCATTGGCTTGGCGGCCGCTATGGCGGGCGCTTTGCAACCGACTGCGGATTCAGGCAGGGTAGCAGCCATATGAACCCCATGGGCATTTTCGGCGGAACTTTCGATCCGATTCATTATGCGCATCTACGTACGGCGTTCGAATTGCAGCAAGCGCTGCGTCTGAAGGAAATCAGATTCCTACCCGCGGGTAATCCGCCGCACCGTGACCGGCCACTCGCCGATGCGCAGCTCCGACT
>Ga0187880_1002727_pt1 | contig 13672 bp, 15 predicted proteins | sample June2016WEW_19_4_FD_132998 | JGI IMG/M metagenome (GOLD analysis project Ga0187880, IMG submission 132998) | Peatland microbial communities from SPRUCE experiment site at the Marcell Experimental Forest, Minnesota, USA - June2016WEW_19_40 | ecosystem: Environmental > Terrestrial > Soil >...
CAGGCAGGCCGAGACCATCGAAGCCAAACTCAAGGAGGAAGTCAACAACCGACGGTTCCAGATCGTGCGGGCCGACCCGGACATGAAGTTCGGCGAACTCGCCGCGCGTTTCATGGCCAGCGGTTCGGTCCGCTCGCATCATATTTATCACCTCAAGTTCCTGCTGCCGTATTTCTCGGAAACTGCCGTAGTGCGATTGACCAAGTCGCTCACCGACGAGTTCCGGAAGTGCCGGCAGGTCGCCAATGAGTCCATCAAGGACGCGACCATCAACCGGGACTTGAGCGTGCTGCGGCACATCCTGTACTGGGGCGTGGACGAGCAGCTTCTCGCCACCAACCCGCTTGCCCGGCTGAAGATGGCCCGTGAGCGCCGCACCCGGCGCCAGGTACTCAGCGTGGGCGAGGAGCAATCCCTGCTCGGCTCTGCCAAAGACCACCTATATGCCATGGTCATCATGGCGCTCGATACCGGAATGCGACGCGGCGAGATCACCAGCCAACTGTGGGAGGACATCGACTTCTCTCAAGAAGTGCTATTTGTGACGCGCTCCAAGACCCCGGAAGGAGAATCCCGCGAGATCCCTCTGACTGCGCGGCTGCACGAGCACCTGCTCGAAAACCGCAAAAATACCGGCCTCATCATCAATTTCCGCGGGCAGCCGGTCCGCATCGTGAAGCGCACGTGGAAGACCGCGCTCAAGAATGCCAGTGTCCGCTACATTCGCTTTCACGACCTCCGCCACACCTTCAACACTCGCCTGATGGAAGCTGGCGTCTTGCAGGAAATCCGCATGGCGCTGATGGGCCATTCCTCGGGCTCGAAAGTGCACTCGAATTACACCCACATCGAGCTACCGGCAAAGCGGAAAGCGATCCGGTTGCTCGAAGCCTGGGTCAACCAGCAACAGGAGGAATTGAAAAAGGAGCATGACAATGCCAGCACCCAAACCGACCGATCCGAAACCGGCCCCGGCACAGAAGCCGGAAAGCCGAAAACCCTGGAAGAAGAAATCACCCGTTGAGGTGGTGATGGAACAGGCCGACAAGCTCAAGGCCGAGATCGCCGAGGCCGAAGAAGAGCTGAAAGCCAAGCGGCACCAGCTTGAAAAATTCGAGCAGGCCAAAAAACTGTTTGAGGGAGTGTAGGGCCACATGGAACTGCTACCCGACGAACTGAAAATCCGCTTGCCGCCCCTGCTGTCGCAGGAAGCAGCCGACGAGCCGATCGCCTTATATCCCGATCCTGTGGTGGGTGAGATGCTAGCCGCCTCCACTTACCCCATGGAGATCGCCGAAGCCGACCAATGGGTACGGGACCGTCCGCACTGGAAACCCTCGAAGCTCATGGACGAGGCGAAAAAACAGCCGTGGGATCCCGGCGTACAAGGTCTGGTCGCTTTCCCCGACGTGCTCGCCCGCTTGGCCCAGGATATAAACTGGACCACGCAGCTTGGGAACGCCTTTCTCGCCCAGCAGGCAGACCTCATGCAGGCGGTGCAGCACATGCGGGCCGAAGCCAAGGCAAAAGGGACCCTTCATTCGACACCCCAGGAGACTGTCACCACGCAAAACCAGGACGGCCATACGGTGATCGCCATCGAGCCGGCGAACCCGGATGTCTGGTACGTGCCCAATTACAATCCCGCATACGTATGGGGACCGCCGGCATGGGGAGCTTACCCGCCGCTGTTTTACCCTGGCATCGATATGGGCTTGGGATGGTATCCCGGCATCGATCTCGGCCTCTACTTCGGCGGTTGGGGCGGCTGGGGATGGGGTGGCTGGGGATGGGCTCCCGACTGGTACGGGGGGAATATCTTCATCGACCATTCTTTTTTCCATCGCTACGGTTTTAGGGGTATGCCGGGAGAAGGACCGCTGGGCAGGTCGGTGTGGATGCATAATCCGGACCACAGGCTCGGCGTTCCGTATGCCAATCGCGAAGTTGCTGGGCGGTTTGCGCGCGGCGGGGCAGCGGGTAGATTCGGCGGGGCCCGGGTCCAAGGCTTTAATCGCGGGGAGATGGCGCCTCGGCAGCGCTTCGAAAATCGCGGTTTTGAGCAGCGGGGCTGGACGGGGAATCACAGCGTCTTCGGCGGTTATCACAACGGCGGGATGACCCGCATGCAAAGCGATCACGGCTTCTCCAGCATGGGAGCGGGGCGCATCTTCGGCGGTGGAGGAATGCGGAGCGGTGGAGGAATGCACGGTGGCGGAGGCAGGCGATAAAGCGATGACTGGCGGGCTGACTACTTATGCGGTGATGGCGATTGCATGCGCCGCGCCTTCCATCGCGCAGGAGCGATTCGATTCCCCCGAGGCAGCGGCGCAGGCTGTCATCGATGCGGCGGATAACCACGACTCCGCGCGGCTGTCGGCCATCTTCGGCCCAGGGGCTAAGGAAATTCTCACTTCGGGCGATTGCGTCCAGGATCGCGGCGAACAGGCCCAGTTCGCGAGCCTCGCACGCGTCAAGCACCAGCTCGAAATCTCCCCCATGAACCCGAATCGCGCGATTCTCGCGATTGGCGACGAGGACTGGCCATTTCCCGTCCCCATTGTCCGCGCCAACGGCAAATGGAGCTTCGACGCCTCCGAAAGCCCGGTCGAGATGCACGCGCGGCGCATAGGCACCGACGAACTTGACGCCATCGATATCTGCAGCTGGTACGTGGAGGCGCAGTTGCAATACGCTTCCGAGGATCGCGACAAGGACGGCATGCTCGAGTACGCGCCCCGTCTCATGAGTACACCTGGCCAGCGTGACGGGTTGTATTGGGAAGGCGCAACCGAACCGCTGGTTCCCGAGGGACTCGCCCACGCCGCATGGGACGGCGTACGCAAGGGGCAAGCTAAACCTTACCATGGATATTATTTCCGGGTTCTCGATGGGCAAGGCTCCAACGCGCCGGGTGGAACCCACAATTACTTCGTGAAAGGCAAGCTGATTGGCGGGTTCGGTCTAGTAGCATGGCCGGCCGAATATGGAGTGACCGGTATCCACACATTCATTGTGAATCAGGACGGCGTAGTCTATCAAAAGGACATTGCCCCGGTTCTTGGCAAGCCACCGTTGCCGATAACCCGTTACGACCCCGACAGTTCCTGGGAACCCGTGGACTAGATCTGGCCACCGGCGGATGCGGCCAGGGTTGGGAGGCCGCGCGCGTCGATGGTCTCGATGGTGACAGAAGAACGGTTGGCCAAGTCCGCGATCATGCGCTCTTGATACCAATTGCTTCCGAGGTACCCCGGGCTGATGAGAAGGATCGACTTCCTTCCGGGAAAATCCGCCAGTGCGCGAATGGTGCCAGTGAGCACGGACAGCAGCGGGGAAAACACGTGGCAGATTGCCAGCGGCGGACGCCACACCATGCGTTCGAGCGTCCGGTACAGCCATTGTCGGTCGAAAGTGAACAACTGCGAAGTACCCGATCCCACGCTGGCGCGCACCACCGCGGCCATGTCGCCGTTTTCCATGCCTTCATCCACAAACCGCAGCAACGCCTCCTGCGCATAGTGGAAGTCCCCAAAGGCCATATTCGCATCGTCGAGCATCAACACGAAGGTGCGCCGGACCTCATCTCGGGTCAACGAGCGGCCGGTGGCTGGCGCCGTACTCGCGACGGCGTCAGGAGGGCGTCTGGCCGAGTAAGAGAAATGGGTGATCCTCTGCCGCTTGCCATTCTGCAGAAATAGCCGCGAGGGCGTTTGCCACGTCCGCCAGGATGCCCGGCAGCAGCGCGTGGAAATATTCGTCGTGGCGGAAGTGGACCGACTGCAAGTAGCTGAGCAGGTCCGTACCGGCGATGAACTCGATGATGCGCACGAGATTTCCCCGCGAGTCACGCGCCGCGCGGCCTTGCATGAAGCGCCTATCGCCGCACACCAGGGTGAGGACCTGCGCCTCCTTCTCCGCGCTCCGATAGCACTTGAACTCATGCGCGCCGACGTGGACTTTGAACTCTTCCTGACAGGACAATTTCAGTATGTAGGTTCGTCCGCTGTCCAGAGACAGCACGCGCTTGACCCAGAATTTGGGCTGATCGTCGATTCCGAATCGCCCTTCGTGTTCGTTCGAGCGGATGAGAAAGACGTCTCCTTCAAGGTCAACGACGTGACCACGTTCCATTGACATATAGTTCGTGGTGTCGTCCCACACCAATGGGGGGACCGCTAACGGCTCGTTGGTGAGGTATTCAGCCCGTCGCCGGATCCATTTGTCTCTGTCGGAGATGAAACCCATGAAGCAGACTATAGGTCCAATCCATCTTACCGCCTCGATCCATCCTCAGTTGGCGGCTGGTACTGACACCGCATCGACGCTGAGCCGGGTGACACCGGGGAGACCACCAACGACCTGCTGGATGGCATCTGTTTCCTCTGCGCAATCTCCCCGCACGACAATCGAACCGTTGCGAGATTCGACCTCGACTTCCAGGTTCAACGTGTATGGATTCTGTGCCAGAGCCGCACGCACCTTACTGCCAAGAACGAGATCGTCCATCGCCGCTTGGCCCTTTGGTGATAGTTCAAAACCCCCGCATTCGACCAGAGAGGCCACAGCGTGGCAGGCCTGGTCGATACTGGTGTGCTCGAGGTTAATGATGAGGTCGTACAGGAAAGGATCCCTCCAATCGAGGCCGTAGAGGAATTGCGTCCACCTTCGGCGGTCGTGGTCCATGGCTTCTATGTGAGCGATGGACTCGCTGCGGCTCAAATTCAGACGTTGTTGGGCCATGCGGACGCGGTACTCAAGCGGCGCAATGATCCGCAAGCGAAGGAGGCCGGGCGCTCCTTTGAGTAACAAGTGTCCGGCCAGTCCGTGATATGATACACTGCGCACCCGGTGCCAACCTCGTCGGTCAGGGCAGCCTGGATGAGAGCCAGATAGACGTACCGGGTGTGATTTAATCTTCCGAAGGAGGCCGGCGGCAACTCAAGCGCCGCCCGCAGATCGTACTCGGAGACACGCCGAGTGGCAGCCTTCCGAACCAGCATATCGTGATCGATGCACCGATAACCCAGGCGCTTACTCAGGCACTCGGCAAGCGCCTTGCCGCCGCTGAACGTGCCCCTGGACACGGTAATGATGGCCACGATTCTTAGACCGCCGCAATGGATGCTCTGGCGCCGACATTGCCTGCGCCAACAACCGTTACCTTTTTTCGCATATTGACTCTTCTCTCAGGCATTCCTGTTGTCGGCAGATCCGTTCCAACTGCGCGCGAACGAGCTGCGTGTAGCCTTGCTCCCCACAGGATTGAAACGCCGCGAAGGCCTCCTCCAGGCCGGTAACCGCGACCGTCGGATTTCCATCGGGCAATGTCTGCGCCAGACGATAATGGGCCTGAGCGCGGTTGTACTCGGTGATTCCGTAGGCTCGGCGGCTTCTGTCCCGGCACCGGAAGCTGAGGGCGCGGTCAAAGTGACGTATGGCGCGCCGCGCATTGCGAGCTTTGGTTTTCTCGTCCGTTTGTGGCAGCGACAAGTAGGCATTGCCGAGATTGTTTTCGAGCGCCGCAATCTTATCGGCTTGCGTGGCTGGTGCGTAGATCCTTAGTGCCCGTCGGTAGCACTCGATGCTCTTTCGGACGTTGCCGCCAGTGCCGTGGTCGGAAAGCCGGTGATATGCGCTCCCGAGGTTTTCCAGCACTGCGGCATGCCGTTCCGGATCCTTTTCACGGGTTCGAACGCGCAGAGATTCTTCGTAGTGAAAGACTGCCTCCTGCCAGTGGCTTTCTCCGGTTATCTCTGAAAGCTCGCAACAGGAATTGCCGAGATTGAACTGCGTCCGGCCCCAATCGTCGGCCATCCCGAGCGACTGATAGATTTCTGCGGCCTCGGCATGGCAGGCGACGGCCGCTCGCAACGCTGCCGCTCGGGGCGCAGTCCCACCGTGGCACAACGTGTCCCCCAGTTGGTCCGCGATGGCCGCGCGCGCCCTGCCGGGAGTGGCGCCAACCAGGCGAAGCGCTGGGCGCAAGTACGCAACCGCCATATCCGGATGGACCAAGGCGTGCAGTCGGCAGCAGCCGCCGTAGCACATCCCCAACCGGTAGTGCAGGCGGAAATCGTAAGGCTCCAGCCCAACCGCCCTTTCAAACAGGCCGATGGCCTGTTCGCAATCGCCATATGCGCAGGCTCTTTCGGCATCCTCTTCGGCTGGATTCCGCATCGGCGCCACTCCCGCTCGTTCAGGATTTGACAGAACTGCCGGTGGCGGCCCCGTGCAGTTTGACCTCGACCTTCTCCTCCAGGCTGTCGTAATACTCCTTGAGAACGGCAATGACCTCGGGTCGGGAAAACTCGGCCGGTACGGGTTTGCCTTCACTCATGAGCTTGCGCAGGAGCGTTCCGGAGAGCAGGAGGCGCGCGCCGCCCTTGTATTTGCCGTTCTCGTCGATCACGGCCTTGCTCTCGTGCGGGCAGGTCTTCATGGAGGCCATGCTGCCGCACTCATAGCAGTAGAAGGTCCAGTCCATGCAGAGCGGCCGAAGCAGCAGCGCTCCGGGCGGGATTTCATTGAAGATTTTCTGCGCGTCGAAGGGGCCGTAATAATCGCCGACGTCGGCATGATCGCGGCCCACGATGAGGTGCGTGCAGCCGTAATTCTGACGGAACAGGGCGTGCAGCAGCGCTTCCCGGGGACCGGCATAGCGCATCTCCATCGGGTACCCGCCCTGGATCACGCGATCCTTGCGGAAATACTTGTTCACCAATGCGTCGATGGCCTTGACGCGGATTTCGGCGGGGATGTCGCCGGGCTTTAGTTTCCCGACGAGTTGATGGATGTAGACGCCGTCACAAACTTCGATGGCGACCCAGGCCAGATACGCGTGGGAATTGTGCATCGGATTGCGAAGCTGGAGAGCCGCGACGGTGGTCCAGCCGCGCTCGGCGAACGCCTTGCGCGCCTCGGCCGGACGCTGGTAGATGCCCTTGAACATCTCCGGAAAGAAGGATTCGGAGACCACCTTGACTGGTCCCGCGAGATTGACAGCTCCTTGCTCCAGCACTTTTTGCACGCCGGGATGCGCCGGATCCGCCGTCCGGAACACCTGTTTGCACTCGTACTCCTTGTCGATCGCGTACTTCTCGGCAATCTTCATGGTACCCATGATCGATTCCGTTTCGACCTCCCACAGGGCTACCTCGTCGCCGACCGCGATGGACTTGGCATAGTCCTCCTCGGCAGACAATGTGATGGGAATCGGCCAGAAAAGCCCGTTTCTTGGTCGCCATGCGGTAGGACTCGCAGCAGCCGTGCCAGTCATCGCGTCCCATGAAACCATCCAGGGGCGTGAAAGCGCCAATACCCATCATGATGAGGTCGCCGGTCTCCCGGCTGGTCATCGGAACTCTTTTCAGATGCTCGGCCTTGCGGACTTCTTCCCGCCTGGCTTCGCCCTCAAGAAGCAGCGGACACAACTCACCGCCCCCGTGCGGAAGAATCGCTGACCACCGGTAAGGCAGCGAGATTATGCTCGGTCAAGGCCGACACCGTACTGAAATGGATCAAAAAGGGGGTTCTTCCGGCTACCCGCACGATAGGAGGCCACTACCGCGTGGAGGAGCAGGACCTGGTTCTGGTGCTCTCCCAGGATGACGGCAGCGAAAGTCGAGCGGAAGAAACTGCCCTCTGTTCCCGTCCCATGCGTTGCTGGGAGTACATGAATGGCGGCCCTGGGACCGAATGCCAGGATTGTGTCGTCTACAAAGTTCACGCGACCCGTCATCACGGTATTTCGGCCGGCATTCGTGGTATTCGACCAGACCGTTCTGGAACGCCTCGGCATGACACTTCTCGACGCGCTTGCGTCCGATCCCAGAACGCTGGGCACCAGAATCCTGGTGGCGATCCGCAAGGGGTCCATGGGATTCCGCCTTCATAACCGGGCTGTCTATGCCACTATCGAAGAGCCGTTTAACGCGGATGAGATTGTGGCTATCGTCAATCGGACTCCGGTGGAGACGCTGGAACTGGAACCTGCGGCGTCGAAAGCCTGAAGAACGCTAGGCCGTCGCTGTTGGGGAGCGGACTGCCCGCACCATTGCCCGAGCCCAATCGGCAGTGGCAAGGGCGCGAGGCACGGCACATGCGGTCGCCCGCGGGCCGAAAGGCCGGCGACCGCGAGACGCGGCGAGCCGGCCATGGCCGCGGGGCTTTCCATCCTTATTCAAGCGCCGGGAGTTGTTCCCTCTTTCGGCGGCAGTGTAATGTAAGAGCCTCCCAAGTAGCTGTAGACACAGCGTCCCGAGTCCATCAGGATGCGAATGGCGTGTTTGCAATCGTCCTTGCTGCACGCGGATTCGCCGTGCCGGGCGATCATCTCCTTGGTCAGATCGCCGGCTTTCAAATTTCTCTTCCCGGCATACTCCGATACCAGGGCATACATTTCGTCGGCCAGAGCCTCGATTTCGACGGGCATGGACCCCTCCAATTTCAGATGAAACAATCCACTTCAATGCTAGGGCGTGTCAGGCGCACGGTCAAATGCCAAAGTTTCAGCAGGCGCCAAACCTCGGCGCAGGGGCCCTGCGGCCTCGCTCGAAAACCGCGGGCCAGCGCCGCGTTACTTGCGGGCCGTTCCTCGTTCAAGCGGCTGCCGGAGTCGCTGGACAATCTTGTCGAACCCTTTGCTTGCAGCGAACATCTCAGCCGTCCAGCCGAGATTCGTCCGGGCATTCACGTCGGCCCCGTTGTCCAGCAGGACTTCCAAGGCGTCCGACTGGCCGGTGGCCGCGGCGAGCATGCACGCGGTCCAGCCTGCATTCGATTTCTGGTCGACGTCCGCGCCCTGATTCAGGAGGAGTCCTTCGATCCGGGCATGACCATGGACGGCCGCCCGCATCAACGCAGTCCTGCCGAGGTTGTCTTTCAAGTTCACATTCGCACCGCGTTGCAGCAAGGCTTTCGTAAGATCCTGCCTGCCTCTCTCCACGGCGCGCATCAGAGCGGTCGAACCGTTGGCATTCTGTGCGTCCACTTCCACGCGGCGGCTCAGCAGCGCTTCCATGGTATCCAGGCCCCCACTCCTTGCGGCAGACATCAATGCGGTCACGCCCAGACGGCTCTTGAAGTTCACATCGGCGCCCCCGGGGGTATCGGAAAGGCACGTATCGACCAGGCTATAGTGGTAGGCGAGGCGAGAGTTCAGGTTCATGTGTATTCGCCGGCCACCAGGAGATAGCTTTTCTCGCCAAGGGGCCGCATGCCCTCCTGGGGACCGAGTGCGCTCCCCAGGACCGAGGCCAGGTCGCTGAAACTCGACGGCATTTGGCGAGTCCAGGAGACCCCCGGGTGGGTGATGCCGCTCCACAATGCCTGGAACGGACGCGACACAATCTGGGGCGGCGTGACGCTTCGTTTGTCCGCTATCTCGGGCGCCAGGCCGCCTCCAAGATCGAGAACCAGAACGTTCAAGAGGCTGATGTACTGGCCGGCGCAGGATCTTTCACCACCCTCGCCTTTGGCGCTGGAACGTACCGCGAGAGTACCACCATTCTTCAGCAACGTTTCGGTGCGTCCGGCGATGGCGACCTCCGCGGCTCGAGGCAGAGGGCAGTCCATTGCCTTTCGGGTGAGAGCTTCGGAGACCCGCTGCACGGCCTCCAGGTCCTTCAGGTCCAGATTACGGATAGCGTCGCGGATCTCGGCCCAAATTGGGATGCCGCAGTACCGCCGGTACGCTTCGGTGGTGAGAACGAATCCGTCGGGCACGGGCAACCCAAGGCGGTTGCGGATCTCGCCGAACATGGCAGCCTTGCTGCCTACGTCATCCTCGGACCGGGCGTTCACTTCTGACAGCCATGCCGAAAGGCGGGGTCTGGCCAACTCCTCGAGAGCCGCGGAGTAACGCGCTATCTCGTGCTGTTGGGCATCGAGCGCAGCCGCCCGAGAGCCGTCTGGAACACCGGTGAGGCGCTGGAGAGCAGCTACCACCCCGCCGATCATGGTGAAAATGGTAGGGACACGATCGCCCAGCACCTCCCGGTCCGGCAGCGCGTACTGGAGATCCTCCTGAAGCCGCGCCATCAGTTCCAGCGATTCGTTGTTGAGCGCCAGGAGCTCCTGAAAACTGGAGTACTTGGCGCGCACACGGCCGACACCCGCCACGGGCGCTTCAGTCGTCCTGCTCCCGTGCCGCGGTAGCCCAACAACTGCGAGAGACACTCGACGAGCATTTTTCCGCCGCTGAACGACCCTCTGGAAATCGTAATTACGGACATTATCTGCCCTCCTGTCGCCGTTGTGGGCGAGTTTCAGAATTGCGGCTCCTGTTATCATCGTATTCGGTCTGCAGCCGAGCGCAAGAAAAAATTTGCGGGAGAATCCGTGACGCCCGGAAAAATATATCTGGTGGGCGCAGGCCCCGGCCACCCTGAGTTACTGACTGTCAAAGCTGCAAAGCTCCTCGAAGCCAGCGATGTCATCATCTACGACCGTTTGATCCAGGAGGAGATCCTCGCGTTGGCGAAACCCTCGGCCGAGCGGATCTACATGGGCAAATCGGTCGAAATCCACGGATCGCGCCAGGAGGAAATATGCGAAGTGTGCTCCGCAAGGCGCGTGAAGGCAAGACCGTGGTGCGGCTCAAAGGTGGCGACCCGTTCCTATTCGGCCGGGGAGGTGAAGAGGCCGAGTTTCTGGCGGAACACGGAATCCCATTCGAAGTAGTCCCCGGCGTGTCTTCAGCGCTAGCGGCTCCAGCCAGCGCGGGGATCGCTGTCACCCACCGGAATTGGGCTTCCGCGGTCGCGATCGTCACGGGCCACGAAGCCAATCAGGCTCAAAGCCGCCTTAACTGGAGCGCGCTCGCCGGCATCGATACGCTGGTGTTTTTGATGGCGGTGCATCTTGGCAGCAGCCATCACGGCCGATCTGAGCAACGAGTTCCTGAGCAGCGTTCGCGTACTGGCATGGTCGGTGCGCGAGGTGATCGAACGGACGGTGCTGCGGGAAGTATCGGGCGACACACTGACGTTTTCGCAGCTCAAGCTACTGTACCTCGTAGCCCACACGGACGTGTTGAGCATCGGCGATGCGGCAGCCTTCCTCGAAGTCACGTGTGGCGCTGCGAGCCGGACCGTGGATGAGCTGGTTCGCCGGCGGCTTCTACGCCGGGTGGCGCCACAAGAAGACCGCCGCCTGATTCGGCTGTCTTTGACAGAGACCAGCCGCAGGCTGATGGACGCGTACCAGACTGCGCGCGACTACAGGGCAATAATGGCCTTCCGGCAGTTCGCCCCGGAGGAACTGCGAAAAACCTCGGAGGTGCTGGACCGCCTCGCGGGCGCCATCGTGAGCGATAGTTCGAGTCCGAATGCAACCTGTATGCAGTGTGAGATCTAAGTTCGTGACCGCTGCAGGTTTGGCGAATACGGTCACTGCAACTGTTTTTATCAACGACACAAAAAGCAGGCCGAAACGAACCGGCATGACCGGGGTCCTGCGGAAGGAAAGGTGGACTAATGCCGAGCTACGTCAATCCGGACAAGTGCGATGGGTGCAAGGCGCTGGACAAGACCGCATGCCAGTACATTTGCCCCAACGACCTCATGGTCCTGAACAAAGCAACGATGAAGGCTTACAACCAGGATGTTTCGATGTGCTGGGAGTGCTACAACTGCGTCAAGATTTGTCCCACCCAAGCCGTCGAGATTCGCAGCTACGCCGATTTCGTCCCTCTGGGCGCTTCGGCGACGCCGATGCGTTCCACGGATGCGATCCTGTGGACGGTGAAGTTCCGCAACGGAACCATCAAACGGTTCAAATTCCCCATCCGGACCACGCCCGAAGGCAAAGCTGTGCCGGCGCGGTGGGATTTTCGGTGCGCGAGAACAAGTTTTACGTGTTCAAATCGAAAGCCACGCTGGTGGCCATGGGCGGCGCCGTGCACGTGTTCAAGCCTCGCAGCTCGGGCGAAGGCATGGGGCGCGCCTGGTATCCACCATGGCCTCGGCATGCTGGACGTGATGGAGGGCAAGGGTCCCATCTCGATGCGCACGGAAGAGGCCATTCAGGCGATCGCCGAGGCCTACAAGGGCGACGAGAAGGCCTACAAGAAGAAAATGCGAGAGTTGGAGTCCGAGGCTTGGGAAGACTTCCTCGACATGACCATCTCGCAGGCTCTGCTCTGGGCTGCCACGAACCTGCAGCCGGAGGAGCGGAGCTCCGAAATCGCCGCAGCCGAGCCGTACTTCATCGGATCGCACTCCGGCGCCTCCGGCGCCTGGATCAGCCGTCCCGAAGATTTGCAGACGGCGGAGACCAAGGGTCAGTATTTCTGGGGCTACGCGCACATGTCGACCGTGAAAGGCCTCTTCTGCGCCGGCGACGCTTCAGGCGCCTCCAGCCACAAGTTCTCTTCGGGGTCGCACGCCGAGGGGCGTATCGCCGCCAAGGCCGCGATCAAGTTCATCGTCGAGAACAATACCATGCCGGTACTGGAGCCGGCCGCCTTGGAGGCGCTCAAGACCGAGATCCTGAAGCCGATCGATATCTTCGAGCAGTTCCAGAAGGCTACTACCGATCCGGAAGTAAACCCGAACTATATCAAGCCCCGGATGTTCATGTTCCGGCTGCAAAAGATCATGGGCGAATACGCCGGCGGCATCACCGCTCAATTCACCACCAATGAAACCCTCCTCAAGAAGGCGCTGGAGTTACTGGCCTACCTGAAAGAGGACTCCGAGAAGCTCGCGGCGAGGCGCGCGTCGAAGCGCTGCTCTACGGGGCGGGCTGCGCGTGCCGCGCGTGCTTGCCCTGGTATGCGAGAACGACGCGTATCCCGCGCTCGATCTCGCCGGATTGAAGCGGCGGCAGTACGATCCCAGCGTGCGGGTCATCCCGCTGCGCTACCTCGGCTCGCTGAATATTGTGTGGATCGCCGACGCGCTCTCGCGGGGCATCGATGGAGTGATTCTCGTCGGCTGTAAATACGGCGACGATTACCAGTGTCATTTCACCAAAGGCAGTGAGCTCACGCAACGGCGGCTGGAGAACGTCAAGGAGACTCTCCAGCGGCTGCAACTCGAGCCCGAGCGCCTGCAATTTGACGCAGTTGGCGATCGATGAATGGGACAAGCTGCCGGCGCTGTTCGATGGTTTCGTGAACCGGATGCGGGAATTGGGACCGAATCCGTACAAGGGTTTCTGAACATGGCGGATGCGATGGTAGTCGAGCCCGATGTCGAGCTGATCGCGAGTGTGATGGCGGCCGGCGGCGCCGATCTTAAGAAGTGCATGCAATGTTCCACCTGCACTTGCGTCTGCTCCCTTTCGACCCAGGAGGACGGCTTTCCGCGCAGGCAGATTCTTCACGCCCAATGGGGCCTCAAAGATAAACTGCTGGCGGACGTGGGCCCCTGGCTCTGCCATTATTGCGGCGAGTGCTCGCAAAGCTGTCCGCGACAGGCGAACCCCGGCGAGGCTATGATGGCCCTGCGCCGCTACCTGACCGCCCAATACGATTGGACGGGGTTGTCGCGTTTGATGTATCGCTGGGAAGGCTGGAATATCATCGCCCTGCTAGTGGTCGCCCTGGTGGTGGTGGCGCTGTTTACTCTGCCGCACAACTTCGGTTTCGGTCTGCTGAGCCAATCGGGCCCGGCTGCGCTCTCCACGGTGATGCTCGACAAATTCGCGCCGAAGGAGATCGTACATA
>Ga0187880_1002734_pt1 | contig 13642 bp, 9 predicted proteins | sample June2016WEW_19_4_FD_132998 | JGI IMG/M metagenome (GOLD analysis project Ga0187880, IMG submission 132998) | Peatland microbial communities from SPRUCE experiment site at the Marcell Experimental Forest, Minnesota, USA - June2016WEW_19_40 | ecosystem: Environmental > Terrestrial > Soil > Wetlands...
ATCGCCCACAGGTAACCGCACTGTTCAACCTACGCCCAGCAAAACCGACGTGGGACCGATCGACGAAACCATCACCTACACGCTCCACAGTTCCAATGCCTGCGGGGGTTCGGACACGCGGACCGCAAGCTTGCACATTGTGGGGTCCATTGATCCGGAATCACGGCGCGAAATTACGCTCGGCAACAGCGTCTACTTCCCATTCGACCTTCCCAAGAGTTCAAATCCTGAGGGCGGGCTGGTTGCGAGCCAGGCGCAGATGCTGGAGCAAGTCGCGCCCAGCCTCAAGGAATACCTGCAGCTCAACCCGGGCACCCTCGTAATCCTCGAGGGCCATGCGGATATCCGCGGGGGTGCTGAATACAACGTAGCTCTTTCCGAGCGGCGCGCCGAGCGCGTCCGGAGCTTCCTCGTTGGACTGGGGATCAACGCCGCGAGCCTCCAGGCGAAGGGTTTAGGAAAAGGACAAGACCCCGATTCCGCAGCCGTGAAGCAGTTGGCCGAACAGGATCCCGACCTTACGGCTCAGGACCGAGCGAAGGTCAGCAGGCGTCTCCCAGTATTTGTGCTGGCGAACAATCGCCGCGTGGATATTGTTCTCAGCACGGGGGCGAAGTCGAGTGAATACTATCCGTACAAAGCGGCGGACTTGAAGGCGCTTCTGGCAGAGCCCCAAAGGGCCAAGGCAGCACCCGAGGAGACGAAGACCGAAGTAACGAAATAGCTGTGCGGGGGGTGCGCGCTTGGTGGTTCCTTATTACCCTGCGTGCACTCCCTCGCCGCTTCCCAGGTCTGCCAGGATGTTGAGCTAGGCACTGGCATGGCGAGCAGGGTGAAGCTTTCCCGAGACGGCGGGGCAGCCTTCAGTGCTCAGTTGACAGCCGGCAGCTTTTGGTTTTCTGCTTCTCCCCTGCTTCCGTCTCTTACCTCCTGCCTGGCAGTTTTCAGCGGTCCCTTGAAGAAGGGGGCCGGCGGACAACGGCATCGAGTGATTGATTCATTGCATTATTGAACCCGAATTGGGGAGCTAGAATTGTGGCCTTACGGCGCGGACGCGGCGGAGCTCCAAGACTTTCATCCTGAGTTCACCATTCTCATGGGCGGACGAACGCGCCGCGGCGGGTGGGCCGCGGCCAAGAAGAGTCCACGGCGCCCAACACCGGCCTCCTCGCCCCATTTTCCCACCCGCCACTAAGAAGCTGTCAAGAAACAATTTCAGAGATGCGTACTGCTGGCGGTTGCCGGGTCTTCTCTTCTGACCTCTGACTAGCGATGCTTGCTCGTCGCCGCGCTTTGGGAAAGCCGCCCCGACAAATCGGGGCGCGGCGCTCGCTCCGCGGACGAAGGCAGGCCCGGCCCTAGGGCTTAGGCGGGGGAGCCGTTGAGGTCTGCTTGGCCGGCGAGCCGGCGAAGTACTCCTGGTCAATGACCAAATGGTAATTATCCGCCAGGTGCTGAATGATTTCCGCCGCCTTGGACTGCCGAAGTTGTGCCTCCAGGGCCGGCTTGACTTCCTCGAACGACTTGGTGTGCTTGTCCTCGACCTTAATAATCTCGACGCCGGACGGGGTTAATACGATGTCACTCACTTGGCCGGGCTCAAGAGAGTGGGCCGCATTGACGATTGGGGGAACGACCTTGTCACTCTGAATGACGCCCATGTCCCCACCGGAAGCGGCGGTGGCGGCGTCCTCCGAGTACTGCTTAGCCATCTGTGCAAAGTCAGCGCCAGCCAGGATTCGCGCGCGGATATCCTGGAGCTTTCTGCGCGCCTCAGGCTCGGGCAGCGCGGGATGGCCCGCGGCGCCGGATTTCAACGCGGCGTTCTCCGTGCGGATGAGAATGTGGCGAATGCGAACCTCTTCAGACAGCGTTTTGTCCTTCTGGTAGATTTCCCGAAGTTCCTGGTCGCTGACCACGATACTTTTCAGGAAGTGTTTTCGGGCGGCATCGGCAAGGATACTCTCACGGGAGATCTCGATGGCACGCGCCACCTCAGGCTGCTCCCCGAGTTTCAGCTTGATGGCCTCGCTGGAGAGTACCTTCATTGCGACGATGTACTGGGGCAAAAAATGCTTTCCCGGGCCACCGTAGAAGGCTTGATATTGGGGGGGCAGGGCCTGAATGAAATTCTCGATCTCAGCGGCGGTAATCTTCTCGTCCCCGATGGTGAGCACAACGCGCTCGCCCGGTGCGGACTCAGCCTTGTTGGGCGGGGGGGCCTGCTGCCCACAGGCGGCGGGTTTCGGCCAGCCAGCGAATGCAAGCGCCGTGGCGATCAGCAACAAAATGACGAACGACCGTCTATTCAAGGTTCCCTCACAGTTTCAAGAATGAGTTGGACAAAGCCATCCAACTGAGGCCGAACGCCGTTCGGCCCTACAAGTCCCCGCACAGCCTCGAGATTGAGCACGCGACGTCCAGGTCGATGCTCTTGATCGGGATGCTCTCGATCGGCAACCGCGCCTGCTCACACAGCTCAATTTCGGGTCCCTCAGTAACCGACTCTAAGGTTTCGCAGGAGGTTGGGGGGCGGGAGCCACACGCGCGGCGATAGTTAACAGAACGTACGCGTCGCCGGGTTCTGTCTTCATTACGACGACTTGGCTAAATGACTCTTCCATGGTGAGTCCTAGGCTCGCTGGGTCAAACTCAATTTCCAGGGTTCCTGATTCGCCGGGCTTATATTCCTTCTGCTGGGTCTTCAGGCGCAGGCAGTCACAACCAAGCTGAATTTCGGCCAACGTGACGGAGTGTGTACTTACATTCTTAAAGGGGAACTTGGCTACGGGAGTCTCGCCGCTCTGGATGTTGCCAAGACCACACCATTTCGACTCAAACTTCAAGTCCTTCGAAGTGACCACAGGGGCAGGCGCACGCCTCACCTTGGGCGCCATGTTAAAAAGCTCCTGATGGGCGTTCGCGTCAGGTTGAGGCCGGGAAAGTTCCATGTACCAGACGCGATTTTTCAGTCGCCACAGAGTTGTGTTGGGCACGGGGATCGGCCTTGGCATCGCAGCAGACATGAGCGGAACCTGGACCACGACCGTTGCCGTCTGCCCATCCGGGTCCAGCTTGATTGACTGAATCTTGTAGGCCAGTAATGGCTTCTTGGTCTGACCGCGGAAGATGGGCTTCGAATCCTTAGTGAGGTATTTTTCAACCTTCGGCCAATCGCCTTGCTGGAGGGCGCTGTAGCACTGCTCCACTCGGGCTCGCAAAGCCTCTTCGCTCGATGACGAGGCGATCACCGGCGTGCCCGCAACAAGCAGGCAAAGCCCGACCAACAACCAAGCGGCCAAGATACGACTGCCCACTCTCTGTTTAATAATTCTCATCTTTGAGCACGGTGAACTTGGTGTGACGGCACCTTCAGGACCAAAGTTTACTGAGGCTTGGTGCTAGCGGGCACATATCCGCCCTGCGTGCCTTGTCCTTGCAGAAGGGGTTGCGACAGCCCTGCCCACCAGTCACCTGCTTCCACCCCTTCCGTCCTTCAGTCGCGGGGCCTCGACATGCGTGTTGGCTTCGGCTTACAGCGGTACTCGGACCGCGCCCTTCTCTCAGGGACCACGACACGAACTTACGTCACGGGCGCCGGAGAGACAACACCCGCCGCGGGGAATTGCCTCTCCGTCTTCCGACAACTCACGCGCCGGCCACCGCCAAGTGTGGTACTTCGAACTGGAGGCCAGCTTTCGTGGAATCAAGGAGGCAGCCCCGCCTGAGCGCAACTGCCCCTCGTGTTTCCGCTAACCCAAAACGCCGGCCACCATCAAGTGGTGCTGGAGCTAGTGGCACGGTTCTTGTAGGAGAGAAGAGGCAGCCCCGCTTGCGCAGAACTGCCTCTTGCATTCCGTCTCGAAACGCTCGCACCGATGTTACTCGGCACTAGCGTCCCATGATGAATTACTAGGGACCGGTACTGTACGGGCTACCGTACATAAAAAGCCTCTGCCACAATCTGTTCAGGTTGATCGGAGCAATGGCACTCTCTCCGAGCGCGTCACCAGCCGGACTACGATGGTAGAACGCGGGATCCGGTATGATGTACGCCAAGTATCCCAACGTTGCCCCCGGAGAATTATATCCCACGGCCGCACCAAAGTTGTCATAGATCTCGGCGAAGCCGTAAGCATTCTGGAAGCCGCAAACCGCAATGGCGTAGCCTGTATTGGCAGCGAATTTCGGCGCCGCGGTGGCTACGTCGAAGGCATACGACCCACCTGCAGATATGGTTGGCGTCGTGAACACCTGCGTAGCGGTTTCACCCGCCGGGTAGAAGTAGAAGGTGCAGCTACCCGACTGCGGCACAGCACTACCCTTATGCTCATCGGGATACAAGTTCCCTGTGTCAAATGTTGCGTTCCACGGGTCCCAGGTGGTATTCGCGATATCGATGCCCGTGCCGAAGTGTGAGAACGGCGCGCTACCGGGGGCTTGGAAGGCATTGATGTAGGGGAATAGCAGGTTGGTCTGGCAGTCGCTGAAGTCCACGACACTTAACCCAGGTAATGGTAGCTCCGAGACGCCTGAAAAGCTCGGGATATAAGTAGTCGCTTTGGTGTTCACCGGACCCTTTGCCACGTCAGCATATATCTCAACATACCCAGTCGGCAGTGGGCCGTGCGACCAGAACCTGAAACATATATCCATGTTCTCCGCGTACCCCCCATCCTCCGTGTCCACGGTATACGTGACAGTACACGTCTGCGTGGGCGGCGTCGGGGCCGGGGTGTCCGCCGTACACGCGAGCGTACCCGCGGTAACGGTCAGACCCGCAACGTAGCCAACGGGAAAACCGTTACCCCCAAGGGTGCCGCAGTAGTCCTTGTCCTTAGGAGACAACGAACTGCACCCGACAGGGTCCTGTACCGCGATATAGACTCCTGTGGGTACGTCCAAAAGAGTGATAGTAAAATCGGTCCCGCCCAAAACATCACCTGAGGGAACATTGGGATCCGATGCTAATTCGTAACTTTCGCTCGTCAACGCATTGGCGAACTCCTCGTCGACGTTAACGCAGAAGCTATTATCATACGGACCAACGTCCTTTGTTCCGATGCAGCTCAAGACTTGACCCGCCAGGCCATTCGCCCCCACCTCCCAATCTCTGGGCGCGATCTTGAACGAGAGGTTCGGCGTGCACATCACGATCGCTACAGGCAAACTCGTCACTGAGGAAGCCGAGAGGCTGAGACTATTCGGGCCACTTACAGGGTTGTGCGTACCCCCCGTAGCGTCTAGCGCGGTAGGCCCGCATGTCGCCTTAGTGGCATCAACGCGAACAGTGACGATGAGCTCGTCAGATGTATTAGTGAATAACCAGGGGCCTCCACTATTGAACGTTATATTGACAGTTTGGCCCACTAGAGTCGCTGTTAATATGGTAGCGCAGGACGGGCTAGTGGCCAGCCAGTCTGGACCGGTGCATTGAATATACTGCGAATCAGGGACCACGGGGAGAGACGCAGGATATGTAACTGAAAAGTATTGTCCGCTTGCGACCGAGCCGGAGGCGTTGAGTGTAAAGGTGTAAATGCCGACCTCCTCCGCTAAACCCTCGGCGCGCACCTGCAATGCGCTACTGCCTGTCACCCACTGGGTTCCCGCCAAGGCTGTCGTCGCCATTGTCGCGAGCCCGAAAACCAAAAACAAACTTACCAACAATAAGTTTCTCTTCGTCATCTTTTTTCCCTCTCCTTTTTTTGTGGGGTAAGCGTATTTGGGTTCGCAAACCCCGATTGACTGAAAAAGCCAGGTTGATCCATGGAACTCCGAAGAGCCTACCAGTACGCCCACTTTCTTGTCAACAACTTCCTTCGCCGCAGCCCTGTTTGGCGCGAACAGGGCGTCGAAGCGAGCATCGCTGCTCGCGTCCTCTCAAGACCTTCCCGTGATTGCACATCGCTCCCGTTTCGCCACCCTGCTGCGTGTTAACTACCTTAACCAAACTCGTAGTGATGACGCCTAACTTAGCACGAACAAAATGCGCTGTCAAGAATTTTTTTGGTTTTTTTGGGGGGGAGCTTTTGTCGCAGGGGCAGTTCCCGAGCCTCCCCTACAGGATTGGCGATTGAAGATTGAGAAAAGCAGGATTCAGGAGTCAGGATTCAGGGAAGGGAAAAGCGGAAATTTGAAACTGGAAATTGGAAACTGGAAACTGAGAACTCGTAGCCTCGGCCAGTTTCCATTTTCTAATTTCCATTTTCTTCCCCGTCCAGTTTCCAATTTCCAGTTTCCAGTTTCCGCCCTCCTGAATCCTGTTTCTACGGGTTCAGCAATTTGTCCTTCTTGAACTCGCGGCGCAAGTCCTTCAACTTGTCCTCAAGCTCGAGCGTGGCAGCGTTGGCGGCGGGAAGAGTACTGATGATGCGCGGCGTCAGGAGCACAATCAATTCCGTTTCCGTGGTGTTGTAGGAAGTGCTTCCAAAAAGCATGCCGAGCCAAGGAATGTCGCCCAGCAGGGGGATGCGATTAACGGTTTTGTTGTAGGTGTACGAGATCAGCCCGCCCAAGGCAATGGTCTGGCCGTCCTGAGCCACGGCGTGGGTGCTGACCGAACGCTTCAAGAAGCTGGGGGATTGGATGCCGCTGGTCGCTGGAGGCGGCACCTCGTTGCTGATGTCCTGGTTGATGGAGAGGGAGACCAAGCCCGTACTGGTGATGCGCGGAGTCACCGTGAGGATAATCCCCGTGTCCACATTTTGGACGGTACTCGTGTACAGGCTGTTGCCCGCAATTTGTCCGCCCACGGCGAGACCCTGGGAGGTGAGGACCGGCACTGAGGAGCCAACCTGGATTCGGGCCTCGGTGCTATCGGTGGTGAGCACGGTGGGCGCCGAGAGCGTTTTCACCCGCGAGCGGTTTTCGCTGGCGGTCAGAAAAGCCATCAATTGGCGGGTCTGGCCGATCACGATGCCAGCGGAAGCTGTCAAGCTACTCGGCGAGCTGACGCCGTAGTCACCGAGGAACCCCGTCGCGGTACCGCGCTGCTGGAGCGCGTACGTGAGACCAAACGATAAATCGCCGGTAATGTCCACTTCGTAGACGCGGGCTTCGATCAGAACCTGCCGGGGCACAACGTCGAGTTTCTCGATGGTCCTGGCGATTTCGGCATACTCCTGCGCGGTGCTCTGCACAATGATCGAATTGCTGACCGGATCAGTTATGATGCGCAACCTCTTTTCGGGGGCCGTCGTGGTTCCCTCGCCGCCCGCCGGACTGAAAGCACCCATGCCCGGGGTAGTTTCACTGGAGCGCGACTGGAGAGTTTGTTGCTGCTCCGACGCCGACCCCATGCCGCCCCCGCCTGACGCGAGTCCCCTGCCGCCACCTCCCGTGCCGCGGGAAGTGGCTTCCCCAAAGGCTCCTCCACCTCCTCCGCCCCCTCCGCCTCCACCAGTACCCCGGAGGGCGTTCAGCAGGCTGACAAGGCGTCCGGCTTCGGAGTACTGAACCTTATAAACGAAGGTCTGAATTCCGTTCGGGGCTGCCGGCTGGTCGAGTTTCGCTACCCAATGCTCGACTTCATCGAAGGCAGCGGGATCAGCGCTCGCGACCAGAATTCCATTGATGCGATCGAGGGGCACGAAGCGCAGGGGCGTCCCGTTGGAGAGTGCGTAGGTGGAGAAAATCGCTTCGAGCTCGGGAACCAGGGCGGAGGCGACGTTGTTGTGCACAGGTAACAACCGCACGCGCTGCGCGCCGAAGCTGGAATTGTCAAACTGCTGGAGGATCTCCATCAGCCGCTTTATGTTCAAGCTGTCATCGACCAGAATCAGGGTGTTGCCGGCCTCGTGCACGGCCACCGTGCCCCCCTCCGAAAGAAAGGGTGTAAGAATCTTGGCCATGTCCGCCGCGAAGACGAACTTCAAAGGGATGATTTGCATGAGTATGCGCTCATCCCCTGGCAGCCGTGCTCCGCTGGCCTCGGTCGAGATACCCAAGGGGTTTCTGGGGGCCGTGGCGAGAGGAACGATGCGATAGAAATTCCCGGTCTTGATGGCCGTGGCGCCATTCATCTTCAGCACGGTTTCGAGAATGGGTAGCAGGTCCTCGGGCTTGAGGTCGCCCGAAGTGGAAATGGTCACCGCCCCTCGGACGGCCGGATCCACAACATAGTTCAGCTTCAACTCTTCGGCCACCAAGCTAACGAACTGAAGCAGGTCAGCATTCTCAAGACGGAACCCCACCCCCGCCCTACCCTTAACGGCAGCAGGCGCGGCCGGTGGAGCCTGCTCGGCCGGCGTGGTCTGGCTGGCGGGAGGAGTTTGCAGCGGCGACGGGGGCTCAGGCTGCCCTGGTTTTGTGGGGCGCGGCCCGGCTTGCGATGCCTGTGGCGCAGGCGGCTTGGCTTGTGATGCTTGCGGCACGGGCGGATTGGCTTGTGTTGCTTGTGGCGCGGGCGGCCCGGCTTGCTGAGCGGCGGGTGGGAGCGCGCGAAGGGTTAGGGAGGCTGCGGCGAGGACGGCAAAACCAGTCGAGAGCCACAGCACTCCCCGCCAGAGGGCTGGCGCACTCGGGCACGCCACGACAGGGATCATCCCCCCTGTTCGCAAACGACGGCGGTGTAGACTAGAGAGTGGATGCAATCTGTTCCTCCTTCTCCAGGATTCAGGATTTAGGATTCAGGAAAAGCCTCCGGTGAATCCTGTAACCCCGGCTTGCTTGTGGCTCACTCGTTGAGCCTTTCAGCATCCGCTGGCCCCTGAGTCCTGACTCCTTACTTATTGGGACTGCCGGTTTGTTGCGGCGTCTGTGAGCCGGCCGGCCCGACGTCCTGCCAATCGACAAACGTGCCAAAAGGAGTCGCGACCAGAACCTTTCGCTTTCCTCCCACCACGGTGCCCGCCGGGACCTCTGGTTGGGCAGTGGGCACCGCCATCTGGGGGGGAGGAGGGCGCGGCCCGGCAAAGGAAACAGGGGCTACAGACCTTGCCGAGGGAGCAGGGCTTCCCGCTGTTGATCCCGGTGCGAAACGCGCGCCACCGCTGGCGGTACTCTCAGCCACGCCAGGGGCACGCCGGGCAGACTCGGAAATGTCCAAGGTGATCTTCTTTTCCTGCCACTCGAGCACCACATTCGAGGTGCCAATTGAAACCAACTTGTACCCGCCGATTTCCTCCCCGGGCAGGACACGTTTGGAGACCGAGGAAGGCTGGTCACCCGGAGCCATCAACGCAAACCGGCCGTTCCCCAGATTCATGCTCCCGAACAAGAGCGGCAGCTTCGGAGCTTAGCCTCTTCTTGCGGCTGCGGTGGCGGGACGCCCCGCAGGGGGCTAAAAACACTTCGGTCCACGATCTCCACAAAGCTTTGCGGCTGTCCCGCCAGATTCAGGCGGGCCGCAGGTGTGGCAGGAGGCTGCGCCAGCGCGCCCGAGTAGAGCCACTGAGTGCGGCTGCGATGGTCCTTCCAGAACCGTCCCAAGGACCAGCCCAGCAGGATGTTCAAGCCGAGGAGCCCGGCGATAATGAGAATCTGTTCCCGACGTCTGGCTAGCATGTGTGCCTCCTTCAGTGTGATTGCCGGTTCTCGATTGCCGATTGACGATTTTCGAATGTCGAATCTTCAATCAGCAATCGGCCACCGGCAATCCTCAATCGGCAATTCTCTAGCTCCTGCATTAATCTGTGCCTCCGTCAGCGGGTTGCGGCTGCCGCGTCCTTCGATTGCTTCACCGTCTTGGTCGCCGCCCCAATCGTCATCTGCACGTTTAATATGGTTTGCGCGCTCACCTGGGAGGCGGAAACCATCAGGCCCGTAACGGACAAGAGCTTGGGGGAAGAAGTCAAAGCGACCAAAAAATCGACGAGCTGGTCAATGCGGCAGTGGAATACCACCCGACCGGTCAAGAGGGAATATCCTGCGCCGACCTCCTGAATGCGAAGGAACTCACTGCTGCCGAGCTGGATGCCCTTGCTGTCGGCCAACTGGCCCACCAGCCGCTGCCACTCGGCATTCGCCAGAGAAGGCGAGGAGCTCTCCAGAAGGCCCGCCTCGAGTTCTTTCAGGCGGTCCCCGGCGGCGGAGTGATGGGTCTTCTCAAGCTCCGCCTCGGCCAACAGTCGCATGTTCCGGCGCAGTTCGACTTCATTCTGCTGTACGACCTCAGGGCTTGAACCCAGGTGCTCCAAGAGGGGGAACACGCCGAAGTTCAAGAGCACGAACAGCGCCGTAGCCACCGCGGCGACGGTCAGGGCAATTCGATCTCGACGACTAAGCTTTGCCAACATTGGAGTGCGGAACCAGACAATTGCCGATTGGCGATTTGCGATTGACGATTGGAAAATCCTAAATCGGCAATCGCAAATCACCAATCATCAATGGTCAATCCTTTCGAGCCGCGGCCTGCTTCAGCCGCATGCGGATTCGAAAAACCTCTCGGCTCTGGTTGTCCCGCGTGATCGGAGCCGTAAACTCAACCTGCGTAAAGTAAGGCGAATTCTCGAGGGGCTGAACCAACTCCGCCGCGTGGTTGGAATAACCGACGATCTCGACGCTATCTTCGCTGATTTGCAATTGTTGGAGCCAAGTGTCGTCCGGGAGCAGCTTCGTGAGTTGCTTGAGCATGCGGAGCTTCTGCCAGTTGCCGGCCCGGAGGTCCTCGAGGACCGCCGCGCGGGTCTCGAGAGTACTCGTCTCTTGATTCTGCCGGCGAAGCTGCTGAGCAGGAACCTCCAGGCGTCGCAGCGCGCGCGCCAGGGCGCGGCCGTACAACGCCCTTTCGATCCAGGCGTGAGACGCCAAGGTGAGCGCCAGAAGCGCCGCCGTGGCGCCCAAGGCGTAAACTGGGGCGCGCGCGCCGCGCTGCGGCTGCCAACGCTCTTGCGGCGGGAGGAGGTTGATGAACGACGAGCTGCTGCGGATCAAGCCCACATAGGCCGCAGCAAGCGCGGGCCACTCGAAGCCCACCGACCCATTGCGCTTGGCCAGGTTCAGCTTCGGAGCGGGCAAGGGTGAGGCCCCCTGGAGGAGGTCGGAAAAGGGGGACGGCACGGACCCGCAGACAAACCAGGGAACCGTGGCGGGGTCGGACACGGGCAAAGCCGCGAGGGCGCGATGCCACTCCCGGTCGAATCGCTCTCTGGCGCTGGGGCTCGGTTCGAGGGGAATCTCTTGGGTGGCGCACAAGTTCGCTTGACGGAAGGACAGCAGTTCCACCCCCGAGCTTCGGCCACAAACGAGCAGCGCCGTCGGCGGCAGTAGGGGCTTCGCCAAGAGAGCCAGGGCTGCGGCTCCCAACGTCAAGCCGCTCACCCGCAGGCCCAGTTCTTCAAGCGCCTGCTTGGCGCGGTTCACCCGCGACTTCTCCGCCACCACCACCATCACGCTGACTTGCTTCGCCTTTAGGTCGCGGCCCACAACCGCACAATCCCAATAGACCTGATCGTCCTTGAAGGGATGAAGCGCTCTCAACTGATAGCCTACCACTTTGGCCAACTGCGGCTCTGCTTCCACCGGCAGGTCCAGGAATCGAACCAGGACCGCTTCGCGCGGCAAGCAAGCCATGACGCGGGCTTCGCGGAGCCGGTGGCGATCCAGAAAGCCGGCTACTTTGGCGGCCGCATCCTCGTGCAGCGGCTCCGGGAGACACAACTCGTCAATCACCACAAAGCGCCGAAATCGGCGGCCCAGAGCGGTGAGATTGAACGCCCCACCGCCGCAATCGACTCCTACAGCGAGTTTGGTAAAGGCGAGAGACATAGAACCTAGCATTCAGGATTCAGGAAAGAGGAAACTGGAAAATGGAAACTGGAAACTAGCGCAAGGCGGGACCAGTTTCCAATTTCCATTTTCCAGTTTCCGCCCTCCTGAATCCTGCCCTTATTCATTCCGTGAAATCGTCGTACCAAGCAATGATGCGATGCAGGGCGGTGCCTTGTGGGGCCACCTGGACAACGGCTTTGATTGTCCGCCGAACCCGGGAGCCATTGACCTCTCCCACCGAGACGATGCTGTAAATCTTGCAGGGTTCGGTGGTCAGGAACGGCAGCGCCTGATCCGGCAGGGATGTCGACAGACGTTGCGCTACATCCGCCAGGGACGTAAAGGGCTTGTTGGTTCGCTCCCGAACAATGGGCTCAGCCAAGTCCTCGTCCACGTCGGGCACGCTAAGTAAGACCGCCTCGGACGCATAATTCACATTGACCTGAGTGGAACCCGAGTAAATCGTCAAGTCCTGCCCCACTCCGTACTTGTATTGAATTCCCTCTTCCCGGCTGAACTCTGCCGTGCCGTAGAAGATGTCCCGGCTCATCCCTCGGACGCGCAGCACTTCTTCCAGTGAGCCGAAGCGCTGGTGAGCGGGGCGATACCCGGCGTCGCGGTAATAGTCTTCCAAGGCCTCGGACTCCTGGTCAGTAGGCCCCGCTGGGCTCCGCCAGTGATTAATGGCCGCCGCCAACCGGGCCGCTTCCGCCGAGTCCAGGCCCCGCGCTTCAAACAAACGCGCCAGTTCCTTTCGCCCGGCAACGTTCAGATCGAGCTTACCGGTCTCATTCACAATTTCTACCAGCGCCGCGCCCTGCTCATAAGGCACCCGCACCAAACGCTGCCCTTTTGTCCAGAGCCGGGGTTTATCTTGCTGGTCATTGGAAGGCGGGTAGGCGATCTCCAGAATAACGGCTTGGACTCCTCCCTCCGCCAAGGCATAAGCCTGAGTGGCCTCCTTGCGATAAATGGCCGTCCGAGTCTCGATCTGCACCGAACCCGAAAACGCCAGAGCCACCAGGATCAGCACGGTGACAGCGGACATCACGGCCAGTAAGGCGACGCCAGCGTCCCCCCTGCCAGTCCGACTTGTGAGAGCCAAACTCGGAAAAGCAGGATTCAGGATTTGGGATTCAGGATTCAGGGAAGCGCGCTTGTAGTTTTTCCCTGGCGCCTGCATGCTGGCTCTTAAACCTTGCATTTCTGACCCCTGAATCCTGGCTCCTGAATTCTGAATCCTACGTCATTGCTCGGATGTCGATTGCGGCATTAACTTCGCTCGCACGGGGATGACCTCTTCCCCCTCCTGGTTTCCACGGTCCCAGCGGAGCCGGATCGCCTCTGGGTAAGGCGCCTCCTCCCTGCTCTTCCAAGCCATCCGCCAAACCGGACCGGTGCCTTTCTCGGGGTGTAGGTCCAGGTACTCAAACCAAGCGGCGCTTAGACCCGTCATCAACGGCAGGTCTGTCACTCTTGCTAAAAACGGCTGGTAGTCGATCGCGGGGAGCCCTGTGTCGGGATCATTCGTAACACCCCTGATAAGCCTATGGAGAAGGACCTCGTTATCCCCAACCGGAGTTTCACGCAACGCCACCTCAACGTTTCCGGAAGAAGCCTCGACGATGCCGTACTCAGCAAGTACCAGTCCCGAACGGCTTCGAAAAACGCTGCTATAAGAGCTAACAAAGCGCAGACACGTGGCGCTCGCCTGCAGGACAGTAAATGTTCCCGGCAGACTAGGGTCACTAGCCGTCACCTGATAAGGAACCAGCGACGAGATCTGCTGAACCACGAAAGCATTCCGCTCCGCCTCCGCATGTACCCGCCGGAGTCGCGCCTCTCCTGTTCGCCAGGCCCGGTTTGCCACCCGGAGGCCGACCAACAAGGCGACCATCAGGAACCCGATCAGCGTAATACTGATCAGTAC
>Ga0187880_1002737_pt1 | contig 13635 bp, 8 predicted proteins | sample June2016WEW_19_4_FD_132998 | JGI IMG/M metagenome (GOLD analysis project Ga0187880, IMG submission 132998) | Peatland microbial communities from SPRUCE experiment site at the Marcell Experimental Forest, Minnesota, USA - June2016WEW_19_40 | ecosystem: Environmental > Terrestrial > Soil > Wetlands...
GGCCGCAGAGCAGACTCGGTTTTGGAAGTCTGCTCTTGCTAATCGATAAAACTGCATTCTTCGGGAAGTGTCGCAGAAGGCCCCCTCGGGATGCCGCTTGGCATCAGCCCATCTGTGCGTCCTGTCAGATTATGTTCAACTCCACTGCGGACTTGTTTTGACCGCAATGTCCTTTCGCCTACTTTACTCGTACAACACGACAGCTCGCAGAAAGTTGTTCTTTCATTCCGGTTCTCCACTGTGAACAAAATACGGCGAGTGATACCTACGCAGGAATAACACCACCATTTGCGCCTGAGTATATAGGCACGACCGCTTACGTCAACAAGAATCTTGGTTTTGTTCGGAAAGCAGAACAACACAGAGAGTAATTTGGATTACTCGGCCTATGTGCTCGGGAATCACAGTGGCGTTGAACGTCCCTTGTTTTGAGTATCCTCTCAACGGTTGTGACGTGAGCGCAGGCCTTAGCTCCGAGGGCACGAAGGTGCTGCACGCTTTCGTGCAGGCGATGCCCAGACTGAACGCGTCGCTGCGGCCCCTCAATCGCAGATCCATGGCTTCTAACCGGCATTAAGCCCCGCTGACTCGTGTTGCAACGTCTTTCCGCTCATCACGTTCCGAACTTGTGCCACATACCATGTGTGTCGACCCGAGATTGTTTGATCGGAGGACAATCTGCAAGATTTCATGCACGAAAAAAAAGTTTTCAGAATGCGTTGGCTGTGGATGTACGGTGCATTCAACACTTAACTCTGACGTGGGACTAGATCCCAAGTTCCCAAACTGCCACCTCAGTCGACCAGCACGTTCTGGAAGGTAGCACATGCCTCCTGCAGTAGTCGCGCCCCCGCCAACCCAGGCGGACCCCGTTACCGAAGTCTTGCACGGCGTCGAAGTCACAGACCCGTATCGCTGGCTGGAAGATCAGAACTCGCCGCGCACACGGGCATGGCTCGAAGAGCAGACGGCTTACACACGCGCATACCTGGCTGCGATTCCGAGTCGAGAGCAAATCAGAGTGCGGGTTAGAGAACTCATGTCATTCAAGGAGGTCATCTCCGAACCGGGGGACGTGGGTGGCCGCTACTTCTTCCTCAAGCGTCAGAAAAACAGAGAGCAGCCTGTCATCGTCATGCGAAATGGATTATTCGGAGAGGAGACAGTCTTAGTCGACCCTGCATTGCGAGCACGCGAGCCTTCGACTGCCGTTTCTATTGTCTCAATCTCTCAGGATGCTCGGTTCCTAGCCTATTCTGTGCGACAAGGCGGCACCGATCACTCGGCATTAGAGATCCTTGACATCGAGCGGGACACTGTACTCCCGGACCGCCTGCCAGAGGGCTTCTGCACAGGGTTTGTCTTTGTGCCCGATGACACAGGGTTCTACTACTCTCATCGGGACCTGCGCGATCCGCGGCCCAATTACAAAGCCGCCTTCTGGCATGGTTTCGGCACCGACCGATCGCAAGATGTTGAAGTGTTTTTCGCGGGTGAAGAACCGAACCTCTTTCTCGGAATTCTCGATTCACTCGAAGCCAATCTCTTGGCGTATGTGGTGTTTTCGGCTGGCAAGCACCCGACCACTTCGATCTACCTGCGCGGCCTAGAGCCGGGAGCAGTTCCCAGACTCTTGTTACGCGACATCGAAGGTTGCTTTGTGCCGTTCTTTGCAAATGGCCAACTGTTCGCTTACACCGACTTCGCCGCACCGAACTGTCGGATCGTTCGTATTGACCTCGACAATCCGGATCCGACACTTTGGCGAGACATTGTGTCCCAGTCTGATCGCCGCATCCAGCAGTTCACGGTTGCCGGTGACAGAATCTTCGTAGCTCGCGTCGATCGGTTCTCAACTCAAATCGAGGTGTTCGGCATCGAGGATGGCGAGAGAAAGAAGGACGATGTTCCGTTTCCTCCGCACGGGACTATCGACCTCCTGAATCCCGCGAATCGAACCGATAGTTTGTTCTACAGCTATACCTCAATCACTCAACCACCGACCGTCTGTTGCTATAGCACGCGCGAAAAAAAGTCTTACGTGTGGCAGGAGGCAAATGTCCCATTCGATCCTTCCATCATCGCCGTCGAAGAGACTAGCTATCCATCGAAGGACGGCACTTCCATTCCCCTTTTTCTCGCCGCCAGGAGAGATTTATTACACTCTGGACCCCTGCCAACCTTCCTGACTGGCTATGGAGGATTTGGGAGCTGTGTCACACCGCGCTTCACTGCACTTGCAACCTTTCTGATCGAGCAGGGATTGTTGTTTGCGGTTCCTGCGCTCCGCGGAGGCTCAGAGCTTGGTGAACAATGGCACCAGGCGGGTGAACGCGAGAACCGCCAAAACTCCTTTGATGACTTCATAGCCGCCGCCGAGTGGCTGCTGCTGCAAGGGCGTTCCGACTGCAACGCCGTCGCCATCGGCGGCGGCTCTAATGCCGGTCTACTGGTCGGCGCCGCTCTCACCCAACGTCCCGAGCTTTTTCGTGCTGCCATCTGCCTCGGGCCCTTACTCGACATGACGAGATATCACCTCTTCGATCTCGCGGCAGGATGGGCAGAGGAATACGGATCACCCGAAGATGAGCAGGACTTCCACTGCCTGCTCGGCTACTCGCCCTACCATCGTGTGCAAGACGGCGCGAACTACCCCGCAGTCCTGCTGATCTCCGGTGACGCTGACACTCGATGCAACCCAATGCATGCGCGGAAAATGGCAGCGCGCTTACAGGCAGCAAATCGTTCGGGACATCCAATTCTGCTCGACTACAAACCTCACTGGGGTCACACTCCAGTTCAACCTCTATCGGCCAAGATCGCGGCTCTCACCGACCGACTCGCCTTCCTGTGCCACGAACTCGGAGTTCATGTCGAGCACAGGAGGTTTTCGTGAGGCTTCTTTTTCGAGCGTGGTTCACGCTGTTTGTCTACGACGCACTGAGTACTTTCTGTCGCTTCGAGACCATTTATTCGATGGTCAAGAGCTGGAGTGTTAGCAGTGCCTCCTCTGGTCCAGACACCATCAACCGTGTCTGCATGGCAGTCAACTACGCCTGCATCTGGTACCCGAAACAGGCCCTTTGTCTGCAGCGCTCCTTCGTCACTACGTACCTTCTCAGGAAGCGCGGCGTCGCCGCACATATGGTCCTGGGCGCACAGAAACTGCCCTTCAAGGCCCACGCTTGGGTCGAGGTCGAAGGGCAAGCAATCAATGAGCGATCGAACGTCCAGGCGATCTACGCCATTTGGGATCGCTGCTAACTTAGGAGACCGAGATGAGTGTGCAAGCGGGCATTTGGAATTTCGACGGCAGGCCAGTCGACCGGAAGCTCCTGGAGATCCTCAGCGACTCCTTGAGGCAGCAGGGTCCGGACGGGGAGTCGTGCTACGTGGACAACTCAATTGCTCTGCTCTATCGTCCTTTCCACACGACAGCCGAATCGCGCCAGGAGAAACAGCCTCACACCTCCGGTCGAGGCTTCATCCTCACATGGGATGGCCGCCTCGACAACCGCGAAGTGCTTATCGCCGACCTGGGCAGCGATCTTAACAGTAGCCCAACCGACGTCGCCATATTCGCTGCCGCCTTCGACCGCTGGGACACCGATTGTTTCCGCCGCATCGTCGGCGATTGGGCGGTCTCTATCTGGAAACTGGAACAGCGTGAACTCTTGTTTGCTGCCGACTACATGGCCATTCGGCACATTTTTTATTACCAGAAGAACGACCAGGTTTGGTGGTCAACGGATCTCGGTCCCTTGGTGCTTCTTTCGGGCGCCAAGCTCCACGTCGATGACGAATACATTGCAGGATACTTCGCTAATGATCCTGATGCGCATCTCACTCCCTATCGTGAGATTCGCGAAGTTCCGCCAGGACAATTCGTACGCATCCGAAACGGCAGCGTCTCGGTTGAACGTTTCTGGCGATTCAGCTCCAAGTCGCGAATTCGCTATAAGACCGACGCCGAATACGAAGAGCAGTTCCGCCATCTGTTTCGGCAATCGGTGCGCCGCAGGCTGCGTTCAGACTCGCCGATCCTCGCTGAACTCAGCGGCGGCCTCGATTCCTCCTCAATCGTATGCATGGCCGACGACATCATTGCCAAAGAGGGCGAGCAATTCCCTCGTCTCGATACGATCTCTTATTACGACGACACCGAGCCGAATGGGGATGACTCGATTTATTTCCCGAAGATCGAGCAGCAGCGTGGAAGAGTCGGCATCCACATTGACAGCAGTAAGGTCGTGAGTTCTCTGGCTTCGCTTCAATGCTCCGACTTCTGTGCTCTGCCCGGGGCTCTCGGCTTTGCACAGAAACTTGGAGACGAGCGCGCTGATACCATACGCCGCGGCGGCTACAGAACAGTGCTGTCGGGTGTTGGCGGCGACGAATTCCTGGGAGGAGTCCCTGATCCTCGCGCGCTCTTAGCCGATCTCATCGTGCAGTTCAAGCTCATCAGCCTCGCCAAACAGCTCACGGCCTGGAGTTTGGTCAAACGGAGACCCTGGATTCACCTTCTGTGGCAGTCCGCAATCAGTGCGCTACCTGCTTCTCTAGGCCAATATTTGGTCAAGGAGGCTAAAGTCGAATCGTGGATCCGGAAGGACTTTGCCAAGCGCACCAGACTGGCTATCCGACAGTTGGACGTCGACGAGCACTTCGGGCTCTGGTTGCCCACCCGCCGCGGTTATGTCGGTGGTGTGCATCTGATGGCCAGTAAGTTGGCCAAGTTCACGCCACCCGTGTCTGCACTCGAAGAAGGCCGCTATCCTTACCTCGATCAGAACCTCATTGAATTCATTCTCTCCATACCGGCCAGTCAGCTGTTGCGGCCCGGTGAGAGACGTTCGCTGATGCGGCGGTCACTGGCCGGCATTGTGCCTCAGGAGATCCTGTCGCGTCCCACCAAGCAGCTTGGTGCGCGCACCTCTGTCCTCGTCCTGGAGAAACACTGGGATGAGCTTCAAAGCATCTACCAGACGCCTCTCAGCGCAAGCCTCGGATACGTTGACGAGGTTCAGTTCTTGAAGACGATCAGCGATGCCCGTGGTGGAAAGACAGTCACGTTAGTGCGGGTACTCTGGACAATCTCGCTGGAATATTGGCTGCGCGACATGGCCGCGCGCGGGCTGCTCGAAGCCCCTGCAGTTCCCTCCTCAGCTTTCACGCAGAGAGAACTTTCCGTGAGCGCATAGCCACAGCCAGCAACAACCTTCCGCCTGCCAACATTTGGGGACGGAATATTTCAACAAAGGAGAACCACAATGAACTACACGAAGCCGGAAGTTAGCACGATCGGTGATGCCAAGTCAGTAATCGAAGTAATCAACAAGCCGCCGACTCCCAAGCAGGAGCCACTTTCCAGACCAACAGCGGCCTCAGCGTACGATCTGGACGAGTAACGCAAGCCTCTTCGCCTCCCGGTTGCTGCAGCCGCCGGGAGGCGAGTTCTTCGCAGATGATTCTACACCCGCCACGCCTAGCGATTGCTAGCGCTCCGCGCGTCCTTTTCTGACAGGTTGCGCAATTCTCGCCAGCGCGTGTATTGCTCCGCTTTGCCCGGGTCGCGGTCTCCCTTGTCCTTGAGCCAAAAGTTGAGCCAGTCAACATTGCGCTGGTATATCTCGTAGCGGTGCTTGGGTTGATTTTTTATATGCAGCTCATCGGCATAGATGAACATTTCAACGGGCTTCTTGCTCTGCCTTAGAGTAGAAATCAATTGCATGTCACCCATGTACTCCGAATCGGCCGCGTTGATCAGTAGTGGAGTGAGTATCCGCTGAACACTAAGAGACGCCGACACTCTCTGCCAGCTTGCAGCCGACTCGCCGTCTGGCGGTCCCAGGCCCCACATGCTGAAGCTGTAAGCGCGGTCCTTATCAGAAAGAAGGAAGTACTCACCTGGATCCCATGCTCCGGCGCCGCTTTCGATCGCCGCGCGGAACAAGTTGGTATGGCTTATGCCGTAAACGACCAGCGAGGCACCATGGCTAAGGCCGGTAATTCCACTTGTTGCGGGATCAACCATCCCCATATCCTTCAGTTTTGCGATCGCAACCGCCATTCCTTCGACGGGAGACTGCAACATCAGGACGGCACTCTCGAAATCTCCGGGCTTGTTGCGGAATTTACCGCGGTCGAAATCGAGAACCGCAAATCCACTTGCAGCAAAGACCTGGATCGGGTATTCATCGCCGACCCCGCCTCGCAGAAACTCGTTACTGTCAATGTAAGTAGTAATGATTAGAGGATAGCGTCTTCCGGCTACATAGTCCGGCGGAAGCACCAGATGGCCCCAAAAGTGGTCGCCGTACTCATTGGAGAAGTCCATTCGCTGGGCCGGACTGAGTTGGATATTCTGAAGCTCTGGATTCACATCAACCAGCGTGCGGACCTGCCCGGTGGATACGTCGGCAACCGCAACTTCAGCGGGAGTTGTATTGTTCTCCCGGCTGCATGCGAGAAGCCGTCCCGACTGATCGGCTGAGAATTGAGAAAGAGCATCGGCGGTCGTATTTAGAACCTGTCGCGGCGCACCTCCCGCAATCGCCATTCTCATCAACTTTGAAGAATGCCCATCCCCATCATTTTCTGTGTAGTAGATCTCCTGGCTGTCAGGAGTCCACCAGTATTGGTCAACATAGTAAATACCGGGCGTGAGAACGGTAGGGGATCCTCCGCTGGTCGACTTTAAGAACAGAGGAAACGACCATGTGGCCGACTCGGCTGGATTCGCCAGCCAACGCTTGTATACCATCTTCTTTGCATCGGGGGAGATCTTCACACCCATGATGTGCTGTTCTTCGATCTCCTTTGCGCTGAATGTCTTTCCGCTGGGAAAGTTCTCCCACGAGCTATAAGCCTCGAGTTCTTTCTCGGTAGCTTTATGTTCGCTGCCGTTCCGCAGGTCGTGCATCCATGTCTCTGTGGTCTGTGTATCTCCGCCACGCATTTTAAGGACTGCATCCAGGATCGGTACGGGGTCCCCACTCGAAAGCTGGCCGTCGTACAAAATGCCGTGTTCAGCAATTTGCTGCCGGTCGTCCGTGTGAGGCTTTTCGACGACCATGGCCAGTTCAGTGCAGTCGGCGCTCAACTGGAAGCTTTGAACGCTGTGTTCCACGTGCGTTATTTGAACGGGTGCACCGCCTTCCAGCTTCCATTTCCAAACCTGCCATGTTCCGGTACTCTTGAGCCGGTAATAGATCTCGTTGCTGTCTGGAGACCATTCCGGCGCTTCCGGCGCCCACTGGTTTATGTAGTCCCAATGAGGTGGGCCAGCGCTTCCTAGGCTGATGGGCTTGCTGCCTTCCTGTGTTCCCACAACGAATAGGCCAGTGCGGTAGCTATTGCTCTCATAGGCGGCCTGGCCAAGTACAAAAGCCACATGCTTTCCATCGGGCGAGATCTGAATGCCGTGGAGATCTCGCAACTGCAGAAGGTCCATGCTGGTCATTGGACGCAGCGCAGTTTTATGGATTTCAGGGATTTCTAGCGGGGTTGGGTCAAAACCTGGGCCGCTGTCTGGTTTTTCTATTTGAGCCAACGTTGCAAGCGGAAAAACAATTACCGGAAGACAAAGCAAGCCAATAGCTCGCAAATACTCCATCCCCCTCCCGTTGTGCATGGATCTTCTCATTCCCGGCCCGGTTACGGAGGGCACATCGCATTGCAAATCGGTCTTAGAACGTGAACCTCAGCGCGAACTGAACGGAGCGTGGCCCCCCAAACTGATACAAGGGGCTGAAGGCGCCACTACCGACATTCGATCCGGCCCCATTTAGGCTTTGAGCGAGCGTCTGCGACGACAGGCCGAAAGTGGAATAAATCAGACCCCCTTGAGGCGGCCCAAAGTTGGGGTGATTCAGAACATTAAAAAGCTCGGCGCGGAATTGCACTTTCAGAGCGTCGCCGACGGGAAAGTCGCGATGAACCGCAAAATCCCATTGCCAAGCACCAAAACCTCTCAGCGTATTGCGCCCAAGGTCTCCCTGGGTCTGTAGCCCAGTGACTGGATCTATTGGAGGGAGAGTAAATGCGGCCGGATTGAATCCCTTCCCCCCGGGGCACACTGCTCCCGAAGGAAGGACTCCCGCTGCTTCGAAGGCGGTAGCACATTGTGCCCCATACAAGTAGAGAGGTTCTGCAGGCACTACATCCGGACGAACGGTAGCATTTGAGCTTCCGATGAAGTAACCGTAAACGTAATTCACGTCGACAGGAGGAGCAGAGCGAATCTGGAACACGTTGTCGATTGACCAGTGCCGTGCAACTGCATCGGCGAATGCATTCGCCTTGGGCGCTGGCACATCATAAGTAAGCGCCAGCGAAGCCGAATGGCGAATATCAAAATCCGACGGCCCGCGGTTAGCGTTAGCTCCAGCCTGTCTTGAATAAATGTCGCCCAAGACAAGACCTCCCGATCCGGTGGAACCAGTGTCGATCGAATGCCCCCATTGGTAGGAGGCTAAAGCCTGCAAGCCCCGGGAAAGTCGGCGCCGAAACTGAAGCTGCAGAGCATCGAAATCAGACGTTCCATAGTTCCCTACGACTACGGCGCCTGCGACATTTGGATTTGGAGCATAGATCGATTCGGTTAGCAGCAGACGGCGTCCTCTGGCACCAACGTACGATGCCGACAGGGATTGCACTGCTCCCAGGGATTGCTCAAGTGCCACGTTCCACTCTTGGGTGTAGGGGAGCTTCAAGTTAGGATCCAAAGCCCCAATACTTTGGTCCACGGCACTTATTAGAGGCGGAGCAGCAGCAGAAGCAGTCAATGGGAAGTTAACGCCGGTCACCGGATTGAAGTAGTTATTGCTACCAAAAGGATAGTAATCGTTGCCGACGGTGAGCTGAGTCGTCGCCAGATCGTAAAATATCCCCCAGCCGCTTCGCAGCACTCTTTCCCATCCTGCCTTTCTAGACATCTGATAGGCGACGCCGAACCGTGGAGCAAGGTTCCCGTATCTTGTGCTGAATATCGGCGTTCCAGGAGGGGCTAGGGCTAAGGTTGAGAGGTTATTAAAATTAACCACCGCGGGTAAGCTGGGGCCGCTGCTGGTTTTCGGTGTGAAATCCACATCCCAACGTAACCCGTAGGTAATCGTCAGCCGCGGACTGACTTTCCAGGTATCCTGCGCAAACAAACTGAAGTTCTGAAGAATTAAGGGCACGCGGCCAGAGGATAGGAGGTTAACGTCGTCAACCCCATCCACTAACTGCCCTGACTCAGCGTCAGCAATGCCACCAAAGAAGTTCACTTGCTGCGTGTAGGCGGGAGGAGCTACAACTGGAGTAAGCCGACGATAGTCCGCGCCGAATTTCAGGGCATGAGAACTCTTCTGCAGCGATACGCTGTCAACCAAGTTGACTATTCGCTGTAGGAGGCTCGTTCCTCCGCCGGCATCAAGAAACGGATAATTGCCCATGCTGCCTATGAAGAAACCGATTTCCGAGTTCTGTGGGGTATATGGACTGGGCAAAGGCACTACCGAACTGTTGTAAGGTATGGCGCCGCCAAAATTGTCGAGGCTCGTCGCCTGGTTTGCGCTAACTCGGCTATAGTTGGCGCGGAAATCATTCACCAGAAAGGGAGCAGCGGCCCACGTAGCCCCAACTGTGGCGGTTTGCGTCCCAATACGAATAGCGTCTAGCACACTCAAAGCGTAGGCGCTACCCCCGCGGGTCACTAGCTCCGAGGGCGCATAGTTATATCTCCCAAATAAGCTGAGCTTGTCGTTCAGCTTGTGATCAAGACGCAGACTGGTCGCGTTCAACGTGGAACGATCGGAATAAGTTAAGTTAAAAGACGCCGTGCCGGTGGGATTGCCATTCTCCAATATTTCCGGACCACTGGGTAACGGGTATGCGTTCAAAAACGGCTGCATGGCGGGATCACTCGGATTTTGCCGCGCATTGAGATCCGGAACCGCGGAGAGTGTGGTTTGTGGAAGACGAAGCCGAAGCCCCTCGTAAGAGAAGAAAAAAAACGTTCGATCCCTGATAATTGGACCGCCGAGTACACCACCGAAATCATTCTGGCGCTCTTCCGCCTTGGGCAGCGGAGGCGTCACCGAAGTATTGAACCAGGCATTGGCATCGAGCACGTCATTGCGGAAGTACTCGAATGCTGTGCCGTGAAACTGGTTCGTGCCCGAGCGAGTGACGATTGAAATCTGTCCGCCTGGCGTCCGTCCGAATTCTGGCGCAAAGGTCGATGTCTGGATGCGGAACTCCTGCATTGCATCCACGGATACCAGGCTGTTGGTTCCACCCTGTGCACTGAATCCACCCAGCGATCCAGCGAGTGTGTCGGTTGCACCCGGGGTCGAGCTCACTCCAATGTTGGCGCTCACTCCATCGACCATCCAGTAGTTGGAATCCGCGCGTTGCCCATTCACGCTGAATTGTCCATCGGAGTCGTAACTACTCGGCGTGAGCACAACGCCGGGTGTCAGTTGAATGAGGGTTTGAAAACTTCTGCCGTTCAGTGGCAGGTTCTCGGCAAACTGACGGTCCACGACCGTGCTCACTGTGGCATCGGTCATGTTCACCTGCTGCATGCTAGCTTCGACCGTCACGCTCTCTGCCACTGACCCAACCTGAAGGCGAAAATTTTGCTCGATGTGATCCTGAACGTTGAGTGTTAGTCCGGTCACATTGACTTTCCGGAATCCGGCGGCATCGACTTCCATCCGATAACGCCCGGGGCGGATGCTAGCAAACGTGTACAGGCCTGAATTGTTAGTGGCAGCAGTGGTGCTGGTGTCACGATCAATATCAACCAGCTTTACATGCGCTGCTCCGACGCTCAAACCGGATGGATCCACGACCTGCCCCGAAACGGTCGCCGTTTCGAGCTGTGCCGGAGCAGGATGCGCAAGGCAGGTAAGGAGTAGGAGAAGGATAGGGAATGGGTGGGTCCCTACGACCCTACGGGGGCGACGGAGCATCGGTTCGTATTCCTCTGCCGAATATGCGGACTGCCCACAGGTTTTTGCCCAGCTAAGAGAATGTTTATTGCAGCGAAAGCTGGCAAATGGTGGATCGAGAGTGGCGGACGCCGAAGGAGAAGGGACTGTTCAAGGGTGATTAGGCTTGTCACCCAGGTAAGCAAATAATATCTTTTTTCCGCCTGGCTCCTTTATCGTCTTCCTGGAGGATTCAACGGTTACGAAGACAGAATTGATTTGTGCCAAGATGCGGGGGTCGTCAAACGTGAGCACCCAGCGTCCGTCGCTCACGTCATCGTTGTGGAAGATTCCCAGGCTTCGGATCGGTTTCTCAGCGCCGAGGTGTTCACCCCATACGTAAAAAGAGACTTTCGCATCCAGTCGTCGCGGATCTGCGAGGTCGTATGCATAAAAAATAAGGGACTTTCCTTCGGTGTAGAAAATGCGACCAAACGCGCGCTGGCTCTTGCCGTCCCCGTCCCGGTCGTGCACATCAATAATGTGGAGATTGCGCGCGACTACGAGTTCTCGGACGTCCCCTGCTTTCGCTGCGAACTCCTGTTGCTGGTCCAATGCTTCTGTCTGATTGGCGACCTTTTGTCGGAGTTCTCGAATCTCGGTATCCTGCAAAGCCATGGCGACATCGCCCGCAGTCTTGTCCGACCTAGATTTCTCGAGTTCTTCCTGAAGCTGCGTGATTCGACCTTCGAGCCGGGCCTTTTCGGAGAAAAGACCAGCGTTCTCCCGCTCGATATCAGCAACTCGGGAATTCAGAGTGTCCTTGGCTTTGCTCGCGGATGTAAGCTCGCCGGTCTGCGCCTTGATCTTGGCGTCCAAGGCATTCAATTCGGTTCTAGCCGACGCAAGCTGCTCCCGGAGGTGAGTATCTGGAATTTGGGCAGGTTGGGAATTCGTGCCCGAAACAGCAACGGAGGCTTGATTGGAGGAGCTTTGGCTTCCCGCGAATAAAGAAGGCTTCGGCCTGCCAAACATGAGGAAACTCACGATCAGGGCTGCTGCAGCGACGGCACCGATGGCGGCCAAAACTGCAAGCCGATTCCGCTTCGGCATCGTCGAGGCGGTTTCCCGACTCATCTCTAGGCCCTCGGACCCTGCCCGTGCCACAAATCTCTGCGTCATTCCCGAAGGGATCTGGCAGCGCTGGCGCTCCGCTGCAAGCACGGAGAGTCCCCGAGCACTGATCTCTGTAAAGTCGTACGCCATGCTGCGGCAACTGGGGCAAGTTTCGAGGTGAGACCTGAGATCTGCCAATTCAACCTCTGACGCTTGCCCGCTGGCAGCTACAGCGCACAACTCCTCATAATGTTCGTGGGTATTCAACCAGCATCCCCTTCGCGCTCGTTTTGCGCTCGGAAGCGGAGTTCACCCGGGCTCGCTTGGTCTCCAATAGGGCGTCGCGCACTTTCTTCATCCCGCGATACAGATGGTGCCGAACCGATGACGCAGAGTCGCCCGTTTTCTCGGCGATCTCCAGAGCGGTCAACCCTTCAAAATATGTGAGCTCGATCACCTTGCGCTGGTGAGGCTCAAGTATTGCGAGCGCCTGCTCGACCAAGCAGACGACTTCCTGCCGAGGCAAGCATAGCAAATGCCCGGCTCCATAGAACAGCTCAGTGGGCGCCAGGTCATCAAATTCATTTAGATCGTAAAAGTGGTTTGCCTGAAGATGTGCCCGTCGATCAAAGCTTCTGTGGTAGGCATACTGAAGGAGCCAGGTAGTAAAAGTCCCACGCCCGGAGTTGAACTGTTTCGCCGCTCGGAAGATATCGAGGAAGACCCGCTGCACCGTCTCCTCCGCCTCGCCGTCATCCCTCAGTATTGCTCTTGCTGTATGAAACACCAACGCACTGTGCCGTTCGAACAGGACTGCCAGCGCATCGTTACATCCCGAGCACAGCGCTGACATGAGATCCGCGTCCGCAAGTGTTCGAAGCCGCGAGGGAGAACAAATCAGGGCTGCCAGTTCGTCATTCGTTAGAGACATCAGCTCTACCTCACCGCACGCACCGACGATGACGAAGCCTTGGACAGCCCGAGGCTGCCCAAGCGTAATTCGACCCGTCGTAATCTTTTTTGGGTGAGCTTTGGGGGAAGCTCGCCAACAGCAGACAGCAACCTGGACGGCCGAACCCGATCTTCCGAAACGCCGGTCAGTCCAAGCAACTAATTACTGCTAACGACTTACAGAACTGATCCGTGGCAAACAGACGCATTCGGTGCGAACCCTGATGTTGTTCCGAAAACCGAACACAAACTGCAAGAATCCGGCATCATCGCGTCTCGTCACGGCAAACTGTCTTGAACAAGCTTACGGCTGGCAACCTCTTGCGAAATGAGGTTGTAATTGGCAAAACTCTAGCCGTCACCAGCCAGAGAACGCAAGAGAATTTTCGGTTTCCAGACAATTATTAAAATTGTTCTTGCGTTCCGACGATCTCGCTTATACTAAGCAGTTTGTTCGCTCTTGTACTTGTCCTCCTGCTCACTCTGTTGCGCTTCAAAGACTCCAAACCGTCCAAAGTTTCGTATCGCTAGCGGCCGCCCCTTTTTCACGAAAATGGATACTATACTTTGTGGAACTATTGTATGACTAGTTACACACTCCATGCTGCGCATGGCGGCTGGAGACAAATCTGACTCGTGGGAAAAACGA
>Ga0187880_1002738_pt1 | contig 13626 bp, 7 predicted proteins | sample June2016WEW_19_4_FD_132998 | JGI IMG/M metagenome (GOLD analysis project Ga0187880, IMG submission 132998) | Peatland microbial communities from SPRUCE experiment site at the Marcell Experimental Forest, Minnesota, USA - June2016WEW_19_40 | ecosystem: Environmental > Terrestrial > Soil > Wetlands...
CCATCCTCCGGAGCCTTGCCGGTGCTGTAGAGCGTCAGACCGTGGAGCTGCTTGCGCAGGTCGAAGTTGAACGTCGTCTGGAGTTCGGCCAGCTTGGCCTTCGCATCCGGTTTGTCCATCTCCGCCAGGATGTACTGGCCAATCGCAGTCGGGCGCAGACTGTCGCAGTCAAGGTGCACGATCCAGGCCGGTTCCGCGGCCACATCGGCCCGTTGCAACGGTCCGGCGAATACAGGCAATCCGGCGGCGGCGAAGCCGCAAGCGTAAAGGGCAGTTCTCAAGAGGTTTACATTCATTTGTATCGGCTGTTGCCGTCGTTCAGTTCTTCGTATCTGGCGAGACATGCTGATGCCTCGCTTCAACAGAGAATACGCCGAAACCCAGCCTCTGGTTACAGAATTCCATTGACTTCCCCCCGCACAGGGTCGCGCGACTCATACCGCCGCCGGCAAGTAACTGTCTATCAGTTGGCTATCAACAGGCTTTGGCGTGGCTTTGATGTCGCTTTGATATGGCTTTGGGGTGGTTGAAGGCCAATCAACCGCTAGCCAGTCGGCTATGAAGGTCGGCAGATCGTTATAATGAGAATTACTGCCCGAGCTGCGGCCTGGGTTGATCCATTGCCCTTCAGAAGCCTAAGCGAGCACTTGCTCTGGAGACACACGTTAATGTTAACCCAGCCCCGCAACGGCGAGGCCGGGCTCTTCTTGACGGCCCATTGGGCCAAACGAATACGGACCTGGGGCACTCACGCGCCCCAGGTCCGGTGAAAGGACGGAACTATGGCATCACTGGGTGACGCGGTAGAACGTGTTCGTGGCCCCCACCGTGGTCGTGTAGGGACTGGTTGCGCCCGTGATCGCATTCCAGGGTCCCTTGGGGGTCGGAGCGGACAGGAACTGCTGGTTGGCAAAGGTCGGCCACCACACGATGTTGAGGTTGGTGCCGTTCCGCGAGAGTTGTAGCTTTGGCGTGATGGTCGAGAGCAGCCGGAGATCCACGCGCAAGCCGGTGGGATTCGGTGTGACAGGGGCGTTGTACACGAGAAAATCCAGAATGTTGGGCCCGTTGGTCAACCCATTGGCGGCAGTCAAGATGAATGGCGTCAAAACAGCAAACGAGCCGTTAGTGTTGCCCGAGCTGACGCCATTGACGAGGATGTCGGTGCCGGCATTGTCCGTCGCCCAAGCGCCCGAGATGAAGACCCTCGAGAGGTCCTGGTTCGTAAGGTTGAAGGAAGTTTCATACGTATAATCACCCTCGGCATTGCCGCCGTAGGTGCCATCCGGATAGGTGGTGCCGCTCTGGTCCGCCTGCGGGGCGATCCACGCCGAATTCGGCCCGTTCAACGCCCAGGTGCCGGCTGCGATGGGCCAGGCGTTGCTGATCACGATCGCGTTGGGGCCAGGGAAGTTCGGATCCGCGCTGACCGCAAGGATATAGTGCGGGTCGATTGCGGGCGCGGCCAGCAACGTGCCATCGGCCGCCACACCGGTGCCGAAACAGATGCCGCTCGGGCCGGCCTGGTAGGCGACATTCAAGGCCGCGGCCGAACTATTGGTCGAGCCCGCGGAATTGGACACCAGTATCGAGTAGAAGCCGGAATCGGCCGCGGTGACGTTGGCCAGGGTGAGCGACAACGTGGTCTGGTCCGGGATGGCGACCCCGTTCTTCTCCCACTGATAGCTCAACGGCGCCGTGCCCTGGGCCGTAGCGGCAAAGGTGACGGTATCGCCAACGGTCGCCGTCTGGCCCACGGGCGGTGTCAGGATTGTCGGGGCGATGCCCGCCGGGATTTTCACGTTGCTGCGGATGATCTCGACGCGCAGGCCCGTGTAACCGACGCCCGAATTATTGACCAGGAAGTCAATGTTGTTCGTTCCGGCGACGAAGAGGCCGTTCGTGCCGTAAATATTGAACGCCGTGAAGCTGGCAAAGGTGAGGCATTGCGGATTGCCAGTCGAGTGGCCATTGACCTGGATATCGCTGCCGGTGTTGTCGCTGGCCCACTGTCCGTTGATGACGAGCGTACTGGGGTCGCGGTTCGTCAGGTCAATCACAGTGCGATAGACGTAATTGCCGCCGGCGCTGCTGCCCGTATTGAACTCCGGTCCGATCCACCTCGAGGTCGCGGTGTCCACCATCCAGGTGGCTGTGCTTATGGGGTACACCGTCGAGTCCTCAACGATCGCAGTGTTCGTACCGGTGTCCGGGTTCACGATGAGCTGGTAATGCGGGTCGGTGGAATTGTCGGCGAGCCCGACGTGGTTGTTGTCCACACCGGTGTTGTACAAGTCCGGAATGGGCTCATACACGGTCAGGTGCGCCACCGCACTTGTGACACTGCCTGAGTTGTTGGTAATGATCAGGGAGTAATCGGCATCGGCGGCCTTCTGGATATCGTTCAGGGTCAGGAACTCGGCGGTTGCGCCCGGCACCACCGCGCCGTTCTTGAGCCACTGCAAAGCAAGCGGCGGGCTCCCCACGCCTTGCGCCCAGAATGTGACGGAGTCCGCGACGGACGCCAGAACGGGTTGGGGATTGCGAGTGACGAAGGGTGCCGTGCCCGGCGCGATGTTGACGACGGCAACGTCGTCCAGCACCGCGGTCGTGTCGCCAGCTACCGGGTTACTCTTCACAAACGCCACATCCAGGGAAGCATTTGTGGCCACAAACAAGTCGCTAAAGGTCTCGAAGTACGAATTGGCCCCCGATGGGATTGCGTGGGCGGCGAGGACGGTCGCGCCCCCGACCGTGACCTCCATGCCGGGACTTGGGTAACCCGCACGCGCACCCTCATAATAATGGACATAATAGGCGTCGCCCACAGTGAATCCGCTGACGGTTTGGTGCAGGATGTCGCCAGCAGCCTGGATGAATGCGAACTGAACGCCGTCGGGGATGGGGCCACTACTGGCGAATGGTGAGCCGCCGGCGGGGTTCAGACCTCCACCGGCGAGATTGTCGAGGGTCCAGCCGGTAATCGGGCCGTTGCCGGAGCAGTAGCCGGGAAAGACCGTGAAGGTGTCAACTTCGAAGCTCGGGTTGTTCATGGGCAGGCCGACAATGAGTTGGGCGACCGCGCTGGTGATCGAGCCACTCACATTGCTCACGATCACGTCGTAGGCGCCAACGTTGATTCCCGAGGCCGGAGATATGGTGTAGCTCGAGGTCTGGGCGCCGCCGATGTTCCCGCCGTTATAGCGCCATTGGTAGGTCGGCGCGGGAACGCCGTTGGCGAAGACGGTAAAGGTGGCATCGAGGCCCGGCGAGATAATCAGGGTGTGGGGCTGCGCGGTAATGGTGGGGGCCACAAAACGGCTCACCGCCTCGCGGTTGGCGAAGCCGCAGACGTGGAAGCTGACGTTGGCCGCGGTGTTGATCGGCGTGAAGTCAATGGTCGCCGTGCCGGTGCTGTCCGCCGTGTAAGAGTAGGAGACGCGGATGCCGTTGTCGAGGCCGAATTCGTCCTGTTGAACGGTCAGGCGGTCGTCGCCCATGCTGAACGTGGCCCAACGGGAATCCAGGGAGTCCACGGTCGGGTCGTCCCAGGCGTATGAGAAGATCGTGGCCACATAGTTGGTTCCCGGCGTCAGCCCATAGAGGGTGATGCTCTCAGAACTGCCCGGGGGAATCGAGTAGCCATAGTCGAAGTCGTTGGCCAATGCCTGGCTGCCGGGATCCATGAGATTGATGGTCCCTGATGCGGGTCCATAGGTCAGGTAAGTGGTGGCAAAACTGCCTGGCACCTGCGGGTTGTTGCCGGCCAAGCCGGTGAAGGCGACGCCGTTGATGGTGAAATTCGTCTCATTGCCGAACTTGTAGGCATGGGTGTAGTAAAAGCTCGAATCCAGGCCGGAACTGGCATCGTCATTCCAGGCAACCACCGTCCACTGGCCGCTGCTGGGGGCGATTTGGACATTGTCCACCAGCACAGTGTTGTCGGTGGGCGTGTCGTTCATCAGCCCGAGCACGTGCGAAGTGGCGGTAGCGGTGAATTCAAAGGCGATGTACCAATAGGGATTGGACCCGCCGGCGGAGCACATCGTAAAGGCTAGGAGTTCCGTGCCGTCAATCGAGATCCGCAAGTGGGGCGACTGCCCGCCGCGCGCGTTCGCCCGCAACGTGACTTTGTAAGTCGTCCCGACCGTCAGGCCGGAGATGGTGGTGCTGACGGTGGTCTCAGACGTATTGCCGCCGGACTGGATGAAGAGGACTTGCTTTCCATCCGGGATCGCTCCGTTATCGGCAAACGGGCTCCGGCCGTCGGCGATGGGGTTCAGACCGGCACCTTCGGGCGCGTCGACAGTCCAGCCGGTAATTGTCGGCGGGGTTTGGTCGCCGACATAGCCCGGCCAGACCGTAAAGGTGTCGGTCTCGAAGCTGGGGTTGGGAATGGTTTGACCCAGCGCCGCACGGCATAACAACATGACGACCGCGCCAGCCACAGCGCTGGCCCTAATGGATGTCCACGCTAATTTGGAATGATCACAGGATGTTTTCATAGATGTTGAGCTTTGTTGTTTCTTAATTACTGAAGGCGACGGAGCGTGAGGACATTCGACCAAAATGTCCGGCCCGAATTTCCACACGGACCAACGTCACCGGAATTTTGCGCCTCTGCCGGTGGGACTGCAAGCACAATTTTAAGCCCAATTTTAAGACCCGCCCGCGTTCACCCTGAGCACAGGATGCGCCGAAAAACAACTGGCGGGTCAGAGCGGCAAAACCTTACTTCAAGGTGGTGGTAGGAGAAGGATTCGAACCTTCGTAGGCGTAAGCCAGCAGATTTACAGTCTGCCCTCGTTGGCCACTTGAGTATCCTACCACGGGCCACCCGCTTCGAGCGGTCGCGTATTAAGCCACACGGGCTCGGCCTTGTCAACCCACCCCCGGTGCCCTAGTTTGGCGGGATGTTTGATTCGTTAAGCGGCAAGCTTCAGAACGCCTTCCGCAACCTGCGCGGCCTCGGCAAAATCTCCGAGGCCAACGCCGGCGAAGCCTTGCGGGAGGTGCGGCTGGCCTTGCTGGAAGCCGACGTGAATTTCAAGGTCGCGCGTGATTTCATTGAGCGTGTCAAAGTCAAAGCCCTCGGCCAGGAGGTCGTCCAGAGTATTCAGCCGGGGCAGCAGATCATCAAGATCATCCACGACGAACTGGTGGATTTGCTCGGCTCGGCCAACGCGGGCCTGCAATTGAGCGGCAATCCGAGCTGCGTGCTGATGGTCGGCCTGCACGGCTCCGGCAAGACGACGTCGAGCGGGAAGCTGGGACGGCTGCTCCATAAGCAAGGGCGCACGCCATTGTTGGTGGCGGCGGATGTGTATCGCCCGGCGGCGATGGAACAGCTCGAAACGCTGGGAAAGCAGTTGGATTTGCCCGTTTACGCGCACAAAGGCGAGACGGACGTGCTCAAGATCGCGCGGGAAGCGCTCGCCTTCGCCAAGGCGAATAACCGGAACACCCTGATCTTCGACACGGCGGGCCGCCTGCAAATAGACGAGCCGCTTGTGCAGGAGCTGGTCCGGTTGCGCGACCTGGTCAAACCGCAGGAGATCTTGCTCGTGCTGGATGCCGCCACCGGCCAGGAAGCCGTCAACGTGGCGACGCACTTCGACCAGGCGCTGAACATTACCGGTTCAATACTAACGAAGCTGGACGGGGATGCGCGGGGCGGCGCGGCGCTCAGCCTGAGATCGGTGACCGGCAAGCCGATCAAGTTCGCCGGCATGGGGGAGAAGCTGGAGGACTTCGAGCCGTTTCACCCTGAGCGCATGGCGTCGCGGATACTGGGCATGGGCGACGTGGTCAGCCTGGTCGAGAAGGCAGCCGAGGCGGTGGATCTGGATGACGCCCAGCGCATGGAAGAGAAGATGCGCAAAGGCCAGTTTTCACTGGGGGATTTCCTGGAGCAACTGCGCCAGATGAAGAAGCTGGGGTCGCTGGAATCTATCGTGGGCATGCTGCCCGGCGGCGCGGAAGCGCTCAAAGGGGCCGACTTGGGCAAGCAGGAGAAGGAGTTTAGCCACATGGAGGCGATGATCTGCGGGATGACGCTGCAGGAGCGGGGCAACCCGCACATCCTCAACGCGCGCCGGCGCCAGCGGATTGCCAAAGGCAGCGGCGTCTCCGTGACGGAGCTGAACACGATGCTGAACAAGTTCGCGGGCATGCAGCAGATGATGAAGAAGATGGGCAAGTTCCAGAAGATGATGGCCCGGATGGGCGGCGGGGCGGCAGGGTTGATGCGCCGACGCTGACGCCGACAACCATTCAAGCTCTTCAAGGCCCAGGATGTTATGAGAATACGCTGTCCCTTAACACCCGTTGCCATCCTCCCAATTCCTGCGTGCGCCATGTGGCTGATCGCTGCGCCCCATGTGGCTGTGGCAGCGGATCTCGCTGAGACGAATCGCTATTGCGCCTCCGTTACTGATATCAGTGGTCACGCGATTGTCGGGGCAGTGGTGCAGGCTTACCAATATCCAACTCAAGGGCGAAGTGTAGATCCGGTGCTCGTAACGAACGTCACTACCGCCGCCGATGGCAAGTTCGAGGTTACGCTGCGCCCTTACTCCCTGCTATTAGTGACCAAGCCCGGCGTGGCTCCGGCTTGGCGAGACCCGAGCCCCAACGAGACGAACGGCGCCCCGCTGGTTCTTTCGCCACCGACAATCCTGGCGGGAGTTGTCGTTGATGAAACGGATAAGCCGTTGAGCGGTGCCGAGGTGTTTGTATGCGTCGCGTATATGGGAGATAAGCAGGACTATAGGACCTTTTTGCACCGCAAGCTCACCCGACAATTGTTTTCCAGCCATACCGATGCCAGCGGGCGTTTCGGGGTCGAGAACTTCCCTGCTGATTCCACGGCTGAGCTGGACGTAAGCGCCCCGGGCAAGGTCCTGCCGCCGCGACGGGTTCAATATGGTCCGGAGAGTCTCCTCTGGCGTTCCGGCCAGCAGGACATCCGGCTGGTGGTCGAGCCGCCGGCCGAAATCGAAGGCAAAGTGGAGACGGACACGGGTGAACCGGTGACGAACGCCTGGGTGGAACTACGGTCTGTCGCAAGGACTCTTGCTGTCCCTTGGGAGCCGTACCTGAACGTCACGAATGGACGCTTCCGTTTCGCCGGGGTTGCTGGGGGGGCGTATCAAGTCTTTGCGCACTTTGGGACGAATGAGCCACCGGATTGGGTGGCCGAAGCGGTGCCGGTGGCCGTTCGGTCCGGACAAAGCGTCCAAGGCGTCGAGGTCAAAGCAGCCAAAGGTGGCATCTTGCAGGTAAAGAGCCTCGACAAGCAAACCGGCAAGCCAGTTAAGGACGTCTATCTCACCGTGTACGTGAGATCCGACTATTTGCACCAACGGTCCGACCGTAACGGGCTGGCGCTCTTCCGGTTAATGCCAGGCCGCTATGATGTCCACGGGATGACTGACAAGGGCCTCCATGCGTACACCTCGGCCCAGGTTGAAGCTGGTGAGACTAACGACGCGAGCCTTGAATTCTCTTCGCCCCCGCTCGTCCGCGGCATCGTTCGCGACGCCAGCGGCAAGCCGTCGCCCGGCTTGAGTGTTTGGTCTCACCCTGAGCGGCTCAAAACTAATCTCACGACCGATGTCAACGGCCGCTTCGCGCTCGTTCACAGCGAGAACCATCAGGTCGTGCTGGCAGTGGATGCTCTTCACAACCTGGCGGTATCGCGGGAGCTGGAGGAAGGAGTGACCAATCTCGACCTGCAGCTTAACCCGGCGTTGACCATCACCGGACGTGTCGAGGACCCGCAGGGCGGGCCCATCTCCAACGCCGAGGCACATGTGTATCTTCATTCGGGAAGCTGGGGGTTTCCGGTGTATTGGCAGCCGGCTACGGCCGACCCCCAGGGCCGTTTCAAATTAGTCAATTTGCCCGCGGACCGCACTTACTACATCAATTTTGGCGCCAAGGGCTACGGGTCGTCGCAGGAAAAAGTGCCAACCGAAGATGGCAATGTGATTGAATTGCCTCCAGTTATCCTGAAAAAGGCGGACCTCAAGTTGCTGGGCCAGGTGGTGGATTCGGCAGGAACCCCATTGGCCAATGCCACCATTAATGTCAATGGCAATGGCCAGCCCGACCTCGATGTCCAAGCCGACGCCCACGGGCGCTTTGCGCTCGAGGTCTGCCCGGGCACTGTGTCCTTGTCGGCACGTTTTCAGGAGTTGCAGACTAGTGTTCAAGCCCAGGCAGGTGACACCAAAGTGGTTGTCACTCTGAAACCGGAATCCGGCCATTCCGAACCCGAAAAGCGCAAACGCGCCTCGCTGATCGGCAAAGCGCTGCCCGACCTTGCGAGCTTTAACCTTCCGAGCGATGCCGCGGCTCCAGGCAAGGCGATCCTGCTCTGCCTTTTCGACTGTGAACAGCGCCCCTCCCGTCAGGCGATTCGACTTTTGACCGAGCAAACCGAGTCGTTGCGCCTGAAGGGCGTCGCTGTTCTCGGTATTCAAGCCGCAGTCGTTTCTAGCGACTCATTCGACCCCTGGAAGGAGGCTAATCCCTTGCCTTTCAAAATCGGACGCATCACCGCGAAGACCGCTGCCTCAGCTTGGGCCACCGACACAGAGTCCCTGCCCTGGCTCATCCTCGTTAATTCACACGGGCAGGTGGCGGCGGAAGGTTTTTCGCTTGAGGACCTGGCGCGCAAGATCGCTAGCCTTGGAGAATGAACCTGTGCATGCCGTCCCCTTTCCGAGCCCTGTCCAACTGCCCCGCCAATCCCTTTGATGCGCTCCTGGGACCGCCGGGCCTTATGAACAGAATTGGTTGGGAATGGTCAAACAACTGAACAGGGGCGCGCACTTGGGCCTATGCCAGGCTGACGAGGGCAAGGGCGAAATGCCGTACGTGGCGTGCCGCCACAGTCAAGAACTGGGAATACCGTTGAAAAGCGTATCAATCCTCAGCCGGATGTTTCGCACGCGCGGCGTTTTGATTGTGGTTCACGGCGCCATGTGGGGGTTGGGAGCGGCTGTGCTTTTCACGGCCTGTACCACGGAGCGACCATCGCCAAGGCCCAGAGGAGCGCGGGGCGAAGTCACTCTGGCTCAGCTCGATCCTGGTATGATCGTGGTCGTTTCGGGTCCGCAGCCGGCTGCGGTCAACTGCGATCCGCCCAATGCCCGAATGGAATATGCCAGTGAAGGCGCCGCGATGGCCGCGCGAAGCGTGATGAACACCCCCCACCTTGGGCATGCACAGCTTGAAGCCGTTGTGGGGGTGCTTGAGGTTGGCATGGCTCCGTTCGCTGCCGCCTACGGAGCGGTCACAGCCAGTCGGCAACGACTTTCGCCGGACCAGCTTTCCCAGGCGGAACTTGATTTGAGGGAAGCCATGCAGTCCAATGCAGGCTCGACGGCCTTGCGTGAAAAGGTAGCCGACGCCGCCCGGCAGAAAACATGCCGCCTGCTCGTTTGTGCTGCGTCCGTGCCTGCCGCGCCTGCGGGTCAAGTCCCAGTGAGCGCGGTGCTCGAACTCGCGGTGGAACAATTCAGGCTTGAGGTTGTTAAACCGGGGAGGAGCGAATACGCCCTGCACATTCAGGCACGGGCACGCTTGCTCAGAAGATCGGACGGCGCCGTCCTGCTCGATAGGCCCTATCAATACACGAGCGGCCCGGCGCTGTTTATTGATTGGGCACGATATGACGGACTGGAGGGGGTCGCTCAAACAGCTTATCAGTCTCTTGCGGAACGAATCGCAGAGGACATTTTCCAACCCGCCGCTGAGCCGCCACTCCTGATTGGTCCTGGTTACAAACACTCGGGCGCCTTGTCAGTCAGGCCCTGGATACAGTTCGTAAGTCTCGTCCAGGACAACGTCGCCTCGGTTGAGGTTTATGCTGGCAGGGCCGCTCAGCCCATGCCGTTCGAGGTGCCGGGCTCGGATTCTGGAGAGAGCTCGGAGGTTCAAAGTGACACCGAGTGGGCTTTGGACGGCTTGGAGAATGACCGTAACTCAGTCGTTCAACTCGTGTCCTGCTTGGCGGCAGTCCCGATGGGGATTTGGGAACAGACTGCGGGTGCAGTGCTTAAGACTTCGCGGAACAGGACTGAGAAGCTTGTTCAGGCCCTGGACACAGTCCCTGACCGAAGGCACTTCCAAAGTGATCTGGCCGATGAAGTTGCGCGTCGGTTGCGCTCGCAGGTCATCAATCCGGTCCGAAGGCCGGAGGAACCGCTGAGGTTTGCTCTTGCAACTCCCTTCGAGACAAGTGGGGCGGCATCGGCGGAAGCCCCCGCATCCCCCAACAGCAACCTCGCCCTGCAAATCCAGGTGATGAACGCGCAACTGGTCGGAAAACGCGGGAGCAGTCGCTCGCGCGCGCTTTGCGTCGAAATCCACGCTACGATCATCCGGTCTTCCGATGGCCAGGAGCTTTACTCGCGGCCCTTTTGCTACCGAAGTTCCCCGAAAAGACTCAGAGACTGGGCGGCGTCTGACGCGAGACTGTTCAGGCAGGAACTGGGCGCGTGCTCGCGGCAAATGGCCGAGGTGCTAACGCTTGAATTGATCAGGCGTGGATTCGTGATCCAAGGCCCAGACTCGTCCGCTCCAGGCCTTCATAGACCAGACGTGTGGAATTAAGAAGTCGTGTTGCGCTACGACCAGTCGAGGCATTCTGAAAGCTCGCTAAGATGGACGGCGGCACCCCTTTCCTTGAAGGAGACGGCCCCCTCTCCCTTTCCGCCCATCCCAAAGCGATTGCGTAATTCAGCCCAGCAGCCGTTCCTTTGCCCTGCGGCAGTCCTTGCACCAATCTGGGCGCACGGCCAGCGCCAGTTGCAGCCTCGCATACTCATCTTCACCCATGTGCCGGCAACGCGGCAAAGCCCTTGGCTACCAGCTCCGCCGCCTTGGCATCGCGCACCTTCAAACTGGTGCTGTCGAGCACGACCACGATGACCCGCTGGCCGTGGCGAGCGGCGGTAACCGCGATCGAGTAGCCCGATTGCGCAATATAGCCGGTCTTGAATCCGTCACACCCTTCGACGCCGGCCAGCAGATGGTTGTGCGTGCGCATTTGGATCGTCTTGCCAGCGACGTTCGGGCGAAACGCGTGCTCGCGAGTGGACGTGTAACGCAATGTGTCACTGTGCTTAAGCAGCTCGCGGCACAGGAGCGACAGGTCCCGGGCGGTGGTGACGTCATGCTCCTGGCCTTTCGCGGGTGGCAGGCCATGGACCGAGTGAAACACGGTGCTTGCCATGCCGAGCTCCTTGGCTCGCCGGTTCATCAGCTCGATGAACCCGTCAGTGCTGCCGGCGACTTTTTCAGCGAGAGCCGCCGCCGCGTCGTTGGCCGATTGGACCATCAGAGCGTACAACATCTCGTCAACCGTGAACGACTCCTTGTCGGCCAGCCACACCCGCGAACCACCGATATGCGAGGCTTTGGCGCTCACGGGGACCTGGTCCTGAAGAGAAAGCTGCTTCTGTTCGATCTTTTCCAGGATGATAAGCAGGTCCATCAGTTTCAGAACACTTGCCGGATAACCCTTCGCGTCGGCCTGGTCTTGGTACAGGACCTTGCCCGTGGTGGCGTCCAAAACGATGGCACCTAGCCAGGGATCCCGGGCAATCGTCTTCCTGCTCGCTGATTTGGCGGTCGAGGGGGCCGCAGATTTGGCGGTGCTCGCAGCCGCCTCGGCCATCGGTTGTCCTGCGCATAGCAGTAGCAACAGCCCGAGCGTGAACGTGTTCGACGGTTTCATCATCATCATCAAAGCTCTGTTTTGGGACGTTCAGCTTCTTCGCGACCAGGGCCGCCGTCAAGCAGGCAGTTGGTTTTCGCAGGTCTTCCCCGCGTGAGGGCACGCGGCCGACGGGATTCCTGGCATCCTTTCTGGCTGTAAGCCCGGTGCAGGAATCCTGAAGGGATTGCATAATTTAGCCCCGGGTTGGACCGCCGTTTCTTGGCCCCCCGGCGGTCCTACCCTGGGAAAAGGCCCGAGATGACCCCACCAATCCTATTGAAAGGGTTGCATCCTCCGCTCCTTCTGCTCGTCCTCACAGCATGCCGCAATCGTGGGCCAAGATCATCGTTCACACCGTCTTTTCCACCAAAGAACTGGTCAACCTTCGCGGTGTTCCCGGCACTGAGATTTGCCATGGGCGCGGACGTCGTCCCTATCAACCGGGATACCGCCGATGCCGTAGGGATGCCGGCGCGGCGCAGGTAGGTGCCGTCGGTAGCGCCGTTCTCCATCGTGGGCACTACCGGACAGCCGGGCCAGACGGCCTCGGTGCTTCGCTCGACCACCGCCAGCACATCCTCGCGTAGTGGCGAGGCGGGGCTGGGACGCGGCCTGCCCACGAGCCCCACTTCGATCCGCGGCTCGGCTAGTGCATTCGTGAGCTGGCGCTGGATGTCGAGGATATCATCGCTTGGCAGCATCCGGCAGTTGTCGATGGCTGTGGCCCGCTGTGGAAGGGCGTTGGTCGCATGGCCGCCGGGGATGAGTGTGGTCACGCACGTCGTATGGAGCTTGGCATTCCACTCGGGGTCCTTGGAGAGGGCTGCCATGTCATTGGTATCCCATTGAGGCAATACTCGGCGTCAATGAGCTCTCGATGGTTCTTCAGGAGCCAATCCACGCCGTTATAGAAAGTCCCGCCCTCCTCGCCCGTCGTCAGGGCCAGGATGAAGTCTCGCTTGGGGACTATGCCCTCCTGTTTGAGCTGAAGGAATGATGCCACCTCTGCCGCGGCCTCACCCTTGATGTCCTGGGTGCCACGGCCATAAAGCCACCCGTCTTTCTCCGTCAGATTGAAGGGCGGAACGGTCCAGTCTTCGGGCTTGGCTTCCACGACATCCAGGTGCGAGATCACGAGGATAGGCCGGGCGCGACCGCTGCCGCGCAGACGAACCACCAGGTTGCAATGGCGGGTCTGGGGACCGAGCACCTGGACGTCCTCCGCCGGATAGCCCGCCTTGCGGAACTGGGCGGCCAGCGCATTGGCCAGGGGCGTCGTATCCCCGTGCTCGCCTGTGGTGTCAGTCTCAATCATCTCCCGCAGGAGTTCACGGGCCAGGGTTTGGGGCGCCTCCTGTGCTGCGGCGGGGTAACCGATGAGGGCTGCCAAAACCGTTGCGCACTGTGCCATAAGCAAGAATGTCCCTTTGCCGCGTCGCTTCATGGGTGCACGAATATGGGCCTCGAAATAGTACAGTCAAGAAACGACTAGACACGCATATACATGCCCTGACAAGGTGGCAAAACCCTGGTGGGCAACGGTGTCTTGGGGCGACGGGCCTATCGCCCGGCAACGTGACACCCAGGCATTAGCCCGGTCGAACCAATACACTTTGCAGAATCCAGAAGCCATGCCCTATGAGTGCGGCCAGAATCCGCCGGCGAGCGCGGACCGCACGTCCCCGCCCGCCATTTCGATTCGTGGCCTTACCAAACGATTTGGGCCGCTCACCGCCCTGAACGATCTCAACCTGGACATCAACCCGGGCGAGAGTTTCGGCTTCCTCGGGTTGAACGGCGCGGGCAAGACCACGGCCATCCGTCTCCTGCTCGATCTGCTCCGGCCCACCAGCGGCAAAGCGTTTATCTTCGGTTACGACTGTTGGTCCGAGGGC
>Ga0187880_1002741_pt1 | contig 13610 bp, 9 predicted proteins | sample June2016WEW_19_4_FD_132998 | JGI IMG/M metagenome (GOLD analysis project Ga0187880, IMG submission 132998) | Peatland microbial communities from SPRUCE experiment site at the Marcell Experimental Forest, Minnesota, USA - June2016WEW_19_40 | ecosystem: Environmental > Terrestrial > Soil > Wetlands...
CCCCATCAAACACCACCAGGCCATTGGCCGTGGCCACGTCGGTGGTGTCGTGCTGCGAGTCATGAACGATGCGGTTGACGCAGAAGACGTGCTCGTCTTCGATGTGCGTGGCCCGGTCGCCGGTGGGCGAAAGTACATCGAGGCCGCGATCGAAGTAACCGACCCAGAGGCGGCCGGACGAGTCAAAAGCGAGCGCGGAGACGTTACGGTCCGCCAGCAACGCATCTTCGCGTTCGATGACGGGCCGGAACGTGCCACCGCGCGGATTGAAGCTATAGAAGCCGCTATCCGTGAGGGCGAAGAGGTTGGTTTCGGCCGATAGCAGCCGCATGATGCGGCCTGAGATTTCCTGGCCGCGCGGGCGTGGGCTGGCCTTTGAACTTGGGGCGAGTGGGATCTCCAAGATGCCCTCGTCGAGCGTGCCCACGACGAGCGTCTGGCCATCCAGCAGCAGGGCGCCGGCAAAGAAGCCGGAGGCCAGCACGCGCGTGAACTTGCCGTCCCGGAATTCCGCCACGCCCATGGGGGTGCCCACAAAGGTGCGGTCGCCGTCAACGGCCAGCGAGAGAACGCGCGGGTCGGGCAGCCCTTCGGCCTCCGCGAAACGGTCGGCTTGGCCGGCGTGCCAATGGATGACACCGTCGTCGAGCGTGCCAGCCCAGATGCTCGAGTCGTCCCCCTCGAGCGCCGTGATGTGCAATTTCGCAAGCTGCGGATGGAAGGGCGTGAGGTGTGTGCCGTCGTAAACCAAGACGCCGCTCTTCTCTGTGCCCAGCAAAATTCGGCCAGTGGGCAGGGGGAGCACAGCAGTGAGTTGGCGAAGCGGGTTGGCCTCCGGAAGGATCTGCCGGGAACTCTTCTCGCTGAACGCTAGAACGCCTCCGCCTCGAGTGGCCAGGTAAAGCTCCGGTTCCGCGGCGTCGGCGGCGCGACCGATGGACATGCCCACGAGCGGCGCAGCGGGAAGCTCCAGGCCGACTCGGTAGCGGGCAACCAGCTTCCCATCCGGGGAATACTCCATCAGGCCCGAGGGGCCACAGAGGTACAGGCGACCCTCAAAAAAGGCCGCGTCACTCAAAACCGCAGGGGAACTGATCCACTCGACGCCGGAAGGCATGGCACTGTTTAGGCGCGACACCGTGAATTTTAGGTTTTCCGCTGCGGCCACTTCCTCTGAGGCGCGGTGGAGCGCCCGCGACGCCTTCCAGATGACCAATCCGGCGAACCCCAGAAGGATGCAGAGGGTAAGACCTATAAAGAGGGGCCACTTCAGTTTGGGGAGTCGCATGGCGATTTCACAGATTATAAACCACAATATTTACTCGAACGCAAGCAGGAAGGCGGCGGCGTATTCGTGTCATTTGGGATGGGACGGCTTTCGAAACGCCGGTCATTCCCGCGAAAGCGGGAATCCACTCGGCAAACCTTCGGAAGTGCGCTGTCGTCGGACTGGATTCCCGCTTTCGCGGGAATGACCCGGCCTTTCGCGGGAATGACCGGCGGCTCGAGTGGATCCCCATTCCAAATGACACCAGCACCGGCGGCGGCTTACTCGGTTGGGAGACTCGAAGCCAGCAGGCGGGCGGCAGACACATGGCGTGCGGCGGGGAGTGAGGACATGAAGTCCGAGATGAGAGGGCGATGGCTCTGGTCCGAGGTTGGACTTTATGTCGTAGGTGGACCGCTGATTGGTCGCTGCCAGAAATACTAAACCTCCTGTTTTCATATACATCACCGCTTTCAACGCATAACTACCTTTATTTTCATATACATTCCCGCGTCGTCCCCACTTTTCCACGGCAGTCCTTTGTTTTCATAGACATTCCCGCGTCGTTCCCTCGCTTTTTAAAGTTACTGTTTTTCTCCTTCCCTAAAAACATTGGCAGTCGGCGGAAGGCAGAAGGCAGTCGGCAGTAAGCAGATGCTCTTCATCCCGACTCCCGACTCCTGACTCCTGAATCCTGCATCCTGGAACCTGCTCTTCCCCACCTACCACCTACCACCTACCGCACTCACAATTCAGACTTTTTCCACAGCGGTCCTTTGTTTTCATAGACATTCCCGCGTCGTTCCCGCAGAAAAAAGAATTCTTTCTTCGCGGTGCATTCGCCGGGGGACAGCCGACCCGCCGCGGCGGGGCAGTCCACAGTTGACAGTAAAAGCCTGCATAAAGACTCTTTCCCGGCTCGCGCGGACCCTCGGATCGACGCGCCTGCGGGCAAGAGTCCTTTCCCCACCTGCCGCCTCTCCAGCCATACGCTACCACTGTAGCCGATTGATTGGAGTTTGTCAAGCTGTTATTCGCCGCCTGCCTTTAGCCGTCCTCTCCATGTTGTAGGCTCACGATGAAGGTGCATCAATGCAACGACGAGCAAAACGTCCCCTCTGATCTGATAGATGATTCCGTAGGGGAACCTATTCGTTCTGCAGCGGCGGGGTTCTCTTGGAGAGGGGCGTCCAGGCTCCGGGGTATTGAAGGATTCTTTGGAGAGTTCGTTTTACTTCCTCGGCGAATTGCGAACCGAGACCGGGTTCTCGCGAATCGTAATAGTCGATGGCCTCAGCTAGTTCGGACCGGGCAGGCGGCAGAAACTTGACGGTCACGGCTTCGCGCCTTTGTTCGTTTCAAAAGCCTCTTTGGCCGAGACGGCTCTTATCTCGCCTCGCTCAAATGCGTCAATCCGGTCTTCCGCTTCCTCAGCCCACAATTCGTCGATTTTGCGTTGGCGCTCCGTGTCAAGGCTTGAAAGGAGCCGGTCTGCCAGCTCTGCTCGCTCGTCGGGCGGCAATGCCAACGCTTTTCCAAGAACTTGTGCTTCATTCTCCGACATGACCGTCGCCCCCTTCGCTGTCAAGTATTGTAACATGTCGCGCGTCAGCATGCCGAAGGCTGGGAATCGAATCGCATACATCCCAAGGAAGCGATGTGTGGCCACCCGCGAGCGCCGTGTTGCGTTTCCGCCCTACCTGCGACGGGGCATTCAGCGTCAGCCATCCCTGGCACCTGCCGTGGCGCGATATATTCGCGACCAGGAAAAGCACCATCGTCGAATGACTTTCCAGGAGGAATTGATCGCCTTTCTTAAGAAGAATGGCATTGCCTACGATGAGCGTTACCTTTGGTCGTGATTTCTTTCGCCCCTTGCGGGGCTCGGGAGGCGTGGGGATCCTCTGTCCCACAGCTTGCGAAGGTGTGAAAAAATCGCGCTGTGGCGGCGCGTCGTAGGGGCAACCCTTGTGGTTGCCCCAGGGCGGCCACAAGGGCCGCCCCTACAACGCGATTTTTTCACACCTTCTCGCGCTGTGGGCTACGACCTTTCGGCCGCTACGCGGGCTAGCGCGACACCGGAAGATTGGAAAGGATCCGGCGTGGGGGATAATTGAGGACTGCACGGCCGAAGCCAGCAGCGCCGTTGCGGGCTAGCCATTGACCGCATACGCGTGCCCGCCGGTGGCGCGTAGATTGGTTTGGATGTAAGCACAGATTGATCCCGCGTGCGCAGGACTGCGCCCTGGACACCGGCGAGGCTTTTGGCCGGGCCAGGGGCCGCCGACATGAAGGGCAAATAGCGCAAAGACCTTGACAAGATTATTCCACCGGGGTTATATTCCTTCTGTGGAATGGGGGATCGAGTATACGGAGGAGTTTGAGGGGTGGTGGAACACTCTCAGCGAAGCGGAGCAGGAAGACGTGAACGCCAAGGTGATCCTATGACCGCTGGTGGTACGAGAAGTTTGTTCCGATAGCCGACCGGCTTTACGACGAGCATTTGGCCGCGATCGAGAAGGAGGCTTAAAGGCATGGCGAAGAATTTCAAAGAGCTCCAGGCGAAGATGTCGCCCGAGGCCCGCGCTCGTTCTGAAGCCAAGGCCGAGCGAATCATTCAAGAGATGGCCTTGGACGAGTTGCGCGCCGCCCTGGACTTGACTCAGGAGCAGTTGGCTGACGTTCTGCATATCAAACAGGCCGCCATTTCCAAAGTCGAGCGGCGTTCGGACATGTTCATCAGCACGCTTCGAAAAATCATTGAGGCCATGGGCGGCGAACTCGAAATCCGTGCCATCCTGCCAGGCGGCACCGTGCGCATCCGCCAGTTCGGAGAACTTCGCAAGCCAGGCGCTAGCGTCGCCGAAGGCCGCTGAAAACAAGCCCAAAGTCTGGGTTTGCATCTGGGGCCTGCCCTGCACCAAACCGCTCAGCGCTTGTGTCTCGTTTCTCTGCAGGGCGGTCGGCTGTCTCGGCTGCGGCGGCCGTTCCTCTTCCGTTCTTCTTTTCACTTGCATGGCCGGGGCTTGACCCCAGAAGCGCTAACCTAAGGCAGAATACGCGTGCGGGGGGGCAGTTACCCCTCATCCGGGCGAAAATCGGCAAGTCTGACCTTAACTTCCAACTTCCCAGAAGCGGACTTCCGGGGAGTGAGGGGTTACGCTTCTACGGGGAGGCCGTCAAAGTGCCCGGCGTGGCGGGACCCGCGACGATTACTAAACCCTTGGCGACTACTCGTTACTTATGGCCTGGAAATCCAGCTCAGGGTGTGTTCGTCCTTATTGCGGGAAGGCTTCTTTCACGCAGAATGCGCGCCGCTGGTTTGCCCGTAGCGCTGCATTCGCCGTCCAGTTGCTCTCTGAAACCCTGCGCATGAAGCAGCGCTAACCTTCGCAACATCGAGCCGGGTGCCTGACGGTCGCCCCAATCGCTTCCTCTTGCGCAGGGTGGATGGCCACGGCCGCAACTGGCTCCCTCTGGTGCCTCAAGGGCAAACTTGGGCGCAAGCCGAAGAAACGCCTTCAAGATTCAACTCTAGCGGGTATGTTACCGGTACAGGGCACCTGCGGCGAGGGCGCTTGGATCGAGCTGGCGGTATTTGGGAAGACCGGTGCACTTGAGAAACAGGGGAGACTATGAGAGTCGCGCTCTATCTCAGAGTGAGCCGGGAAGGGGCGCTGGCCCTGTAGTAGCCTCGCCCAGGTGGTTGGGCTCGCGCTCATGGGCGGACTCGTGGATGAGCAGGTCGCTCCACCTCTCGATGCGCTAATGCACGGTCCCCTAGAAGAACTCCTTCCCCACCCTTGCCGTCGCGGTGGCTACCGTGATCGATGCTTGAGCTCCTTGAGCGCAGCGGCATATTGCTCCGGCGTCACCGTCTCACCTCCGGGTGGATAGCGTAAGGTCTTGTCGTAGCTAACGCCCGTATTCTCTTCCAAGAACTCCAGCAGTTTCGGGCTTACCTTCTTTGCTTTCCACCAGGCAACCTGATGGAAGCTGGCTCCTTCAAATTGACTGATATTTGCGAGGTTTGCTCCTTCCAGGTTCATGGTGTCCAACGCCATGGACTCTATGTTGGCACCGCTCAGATCTACATTGCTCCAGTCGCAGGACCAGAAATGTGTCCCGGAGAAATCTAGGCTCGCGCCTCTTGGGCGCGAAGACTTCAGAACATCAGCGACTTGTGAACAGATTTTTAGCATGGCTCGGTTGACGTATTCGTAGGATTTCTTCTCATCTGCACTTAGTAGCTTCTCAGCGTCCTCCTTGCCGGTCGTCGCGTCATACGCCTTGCTCCATAGAGGGGAACCTCTTGCCCTGAGCTCCCGATTGAGCTCCAGTACTTGGCCGAGGCTATCCCAACTCACCCGCTTGAATACATCCCTGAACATTTTGTCAAAATCTTCGGTACCGTTTGCTAGCTGACGGATTACCCATTCGGGCACTGGTGGTGGCGGCGGATTAATCCACGCCTGCAAGTCGACCGGTTTCTTGAAGAACACAGAAGTGAACAACAGGCACGCAGTTCCGATGGTCAGCAACAGGAAGGTCCACAAGAGCACCAGAGCCGGGGCCGTAAAGTACCTCGGCGCTGCTTGGGTTAGTTTGGCGAAAACCACCATCAGGACCATGAGGATGAACATTACAACGGCCCCGAAAAACGCAACGCCGTAGCCGATCTGAAAGGATCTCACGATGGCGACCGCCGCCACGACCCCGACTACGCCCAACGCATATTTCAGCGCCGGCACCGCCTTAACTGCATCTTTGAGAATCCGATATGGAGGGAAATCCGGCAGACCTTGCCAACCCGAGGCCGTTGGATCGGCGTTTGTCTGCCTCGAACTGCTTCTTGCTGTTGGAGGAGTTCGCGATGCGGGCATGACCACCCCCTGCTAATCTTGGCCCCCGTAGGGAGCTTTTTCGTTGCGAGAAGCTTACATCTGGTCAGTTACTAAGTCAAGATGACGACATGAAAGCATGAAAAGCGGCAAAGACATCCTGACCTGCCTTTGCCGCTAGATGATCACATGAGCCACGGCAGGTGGCGGACTCGAAAAGGCCTATCACTGTCGATCTTGGCAGCTTGCAATCTTTCTAGAGATAATCGGTCCCTGATAACGGCGTAGTGTTTACCGATTCCCCGTCATTTGGACGTATAGTTAAAACCGTAGAAATGCCACACGCATTCAAACTCCCAAGATACGGGGTTCTGGGAAGTTGCTAGGGCACTTCAAGCCCAACCAGCTTAAGTTAGCGCTTATGGGGCTTGACCCGGCCTTGGCCGCCCCAAGGGGCGGCCCTACGTCTCGGGCTGTTATCCCCGCGCTGCCGCGCGACCGGCAATTCCCCACAATCCAGCCTGAGTCAGATCGCTCTGAGGCGAAGCCTCGCTGGAATCTCCTGCCACATGGCGTTATCATTCAAACCAATGTTATCGAGCCTTGCCGTAAAAGAGCGCGCCATCGAGCTCGGCTTTGACCTGGCCGGGATCGCACCCATCGGGGTCTGGAAAGACCTTGAGTTTTGCCGACGGTGGGTGGAGAAGGGCTTCAACGGGGAGATGCGATACCTCGAGAACCCTAAGCGTTTCGATCCGCACTTGGTCCTCCCTTCTGCCAAATCAATTATCTGCGTCGGACTGGTCTATAACGCACTACTGAGGAGTCAGGAGTCAGGAGTCAGGAGTCAGAATAAAGGCCAGACTCAAAGTTCCATGAGGGGCTCTCGGCCTCCGGTGGCTGGCAAAAACGGACAACGGACCACGGACAACGGACAGATGCCGAGTTCTAGCGACAGGTTTCGAATTTCGAGTTTCGAATTTCGAGTTTCGGCCGCCACGCCTCGCGCCTGGGTTTCGCGCTACGCTTGCGGGCAGGATTACCATGCGATAATGCGGGCAAAGCTCGAACAGCTTCGCGCGGCTTTGGAAGAGCTGGCGCCAGGCGTCGAGACCCGCGGGTTTGTTGACACCGGCCCCGTTGTCGAACGAGCCTTCGCCCGCTTTTCGGGAATCGGCTGGATGGGAAAGAACACCTGCATCATCAATCAGGAGAAGGGCTCTTGGTTTTTCCTCGGGGTCATCCTGGCCAGCCTTGAGCTTGCGCCGGACTTGCCCGCTCCCGACCGCTGCGGGTCATGCACGGCGTGCCTCGAGGCGTGCCCCACGGAGGCGTTGCTTGAACCCTACGTGATGGATGCGTCGCGGTGTATTTCTTACTTCACTATCGAACTCAAGGGAGCAATCCCGGAGCGGTTCCGGCCAAAGATCGGCGCCAATATCTTCGGGTGCGACATTTGTCAGGATGTGTGTCCCTGGAACGGAGGGGCAAGTCGTCAGTTGTCAGTTGTCAGTTGTCAGTCGCAAAACTCAAGCCATCGGCCGTCAGTTGTCAGCCGTCAGCCGTCAGCTTTCAGCTATCAGCAACCCTCTTCCCAGCAACGGCTGTCATTAGACAGGCGTCATGCCACGCATCCTGCGACTACGAAAGTCCCGCAATTTCACCCGATGACTTTTGCGCCGATCCGCCCCACGCCGGAGGAGGGAAGTACTCGTAACCAACTGACCACGGACAAGGGACCACTGACGACGGACAACGGACCACTGACGACGGACAACGGACCACTGACCACGGACACTCCCAGCTTTTCTCTGTTCAACCCGCCGCTGGATGTCTTGGCCTTCATCAGTGAAGATGACTTCCGCCGAATCTTCGCCCATTCGCCCCTCAAGCGTGTGAAGTACCGCGGCTGGCTGCGCAATCTCTGCGTGGCCATGGGCAATTCCGGCGATGAGAGGTTTGTACCCTGGCTCGAGCAGGCTGCCCGGCATTCTGACCCCATCGTCCATGGACACGCCGCCTGGGCGCTCGACCGCCTGCGGAACAAGTAACACAGCAGCATCATTCATATCGCAGTGCCACGATGGGGTCGAGACGGGAGGCTTTGACGGCGGGCCACAGGCCGAAGAAGAGGCCAATACTGACCGAGACAACCAAACCCGTGATCACCGACCAGGGGGGGACGGTGGAGGGCAGGGACGGAACGAAGTATCGCACAAGGAAACTCACGGTGTAGCCGGCCAGGATTCCCAGCACCCCACCCAGCAGGGTAAGGGTCATAGCCTCCAGCAAGAATTGCCACGTGATATCGCTGCGCCGGGCCCCGATGGCCTTGCGTACCCCGATTTCGCGCGTCCGTTCCGTTACGGAAACCAGCATGATGTTCATCACCCCGATGCCGCCCACCATCAAGCCGATGGAGGAAACGACGATGGTGACCAGGACGACGGTGCCCATCATGTCCCGAAATTGCTTGATGAAGGTATCAGCGGTGGCGATGCCGAAGCTGTCAGGGGCGGAGGGCTTGTCGTTCCTCAACCGCCTCAGCAAGCCGGTGATTTCGTCAATAGCCTGATTCACCTTCCCCTGATAGGCCAAGGCGGTGATGACGTTCTCCTTGGCGTTTGGATAAGACTTCTTGTAGGTGAAATAAGGGATGCAGATGACTTTGTCGTCTCCGTTGTCGCCCAAAAATGCCTTGCGCTTTTCGAGCGTGCCGATCACGTAGTAGGTATTACCGTCAACATTAATCTCTTTCCCGATGGGATCTTCGTTGAGGAAGAGCCTCTCGACGACATCGGACCCGATCACGGCCACGTCCCGGCGGTGTATATCGTCAATATCGGTGAACAAGCGGCCATCCTTCAGAACCGAGTTGGTAATGCGGAAGTCTTCAGTCGTATTACCCTGTAGCTGGGCGTCCACCATTTCCAGGCCCTTGTACTTTGCCGTGACGGGGGGCCCCCACTGAATGATCTCGACCGCTACGGATTCTACCTCAGGGCAATGTTCCTTGAGGGCCATGCCCAGTTCGTAGGTGAGCGGCTTGCGCATCCGTTCCTCGCGTGTAAGGTTGAAATGGATCCCGAACTGAAACTTGTAAATATACAAGGTGCGCGTGCCGTAGCCCTGTGCCATTTCCACGAGTTGCTGGTCGAGTCCCTTGAAGATAGAAGCCACGCCGATCACCGTGGCCGTTCCGATCAGCACGCCCAGGATGGTGAGGAAAGCGCGGAACTTGTGGGTGCGGAGCGTGTCCAGCGCCAGAAGCAGGTTTTCGCGAACGAATTGGCCGCGCTGAGTCATTCTCACGCCTCCGTCCGCAGGGCTTCAATGGGTTCGAGGTTGGCGGCCTTCTTGGCAGGATAGATTCCAAAAAACAAGCCCACCGCCGTGGAGAGGAACAGTCCAACCAAAACCGCGTTCAAGGGCACAGAAGAGGTGAAATACACATCAACAATCTTGCTGACAATGAGGGCCAGCAGGATTCCGATGGCTCCGCCTGCACCCGCCATCATGGCCGATTCGATCACGAACTGCATCAGAATATCGCGGCGCCGCGCTCCCAGGGATTTGCGGATGCCGATCTCGTGCGTGCGCTCCGTCACGCTGGCCAGCATGATGTTCATAATCACGATGCCGCCCACCACCATAAACACTGCCACGATTCCAATGGTCACCGCGAAGACTGACGCGGTCAACTGGTGCCACGACTCCATTATTGTTTCTGAGGCATTAATGCCAAAGGTGTCGTCCTCCTTGTAGGGGGTGTGCCGCCGGGCGCGCATCAGTGCCCTGACCTCATCCTCGAGCACGGCCATCTGGAGCGAATTCGAGGCCTGGATGCTCACCGCCAGCGACGGTCGATTTCGGAATACCTTTTGGTAAGCGGTAAGCGGCACCTGAACGAAGTTATCCTGGCTCTCGCCAAACATCGAGCCGAGTTTCGCGGCGGTTCCGATGATGCGGAAAGGAATGCCGTTAATCTGAATCTCTTTGTCAATGGGATCGACATTGGGGAAGAACCCACTGACCAAATCCTGGCCCACGAAACATACCATCGACTCGTGATCGTAGTCGGTATCGTTGATGTATCGCCCTGAATCAACCTTGGTCTGTCCAATATCGATCATGTTGGGCGTCTCGCCGGAGATCTGGACCTCGTAAACAGTTTTTCCTTTGTACCGGGCATTATTATCGGAGCTGTTCCACCAGGCTTCGGCGCCGATGTTCTTATAACCCTTCAGGTTGTCGCGCAGGAATTCGAAATCTTCGATGCGAATGGGCTGATTACGGCGCCGCGCCTTCAGCCAGGCCTCGTATCCCTGGGCCCACTTATACTGGTGAACGATGAAAACGTTGGCCCCCAGATTGGCGATGTGATCGGCGATGTAAAGGTTCATGCCATTAATGACGGACATCACAACGATCAGGGTGGTGGTGGCAATCACCACGCCCAGGAGGGTGAGGAAGGAACGAAGCTTGTGCGTGCGCAACGCCTCCAGCGCAATCCAAAAAGCCTCGCGGGATGTGACCCAAAGCCCCGTCCTCCGCTTCGCGCGCGGTCTCAGCTTGTGAAGAAGCGCATGCGTCTGGCTGAGTTCAGCCACGAAACCTCCTCCTCCCACTTCCTAGCAGCTCACGAGAGCGGCTCCGCCGCCGCGCCTTGCGGAAAGCCTCCGAAGGTGTGAAAAAATTCGAAACCTGTCATAGGGCGAGGCACTGGCGCTTGTCATTGCGAGCGAAGCGAGGATTCTCGCTCTGCTTGTCGCCTCCTATGCGCCCGAACCAGAGCGAGATTCCTCGCTTCGCTCGGAATGACACTGCCCGTTGATTTTTTCACACCCTCTCCGGCTTTCCGGCCAATGCCACACCCATTGACCTCCGCCGCGGAGGTCGTTCGGGACGCACGTGCTTCGGAAAGGCGAGGCCTTTCCGCAAACCTTGCGGCAGCGCCGCAGCTCATTGTTCATCGCCTTCACTACTCAACTACGCAATTCAGTAAGCCCTGGTTCAGACGAAAACTAGTTCATTCGTACCGCAATGCCACGATGGGGTCGAGGCGGGAGGCTTTAATGGCGGGCCATAGGCCGAAGAAGAGGCCGATACTGACCGAGACAATAAAGCCCATGATCGCCGACCAGAGGGGAACGGTGGAAGGCAGGGCCGGAACCAGGGTTCGGATAAGGAAACTCAGGGTATAGCCAGCCAGGATTCCCATCACCCCACCTGCTCCTGTAAGGCTCATGGCCTCCAGCAGGAATTGCCAGGTGATATCGCTGCGGCGAGCGCCCACGGCTTTACGCACCCCGATCTCCCGCGTGCGTTCCGTTACGGAAACCAGCATGATATTCATCACGCCAATGCCGCCCACCATCAAGCCGATGGAGGAGATCACGATGGTCACAAGAACTACGGTTCCCATAATGTCGCGGAACTGCTGGATGATGGAGTCTGCGCTGGAAATGCCGAAGTTATTAGGTTCGGACCATTTCACGTTTCGCCGGCGGCGCAGCAAGCCCGTCACTTCATCCTTGGCCTGTTCGAGCTTGCCGGGATAAGCCATCGCCGTGATGAGGTTTTCCTTGGCGTCTGGATGGTATTTCCTGAATGTGAAATAGGGAATGTACACGATACGATCGTTGCCATTGTCACCCAGGAATTGCTTGCGTTTGTCGAGCGCGCCGATAACCTCAAAACTGTGGCCATCGACGTTGATGGACTTGCCGATGGGGTCTTCATTTTGGAACAAACGCTTGACGACGTCGGCGCCCAAGACGGCCACATCCCGTCGGTGGAGATTGTCCACATCGGTGTAAAAGCGGCCGTCCTTCAGGTCGGCGTTGATAGTTTGGAATTCTTCGGGCGTAGGGCCGGCGAAATGAGTGTCGACCATCTCCACGCCCTTATACTTGGCAGTGACTGCGGGACCAAAGTCGAAAACCTCGACCGAACGGTTTCCACCGAGGGGCACAGTTCGCGGATGGCCATGGCGTCTTCGTAAGTCAGGGGCTTGCGCACGGCTTCTTCGTGAGTCAGGCCGGTGGTATGGATCCCGGGATCGAACTTGAAGATGAAGAGGGTGCGGGTGCCGAACCCTTCCATCATCTGGACGACCTGTTGGTCGAGGCCCTTAAAAATAGAAGCGACTCCTATGACCGTCGTGGTTCCGATCAGCACGCCCAGGATGGTCAGGAAAGCGCGGAATTTGTGGCTGCGCAGCGTGTCCAGCGCCAGCAGAAGATTTTCGCGAACAGGTTGGCGTCGCTGCGTCATACCTAGGCCTCCGTCCGCAGGGCTTCAATGGGTTCGAGGTTGGCGGCCTTGCTGGCAGGATAGATGCCGAAGAAAAGCCCCACCGCCGTGGAGAGGAACAGTCCGACCAGCACCGCACTCAAGGGGACGCTGGAGGTGAAAAAGATATCCACGATCTTGCTGAGCATGAGGGAGAGCAAGACGCCGGTGGCGCCCCCGGTCAGCGCCATGAGGCTGGCCTCAATAATGAATTGCATCAGGATATCGCGCCGGCGCGCGCCCAGGGATTTCCGGATGCCGATCTCGTGCGTGCGCTCCGTCACACTGGCTAACATGATGTTCATGATGACGATCCCGCCGACCACCATAAAAACGGCCACGATCCCCACCGTGACCGCGAAAATGGTCCCCGTCAATTGATGCCACATGGCCATGATGGTGTCCGAGGCGTTAATCCCGAAATTGTCGTCCTCTTTGTACGGAATGTGGCGCCGGGCCCGCATCAACGCCCGGACCTGGTCCTCGAGGACCATCATCTGCTGAGCATCCCAGGCCTGCACATACACGTCCAGCTCCGGGCGCGCCATGAAGACCTTCTGGAAGGTGGTGAGCGGAATTTGGACGAACTTGTCCTGGCTCTCGCCAAACGTCGTCCCGATGCGAGCCGCCACGCCGATCACCCGGAAAGGGATGCCACTTACGTTCATCTCCTTGTCGATCGGGTCGAGGCTGGGGAAAAACTCGTCCGCCAGATCGCGGCCGATGAAACACACCATGGACTCATGCGCGTAATCTGTGTCATTGATATAGCGCCCGGATTCCACCTTCGCCTGGCCGATATCAATCATGTTGGGGGTTTCAGCGGCGAGGTTCACCTCGTGCATGAGGTGGCCTTTGTACTTTACTTCGGCGCCCCCCCCAAGGCCAGCCGCCGCGCCGACATTCTTATAGCCTTTAACATTGTCGCGAAGGAATTCGAAGTCTTCGATGCGGATGGCCTTGTTGCGATGCTGCGCTTTCAGCCAAGCCTCGCTGCTCATTGTCCAATCCCACTGGTCGAGGATGAAGACATTGGTGCCCAGGTTGGCAAAGTGGTCCGCGATGTAGAGGTTCATGCCATTGATGATGGACATCACAACGATCAGCGTGGTGGTGGCAATCACCACGCCCAGCAGGGTGAGGAAGGAACGAAGCTTGTGCGTGCGCAGCGCCTCCAGCGCAATCCAAAAGGCCTCGCGGGATGTGAC
>Ga0187880_1002751_pt1 | contig 13578 bp, 10 predicted proteins | sample June2016WEW_19_4_FD_132998 | JGI IMG/M metagenome (GOLD analysis project Ga0187880, IMG submission 132998) | Peatland microbial communities from SPRUCE experiment site at the Marcell Experimental Forest, Minnesota, USA - June2016WEW_19_40 | ecosystem: Environmental > Terrestrial > Soil >...
GCCGCCACCCTCTTCCGACTGCTCACCCCGGAGATCGTTGAGCTGGTCCCGGAGGAGGCGGAGCTGGCCAAGCTCTACACCAACGCCTGGCGGTACATCAAGTTCGCGGCCGCCAACCAGTTCTTCATGATCGCCAACGACTTCGGGCTCGACTTCGAGCGGATCCGGCACGCGGTCACCTATCAGTACCCGCGCGCGGCCGACATGCCCGGTCCCGGCTTCGCCGCCGGGCCCTGCCTCTTCAAGGACACCATGCAGATCACGGCGTTCAACGAGAATCGATTCACCCTCGGGCACGCCAGCGTGATGATCAACGAGGGGCTGCCGCTCTACGTGGTCAGCCAGCTGGAGCGGAGATTTGACCTCTCGGCGATGACGGTGGGGATCCTGGGGATGTCCTTCAAGGGGGGATCCGACGACACGCGGTCGAGCCTCAGCTACAAGCTGAAGCGGCTGCTCGCCATCAAGGCGCGCGAGGTGCTCTGCACCGATCCCCGGGTGACCACCGACCCGAGCCTGCTGCCGCTCCACGAGGTCATCGACAGGTCCGGGCTCCTGATCGTGGCGACGCCGCACCCTGAGTACAGCGACCTGCACGTCCAGGCCCCGGTCGTCGACCTCTTCAACGTCCTCGGCAACGGCGTCCGGATCTGAGCGACCGATGCCCCGCGTCTCCGTCGTGGTGCCGGTCTACAACGAGGGGCCGTCGATCGTCGACTTCCTGGACCGCGTCTTCGAGGCGGTGACCCTCCCCTGCGAGGTGCTCGCCGTCTACGACACCGCGGCCGACACCACCGTGCCTCACCTCGAGGAGTACGGGCGTCGAGAGGGGCGCCTCCGGCCCCTCCACAACACCTACGGGCGGGGCCCGGCGGCGGCGCTCCGCTTCGGGGTGGACCATGCCGAGAGCGAGGTGGTGGTCGTGACCATGGCCGACGGCAGCGACGATCCCCACCAGATCGACCAGCTCACCCGCCTGGTGGACCGGGGGGTGGTGGTTGCCTGTGCCTCCCGGTACATGCGCGGTGGCCAGCAGGTCGGCGGCCCATGGACCAAGGGGGCGATCTCCCGGACGGCGGGGGTGTCGCTCCACCTGATGGGACGGGTGGGGACCCATGACCCGACCAATTCGTTCAAGGCGTACTCCCGGGACTTCCTGCGCGAGGTGGGCATCGAGTCCGACGCCGGCTTCACCCTCGGCATCGAGATGGTGGCCAAGGCCAAGCGGCGGGGGCTGCCGGTCGCCGAGATCCCCACCATCTGGCTGGACCGTGCCGACGGCACCTCCAACTTTCAGGTCTCGAAGTGGCTGGCGCGCTACCTCCACTGGTGGCTCTATGCGATGAGACCGAGCGGTCGGCGGCCCCGGCCGCGCCCGCGGAGCTCCGGCCCCGAGGGTGCCGAGGCCCCGGATGACAGACGTCGCTGATCTGGCGAGGATGACCCCCCCGTCGGTCCCGGGGGGCTGCCCGGCGGCCTGGCGCCCGCTGCGGAGCGCCCTCCTGGCCGTGCTGGTGACCCTGGCGGCCGCCGGGATCGTCATCAGCCGGCGACCGGACGCGTTCACCAATGCCCAGTTCTACGCCGAGGACGGCACCCGCTGGTTCGGCGACGCCTACAACCTCGGCGCCTGGCAGGCGTTGGGCGTCTCGCTCAGCGGCTACTACCAGACGCTCTCCCGGCTGGCCGCGCTCGTGGAGGTCCCCTTCGGAGTGGGCAACGCTCCGGTCGCCTACAACGTGATGGGGCTGCTGGTCCAGATCGCCCCGGTGCTCTTCTTCCTCAGCGGCCGGTTCCGCGAGCTGGTCCCCTCCCTGTGGGTGCGCATCGGCCTGGGTGCCGTCTACCTGCTGATGCCGACCACCGAGCTGAACGTCACCATCACCAACGCGCCGTTCCACCTCGCGGTCCTGGCCACCCTGGTGATCGTCGCCCCCGAGGCGCGGGGATGGGGGTGGCGGGCGTTCGACATCGCCGTCATCGCCCTGACCGCGGCAACCGGCCCCTTCGTCTACGTGCTGCTGCCGATCGCCGTGCTCTGGTGGCTGCTGCGCCGGCGTCGCGAGACGCTGGTCCTCCTCGCCGTCCTGGCGCTGGGGCTGGGCGCCCAGCTCTACGCGGAGACCCAGACTCCCCGCACCGCCTACCCGCTGGGGGCCAACCTGCGCGACCTGGTGCTGCTGCTCTGCGACCGCGTGGTCCTCGCCGGCCTCTTTGCGGAGGAGGGCCACACCCACGTCTACGTGACCGGACTGGCCCATGCGACCGTGCTGGCCGGGCTCGTCCTGCTGGTGGCGGCGCCCGTGGTCGTCCTCGCCGCCCTGCGGGCGCCGTGGGAGCTGCGGATCTTCGACCTGACCGCGCTCCTCTTCCTCGCCGCCGGGCTGGCGGTGCCGGCGGTGTCGGCCGCCGGCAACCAGTGGCAAATCATGACCATGGGACGGGCCGGGGAGCGGTACTTCTTCCTGGCCCAGGTGGCCTGGGTGGTCACCGTCGTCTGGGCGGCCTCCCGCCTCCGCATGCCCTGGCTGCGCCAGGGCGCGTGGGTGGCGGTCGCCGTCGCCTTCGCCTCCGGGCTGGTCGTGGCCTGGTCGTACCCGGCGTTCATCGACGAACACTGGCCCCAGGAGGCGCGCGAGATCCTGACCTCGCCGGTGGGGACGCACCTGACGCTCCCCGAACCCCCCGGGGGCCCCTGGACCTTCGAGGTGACCGTGCGGTCAGGGGGGCTGTCGTAGTCAACGGCCCCGCGCCGGGGCGCCGGATCTGATCGTGCCCGGCCGGCTCCCCGGCTATCCGGGAGCCCAGCACGGCGGGGGCTCGGTCTGGGAGTAGAGGTCGCCGCCGTTGCAGGTCGTGTCGTCGGCGACCCACCCCGAGCTCCCCACCCCCGGGACCATCGACACCGCCATGGTCACCTGGCCGCCGGAGAACTTGAAGGTCACGTCGACGGTGTCGGCGGTCGCCGCCGCGGTGATGGCGACGCTCTCCCAGTCGCGGCTGCACCGGCACATCGGGCGGTACGGGATGCCGGCCATGGCCTGGAGGGCCATCAGCCGCTGCTCCATCCGTGAGCTGACCGGGCACGACGTGTAGTCGCCGCTCGCGTCCCCGCAGGCGGTCCCCGACGGGGGGAAGAGCAGCGTAGCCGTCGCCTCCAGGACCGACCCCGCTGCCGCGGAGCCGGTGGCACCGCCGGTGGGGGTGGGATTCGCCGTCGCCGTGCCCGTGGACCCGGCGGCCGTCCCTCGGGGCGTGGGGTTCAGGGACGCCGTGCCCGAGCCGCCCGCCGCGCCAGCGGGCGAGCGGACCATCAGGAGCATCAGGCTTCCGGCCGCGACGACGGCGAACAGGAGGAGGAGGGTGGTGAGCAGCCCGATCCCCACCCGGCCCGCCTGGCGCCGGTACGGCCGGCGGTGCGGTTCAGCAGTTGGTGGGGGTTGAGCCCTCGTGCCGGTGCTCATGCGCGCGTAACGTACCGCAGCGCCGCCCGTCGCGCCTGCCAGAGCGCTGCCCGTCCCGCCCCGGTGCACTGCCGGCGATTCACGCGATTGACGCAGAAATGGCCGGTAGCCGCGACGCCGTGTGGGCTGGTGGCACGCCTCCGCTCTGCCCCGGTACGGTGCCAAGCAGTCTCCGCATTTGCCGATGCCGCGGTCCTTCCGGCCCGTGGATGACGCGAACGACTGTTTGTGATTGGGGACCCGCATGTGACCAATTACCGCTTTGGGGTGGCTATACTGCCGCCACAACATGGGCTCTAACCGTCGCTCCCGCCGCGTCCTGGTGGTGGGTTGGGGATTCCTCGGAGCCGCGCTGGGCAATCGGATGCGCGACGAGGGCTTGGAGGTGCGCGTCCTGACGCGCACCGAGAGCACGCGCACCCACGCTGCGCGCCTCGCAGGCATCAGCGTGGTGATCGGCGATGCCGGAGATCCCGTGATCCTCGCGGAATCCATGGAGGGCGTCGACCACGTGCTCTGCGCGGCCGGGGGACTCCTGCCTCTGGCGGCGGCGGAGCAGCCCCTCGCAGATGCCCAGGCCGCCCTCGCGCCGCTCCTCACCATTCTCGAGCACCTCCGTCACCGCCCGTGCGCGAGCCTCGCATTCCTGTCGTCCGGCGGCACCGTCTACGGCAATCCGAAGCGGGTCCCGGCCCGCGAGGACGACCCGGTCGAGCCCGTCTCCTCGTACGGCGTGTCACGGCTGGCGGGCGAGCTGTATGCCGCGATGTACGCGCGTACCTACGGTTTTCCAGTCCGGATCTTCCGCCTGTCCAACGTGTACGGACCAGGCCAGAGCCCGGACCGCAGTCAGGGAGCGGTGGCCGTCTTCATCCACCGGATCGCGGCCGGCCTGCCTCTCCAGATCGTCGGTGACGGCACGGCGATGCGCGACTACGTGCACGTAGCGGACGTGGCCGAGGCGGTCACGCGGGTGGTCGCCGAGGATCTCGACGTCGGGATCGTTAACGTCGGCTCGGGTCGCGGCCACACCGTCCTCGCAGTTGCCAGGCAGGTGGGGGAGATCATCGGAGCTCAACCCATCCTCGACTTCCTTCCAGCGCGGAGCCACGACGTCGCGTCCATCGTCCTGGACATCACCAAGCTCACGTCCTTCCTCGACTACGCGCCGATCGACCTGCAGCAGGGGCTGCAGCTCACCTGGCACCACGTCATGGCCGGGCAGCTCGCGGCCGATCGCGTCGCCACCTTCTCCCCGGTGATCCAGGTGGCGGCGGAGGCCGATGGCCTTGAGCCGGCTGCCGCGGCTTCGTAACTTCCTACGCCGGCACCTACCGCGCCGGCATTCTGACCGCTCGCTGCGCGGCTGGTTTGACCTGCCTTCCGGCGAAACGCTGCTTCGAGGGCCACAGCTCTTCGAGGGGTGGGCGCTTGACGGTGACCGGAGCGCGACGCATGTCGAGTTGGTCTTCAATGGCACGACAATGGTGGAGGCCGATCTCGGGATTCGGCGGCCGGACGTCCCCGCCAATCTGGGTGTTCCTCGCGCTTCCGCGGCGTGCGGTTGGTCGGCGTGGGTCAACGTCGCCGATTGGCCACCGGGCGCTTTGGACGTTACGGTCAGGGCGTCAGGACGGTCCGGCCGAGCCGTAGTCTTGGGCGAGAGGACCTTTCGGCTGGTGGGCACCGGGCTCGCCGGGAGCTTGGACATCCCCGTCGACGGAGCCGAGATCCGTCGGGATCTGATTGTTGCCGGCTGGGCCTCGACAGCCCGAGGCGGCGTTGCTCGCGTTGAGATCAGCTGCGAGGGCAAGGGCATTGGCCGGGCACGCCTTCGAATCCCGCGCCCCGACGTCGCCGCCATTTCGCCTGGTGGCTTCGGCCCCCTGAGCGGATTCGAGTACCGGGGCGCCCTGCCGGGATGCGCCTCTGATGCCCCCGAGATCGCAGTGACTGTTTTCGATTCTCTCGGCGGCCATGAGCTCTTGGCTTCCCGCGTGGTGCAACGTCAGCCGTTGGTGGTCACCGCGGCCGACGGCGAACGGGCTGCGGCGCTCAGACTTCGCACCGAGAAGATGTGCCGTGATCTCGTGGGTCGTAAGGAATCGCGAGAGTCACATCTCCTCGTGTTCACCCATAGCCTCGCGATCGGAGGCGGTCAGCTCTATCTCAGCGAGTTGCTCCGTAATCTTGCACCGTCGCTACCTCGCTGCACCGTGGTCTCACCGACAGGTGGGGAGCTTGGCGCCGCGCTTGAAGAGCTCGGCATCGACGTCATCGTCACGGGTCGGCATCTGCCCAACGACGTGGAAAGCTACGAAGGCCAAATGAGGGAGCTGTCGCTCTTCATCTCAGGTTCGGACACCACCGTGGTCCTCCTGAATACCCTCGGGACGTGGCCTGCCGGAGACGCCGCGCAGCGCCTGGGTGTGCCGACTATCTGGAGCATTCACGAGAGCTTCGATCTCGAGCATTGGCTGTCAGGAGCCTACGGTCACAGTGACTGGCATCCTTACGTACGGGATCGCCTTGTAGCCACGCTCGGTGGGGCGGATCGGTTGGTGTTCGAGGCTCAGGCGACCAGCGAGATGTTTGCGCGCTACGCACAGTCTCGGCGACGGGTCGTGGTGAGGTACGGGGTGGACACGGCCGGAATCTCCGAATTCAGGCAGGCGTTCGATCGCCCGGCGGCAAGGGCGTCATTCGGGATTGCTGAGGATGCTGTGGTCCTGCTGTCAGTCGGCACACTCGAGGAGCGAAAGTCTCAAGCCTGTCTGTTGGAGGCCTTTGTGAGCGTGGCCTCGCGTCACTCGAAAGCGACGTTGGTCGTCGTGGGCGACCGGCCGAATCGCTACTCCGAGATCGTCCACCATCTGATCAACGAGGCGGAACTCGAGGACCGTATCCGACTCCTCCCAGTGACATCGGAAATCTGGCAATGGTACGCGCTGAGCGATGTGCTGGTCTCAGTATCCGACATCGAGTCACTCCCCCGAACCATGCTGGAGGCGATGGCCTTTGGGCTTCCGAACCTCTCGACCGATGTGTTCGGCGTTCCCGAGGTGATTAAGGACGGGCGCAACGGTTGGCTATTCCCGTCGCGAGATATGGCTGCGCTAACCGGAGCCCTGGATCGCATCCTCGGCCTGTCGCCGGAGGAGCGGACGGCCGTGGGCGAGGCAGGTCGCCAAACGTATCGACGAGAGGGTCGGTCAGATGGATACGCGACTGCCTATCTACAGATGATCGAGGAAGTGGCACGGAAACGCGGTCGGCGGTCGAGCCGCTCAAGCTCAGGGGCGAGCAGCCCAGGATGAGACGGTCGGAAAGGACCGCATCGCTGGCAGTGGAATCGCCTGCCTCGTTCCCCGCAGCGGCAGATAAGCCTCTAGCGACGGTCGCCGGAGCAGGATCGTGCGCAATACTCAGACGATGCCCTTCACCACGTCCTGAGCCTCCGAAGGGGAGCGTTGGGCGGCGAAAGGAACCATGAGGCGTGATTGTGTGGGTGCTAATGCGACGACTGGGACGATCCAGTAGAGTTGTGACTGTCACTCTTCGCCGTTCCAGCGGCACGCGGGCTCCGGCAACAGCGGTGCAACCGCTGGAGAGCCCGCGGAGGTTGCATTGGCCGTGGCCAGGGTTGGCGATGGGGCTCGCAACTGTGTCACTCGCCGCCACCAACGGATGGTGGGTCTGGACCGCTCGAAAGGGGCTTCCCTATTCCATTGACGAGGCAGGTTATCTGCAGCGCACAATCCGCGATGGGCAGGCTCTCTTGCACGGGGGACCTGGCGGATTGTTGTCAGCCATTCGCACCCCTGACATACAGGCTCCCCTCGTACCGGTCGTCGCTAGCCTTGCCTATCCCTTCGTGCACGCGGATCTCCTCAAGCTGCTCATCAGCCTGCAGGTGTTCTATGTTGCGGTCGCTTTCGCGACCTACTGGCTCGCGCGACGGGTCTTGCCGCGGTGGTGGTCCGTACTCGCAGCCGTGGCAGTAGCATCCAGCGCCGGCGTGGTCAATGAATCGCGTAGCTTCATGTTCGCAGTGGCGGCGACCGCGATGCTCGCTGCCGCGGTGGCTGCGCAGCTGTCGGCAAGGAATGGCCGTGATACCCGCTTCCTGGTACTCGCGGGCGCGTTGAGTGGACTCACCATGCTTGCCCGGACCATGATGGTGCCCTTCATCGGCGTGATCTGGCTCGTTGGGGCGCTTGCAGTCGTGGCGGAGTCGACGGACCGCTGGCGGAGACTCGGCGGCTTCCTGGTAGCGCCGATTGTCGGCTCGCTCTTGGCCGCTGTTTGGTACTCAGCCCAGTGGCGATACGTGCTCGAGTACCTGACCCAGTACGCATACGGCCACATTGCGGGCACCTATCAACGCGGGGTCATGTTTCCACTGATTGGATCCTTACCGCTACGACTCGACTATCTTCTGTCCAAGGACTTGTACCTGCCGCTCGGCGCCGTGGTGCTCTTTGGGATCGCCATCGGAGGGTGGTCGACAGTGAGAGGACGCCGTCGATCTGGCGGAGACGGATGGGGTGTCGTGTTCGGGCCGGCGGGGCAGATCGCCCTGATAATGGCCGGAAGCCTTGCAGTCCTCTGCAGCACCTCGAACGCGGGTGAGGGTTTCGAGCTTCCGCTCGTCCCGCTCATGGTGGTGCTGGCGCTTGCCGGGTGGAGATCGGTCACCCACCGATGGATGTCCAGGATCATCAGAAGGGGCGTGCCAGCATTCGTCGCGGTGACGTCGGCTACGACGCTAGTGATTGTGACCAGCACTGCCGTTCCGCTGATGACCGTCACAGCTGGAACACGGTCCGACTCCGTGGTGGTGGAGTCTTCCTACTCCATCATAGCGCAGTATGTGTCAGAGTTCGAGGGAAGGGGCCTCGCCATGTCGGGGGTAGCCGGAGAGCCTTGGATGACGGATTCGTGGCAAGCCGACGCCTTCATCTACAGCTACGCGGCGGCTCGCGGATACCTTCCGGTTGTGTTCTTCGCGACGGAAGGACCGCTGTTCAATACCAACACCGTTCAACTGGAGGAGCAGGCCCACGATGGCCGTGTCCTTCCGGTCGGAGTCTTTCTTGATCCGCAGCAAGTGAGGGTGAGTTTCGTCCAGCAATTGTCGGCGCCCGAATACGGCATACCTAACTTCCTCGTTGCTGTCTCAGGGGCCGAGGCAACCAGTTTCACGCTGGTGCCTGACGTGGACGCCGCGCAGACGGCGCGTGAGTCAGGGTTTCAGCCCGTGTGGCGGCTGCGACTGCCTGATGGTACCTGGGTCACCGTGTATTGGCGGGCCGTGGGACCCAGAATAGCAACCGCAGGGGGCGGGGATTAGTGCCCGCAGTGTTGAGGTATGGAACATACGGGTCTCCCCAGGGGGGCCCCTGGTGGGCCATAGAGTGCAGGACGGCTCAGCGACACAATGGGCAGTGCAGGGCGTGAGGGAGCGCCGCTCCAGCTGGTGGATGGTAGCTGCACTTTGCATTTACGCCGTAGCGGGTCTGGGGGCAAACTGGCCCGCATTCCCCGGTGATCCCGGCCTCACGCGTCAGGGAGATCTGACGGCGATGACCTGGTTCCTCGCGTGGACGCCACATGCGATGGTCCATCTCCAGAGCCCCTTCTACACCACTGCGCTGAACTTCCCCACAGGCACGGATCTCCTGCAGAACACCGTGGCTTCGTTTCTGGGCATTCTCTCCGCTCCGATCACGCTGACTCTGGGTCCGGTGGCGAGCGTCAACCTGCTCCTTTGGCTCGCGTTCCCCCTATCAGCAGGAGCGATGTTTGTCTTGGCCCGCCGGTGGGTGGCTTGGCCGCCGGCAGCGATTGCCGCTGGTGCGGTGTACGGTTTCTCCCCCTATATGGTTGGGCAGAGCGCAGGCCATTTGAACCTAGCCTTCGTTCCTTTCCCGCCGCTTATCTTCCTCGCCCTCGTGGAGGCCGTCGCCGGGAAGAGGCGATGGGGGGTCGCGCTGGGGGTTTTGATGGTGGCACAGTTCTTCGTGGACGCCGAGGTCCTTGCAACTGCGGTTATCGTGATGATCGTCGGTGCAGCGGTGGCGGCTGCGATGCGACCGGGAGCGGTGCGGGTGACACTGCAGCGAGCGCTAGCTCCGATCGTCATCGCCGTCTGCGTGGTCGGAGTGTGCCTCGGTGCCCCTGTCTGGGTGATGTTGGCGGGTCCCTATCACTACACTGGACCCGCCTTCAGCGGTGGTCTAAGCGCCGACCTCCTCGGCGTGATCGTGCCGACTTCGTCGCAATTGATCGTGCCGGCCGGCATAGCCACCTTTGGAGACAAGCTGGTGCACGGCAACGTGATCGAGAACGGCTCCTACTTGGGCATCCCGATGTTGATTCTGCTGATCATGCTCTTTGGGCGCTTCTGGCGATCGATCCGGATGCGCTTCTGCGCCGTGGTGATGCTGGTGTGCTATGTCGCGTCCTTGGGTCCGCAGCTTGTGGTAGACAACGCGAGCACTGGGTTCCCTCTACCTTTCGCGCTACTCCAGCAGGCGCCGCTCTTGGACAACGTATTGACCGTGCGCTTTTCGTTATACGTGGACCTCTTTGCAGCGATGCTCGTGGCTGTTGGGGTGGACCATGTTCATGATGCTAGGCGTCTCCGCATGCTCTGCGGGCGGAAGGACGCGGTCGGCGTCGTCGTACATGCGGCCAATGGAAGGCGGTATATGTGGCTGGCTCTCACGAGCCTAGCCGCAGCCCTTGCGGTGGTCGGGTGGATTCCGCGGTGGCCATATGCCACGGCACCAACAGGGGTGCCCGCATACTTTACTTCCAGCGCCGTGGATCACATTCCGGCAGGGGGTGTAGTGCTAGTTTCCCCATACCCATCGGTAGAAGAGGTGCAGCCGATGCTCTGGCAGGCCATGGCGGGGATGCGGTTTCAGATCGTGGGCGGATACAGTCTGTTTGCGAGTCCAACGGGGGCGGCGATGGACTTCCCGGATGTGTTGCAACCCGCGGCTGTGGAGAGATTCTTGTTTAGTGAGGTGACGGGAGGTCCGCCTTACCCAACAGGACCAGTGCCGAGCTATGGACCGGATCTTATCGGTCAAACACGCGTCTTCCTGCAATCCAACCATGTCGGTACCGTGCTCTGGACTCCGATCGGAACGTATCCAGCGGTCGTAAGGCAGCTGTTCGTGGCAGTCCTAGGGCCACCATCTCAAGTCAGCGGGGGTGTGGCTGCCTGGTATGGAGTGCAGTCGATGCTCATACGGGCTGGGCGATGATTGGGCAGGCGCGGGCGCGCAGTGGGGTGTCCATTCGCCCGCACCGGCGCAGTCGCGTTATGGTAGCTGTGTGGCGGACCTCTTTCCCCAGAGTCCGGGGTGTTGAGGGGAGTTGACTGTGGATGACGTCGATCAGGGAGCCCCCTTCAGTGCAGAGGACGCTGCTGATGTCGCTGGCTCGGTATACACGGGTCGAGAGAACCTTGAAGTAATGAAACATGCATATCAGTACAATAGGCTCCTACTCAAGTGGATTTCCTCCTATGCGGCTGGTGCTTCGCAGATCGTGGACTTCGGCGCGGGGGCAGGAGTATTTGCCATCCCACTGGTCGAAGCTGGGCACCGCGTGTTGTGCGTCGAAGTGGACCCATTGTTCAAGTCCATGCTCAGAGAACACGGGTTACCTGTTGCCGCAAGTCTGGATGTGGTGCCGGACTCGAGCATCGACTTCATCTACGCGTTTGACGTGCTAGAGCATATCGAGGATGATGTTCACTGCCTCGAGTTGTGGCATCGCAAGCTGCGCCCGGGCGGTAGGATCCTTGTCTACGTCCCTGCATTTCCTGTCTTGTATAGCAGTATGGATCGCCACATAGGCCACTACCGTCGTTACAGACTGCGGTCCCTGAGGGTCAAGTGTCGGGCGGCGGGTTTCGCAGTCGATCGTGCCGTCTACGTGGACTGCATTGGCTTCCTCGCCTCCTTGGCATACAAGCTGACCGATCGCGGCGCGGGCGTCATTAGTTGGCGAGCGGTCAGATGGTACGACCGTTACGTTTTCAGACTGAGCCGAACGTTCGATCTGCTCGTTAGCCGCTGGGTCGGCAAGAATCTTCTCATCTCTGCCAGAAGGGCCCAATCCGCCTGAGCTGAACTTCAGGATCGTGATCTGGGCGGGTGTACGTACCTGCGTTTGTAGCGCTGCTGACCCTGGGCGGGGCTGCTGGGTTCAGCATTCGAGCGAATGCGCGCGTCCTCCCCGCCGCCTGACGCCGACTCCGCACAGATAGCCCGGCCGACCCCGCCGCTGCCCTCACGGTAGGCCCGCGCTACGCTACCGCCCGAGTTATGTCCCGTACCGTGGTGGAAATTGAGGCCTTCTCCGGACCCGATCTGACCGGGTAGACAGAGAAGGCCACCGTGGGGTTCTCTTTGGAGTGCTCAACCTTCAAGGAGATCCACGAATGGCCCGCCCCAGGATGACAGACCAGGAACTCTTCGACCAACTGGCCCTCGCCGATCGCGACCAGCTGCGGCTGATCCTCGAGCACGGCATTCAGCGCCTGATCGAGATCGAGGCCAGCGCGGTGATCGGCGCCGACCCGTACGAGCGCGCCGCCGATCGGGCCACCCACCGCAACGGCCACCGCCCCAAGCCGCTGGACACCGGGGTGGGCCGTCTCGAGCTCCAGATCCCCAAGCTGCGGGTGGGCAGCTTCTTCCCGACCCTGCTGGAGCCCCGCCGGCGCATCGACCGGGCCCTGCTGGCGGTGATCCAGGAGGCGTACGTCCAGGGGGGTCAGCACCCGCAAGGTCGACGCCCTCATGGAGGCGCTGGGCGGCTGTCAGGTCAGCAAGAGCGAGGTGAGCCGGATCTGCGCCCAGCTCGACGAGGAGCTGGCCGCCTTCCGGGAGCGGCCCCTCGACGATGCTCGGTACCCGTACGTCTGGTTCGACGCCACCCACCACAAGGTCCGCCAGGCGGGGCGGATCGTCAGCCAGGCCACGGTGATCGCGGTGGGGGTCCGGGAGACCGGCGAGAAGAGCGTCCTGGGCCTGATGTCCGGGGCGGCCGAGACCGAGGCCTTCTGGCTGGAGTTCTGCCGCAGCCTGATCCGCCGCGGCCTGGGCGGGGTCGAGCTGGTCATCTCCGACGCCCACGAGGGCCTGCGCAGAGCGCTGGCCCAGTGCTTCACCGGGGCCAGCTGGCAGCGCTGCCGGGTTCACTTCCTGCGCAACATCAGCGCGGCGGTGCCCGCGTCCCACGCCCCGGCAGTGCTGGCGCTGACCCGGACCATCTTCAGCCAGCCCACCTCCGAGACCGCCCACGAGGCGGTGGGCCACGCCCTCCAGCTGCTGGAGCCCCGCTTCTCCAAGGCGGCGGAGCTGCTCCGCTCTGCCGAGGCCGACGTGCTCGCCTACATGGCCTTCCCGGCCGACCACTGGCGCTCGATCTCCAGCACCAACGCGATCGAGAGGCTGAACGCCGAGATCGATCGCCGGGCCAAGGTGGTCGGCATCTTCCCCAACACCGCAAGCCTCCTGCGCCTGGCCACCGCCGTGGTCCAGGACCAGCACGATGAATGGCAGGACGACCGCCGCCTCTTCAGCCAGCACAGCATGGCCCGGCTGCTCCATCCCGACGGGCCTCCGCTGCTCACCAACCCGCTCACGGAGGGCTTCGCCGCTTAGCTCATCGACGTTGCGAGAGCTCCATGGAATTCACACCACGAGATGGGACTTGACCCTGGGGCGAGGTCATGAGCTTAGGGGAGGAGCGGTCCATCTAACAAGGAGCACGCGGGGCAGGACATTCCTAAGTTCACGAACGTTCGGTCGGTGCTCGAACTGGAAGCAGGGGTCTAAACGTCGGGCTGGGCTGCCCCTGAACGCGGGCAATCCGAGATTCTCTTTACAGCGGCCTTGACTGAGCCTCGCCTCGGCCGATCCGGCGAAGCGTGGCTAGCCGAGGTGATCATGGTGATCGTCATCGTCCTGCTAGTGCACTGACACGGAAATAGCTTGACGATTAGGGGGAGGTGTTGAGATGATCTCGGCATGGCCAATCGTCCCGCTCCCGCTCTGCGTCTCGACGAGGACAGCCGCGCTGCCCTGAC
>Ga0187880_1002756_pt1 | contig 13575 bp, 11 predicted proteins | sample June2016WEW_19_4_FD_132998 | JGI IMG/M metagenome (GOLD analysis project Ga0187880, IMG submission 132998) | Peatland microbial communities from SPRUCE experiment site at the Marcell Experimental Forest, Minnesota, USA - June2016WEW_19_40 | ecosystem: Environmental > Terrestrial > Soil >...
AAGGACGGCGACACGGTGAGCTTGCGGCTGCCGATGCAAGTCAGCGTCCAGAAATGGGAGAAGAACCACGACGCGGTCTCGGTGAATTATGGTCCGCTGACCTTCTCGCTGAAGATCGGCGAGCGGTGGGCGCGCTGCGGCGGCACGGATGCTTGGCCCGAGCTCGAGGTGTTCCCGACGACGCCCTGGAATTATGGCCTGCTGCTCAATAAGAAGACACCGGCTAAGTCGTTCAAGGTCGTGAAGCGGAGCGGAGGAGCGTTACCGGCGCAGCCGTTCACACCAGCGACCGCGCCAATCGAACTCCAGGTGAAGGCGAAACGCATCCCCGCGTGGACGCAAGATGCGCAGGGCTTGGTGGGCAAGCTTCAGCCCAGCCCGGTGAAATCCGACCTGCCATCGGAGACCGTCACGCTGATCCCAATGGGCGCCGCCCGCCTGCGCATCACGTCCTTCCCAGTGATAGGCCAGGGCGAGGGTGCTCAGCAATGGAAGGCGGCGGACTGAACGGCTGACAGAAATATTTGGGACAGAAAAATAAGATGCCCATTAAGGTGCCACCTGGATTACGGCGGCTCAGCTACGAGCAGTTCGCTCAAGCGGCTTACCAAGTCATGGACGTGGTATTCGCCGTACATAAGGAGATTGGCCGTTTGTTCGATGAGACCGTTTACCAGACCGAAATTGCCCGCCGTCTCAAGGATGCGCGCGTCGAGGTGCCAATTGAGGTATCGTTTGAGGGTTTCTGCAAGACATACTACTTGGATTTGGTTTTCGGCGGCGGAGCGTTGTTTGAACTCAAAGCTGTGGAAGCGCTGACCGACCGGCACCGTGCGCAACTGTTGAACTACCTGATGCTCGCTGAACTCCTCCACGGCAAACTCGTGAATATGCGCCTGGAGGCGGTGGAGCATGAATTCGTGAATGCTGCGGTTGCTCGGGAGGATCGGATTAGTTTTGCTGTGGAAGATAGGGACTTCAGTATTGTCGGCGGAGGGGGTGTCCTTAGGGATTTGATAGTTTCCATGCTGCGGGACTGGGGCGTGGGCCTTGATATTGGTCTCTACGAGGAGGCCCTCACGCATTTTCTCGGTGGCAGTGAACAAGTTCTCCAGCCGGTGGCGATATTTGGTTGCGGGGGCAAAGTTGGAAATCAAGCGCTCCATCTGGCAGCGCCAGGCGTGGCGTTCAAAATCTCAGCCCTGGGCGAGGGACGCCAACGATATGAAAGCCACCTTCGCCGCTTTCTAGCCCACACCTCTTTGGAGTGCCTACAATGGATCAACGTTGGCCGGAAGCTAGTAATGTTCAAAACCATCAAACGGTGAATTGACACTGGCATTGATATGTTCAATAGGACTCTGGATAATATAATGAAGACGATGCAGATTCGGAACCTGAATAATAATATGGCTACCACCCGGGTTTTCACGACTCGCGGGGCTCTTAAGCCCTATACGCATTTCAGTTTTCTGTCCCTAATATTTCTGTCGGTTTCTTCTGTATGGGCGGCGACTTGGCAGCCGGCCCAGGGCCCATTGAAGACACGCTGGGCCAAGGACGTGTCGCCTGAGAATGCCCATCCGGAATACCCTCGCCCCCAGATGGTCCGGCAGGAATGGCTGAACCTGAATGGTCTTTGGGACCTCGCCATCACGCCGAAAGAAGCCAAGCGGGCCACCTTCCAGACTCAGATTCTAGTGCCGTTCCCGGTCGAGTCGGCGTTGTCCGGTGTCATGCGCTCGGTCAGCGAGAACGACCGCATTTGGTATCGGCGCACCTTTGAGGTCCCTTACAAATGGAAGAGCCGGCGGGTGCTGCTGCACTTTGGGGCAGTGGATTTCGAGGCGACGGTCTGGGTGAACGGCCAGGAGATCGGCCAGCACCGGAGTGGATACGACGCGTTCAGCTTCGATATCACCGACGCGCTCAAGCAATCCGGCTTGAACGAATTGATTGTGACCGCCTGGGACCCGACGGATGCGGGCACACAACCCCGCGGCAAGCAGGTGCGCAAACCGAACAGCATCTGGTACACGCCAACCAGCGGCATCTGGCAAACGGTCTGGCTCGAGCCGGTTGACGCCGCCTACATCACGGGACTGAAAATCACCCCGGACGTGGACAACAGTGCGGTGACGGTTCGGCCCGTTACGACACCGATGCTGGGCGCTGCCACGGTCGATGTGACCATTCGCGACGGCAGGAAGGTCGTTTACACGGCTTCGGATACAGCCGGGGGGCAAATCACCATGCCGGTCAAGAACGCCCGGCTCTGGTCGCCAGAGGACCCGCACCTCTACGACCTGGTCGTCAGCCTCAAACTGGGTGGCAGGACCCTCGACAAGGTTGAGAGCTACTTCGGCATGCGCAAGATTTCCCTCGGCAAAGACGACAAAGGGTTCACCCGCCTCATGTTGAACAACAAGTCCTACTTCCAATTCGGCCCTCTGGACCAGGGCTTCTGGCCCGACGGCCTTTACACCGCACCCACCGACGAAGCGTTGCGCTACGACATTGAGGTGACCAAAAAGCTCGGCTTCAACATGGCGCGCAAGCACGTCAAGATTGAGCCTGAACGCTGGTATTATTGGTGCGACAAACTGGGGCTGCTCGTCTGGCAGGACATGCCCAGCGGCGATAAGTATATCGGCGGGAAGGATCCGGACATTACCCGCAGCCCGGAATCGGCCAAGGAGTTCGAGCAGGAACTCACGGCGCTCGTCCAGGGGCGCGGCAACCACCCGTGCATCGTGATGTGGGTGCCCTATAACGAAGGCTGGGGCCAATGGGACACGGCCCGCATCGTCGATATGATCAAGAAGCTCGACCCGACCCGGTTGGTGGATAACACCAGCGGTTGGAGCGACCGGGGGGTGGGAGATGTCAATGACATGCACATGTATCCTGGCCCCGGTTCGCCGCAGCCGGAGGCAAACCGGGCAGCGGTGCTGGGCGAATTCGGCGGTCTGGGCCTGCCCGTGCGCGGACACACCTGGCAGGGCGAAAAGAATTGGGGCTACCGCAGCTTCACCGACGCGGAGGCGCTGACGACCGCCTACATTGACCTGGTCACCAAGCTCTTTCCGCTCATTGACGAAAAGGGATTATCCGCCGCCGTCTATACACAAACCACCGATGTCGAAATCGAGGTCAATGGTTTGATGACCTACGACCGTGCGCTAGTGAAGATGGACTTGAATAGAGTGGCCGCGGCGAATCACGGCCACTTTCCCCCGCGCCCCAAGGTGACGGAGCTTGTGCCAACGGCTTCGACGGAAGGCGTCGCATGGCGCTTCACGCTGGAGAAACCCGCGGACGGCTGGTTCAAGCCCGACTTCGACGCCAGTGCATGGAAGGCAGGCCCCGCCGGCTTCGGCACGCGCGGCACGCCGGGCGCAGTGGTGCGGACGGAATGGAATACCGGCGACATCTGGCTGCGGCGCGAGTTCGCCGTCCAAACCAGCGACACGGATAATCTCGTCCTGCTGATGCACCACGACGACGATGCCGAGGTCTATCTCAATGGTGTCCTGGCCGCAACCACCCCTGGGTTCACCACAGGCTATGCAATGTTCCAGATGGGCGCGGACTCCAAAGCGGCGCTGAAGCCGACCGGAAATGTAATGGCGGTGCACTGCCACCAAGTCAGTGGAGGCCAGTATATCGACGCCGGCATTGTGAAACTCGAGGTATCAGGAGAATAGCTGCAATTGAAATCTCTCATCTTTTTGCTGTGCGCAGTGGGATTGGCTGGCGCTGCGCCGACCTCTGACATCTACTCAGTCCGTGATTTCGGCGCGCAGGGCGACGGCAAGACCGACGACACGGCAGCCTTTCAAAAGGCGCTCGACGCGGCGGGCCAGGGCGGTGGCGGCGTGGTTTATGCCCCCCGCGGCAATTACCTCTTTGCCGGCCACCTCAACGTGCCGAATGCAGTGGCGTTGAAGGGAATTTGGGAGTCGGTCCCGTCGCATCTGGGAGTCCGCAATCCCGGCGCGGCCAAACCGACCGATGACGGGACGACCTTCCTCGTCACCGAAAGCCGCGGGAAAGAGGACGGGCCGCCGTTCATCACTCTGAACACCGACAGCACACTGAAGGGCGTGGTCATTTATTATCCTGAGCAAGACCCAGCCGAGGAGCCGAGCGCCTACCCTTGGGCGATTGCGATGCGTGGGAAGAATCCTGCCGTGCTGGCGGTTGAGTTGCTGAACCCCTACAACGGCATTGATGCCAGCCGCAACGAGCGGCACCTGATCCGGGACGTGCACGGCCAGCCCCTGCGGCGGGGGATCTTCGTGGACGTCATCTTTGACATCGGCCGGATCGAGAACGTGCACTTCAACCCTTGGTGGAGCGTCAAGCCGCGCCTGCTCCAGTGGCAGCAGAAGAACGGGGAAGCGTTTATCCTCGGCCGTGCCGACTGGCAATACGTCCTCAACACGTTTTGCTTTGGCTACAACATCGGCTACAAGTTCGTCCAGACGCCTGGCGGCCTCTGTAACGGCAACTTCCTGGGCATTGGCGCGGATGATTGTTACACGGCCCTGGTCGTGGAGAACTGCGCCCCGTTCGGGCTGCTGATCTCCAACGGGGAATTCGTTTCCTTCCATGGCCCAGACCCGACGATGGTGCGCGTGGAGGCCACCAACTCGGGCAGCGTGCGCTTTGTGAACTGTGCGTTTTGGGGACCCTGCAACCAGATTGCGAAGGTCGCGGGCAAGGGCACGGTCGGATTCAGCGATTGCACCTTCGTGCAGTGGGATCGCAACAATGAGGGGCGGCACGCGCTGCAAATCGCCGGCGGCACGGTGCTGGTCCGCGGCTGCGAGTTCAAAGCCAACCGGCCTCAAATCGAGCTAGGCGAAGCGGTTAAGCGCGCAGTTATTTCGGACAATGTCATTACGGGCAAGCCTCGCATCACCAACCAGAGCAAGGCGGCAGTGATTATCCACGACAACGCAAGTGAATAAAGGATAAGCAGCACATGTTGGCTTTGAACAAAAGGCGATGTATTATCCAGCACAGCCCGCGAACTTCCCTCAGGCACTAACCACCTGATACATGGAAACTGTTTACATCGAGACGACTGTCGTAAGTTACTTGGTTGCGAACCAGAGCCGGGACCTCATAACCGCCGGTCAACAACAAGCTACCCTTGACTGGTGGAAGCGCCGGCGAAGCAGCTTCTACTGCGTGGTGTCCGAGGAAACATTGGCTGAGGCGGCGCGAGGCGATCCCGAGCAAGCCGCTCGTCGGCTAGCGGCGCTCGCCGGTCTGCCGGTTTTGCCCATCGCCGTTGAAGTGGAGCGTCTCGCTGGCGACTTTTTGCGCACAGGCGCCCTGCCGTCCTCGGCGCGTTCCGATGCCATCCATCTGGCGGTGGCCTCCTTCGCTCAGGCGGATTACTTGTTGACGTGGAATTGTCGGCACCTGGCTAACGCGCAAATCATTCGGCGGCTTGAACGTGAAGCGGTGCGTTCCGGCTGGAACCTGCCGACAGTTTGCACGCCACCGGAGCTTATGGGAGATTTACCTTATGGAACCTAATCCGATTCTTGAAGAAGTTTGGCGCATTAAGGACGAACTGGCGCGCGAGGCGGGGGACGACCTGCATCGCCTGTGTGAAAACACGCGCCGGTGGGCCGCGGAACACCCATACTCCGGCCCTGTCGTCGGCGATGCGCAAGAGTTGCGGCGCCTGGCTGCAGAATACGGGCTTCGCCACCCGGTCTCCTCGGCGATGACCTTGAACGACGTGCCACCATGCAAAGAATGACTCACCTCTATCTATGGCTCCTGCCGGCAGTTTGTCTGCTTGGCTGCGCGCACTCTCAATCGCGAACTACTGCCGCGCCCAAGCCTGCCCGGGGTGTCTTCTTCGTCGCCACTAATGGCAATGACCAATGGTCCGGGCGCCTGGCCGCTCCGGATCGACAGGGGACGGACGGGCCATTCGCGACGCTCCCCGGCGCGCTTAAGACCGTTCGCGGTTTAAGGCAGCAGCACGACAGTGCCGCAGGGGACTCACCGACCCTGCTGGTGGGCGGCGGCCTGTTCTTCGTCGAGGCTCCCGTGGTGTTAACACCGGAGGATTCCGGCCTGGTGCTCGCTGCCTGGCCCGGCGCGAGGCCCGTGGTGAGCGGCGGGCGCCCCATTACCGGCTGGAAGGAAGTGACTGTCCAGGGCAAGAAGCTGTGGGCCGCCGATATTCCTTCGGCCCGCGACGGCAAGTGGTATTTCCGGGAGCTTTGGGTCAATGGCCAACGGGCCACTCGCGCCCGGCATCCCAGCCACGGTTACCTCGGCATCGCCGAACTCCCCGACAAGGCCGGCGAGTGGACCCAGGGCCAAGCCCGCTTCCGCTTCCGCGAGGGTGATCTGAAAGCGTGGGACAGTATTACCAACGCCGAAGTGGTGGCGATGACTAAGTGGGTCGAGTCGCGGCTGCCGGTTACCGGCGTGGATGAAAAGGGGCGCATCGTCACCTTCAGCAAGCGCTCGGTCTTCGGGCTGGAGCCGGGTGACCTCTATTACGCGGAAGGCGCCTTTGAGTTTCTGGACGAGCCGGGGGAGTGGTATCTCGACGCCGCCACCGGAACGCTCTACTACCTGCCCCGCCTAGGCGAGCAGATTACCGCAGTCCAAGCCATTGCCCCCATGCTCCCGCAAGTGGTCCGTATTGAGGGCCGGCCGGAAGCAGGGCAATTCGTCGAGCGCGTTGTGGTGCGTGGCCTCACTTTCTCGCATACGGAATGGTGTTTCCCGGATGGGTTTCACAGCGGGAAGAACAAGCCGAATATCTCGCCCGCGCCAAAAGCTGAAGTCGGCGGTTTCGGCCAGGCGGCGGTGGGGGTGCCCGGCGCGGTGTGGGGCGAAGGGCTGCATGACTGTGTGTTCGAGGAGTGCCGGTTTTCCTCAGTCGGCAACTATGGCCTGGAGTTGACGCGCGGCTGCCAACGAAACCGCATCATGCAATGCGAATTCTCGGACCTCGGCGCGGGCGGCCTGAAGATTGGTGAAACCAGCATTCGCGACCAGGCCGCGGAGCAGACCGGCGGCAATGAAATCAGCGGGTGCCACATCCACGATGGCGGCAAGATGTTTGCCAGCGGGATCGGCATTTGGATCGGACAGTCACCCAGCAATCGCATCCTGCATAATCTCATCCACGACTTTTACTACACGGGCATCTCCATCGGCTGGACTTGGGGCTACGGGCCGGCGCTGGCCACAAATAACACCGTGGCGCTGAATCATGTTCACCACATTGGGGTGAAGTCGGACGGTGACGGCCCGATCCTGAGTGACATGGGCGGCATCTACACGCTGGGCAAGCAGCCGGGCACGACGGTCCGCAACAACCTGTGGCATGACATCGCAGGCATCCGCTACGGCGGCTGGGGCATTTACTTCGACGAAGGCAGCAGCGGCATCTTGGCCGAGAGCAATGTTGTCTATCGCACCACCCATGGCGGATTTCACCAGCACTACGGCGAGACCAACGTTTTCCGCAACAACATCCTGGCTTTCGCGCGCGACCACCAGATTCAGCGCACCCGCCCGGAGCCCCACCGCAGCTTCAGCTTCACAAGCAATATCGTCTATTTCGACTCCGGCATCCTGCTCACCGGCGACTGGTCTGGAGACCAGTATGAAATGGATAGGAACGTCTATTTCGACGCCCGCCCGGACGCCAAGCCGGACGAATTCCGTCTAGGGCCGTGCACCTGGGAGAAATGGCAGGAGCGTGGCCATGATCAGCATTCGCTCATAGCCGATCCACTCTTTGTGGCCCCGCAGGAGAATGATTTCCGGCTCCAGCCCAACTCCCCTGCCTTCAAACTCGGCTTCCGGCCAATTGACCTAAGTCACGTCGGGCCTTATTCACCCGTTCGGAATAACGGGTTGAAAGAGTAACGCGGAACCGGTAATCTTGGTCTATGAGCACAGTCGCCGAGATTGAGGCTGCTATCGCCCGGCTCCCTCGCAAAGAGCTCTGGGAACTGAAGGAACGGCTGGACCGCCGTTGTGAGTGGGAATGGGACGTCCAGATTGAAGAGGATGCCCGGGCCGGAGGGCCACTGGACGGGCTGGCTCAGGAGGCAATCGCTGAGTTCAAAGCTGGACGCTGCACCCCGCTCCCGTGAGGAGTTACACCACCGCGCGGTTCTGGAAGCACTACCGGGCGCTGCCAGTGTCTATTCGTCGCTTGGCGGTGAAGAACTACCGGCTCTGGAGAGAGAATCCTCGGCACCCCGGGCTGCACTTCAAACCGGTCGGCCCCAACACTTGGTCCGCCCGAGTGGGCGAGCACTACCGCGTGCTGGCAGCACCCGTGACCGACGGCTTCGTCTGGTTCTGGATTGGACCCCATGATGAATACGAGCGAATGCTAGGTTCTTGAAAGGGAGCAGTCGGCGCGAGTTGAGCCGGCTCAGAAATGTGCGCCGACTGCTGTTGGCGGCGAGGCCCTGCCGGGAGAAACGTTACGGGCGGACGGGCTTCTCGGTCGGGCGCAATTCCTGGACGCGAATATTGCGGAAGTCGAATGACTTGCCTTCGGCCTGGATGCCGATGTAACCGCGGTCAGCGTCCAGTTCTTTATACTCCCAGGCTCGCTCGCCATCCACATCCAGCGTGATCGTCCGGCCACGGACCTCCATGCGGAACTTCACCCATTTGTTCAGCGGCATTGGGGGCGTCTCAGCGGGTACTACGGTCTTGTAGCCTCTGACGAGGGCGCCGAGCGCGCTGCGGGCTAAGTTCACCTGCCAGCCGTCCTTGGGCCACGGCTTGCCTTCCAGCCCAGCGCGGACGAAGAATCCGCTGTCGTATTCGGACCCTAGCGCGCGCCACTCGGCTTCAAGCACGAAGTCCGCGTACTGCTTCTCGGTGCGCAGCCAGCCCGTGCCGTCCACCAGGCGGAGATTGCCGTTAGTGACGATGAAGGTAACATCATACACGGGCACCCAGCCGCTGAGGTCCTTGCCGTTGAAGAGGGACTCCCACTTGCCGTCTTTGGGCGCATCGGCAGCCAGAGACGGTCGGAGGGTTGCGAGGCAAACAAGAAGAACAGAAGGGAGCAGCTTAACGAGTGTCTTATTCATGTGATTGGATTGCAGGTTTGAGTTGTTGAATCGAGTAGTGACATCGGTCAAGGCTGGCCTCCGAAGGCCTGGAGCTCGGCGCAGGACGCGAAGGCCTGTTTGTCATTGTCACCGCAAGCGGGCTTGCCCAGGACCCGGATGGCGAAGGCTTTCACTGGTGTCGGGAATTGGCAGGTGAATTTCTCCCCGCCCTTCAGGCCGGCGGGGTCGGTGGCGGTGGTAGCAGGGTAATCTTTAAGTTCACCCGCAGTCTCCCACGCGGCATCCTTCGTGGCTTTGACCTGGATGCGCGGCTTGCTGGCGCTGGCGTCGAACCAGCCGCCGTCGTGGAAGGTTTGGCCGTGGGCAAACACGACGCGGCTGATTGTCTCTGGCTGGTCAATCGTCACTGCAAACCAATCCTCTGCATGCGGCTGGTTGTTGAAGGTCACTACGAAGCTCAAGAGGTCTTCGTCAATAATCGAGCCGTCCACATTTCCTGCGCGGGAGCGACTCTCCTGGCCGTCGTGCAGTAAGTTTCCGCTGGAGGAAGCCAGACCCAGCGGGAGCCAGACTTTGTAGGCGGTCCCGGTTTCTCCAGCGTCTGCAAAGGGGATCAAGCGGACTTGCAGGGGCGCGCCTGCTTTGAGGTCACCGGTGCGCTTGCGGGCGATGGCATTTACACGGAAGACTTGGGCGCTGGGCCAGAATTTGACCGCGTCCGGGGCCGGTTCAGGCTCCACCCCTAGCGCGGCAACGCTCGCCCCAGCCGCCGAAACGGCGCTCAGGCTGTGAGTCGTCGTCCCCAGCAACGCCTCGTCGGCTGCCAAGACCAGCGGCCCGTAGAGGACGGCGACTTTGCCCTGGTTTTTGTGATCCCCTATAACAACGCTCGGTTCCAGCTTGAACTGGAGTTCGAGTTGGTCACCCTGCTTCCATTTCTGCGTGACAGCAACATAGCCGTCAGGTCCCGTGTCCACTGTTACCTGCTTGCCGTTGACGCGCAGGGATGAGCTCCGGCACCAGGCGGGGACACGCACTTTCAAGGCAAACGTCTTTTGCTCGGCGGGATCAATGGCCAGCGCGATGCGTTCGTCGCTGGGATAGCGCGTGCTGGTGGTCAGCGTGACGGCGGTGCCGTCGCGGAGATTGAGCCTGGCGGTGCCGGCATCGTAGAGGTTTACCACCACACCGTTAGCGTCGGTGGTGACAGCGAAGGTGGGGATGAGCGCGACGCCGCGCGGGCCGCTGGAGAGGCAGCAGTGGCCGTCCAGGGTGCTACTGTAGGGCTTTTTGCCTTCCATCTGCACGTAATAGCCCCACGCCGCGCCGTCGCAGCGCTGCGCGCCGAACAACTGGTTCAGTATGACGTGTTCGAGTTGTTCGGCAAAACGGGCTTCGCCGGTCAAGCGCAGCAACTGCGCATTGAACTGCAGCCACGTGACGGTGACGCAGGTCTCGCCGACATTGGCTACGTTGGGCAGGTCGAAGTTGTCGTGGAAAAGCTCACCGTAGCTGGCGGTGCCGGTGATATAGAGGCGGTTGCGGACGATGTCAGCCCAGGCGTTGAGGCAGGCTTCCAGGATTTTGGGCTCGCCCGTCGTCCGGTAATATTCCAACGCGCCGTTGAGGCAGGAGAGCATCTCGTAGGCTTTGCCGTTGCCGACCTTGTCCACGCGTTTGGCCGTGAGCAGCGTGGAGATGATTTTCGGCCCGTTGGGGTGCTCCCACGCGCGGAGGATGTATTTGCAGAAGTCGAGGTAACGCAGCTCACCGGTCAGGCGGTAGAGCAGCACCATGGGCTCCAGGACGCTGGTTGGCGCCAGACCCACGTGCTCCCCGGCTTTAATGATGTCGCGCTGGCCGGGCTCATCTCCGAAGGTCCGGCACAGCAGGTCGGCCATGCGGCGGCACGTGGGCAGCGGCTCCAAGTTGCCGGTGAAGCGCATGTAGGTGATCAGCCCAATCAGGTTGTACTTGTGCGCCCAGACATCCCATTCGGTCCAGCGGTCCTTTTCGACGTAGGTGCTCAGGTAGCCGTCTTCGAGCTGGCATTTGATTAACTCGGCGGCCACGTAATCGAGCTTCTGGCGCAGGGCCGGGTCGCCGGTGTAAACCCACGCGAGCGTGGCGGCGTGCAGCCATTTGCCGACGTGCTCGCCGTCCCAGGACTGGCGGCCGGGGCGTTTGCGATAGCCCTCGAGCAGGCGCGCCGGGTCCAACTTCACCAGCCGGTTCGCTTCATTGGCGTCGATGCGCATACCGACCCAGCCGGTCAAGCGCACCCGGTCCGGCGTCTGGAAGTCCTGCCGGTCGGGGACGACGGGCGGTACCTTGTCCGGCAGAGGGGAATTGGCCGCCGCCGGGGAGACCGTCAGCGCGATAGCCGAAAGCCAAACCGCCACTAAGGGTTTGATGCCGGAGAGCGGATGGATGAGTTCGCTGGAGTTGTTGCTGTGTTTCACAGGTGTCTTAATCCGTCTCCATTAGAAGAAACAGATCCCGTATCTTGTGACGGATAGCCCGGCGCCGATCGAGAGTGACCCGGCCTCGCCGGCCAAACAGGTCGGCGGCCTTCACCGCATAGAGGCAGGAGCAATCACAGAACGTCTCCCAATCCATGCCGTCTTCCGTATCCAGCATCACTTCATGGGGGTGGGGTCTCCGGCTCTGGCGCTGAGTCGTGCAGAATAGCACGTTAACCACGGCGGCCCGCGCACAGATGTCTGGATGCGAAATCAAGACAGCCGGATGCTCGCCTTTCTTGTCCGGGAAGTTATACCGCCAAACGTCGAATTGATCTTTCACTCGGTTTTAAGCGGCGCCGGTACACATGCGGATAGAAGCCCGAGCTGCTCTTTGTCCCGCTCTGGAGTCAGATACTTGAGCAGGCTGCCCCGCGGAAAGGCTTCCTTATGCTCAGCTTTGACTACTGTGAGCGTGAAACTGCCATCGCCGTTGTTGGCGTAGGCAAACACCTGTTGTGGTTTGGCGTCGGGGATACGCAAGCGCTTATATTTGTCCGCCGTCAACGTCTTCATGTTGGGAATTTCCCGCTCTTTCGCCGTCTGGTCAAGCCCTTTCCCCTTACTGGACAGTGACCCAGAGCAAAGCGAAGCCAAGGCCGAGGTGTGCTCGCCAGGTCTGTTGGCTTGTGCTCATAGTCTCTCTTTCAGTTGCTGCTTGGCCTGTGAGCCGGCTGCGACGGAACCGCGCTATGCCGGCTTACAGCTCTTTGCTGGGTAGAGCGGCTAACTGCATCCAGACGTCCGCCCTCGTGCGGAATTTGATGCAGTCCTTGGCCCGCTCTCCCGATCAGGATTCGGCCTGAAGCGCGTCCCACGTCTCCATCTGGGCAGTCTGCACGATGCCGGAAGTTCCGGTCTTCTCGCGCAGCACATAAGCAGCCTGGTTCCTCACACCTGAGAAAGTCGCATTTCGCGCTTGGCGGTTCAATTCCTTTCAGCCCCGCGAAGAGAATGGCTATCCAAGGGGCGTTCTCGCGGTTGGACCGGGGTCGCGGCGTTGCCCCCTGGCCGGAGTCCGCCGGAACGGGCACTGGCGTGAGCTGTGGCACGGCGGATGAGCTCGCGATAGTCCTGCCGATTAAGCTTGCGGAGGAGCGTTTGTTTGCCCATTGTTCCGTGCGAAAGACTCAGCAAGCGATAAAGGACCTAACGAGGTCCCGAACATGAACGGGTTCTGGCGCAATGCATGCGTTCGACGAAAAGCAATTACGTTTCGCCACGGTCTTTCATTTTCCCATCATTCCAGAATCTGCCGCCGAGGCCCTGCAAAGATCGTCATTTCACCCGAAATCATTATGAAACAATGTCTCCTCAAACTTTCAGTGGCAGGGCTTGCTTTTTACGCAATGTGCTGCCCAATTCACCTCAATGCCGCGACGGTTACGTGGGTGGGTGGAAGCGGCGATTGGAATACCGTGACAAACTGGAGCACGGGCGCTTTGCCCGGAACCAATGACAACGTGGTCATCAGTCCGGCGGCGACGATCACGGTCACACACTCTGCCGGCACGCATACCGTCAACAGCATTCAGAGCAGTGAAGCGTTTGTGTTGTCCGGCGGTCTTTTGGCAGTGACCACCACTTTCCAAGCCGGCAATACAATAACTTTGTCTGGCGGCACATTGCAAAAGGCCACGGTTACGGCGACCAACGGATATTCCTTGGTGGTGCAGAGCGGGACTTTGGACGGGGTGACGGTCAACGGGGTGCTGGACGTGGCATCCTACGGCCCGGCGAGTCTGACGGCGACCAACGGGCTGACGTTGAACGGGACGTGCTATGTGGGCAACCCGACCAACGGCAACTGGGGCGGGATTGGATTTGCGGGGAGCCAGACATTGGGCGGCAACGGGACGGTGGTGTTTGGCGGCTATACTTACGGTTGGGACGGTTATTACAACATTCTGCGGCTGGTCAATGCCGGCACGACCCTGACGATTGGGCGGGGGATCACG
>Ga0187880_1002759_pt1 | contig 13570 bp, 12 predicted proteins | sample June2016WEW_19_4_FD_132998 | JGI IMG/M metagenome (GOLD analysis project Ga0187880, IMG submission 132998) | Peatland microbial communities from SPRUCE experiment site at the Marcell Experimental Forest, Minnesota, USA - June2016WEW_19_40 | ecosystem: Environmental > Terrestrial > Soil >...
CGGGGGGGTAAGCAGAGTCCCGCATCGAGATGTCGCCCGTTGTTACCGGGCTCAGAAAGCCCGCGGCGATGCTGCTCGGGAAGCAAACTGAACTTAGCCGAATACTTGAGGTAATGAAATTGGCCTTTAATTTTCTCCGGGTGTTAGCCGACGACCAGAGGATCGAGAACCTCAAGGGATTGAGCCTGTTCAAGCGGCTGACGGCGCGCGAACTGCGGGAGCTGGACGAATTGTTGCATCAGAGGTCGTACCAGAAAGACGAGGTGATCTTTGATGAGGGGGACACGGGCCTGGGGCTCTACATCGTCGTGAGCGGCCGGGTAAAGATCGTGTCCAGTCATGCGGCCTTGCAGCGCGTCGTGCCGGAATGCGGCCCGGGAGATTTCTTTGGTGAGCTGGCCTTGTTCGAGGAATCCCAGCGGACGGCCCGGGCGGTGGCCGGGGAGCCGACACAGGTTTTGGCCTTGTTCCGCACGGAGTTTTTCTCGCTGCTGGAACGCGACCGAGGCATTGGGGTGAAGATTCTCTTTGAACTCTCACGAACGGTGGTAGGGCGTGCACGCAAGCTGTTGGCGAGCCAGCCGCATTTGCCGACGGTATGAGGAACGAGCCCGAGCCCGGTGTTTTGACCTGGGGCGTGATCATCTTGGTCACGTGTCTGATCCTCTATTTGTTCGAGCGGGTCCTTTGGCTTGTCGTGCCGGGACTGATGGCGCTGGCGGGCTATTATTGTCTGCAGCCGCTGGTGCAGGCCCTGGTTCGGGCGGGCTTAAAACACCGCACGGCCGGCAAAGCCGTGACTGGGCTCCTGTGTTTGGTAACGGTGCTTGGGGTGATTTTGCTTTTGTCCCTGGCGGTGACGCGCGCGGCGGGCTGGAAGGCGGTGACGGCCCATTACGTGCAAGGGGGGCTTGATTTTCTGGGGAAGACCGAGGGGCTGTTGGCGGAGAAACTGCCGCAGATGAAAAGGTCGGCCTTGGTGCTGAGCACCCCGACGAATCTAGACGCGGCGGCTGAGCAGTTTGTGGACAAATACCTGGGCCGGCTGCTGTTGCAAATGGTCCACTGGGTGCCTTCGCTCCTGCTGGTGCCTTATCTGGCCTACTTCATATTGCAGGATGGGAATCGTTTGAAGAAACACATGATCCGCAGCGTGCCCAACGCGTTTTTCGAGAAGACACTGCTGTTGTTTGACCGGGTGGACCGCAGCCTGCAGAGTTACCTGGTTGGGTTGATGAAGCTGACGTTCCTGGACACGGTCTGTCTGGGGCTGGGCCTTTGGCTCCTGGGGATTTCCCATCCCCTCCTGCTGGGGCTTATTGCGGCGGTGCTGGCCTGGGTGCCCTACCTGGGGTCGGTAGCGGGGTGTGTGCTGGTGACGATGGTCGCGGCGACGGACTATCCCAACGAGCCGATGACCATCTACGGCTGCGTGCTGTTGTTCATCTGCGCCCGCCTCCTGGATGACTTTGTGTTCCTGCCGATGACGGTGGGGCGGAGCTTGCGTGTCCACCCGGTGTTGAGCGTGTTGATGTTGTTCCTGGGTGCGGCGGTGGCTGGGCCGGCCGGGCTGTTGCTGGTGTTGCCGGTTCTAGGCGTGGTGGCGGTCATAACCGAAACGCTCCGCCAAATTCTCACGGATCAGCGTCTTCGGGCGCGCTATCATCATGCCCGCCAACTCCAGCGGACGATGCCCGAGGTTGGCTAGCTGTTGGAACCCCACAGTCGCCTTTTCCCGGCTTAACCTGTTCACTGGGCCGTTCTCTCAACCCGCAGCCAGTCTCGCAGTCTGCTGAATCAGCGCCCACGCCTGCTGCACATGCGCAGCCTCCGTGTGGGTCTGCCCGACGCACAGACGCAGCGTGTAGCGGCCGTTCAGGACCGTGTGTGTCAGGTAGAGCTTCCCGCTTTGGTTCAACCGCTCCAGCAACCGCCGGGTGAAGTCGTCCCCCGCACGGTGCGCGAAGCAAACCAAGTTGAGCGGCGCGGGCACCACCAGTTCAAAGTCCTCCGACGCCGCGACCCAGCCCGCGAACTCCTGCGCCAGCGCCACATGCCGCCGAATGTGATGCCGCAGACCCTCCACGCCGTAGTGGCGGATGACGAACCAGAGTTTGAGGGCTCGGAACCGGCGGCCCAGCGGGATCTGCCAGTCCCGATAGTCAATCACCGCGCCCGACTCCGTGGCCTTGTTCCGCAGATATTCGGGCAGCACGCTGAGCGTCTTGATGAGCGCCGCCCGGTCGGCCACATAGAAGCAGTCACAATCGAAGTTGGTGAACATCCACTTGTGCGGGTTGAAGCAATAGGAATCCGCCAGCTCCAATCCCTCATGAATGCGCCGGAACTCCGGGCACAACGCCGCCGTCCCGCACATCGCCCCGTCCACATGCAGCCAGAGGCCCTGCTCGCGGCAAATCCGTCCCAGCTCCGGCAGCGGATCGAAGGCATTCGACGACGTAGTGCCAACCGTGGCCGAGACGAAGCATGGTTGTAACCCAGCTTGGCGGTCCCGGGCGATTTGCTGCGCCAACGCCAAGGGGTGCATCGCGAAGCCCCTGTCCACCTCGATCAACCGCAGGTTCGCTTTGCCCAGCCCGGCGATCTTCACCGCCTTCTCCACCGATGAATGCGCCTGCGTGGAAGTATAGGCCACCAACCGCCCGTCGCATCCCCGCTCGTTCGATTGGAACCCAGTGGCCCGCTCGCGCGCGGCCAGCAAGGCGCACAGCACCGCGCTGGACGCCGAATCCTGGATGACCCCGCCTCCGGCGCCGGTGGACTTGAACTTATCCGGCAAACCCAGCATCGCGACCATCCAATCAAGCACGTGCGTCTCGAGTTCCGTGCAAGCCGGGCTGGTGGCCCACAGCATCCCTTGCACCCCCAACCCAGCGGAAAGCAACTCGCCCAGGATCGACGGGCCGGAGTTGTTGGCCGGAAAGAACGCAAAGAAATTCGGCGACTGCCAATGGGTGATGCCGGGCAGGATGAGCTGCTCGACGTCGGCCAGGATGGCGTCGAACGGCTCGCCCCGCAGCGGCGGCTCCACCGGAAGCGACGCGCGGATTTGTCCGGGCCCAACCGCCGCGCAGACCGGTCGCGTCGCCACCCGCCGCTCGTAATCGGCCACCCAATCCACCACCGCGTAACCCCAGCGGCGGAATTCCTCCGGGGACATGTGAAAGCTTGCGTCTGATGACATAGCGCCGCCAGCCTATGCCAGCCGAGGCCAAAAGTCGCGCAAAGATGGGCCACCGGAGGGCAGGGCAGGGCAGGGCGGCGGTGAAGGCGGTGAGGGCCAGGCAGACCCGAAACCCGAAGGCCGAAGGCCGAAAGAAACCCGAAACCCGAGGTCCCGAATCGACAGCCCCCCAGCCGGGCGGATGGACCTTCTGGGTGGCTTTCGATGTCAGAGGTTGGATGTCGGACGTTCGATGTTCGGTGTTCACCATAAGCATTCTGAATACAACCCCCCCTTTCCCGCCTACCTTGGGGTGGTCTGGGGGCGATCTGGTACCACCCTGGTACCTCCCTATACCCATAGAACACCCCAAAGGCTCCAATTTCAATCAGGCAAGCTTATCCAAATCACTTTCCTGCGGCTTCTCCACCGTGCAGCGGTGTCCGGGTTTGGATATAGGAGGAATCCGCCGATAGCTAGTGAACCTCTGGACATCCAATCACCTGACTTTAACGGATATGTCGTCCAGCAGCAGTTGCCCTGTGGCGGGCAGCAGGCCGATGAAGACGCGCATCCGTTTGGCGCCGTCGGGGACTTTCACCTCGGCGGCGAGTTTGGTCCAGTCGAATGTGCCGGTCAGCGGCTGGTCCGCAGCGGTGCCGGTGGGTAACGCCACTCGCTGCCGGTGCTGGCCGGTGGCGTCGGTGAATTCAACGAACGCGGCGATGGCTGCGGCACCAGTTGGTTTTAGTTCCATGCCACGCACGAAGAAACTGATGTCGTACGTGTCGCCAACGCGGGCGGGCAGGGTGGGACTCCAGAATCCGAGGCCCTGCTTGCACATGTCGGCGGCCTTCTGGCCGTCGATCTTCAGGTATCGCAGCCCGCCGTGCGCGAATTTGGGCTGGTTGGGGTCGGACGGCGAATCCTGCGGAAAGGCGACAGTTCCGCCCGCCCCGCGGTAGGCCATTGCTTCGGTTCCGCCCTTCAGGCTGCAATATGCGGCGTACGGGAACTTGTGTTCCACGCCGTCGCCCGATCCCGCCCGCCAGAAGTACGGCAGGATATTCTGCCCCGCGGGGTCTTCTTATTCGCACCCGCCATTGCCCACCATCATCAGCACTTGCTTTGGATCCTTCGCGTCAGCAACGCGGAACGTCACGGTGTCCAGGCCGACATCAGTCGGCTGGGCATCTTTCAGTTGGCTGTGGATGTCATGCCCGGTCGCCTTGACCCAATCGGCAAGGTCCTTGTACTGGGGCGTCTGCCCGCCCTTTGGCGCTTCACCCCACGCGATCAGCCCGTTCTTTCGCGGCCAGTACGTGTTGTAGTCAGCAAAATTCGGCTGCTCGATTGCGAACTAGATCGCCGGGTTGCAGTCGCGCACCAGGTTGTGCGCGAAGACGTGATCGGTGGTGGAGTAAGGGGCCGGCCCCGCCCAAACGGCAAGTCCGCTGCCGCGGCTTTCCAGCACGAGGTTCCGCATGAACACTCCGCGCTGCGACTGCCGGCAGGTGATCCCGCCCCCGTCGCGGTACGATGTGTTGAAGTAGGCCCGCGTGTCGCCCATGGTGTACTCGACGTAGATGCCGGCCCCCTTGTTGTTCGCGCAGGTGTTGCCGAGGTACATTGTGCGGACGATGTTGATGTCGCCCCAGAGCGCCCGCCCGTCGTGCCCGCCGTCAGTTTCGGGGTTGCCCCCCTCCAGCACTACGTTGTGCGCGAAGATCGTGTCGCTGGCGGCGTTCATCTTGATGCTGCCGGTCCACCCATCCTCGTGCGCGGGGTTGGGCGTGCAGCGAACGGCGAGGTTGTCCTCGACGAAACAGTGCGTCGGGCGGTCCTGGAGGTATATCCCGCTGCCCAGCGAGCCGATCACAGTGTTGCGCCGGACTATCACACCGTAATTGTCCCAGCCGTTCACAACGATTCCGCCGCCGCTATCGGTAATCAGGCAGTCCTCGATGACGCAGTGCCTGCCCTGCGTGGACACAGCCGTGTAAAAGTAGTCCTTCGCGTGAATGCCCGCCAGGCGGCAGTGGACGTTCAGTGCGAAGGCAGGGCGCGAACAGGAACGCGGATGTCATGCTTGGCCGGTGAGTCGGCCAGCGCCAGCAGCAGCTTCTTGGCCTTGGCGTCGTACTGGTAGAAGTTTTGGTCGGCGTCGGTGAGCACTCCAAGCTTGTAGGCGCGCGGATACACCTTCCTGGTCTGGTCAACCTTGGGATACACCGCCTTGCCGTCAACGAACAACTGGCCAGGGTCGCGGTCCAGGGCACTGGCGTAGATGTTCTTGGCGTTGGGCGCAAGCTGCCACTTATCGGCGCCGAACGTGTCGGTGCCTTCCAGGATCACCTCGTCGTCGGCGAAGGCCTGGAAGACGATGGGCTTGTCGGCGGTGCCAGCGTTCTTGATCGTCACGGACTCTGGATACGTGCCCGCGTGAATGAGCACGGTGTCGCCCGACTGTGCGGTGGTGGCCGCCTTTGCGATGGTTTTCCAGGGCTTGGCGAGCGTGCCGGGACTGTCATCCGCCGCGCCCTGAACGCCTGGCGCGACGTGGTATTCCGCGGCTTGGACCGACAGCGAAAACGACAGTGAGAACACCGACAAAGCCGCCAGTCTCATCGTTTTCATGGACGACTCATTCTTCAGGTGCGGAGAGAACGTGCCAAACCGCAAGCGATTTGAACATTACTGCTTAATCGCAAATTACCCGCGCAGCGTCAAGTACACGCAGGCGCAGAAAAAGGCAAATTCTTATCAGTTTCATTCGGCGCCTGACCTAAATCACACTCCGCCAGCAGTGAACCCAGCGCACGTTGCTCGTCTGGCTGCGGATGGAATAAGCGCTCGAAAACCCCAGCAACAAACTCCTCGCAGTAACCGATTGTCATTAATCTCCTACGGCAGCAGCCGGAAATTATATTCGGTTTTCGTGCGGCAGTGGGAATAGCATAGTAGAATGATGATTTGCTCCACGGATGCCGAGCTGCTGAAGCGCTATCTGCAAGACGGCGCGGAGGATGCCTTCGGCACGCTGGTGGAACGCCACCTTGCCTTGGTTTATGGTGTGGCGCTCCGCCGTTTGCGTGATCCGGCGCTGGCGCAGGAGGTGACGCAAACCGTGTTCATCACTCTCGCCCGGCGAGCCGTCTGGCTGACCGGACACTCATCCCTGGGCGGCTGCCCGCAAAGGAGAGGGCGCCTTCCAACGCGTTGGCGAGGACCTCGATCCCAATTCCCAGACCGCCTACTATGCCCAACTGTTTGGAATAAAGCTGCCGGGACACTAAAACCAGGGGTCAGTAGCAATCAGGCCGGACGCGGCGTTGATTCTATCCGCGGCAAGCCGTTGAGCATCAGCAGACCGGCGATGTCCAGCAGGATACCCAATGCAATCACTGCCAAGGCTCGGGGCAGGTTGGGGGAGATGGGGCGGAGCGGTGGCACCGCCCGGTCCACAATTTCGACGGGCCTCGTATTGGGCAAGTTCCCGTCGATCTTCTCGCTGGCAATCTTCATATCGAGAATCTGGCGGAAGTGCTGCAAATCCTCCAGGTTGCGCTTCGCCTCGTGATAGGGCCGGGTGCGGCTGACAGCATTAATGTCATTTTGCGCAGCCTGTGCGACTTCCCGGTCAAAATTGGCCACGCCATTACTCAGCGAGAACACCCTGGTGCTTTGGCCAAGCATAATGCCATTCGTCCGTTCCTTGATCTTGCTGCGCAGGGTCTCAATCTGGCTCTTGAGTTTGACAACCTCGATGTGTTCCGCGCCGAACTCTTTCGTCAGCACGGCAAGCCGCTGCTCCGCAGTGCCCAACTGATCAAGGAGGGAACTAAGAAGCGTATCCGGAAGCGCCGTCGGGATGGCTTGGGCCAGGCCTTCCGGGCCAAGTTCCTTTCCAAGCCCATTCAATCGGTCTAAGAGGGCTTGCTGCTTAGCAAATTCGGCGTGGCTTTCAATGCGGACGCTTTCGAGCTTGCGCAGCGTATCCCCCGTCATCAGAAACAAAGGGCCTTCCGCATTCGCCTCCGCGTCACTGATGTTCAGATCTACGCGCAGCGCATCCACCTGCTGCCGGGCTTTCTTGACCTTTTCGTCCTGCTCCGCGAAACGTTCTTCCAGCGGCTTGATACCGTCTTTGCTCAACGCCAAGTGCTGCTCTTGGCGTAGGGCCCGGTAGGAATCGGCAATCGCGTTGGCGATCCTGGCGGCTTGATCGGGCTTTTCGCTGGAGACGCGGATCTCGATGAGGCTGGTGTTGCGCACGACGCGGAAATCGAGCCTTGATCTGAGCAAGGTCATGGCTTCCCGGGTCTGAAGGCGGTCGCCGCCGTCATACTTTATTCCCCATTCTCTGTTCAGATCGAGGGCGTCGATGACCTTGCCCAGGACAACTTCGGACTGGAGCACCTCGAATTCGGTCTGGAGGAAGTAGGGGTCATAGCTAGCCGGCCCGCGCTGGTCAGCCGGACCCGTGAATTGCGCCTGGTCGTGATTCACACGAATGCGAGCCGTGGACTGGTAGGTCGTGGGACTCAGGGCCAGTCGGACGCCCAGGACAATGATCAGCAGACCGATTCCCAGCAGCGCCAAGCCACTCAACTGCCGGATGCTGACCGCCCCAGTCTCACTCGACACCCCGAGCAGCCGGCGGATACGGTTCAGCAGCGAGCCGCCGCTTGCCGCGAATGCCAGGTCCGGCAGCTCGCCGCGAAGGCCTTCCATCGCGGCCAGGGCGCGCGCGTACGCCAGGCGGTCGCCGCACACTTCTATCACCAAATCATCGCAACAGTTCTCCCGCTCCTCGCGTATGCACCGTGAAATCCACCACACGACGGGATGGTAGAACATCAACGTTTCCACCAGGCACTGAAAGGCGTTAACCAGGTAGTCCTGCCGGCGCACATGGGCCAGCTCATGAGCGAGCACCGCCTCCAACTGGCGTGGCGTCAGCCCGCTCAAAGTGGCCGCCGGCACGAGAATGACCGGGCGCAACCAGCCGATCACCGTCGGCACTTCCACCAGCGCCGATTTCAAGAGGCGGACTGGCCGGCTCACCCCAAGCCGGAGTCGCAAATCGTTGAGAGTATCCACCCACGCCGCCTCGAGCGGCTCGTTGTCCCGGAGGCGGATGTTCCTCACACACCAACAGCTCCTCGACAACCTGGCCGAGAAGAACGCCACCCCCAACAACCAGCCCGCTGCCAGCATGGGTGCGACCCGCCCAAGGAAGTCCGTGCCCCAAGGTGAAAGTGAATAAGGGCCATTCCCGCTGTACGCGCTTTGGAGCCCACCAGAGCCCAACCCAGGCAGAAAAGATCCCGGAAAGGTTGACATCACCGGAGACCCGGAACCTGGCGCACCGGAAGGGTTTGGCCCGATGAGCAGCGTCAGCACCGGGGCGGCCAGAAGAACCCCAAGGCTGAGGCAGCCGGCCAGGTAACGCGCGCCCGCCGAGCGGCGCCGCAGCGCAAATCGCAGCAGGGCAAAAACAGCCCCGACCAGCGCCCCCTGCCAGAGCGAGTGCAAAAGGGCCCAGCCGATTTGGTGTGGGAGCTGATAATTCACTATTCCCAATAGCGTATTCACCGAGAGCCTCCTTCCATGTTGTCCAGCAGTTTCCGGATCTCCGCCAGCTCAGCGGGCGTGGCTTTCTTGGCCGCCAGCGCCTGCATCACCAGCTTGGGCGCCGAGCCGGCAAAAAGCCGGTCCAGCAAATGGCCGACCACCTGGCGCTGCGTCTGCGCCTCGCTGCGGGCCGCGCGGTAAACATGCGAGCGGTCCGTCTCGTCGCGGGCCAGCAGCCCCTTCTCGACCATGATTTGCATGGTCTTCAATACGGTCGTGTAGCCCGTGCCCTGCTCCGGGTTAAGTTGCTCCCACACCTCGCGGACCGTGCTGGGCCCGCGCTGCCAAAGCACACGCAGAATCGCCAACTCGGCATCAGTCGGTTTGGGCGGTTTAGACGGTTTGAGCCTATTCATACAGCCTTATAGACAGCAATCATACGAAAGTGTTCGTACTATTCGACGAAAACTTTCGTAGGGCTGATCCCGCCGGTTATTTCAGCGCAATGTGGTGCTCTTCCAAGGTAGCGCGAACGGCCAGCGCCAGCTCGCTCCGAATCTGGGACCAATCCTCGGTTTGGTTGGTCCAGGCCCGGAGCTCGAAACTCATGGTGTCGCCAGCGAAACTGCCGAGCAATACCTCGGGCGGCGGGTCCTTGAGAACCCGCGATTGCCCGGCCGCCGCGCCGGTGAGCAATTCCATGACCCGGCGCGCGTCCGCCGGGCCGCCCACCGCGACGGGCAGGTCAATCCGGCGCAAACGGTCCGAGAAGGTCCAGTTGGTCACCGTCTCGGAAATCAAACTGCCGTTGGGCACGATGTACTCCGAACCGTTCGGGGCCTCCACAATGCTGGCGCGGATGCCGATGTGTTTCACCACGCCTTCGTTGCCGCCCAATTGGATGACATCGCCGACTTTGATCGGGCGTTCGAAGAGCAAAATAAGGCCGGAGACAAAGTTGTTGATGATATTCTGCAAGCCGAAACCCAAACCCACGTCGAAGGCGCCCACCAAGATCGTCAGGCGCGTCAGGTCGAATCCCAGTATGTAGATGCCAATGAAAAAGCCGATGACCAGGATCACGTAGTTGACCATCTTGGAGATGGAATAGTGAAGTCCGGGGGCCAGTTTCACCCGGGCATACACCTCCTCCTCCAGGACAAAACGCACCATCCGCGAGATCAGAAACGACGCCCAGACGGTGACCCCAAACAGCACCACGTCGCCCGGGGAGACCTTGAACGAGCCCGCTCCCCAAGAGGCCGTCAGCACCTCGCGGAGGTTCTGAAACACCGGCGCGCGCAACGACAGCGCCTCCAGCACATAAGCCGCCCAGAACAGAATGGCCGCCCATGCCACCACGTCCCGCAGCCGGCTGCGCAGCAAGTCCTGATGCCGCTGCACCAAACCCAGCCGCGTCAGGGGTGGAACACTCAGAGCGCTCAAGAAGAGTCCATCAATAATCCGCACGACGGCGTATAACATCAGGGCCATGTAGGAGCTTTGCAGCAGGGCGTGGCCGAGGAGTTTACTCAGGCTCACGTAGCCCAGCGCGTCGGCGAGAAACGCCACGGCAAACCAGCCCAACGCAACCCAGCAGGCTTTGCCAATGGCCTTCCAGAAGCAGTTGCCCGCCGGCGCGGTCCCAAACCGGCCCGGCCCCAGCAGCCAGCCCACAAACAAAATGCCGCCCAGCATCTCCGCCATTAGCAGCAACCGGGACAAGACGGCTTGCGAGGCGGCGACCCCCCGCAATTGATCAACAAAGTAAAAGATCACCAAGGCGTTCAGGACCGGAAACAGGCGTCGGTCAATGAGCTTGCGCACCACCAGGATGGTCGGGATCATCGCGGCGGCGCCGGAAATGGCCAGGAACAACCGTGGCGCCTCGGGGTAAATCCAACTGCTTGCCAGCAGGGCGAGCACCAGCGCCGTCGCGACCGGGGAGTCAAACACCCGCGCCGCATGGCTCGCTTCGTCTCCCCCCAGCTTCCGCAAGGTTCGGCGCGCTCCGACCAGGCCGAACAAGATCGCCAGGAACAAGACCCCCTGCAGAACCAGGCTTCCGCCTTTGCGCTCGAGGTATCCGCGCAGAGCCTGCACCTGGCGCAACAACGAATGATGGCTTTGCACCACGAGATTCTGCGCCGAATCCGACCACAGTTCCGCGCTCCAGACCGGGGGGCCATCCCGCACAAATAAACGGCGGATGACCGCTTCCCGCGCGCGCTCGATGGCATTGAGGCTGTGGATCGCCCGGCCGTCCAGCTCCGACACCCGGGTTTGCAGGCTCAACACCACCATTTGTTGAGCTTCCGCCTTGTCCTGGGTGCGCTTGACCGCGGCCATGACCCGTTCCACCTGTGTCTGGACCTCCGGCGGCATATTCGACGCCAGCACCGAAGCGTGCGTGGCTTTCCAAACCTGCTCCAGTTGGACCAGCCGCCCCCCGTCTTCGTCCAGTTGCGTTATGCGTGTCTTCAGGCTGCGCTTCCATTCCGCCAACTCCTTGCGAACCCCTTCCCACTCCCGGTCCAACCGCTTGAGCGTTTGCAGCGAGGGACTGGACGAAAGCATTTTCGAACTCTCTTCCAGGCGCGCACTCGACTCCCGCGTCAGCATCGGCAGGTCCTGCTGAATCGCCAGGGTGGCTTGGTCGGCGGACAAATTGCCTTCGATGGACTGGAGGCTGGCGAAGGCCGCTTCGGCCTGCGCGGCCACCTCCGCCAGCGGTATGGCCGCCACGTTTGTGCTGACGGCTCCCGCGACAACCACCTTGTTGGTGTCCTCCGGACTCGCCTCCGCCGCAGCCTCGACTCGCGCGCCACCGCCAAGCAGCGCCGCGGCGCCCATAACCAGCGCCCAGCATCTCACCTGGCGCCGCCGACTCTGTATCGCCCGCAATCCCAGTTCCGATCTTTGCATAATGAAACTATAAAGGTCATGAGGATATACTCAGTCGGCACCTGGATAGCAAGGATTCGAGGAATGTGACGAAGTACGGGATACTGGAGATGAGACGGGAGGAACCAGGGATACGGCAAGCGGGTCGCTTTCAGTTTTCACTCGCAACCAGCATGAAAGGGACTAAGTTTTGGAAGACGGCAACAAAGATGAGCGGAAGAAACGAATGAAACGAGAATCCACTTTCACGACCATGCTGTTGGCCTTCCTCAGCGCGGGGATTGTCGCGCGGGCCCAAATGCCAGTTCCACCTCCTGCCCCGGAAGCGCAACCGCGCTCCGGCGCCGAACTGGACCAAATGCTGGGCCCGGTTGCTCTTTATCCCGACCCGTTGATCGCGCAACTCCTGCCTGCCGCGACGTTGCCCTCTGAAATCGTCCTGGCGGATCGGTACGTCAACGGCGGCGGCGACCCGAACCTGATTGACCAGCAACCCTGGGATCCCAGCGTCCAAGCGCTGGCCAGATACCCGACCGTGCTCAAATGGATGGACGATAACCTGGCTTGGGCAACTGCCCTGGGGCAGGCATTTCTGGCTCAGCAGCAGGACGTGATGGATTCTATTCAACGCCTTCGAGCCCAGGCACAAGCTCTGGGGAACCTGCAAACCACCCCGCAAGAGAATGTCGTTGCCGACCCCGGAAGCATCGAAATCCTCCCTGCCGATCCGCAGATGCTCTATGTGCCCGTGTATCAGCCTGATATGGTCTATTTCCAGCGACCTTTCGGCAGCCCGTTCATCTCTTTTGGCTTGGGCTTTGCGGTCGGTGGCTGGCTCAACTACGACTTTGATTGGCGCAATCACCACCTCATCGTCTGGGGCCATGACCTGCCGCGCCCGGCCGATTGGTGGTTTCGTCGCCCTGGCGAACGGCCCCGGGTCGAGATGACCCACGCCGCCATCTGGCACCCGAGCAACCATCCCGGCCCTGCCGCTCCGGGCTTGGACCGCGGCTGGGACTCTCGCCCGGTCCGCAGCACGGTAACTGTAGTCGGGAGCCAACCCAGGCCGGCGGAAGCGCCCCGCGCGCGGCCGGCCAACGTTGCACCGGTCCGCAGCACGGTAACTGTAATCGGGGGCCAATCCAAACCGGCGGCGGCGCCCCGCTCGCGACCGGCCAGCGGCGCGCTGATTGGGGTCCAGAGTTCGCATCAGACCCAGCAGTTTAGCAGCCGCGGCCAGGCAAGCCGCCAGACGATTACTTCCCGCCCAGCGGCGCCTGCCTCCCATTCATCCGCGCCCGCGCATTCGGCGGCTCCGAGCCACCCAACCAGCACCGGAAAACGCTGATCCCTTGGCCGCATGACGATTTCACGAAAGAACAATAAGCGATGAAACTCTACAATTCTTCACCCGTGCGCCGGTTCGCCATGCTTATGCTTAGACTGGTGCTCACTTCCCTCCTGTTGGTGCTGCCCGGGCGGCTGCTGGCTGCGGGCGAGGAGCGATTCAGTTCCCCCCAAGCCGCAGTGGACGCGCTCAAAGCGGCGGTTGAAGCCAGCGATACCAATGCCTTGCATGCGATTTTCGGGCCTGCCGGGCACGCCCTGGTTTCAGTTGATGTCGTCGAGGCTGCCGAGGAGCATGAGCTCTTCATGAACTGCGTCAAGGAGAAGGTCAATCTGGTGGCCGAGTCCGACTCCAAGCAGATGTTGCAACTGGGCGCCGACGGCTGGCCCTTTCCTATTCCGCTGGTCAAACAGGACGGGCAATGGCTCTTCGATGTTGAGGCGGGCAAGGAGGAGGTTCTCAACCGGCGCATTGGGGCCAACGAGCTGGGCGCCATCCAGGTCTGCCGCGCTTACGTGCAGGCCCAGCGCGAATATGCCAGCGAGGATCGCAAC
>Ga0187880_1002760_pt1 | contig 13566 bp, 13 predicted proteins | sample June2016WEW_19_4_FD_132998 | JGI IMG/M metagenome (GOLD analysis project Ga0187880, IMG submission 132998) | Peatland microbial communities from SPRUCE experiment site at the Marcell Experimental Forest, Minnesota, USA - June2016WEW_19_40 | ecosystem: Environmental > Terrestrial > Soil >...
CCGCCTGGAGGCCACCGTGCTGGACCATGACGGAAAGTAGCTGCTGCACCAGGGTGGAGGCATGCAGTCCCTCCACACTCAAGGGCTCATACCAGCCCGCAACCAAGAGACGAATCATAGCCACGGTCTGCACCATGCCCTCGCGGAGTTGATCTGACAGACCGGACTTTGCGGTGAGTTGCCGCTCGATGGCAAAGCACCGCAGGATGGCGGGCTCGCCCTTGCGGCGGCCAGAGCGGCCTAGCCGCTGGCGCAGGCTGGCGACGGAGGGTGGCGGGCCTATCTGGACGATGCTCGTGACGGAGCCGATGTCGATCCCGAGTTCCAGAGTGGATGTGCAGATGGCCGACGCGGGCCGTTCTTTCTGCTTGAGGGCGACTTCCGTCTCCTCCCGGATGTCCTTGGACAGATTGCCATGGTGGGGCCAGAACTCGTTGGGCACCCGCTCGTCCTCGCAACGTCGCCGCAGGCGATCGGAGTAGAACTCCACCGCGATACGGCTGTTGGGAAACACAAGGTTGTTACTTCCCCGGAGTACTTGGAAAAGGTGGTTAACCACCGCCAGTTCCGCGGGGCCATCTGGCGTCTCATCAGAGTCGGGCTTCAGGCCGGGCGGTGCATCCGGCTCAACCACCCCCTTCACCAGTACGCGCAACTCTTGGCCGCCTTCCTTGGCATCCACCAAAACCACATCGCCCGCCTTGCCAGGCCGCAGGAAGTCGGCGGCACCTTTCATATCCCCCAAGGTGGCGGAGAGCCCCACCCGGCACACGAATCGCCCCACAGGCTTCTCCACGCGGTGCAAGAGAGACTGCAACTGCTTGCCCCGCTCGCTGCCCATGAAGGCGTGTAACTCGTCCACCACCACATATTGGAGCCCTGCCAGCAGGCCGCCCAAACCATGGCCGTGGCGCATGAGCATAGCCTCCAGCGACTCAGGTGTGATCAACAGACAGCCCTCGGGCTTTTTCAGGAAGCGGGTCTTCTGGCTCTGGCTGATGTCCCCATGCCAGGGCGTCAAAGGGATCCCCAGCAAGTCGGTTAACTCCGCTAGCCTCCGCCACTGGTCGTTGATCAGTGCTTTCAGGGGGCTGATGTACAGCGCGACGCCTCCGGGTTGAAGGCCCGCCAGACGGGTGAGGATCGGAAAGAAGGCGGCCTCGGTCTTTCCCGTAGCCGTAGAGGCAGCGATAATCACATCTCGCCTGGCATCCAGAATGAGCGGTATGGCCCGCTCTTGGGCCTCGCGGAGTTCTGTCCACCCAGATTTCCAGATCCATCGCTTGATGCACGGGTCGAGGCGGTCGAACGCGGCCGATTCAGAGCTTGAAGCTTGTGAGGTCGTCATCACTCTTACTTCCGGTGGTTGTAATGGTTGGCGGCTCGTTCTCCACTTGGAAATCGCTTACCCCACCGTCATCCCGACGGACCTCCAACTGGCCCAAGAGAGCTTGCCAGCTTTTTTCAGGGTTCTGCTCCAACACGGAGAGCAGGTTCACAAAAGCCGTGATGGTCGTCCGTGGTGTGCGGAAGTAAGCCTCTCCGATGCGCTGGTGGCAGTGGACCATGAAGGCCTTCAGTGCCTCTTCGGGCACCTGGCACCTGCCCTCGTCGCCGTAGGCGAAGACGCGCCGAATATTGTGCAGCAGCACATAGAACTCGTTCTCGCTCAGGCTGGAGAGGCGCAGCACAGGATGGTTGTAGTCCACCAACCCGCCCTTGGCGAAGGTGTTCTCCGCCAGACGAGATTGCAGGGCGCTGTAGCTGTAGAGACCTCGTCGCGTGTCCATAAGGAATTCAGGTGTGCCGCCCAGGACGAAGCCTAGCCCCTCCGCGCTGCCCTGCAGCAAGTCGTTGAGGATGCGCAGGATCTGTTCGTAGTTGGCATCACGGGCCTGCCTGTTCGAGAGCTTGTACAGGTTCACTAGTTCGTCCAGACAGACCAGCAGTCCAGAGAAGCCCGCCAACCTCACGAATAGGCCTAATAGCTTGATCTGGTCGTAGCTGCTGGCGTTGTCAACAATGGTACGAACCCCCAGCGCGATGCGGGCGTCGGTCTTGGTGGTGAACTCGCCACGCAGCCAACGGATGGCGTCGGTCTTGAGTTGCTCGCTGCCCTGTTGATGGCCCCGCCAGTAGGCCTCGATCACATGCGCGAAGTCGTAGCCATTCACCAACTCTGAAAGCCGTTCCAGTTTCCTATGGATGATAGTGTCCACTCCCACACCTTGGGTCTTGGATTCGGTAGTGGCGGTGGAGATGAACTTCTCCACGATGCCCGCAAGGGCACCACCCTCGGGCCTAGTGCGGGTGGCAAGGTTCTTGGTGAGTTCGGCGTAGAGGGAGCGGGCTTGGCCTCCCGTGGCATGAAGGCGGCGATTTGGGTTCAAGTCCGCCGAAGTCGCGACAAGTTTCTTCTCCAGTGCCACGGCCCGGACCAAGTTGAGGAAGAAGGTCTTGCCGCTCCCATATTCGCCGATCACGATGCGGAACGCCGTGCCGCCATCCGCAATGCGTTCAATGTCCTTCAGCAGGGCCATGTTCTCCTTCTCGCGGCCCACCTGCAACAAGTGCAGGCCCGTGCGCGGCACCACGCCAGCCCTGAGGGCTTGAACCACTGCGTCACGGTCTCTCGGGCGGATTGGTGTTATCATGCTTTCTTCTTCTGTACCAGTTCGAGGTTGATGTCGATTTGTTCATTCCCTTCGATCAGGGCCCGCCCAAATTGGTCGAAAGCGGCCTCGTTGATGCACTCTATGGCACCATCCACCATCAAGCCGCGATCAGCGCAAAGTTCTTCCAGTTCGGCACGGGTCCACCGGGGCCTCTGAAGCAGCACTTGCAGCAAGCCTTGATGACCGGGATTCAAGTTCAGGAGCGAGGTGGGTGCGTCCTCCGGCGCTTGGGTCTGCACTGGCCGTTCCTCGGCTTCAGGGGCTTCGCACTCGGCAAAGATGGCCCCGAGTAGCACGGAAACCCTGGCGGATTCCGCCTTGAGTGCTGCCACTTTCGTCAGGTCCAAAACCACAGAACCACGGAGCGAGACGGGCGGGGCCGGGATCGAGAAGGCCGGCGCAACGCCGGCCCTTGTAAGTGCCACTGGCTCGGGGGAAGGGGTTGACTTGCCTTCTTCCACCACGAGCAGGGTGGCCTCCAGGTGGCAATGGGGGCACTGCACAACGCGAGTTTCGCCTTCTGCCAACTGGTTGGCGTCGAATTCAATCCCGCAGTCACAATGCTCACAAGCAACTGTGACGTAATGCGGTGTTGCGGCGGAGACACAGGGTTGGACACGGCAAATAACGGGCGACAGCGCATCCTCCTCCGGCACGAAGATGGTTGTGTTCAGTTGGCAATGGGGGCACGGCACAAGGCACGGCGCAAGGCAAGTCTCCCAGTCCGCCAACTGATTGCTGTCGAATTCAATCCCGCCGGAACAATGCTCACATGCTACTTTGACCCAGTGGGGCGTCGTTTGCTGGCCGGGTGGACTCATGGCGGGGTCACGGGCGCAAGTGTCATGGTTCTGGAAAGTGAGGCGCTGTCCACAGCAGCCCTGGTGGCCCGGTTGGCGGGCGCGTGCCGGAGTCCATGCACTTCCGACTGATCGTGGCGGTCCCTGCTGAGGCCTCTGCTCATTGTAACGGCCAGAGGAATACCATCCAGCGGGCGGCCTGACAAGGCTAACTCTCTGTTGCGTCGCGGTGCGTGATACCGCGGACCGGACGCAGCAGCAGTCTGCCGGCCCAAGCCCCAGCCGCCGCAAACGTTTAAGCCGGCAGCTTTTCTGGCGTGGGTCCGGGCGGAAGGGGTGATGCGACCACTTTCAGGGCTGGAGATGGTTCGGGCGGATGGACCCAGGGAGGCGGACGGAAGGCAGAAGTCAGAATGCAGAATGCAGAATAGCGCTCACGCATACACCAGACGCCCTCGAGGCTGGGGGATTTCCAGGCCGTCTTCCTTGGCCGTTTTAATCCACAGGCGGATGGCGGCTTCAGCCTGGCGGATGGCCTCGGACCGAGTCTTGCCGTGGGCCATGCAGCCCGGCAGTTCCGGGACCTCCACCACGTAAGCGGCATCCTCATCACTCCACCAGATGATCATCTCGTAGCTGTTTCCAGGCATAATGATCTTGTCGAGGCTCATCTGCCGCTAGTTCTAAAGCTCAAGCCTGCCGAGAGCAAGCCGCAACCAAAGCCCCGACTCGACCTCAATGCCAGCCCCGAACGCGTTCGGGGGAGATGGATGTCCCGCGGCTAGCATTGTGGGAGGCCGCATGAAGCACGAGGCGAAGCGCCGGCCGCCGCAAACCAGCAAGCTGGCAGGTTCTACTGGCGTGGGTCCGCGTGGAATTGGTGAGGCTTCCGAGATGGTTTTGGGTTGAGCGTTGATCGTTGATGGTGGCGGCGAAAGCCGGGTAACGTTGGAGCAACGCCGTGCTGGTTTCGCGGGGTTGACTACCATTCTGGTTATGTTATGGTTGTGGTATGGCAAGCATCATGCTGAAAGACATCCCTGAGGAAATGCATGCTCACCTCAAGAAAGAGGCGGAGGCCAATTTCCGTTCATTGACCCAGGAAGCCCTCATGAGAATTGAGCTGAGTTTTCGGATGGAAGAGGCTTTCAACACCAAGCGGGACGAGAAATGGATTCAGGAGGCCCTTGAGAGCGGACCTGAGGAGCCTTTAAGCCGGGCCAAGTTCGATGCCGCCTTCCGCAAAGCGCGACGCCGATTTGACGAGTCGAAAAAGGCAGCTTCGTGAAGGTTCTCGTTCGGCCACGCTTCTACGAAGACATCGCCGAGGAGGCCTATTGGCTGCTTGAAAAGGCTGGTTCGGAGGTTGCCGAGCATTGGCACGAATCGGTCTGGCAGACCGTGGGGCTCCTGAGGACTTCCCCCTTTATTGGCAGGAAAAGAACCGACTTGAAATACCCGGGCATCCGCTCCTGGAGAGTCGAACATTTCACCCGGTGGTTGATCTTCTACGAACTCAGGGAAGATGCTCTGGTCTTGTACCGAGTCCGTTCCGGCACCATGAACCTGGCTGAATTAAAGCTGGTCTCCTAGAACATCCGGCTCGGGGGAGGCGGCCGGATGGCAGAAGTCAAAGTCAGAATGCAGAATAGCGCTCACGCATAGACCAGACGCCCTCAAGGCTGGGGGACTTCCAGACCTTTTCCCTTGGCCGTTTTAATCCACAGGCGGATGGCGGCTTCAGCCTGGCGGATGGCCTCGGGCTGGGTCTGGGCTGGATTATGAGCCCCATTCGGGGTAATCGAGCGAACGCGACGGAAGGCAGCCGTTGCCAGGGCTCGGAGTCGCCTTATGGCGTGACACCCAAAGCGGGCTTATCGAACTTCACGCCCTTGCGGACCGCGTGGTCCACCATTTCCGCGACATAGCGGCGGCGTTTGGCGAGCGGCAGAAAATTGACGCGCGCCATCTCCTCGCCAAAGGCGCGGACGTGGAAGTCGTAGATCGCCTGCCGAACCCTTCGGCGCACGCCAGGCGGCCACGCTTTCGTTTGCTGTCCGGTCTTCTTCATGCCGTAACTAATTTAAACTGTTCGCGCACGTCTGGCAACCAGGCCAGGGCGGCAGGCTGTTCTGGGGTGGGTCCAAAAGCAGAAGGCGCTAGCCGTGCCCCCGGCTTGAGGCTGCCAGGCTTACTGCATTGTCCGGAAGGCTTCAGACCTCTGGCAGCAGTGGTGCCGACACAAGTCCGAGCCAGATGCCTGCTTCCGAGAAATTGGGAGTGCAACTTCAGCGGCCCGGCGTTATTCTTCCACCATGAATCGCATCACCATTGACCCCGAGCAGTGCGGTGGACGACCCTGCATCAGAGGCATGCGCATCCGGGTGACCGACGTCCTGGACCTCTTGTCAAACGGACTGAGTTCGCAACAGGTTCTGGAGGAATTGCCCGACCTTGAGCCGGAAGACATTCAAGCGTGCCTGCAGTATGCCAGCCGCAGGCTAAACCATCCTATCCTGGTCGCCGCATGATTTGGGTGGACGCCCACATCTCGCCGGCAGTAGCCAAATGGATCGCTGCTGAATTGGGCCAACCCGCGCAATCAGTGCGTGACCTCGGATTACGAAACGCCAAGGACAAGGATATCTTCGCTGCTGCCGGCCAAGCCAAGGCCATCGTGATGACCAAAGACGCCGATTTCGCGGAGATGGTGGACCGGTTGGGCCCACCGCCGGCGGTAATCTGGCTAACCTGCGGCAACACCAGCAACGCCGCATTGCGCATCCTTCTGAAGGGCACTCTGCCGAAGGCCATTGAACTCATCGGCCGAGGTGACGCGTTGGTCGAAATCTCAGGGAGAACGTAGGCCGCCAGCGCTCCAGACCACTTTAAGGCGGCACCAAATCCGTTCAGAAGCCTGGTTTCTTGAGCGCCTTTTCCGCTTGGCCCTGACGGTAGTCGTACCAGGCCTCGACTATTTTGCATACAGCCTTTGGAGATTCAGCAACCTTGTCAACCATGCCTATGCCCTGACCCCGGCGGATCAGGCATGGCGGCTTCCAGAGGGGTGTTTCCGTGCCTACAACTGCGGCAACCCGGGCCGAGTTGGAAGGACGGCTGTTTTAGGGTGCCGCAACCTGCAGAGAGAGGTTCAGAGTAGCAAATCCGGAATCGTCCAGCGTCAGCAACTCGTTAGCGCCGTACTTGATGGCCGCCTCGGCGTGCATGAGGTCGTGAATCCGGGCGCCCCGCACGCCGAGCGAGCTGGCTTTCTTAAGATTACAGCCGAGGAATCCCAATAAGTCTTCATCGGGCGTCTCGGTCCGCTCGAATGGCGCTAATCACCTTGGCACGGTCGAGTTGCACCTTGGCCCCCATCCAGCGACCGTTCACTTTGCGCGCGCGAGCAACCGGAACCTCTTTCTCTACCAACTCAATCACTCGGATACTGCCATCGGCCTGGCGTTCGGCAGAAAAGGTCTTCCTCGGTGTGAAGAGGCCCTTACAGGCCAGCCGGCCGTTGTCATCGGCAACCAGTTTCATAATGGAATAATCCCATTCCCGCAGCCACATTTCAAGCCCTTTGTCCGACCACTCGGATGGCGAGCGGTATACACCCGCAGGTTGACCCAGGGTGGAAGCGCCTCCCCTGAACCCTGGCGCTTCGACCCTGGGCTGGATTATGAAACCCCCATTCGGGGTAACAGATTGGACGGGGCGTAGCCAGTGATCAGTGATCAGTAGTAAGTAATCGGCGTCATGGGGTCGGCAGCATAGAGAGAGACAAGCACAGGCGTCTCGCCCGGCGGGATCTGCCCAGCCCGGCGGCGGGACGCCGGCCGGACTGCAGGCGAGATGCCTACGTTACGGTCTGATCCCCAGCCAACCGAGGGACCAGACCCGGAAACCGAATGAGGCCCAAACTAAGGCGCGTCGCTGATCTGGATGCGGAAAAAGGCGGCAGGCGGACTCGCCATCGGTATGGTCCAATTCAAGGTAGTGCCATCGCCAGGAGTGACCGGGCCAAGACTCTGCCAGTTTATTAGATCGGTGGACCACAGGACTTGATAATCCATGCCCGTCAGCGACGGCATCGCCAATTGCAGTGTGGATGCGGTTGTGGTGAACGAGAGGCGATTCGGCCAGCCGGTCTGGTCCAGGACAAAGCTGCCGCTGTAGCTGCTGGCCATTTCGGTGCCGAAGAGGTCTGCGATGTGCGGACCGACAACATATTGGTATGAGCCGTTGGCGGTCTGCCGCGGAAAGGCCACTCGCCAGCGCGTGCCGCCAGTGTTGCTCACCGTCACTTGAGCCGCCGGGATCTGACCCGAAGGGGTGGTGATGGTGACATCCGCCGGAGCGAAAGTGGCGGAGTTGACCGCCTCACTGAAAACCAGGTCAATGTAGTCAGCAAAGGGCCGTGGCAGTCCCCCGTTGGGGACCGACGACAGGACCGTCAGCGACGGCGGGACCGTGGTCGTGGCAATATAGACGGTGCCGGTCTGGCCGAAGGTCGGACACGTGAATGGGCCGCCTCCGGAGGCCGATAACTGCTGCGCAAGATCAAAGCCTCCGTTGCTTCCATAATACAGCGCGATGCGCCCGCCGCCCCCGCCCCCGCCATCACAATCTGAACGTCCGGTTCCGCCATTGGCGGAAATGGAACCGCTGCCCTGGAGCGTGCCGGTCGTGAGCCAGATGCTGCCGCCTGATCCGCAGCCGCCATACCCAGGCGTAAGGGACACGCCGTTGGCTGAAATAGCGCCGTTGAGCAAGAGCGTGTCCGCTACCGTGAACCGAATGGCGCCGCCCCCGGCGCTGCCGGGTTGCCCATTACCAGTACCACCAGCGCTACCCAGGTCAACCGGCTGCATCAAAGAACCGTAAGTAGGACCGCCCGGCGCCCCACCCCAGCCGGCGCCGCCCTGCCCACCGTAGCCCCCGCCGCCTGCGTAGTAATTAACCTCCGGCGCCGCTCCCGGGCCGAGATTAGCACCTATCGGATATCCGTTGGCGTCGGCGGTTATGACGCCGCCCTGATCAATGAGCGCGCTGGTCAGCACCACCACATTGAGGCTGGCATCACCTGCCAGATCCGTCAGGACGCTGTTGGTGCAAAGATGGAACGTGGTGAGCGTCAGGCCCTGTGAGGCGGAAACCACGGCATTTCCTGCAACCGTCAGGTTGAAAGCTTCCGGGGACGTCAGAGGAGTGAGGGCGCCGAGGTTGCCGCCGTTGTTGACCAGCAAATCACCCACCGATTGCGAGGAGCCCTTGAGATAGATCGTGCCGGCGCCTCCCCAAAGTGTGTTTGGACAGGTAAAGGGACCGCCGCCCAAGGCAAAGACCTGGTTAGTAAAACTGAACCCGGCAGCGTTTTCATAATAGATGGCGATGCGTCCGCCCCCGCCGGCGCCTCCATCACAATCTGAGCGGCCGCTTCCGCCATTGGCGGAAATGGAACCGCTGCCTTGGAGCGTGCCGGTCGTGAGCCAGATGCTGCCGCCCGATCCGCAGCCGCCATGCCCGGGCGTAAAGGAGCCGCCATTGGCCGAAATCGTGCCGTTGAGCAAAAGCGTGCCCGCTACCGTGAACCGAATGGCGCCGCCCCCGGCGCTACCGGGTTCCCCGACCCCAGTACCACCAGCGCTTCCCAGGTCAACCGGCTGCATCAAAGAACCATAGGTAGGACCGCCCGGCGCCCCACCCCAGCCGGCGCCGCCCTGCCCACCGTAGCCCCCGCCGCCTGCGTAGTAATTAACCTCCGGCGCCGCTCCCGGGCCGAGATTCGCGCTGATGGGGTAACCCTTGCCGTCCAGCGTTAACGCCCCGCCCGCGTCAATGACGGCGTCGTTTAACACCACCAAGGTCAGGTTGGGGCTGCCCGCAAGCTGCGCCAGCGAGCCGTTCGTCGCAATATGCAGTGCGCCCAGCGTCAGCGGCGCCAGCGCCACGCCGCTGCCGCCGTTCGTAATCGTCAGCGCGAATGCTTCGGGCGCGGTCAGCGGCGTCAACATCCCCGAGTTGCCGCCGTTGTCCACCAGTACTGATCCGACACTTTGGCTCGACGCCTTGGTATAGATCGTCCCGGCGCCGGCGCCAATCTCATTGCCGAAGGTCTGGTTGAACGGGCCGCCGCCCAGCGCGGTCACCTGGCTCGCAAGATTAAATCCCGACGCGTCCGTATAATAAATCGCTATGCGCCCGCCGCCCCCCGCTCCGCCGTCGCCGTCCGCCGGCCCGCTGCCGCCGTTGGCGGAAATCACGCCCCCGCCCTGCAGCGCGCCCACGCTCAGCCAAAGACTCCCGCCCGAACCGCACCCGCCGTGATACCCGCTAGTCGCGAGGGACGTCCCATTGGCCGAAATGATGCCATTGACGGTCAGGGTGCCGTTCACTGTGAGTTGCAGCGCTCCGCCGCCCGCCGATCCGAGTTGGCCGTTACCGGTCGCCCCGGCGCTCCCCAGATCCACAGGTTGCATCACGGAACCATACACGGGGCCGCCCGCCGACCCGCCCCAGGCCGACCCGCCCAGACCGCCATAACCGGCGCCGCCGGCGTAATAACCGGGGTTGGCCGGCGCCGCTCCGGGGCCGAGGTTCGTGCCGATGGGGTAACCCTTGCCGTCCAACGTCAACGCCCCACCCAGATCAATGACGGCGTCGCTTAACACCACCACGCTCAGGTTGGTGCTGCCCGCAAGTTGCGTCAGTAAGCAGTTCGTCGCCAGATGCAGTGCGCCCAGCGTCAGCGGCGCCAGCGCCACGCCGCTGCCGCCGTTCGTAATCGTCAGGCCAAAAGCCTCCGGCGATGTCAGACCTGTCGCCGCGCCGTTCAAGCCACCGTTGTCCACGAGAACGGAGCCGGCCGTCTGGCTTGCCGCCTTCATGTAAATCGTCCCTGCGCCACCTGGGTAGGAAGAATAGGGACTGGTCTGAGCTGCAATCGTGCCGCTGAAGGTGCTTGTTCCGTAGTAAACGGCAATGCGCCCCCCGCCCCCGCCTCCGCTATCGAAGTCAGTATCGCCGTTGCCGCCGATGGCGGAGAGTGTCCCCGTCCCCGCCAGTGTCCCGACGGTGAGCCAAATGCTGCCGCCGGCCCCGCCGCCGATCTCGTGGTCGCCCGCGCCACCTGGTGCAGTAGAATCACCACTGCCGTTGGCAACAATCTGGCCGTTGACCGTCAAAGTCCCGCCCACCACCAGATGTATGGCGCCCCCGCCGGTGCCACCCAGACTGGAGTGGGACGGGCACGAACCGCCGGCGCTGCCCCAATCCACCGGCTGCATGATCGAACCGTAAACGCTCCCGCCCGTCGCCCCGGCACTGCCGTCCGCACCAAAACCCCCATAGCCTCCGCCACTGCCCCAATCACCGCCGACGGTTCCGGTGACCCCGGCGCCCGGACCGGGGAAATCCGCGTTATACCCTTTGAAAGAGGCATCAATTGTGCTGGTGCCATCAATCGAGACATCTTGAGTAATCGTCAGATTAACGCGGTTATTGGTTTGGCCCGCAGCCGCCGGTGAATGGGTCACCAAGGCCGTATCGGTGACCTGGAGACTGTTGAAGGCATGGGAGCCATTCACCGTCAGCGTGCAGCCCGTTACGATGATATCCTTGCCCTCATAGGTCGTGTTGCCGACATCAATAAGGGTGCTTGTGTTGATGGTCACGGTTTGAGCTCCGCTGGTGGCCGCTTGCAACAGCACCGCACTCAGCAGGCAGGTTTGAATCAGGTTTCGTTTCGTCTTCATGGTGTCTTCTTTCTAGAATGCCTTCGATTATGTCAACGCAATATTGAACTTACTTTCCGGCAGTTTCCTGCCAGACGGAGAGCAAGAATTGTCAGCCCCGCCAACAGTCTGACGGAGGATTAGTCTGGGGCTGCGCCAAATCTGCTTAGAAACCCAATTTCTTGAGCGCCTTCTCCGCCTGGCCTTGGCGGTAATCGTACCAGGCCTCGACCACTTTGCCTTCGCGGTCAATCAGGTATGTCATGGGAACGGCGCTCATGCCGCCGAGGGTTTCATATTGCATCATGGCCCGATTGGCGGCGTCCGAGGCATCCAGGACGTTCGGGAAGGTCACCTTGTTTGCTTTCAGGTAATCCAAGGCAATGTCCCGAGCGTCAGCCGTGTTGACGCCCAGGACCACGAGGCCCCGGTCTTTGTATTTCGCGTAGAGCTTCTGGAGACTCCCTGTCTCCTCACGGCAGGTGGGTCAGCCGCAGCGCCATTTATTGAGCCAGACCACCTGGCCGCGGAAACTCGACAGCTTGAGCCGTCCGCCCTCCGCCGAAGTCAGGTCGAAGTCGGGCGCCTTCGAGCCGGGTTTGAGCAGGCCCTCTTCGATGTCGGGCATGCGCCACTCTTTCCACCCCGCCGGCGCCGACCAGACAAAGCGGTCGTGGGGGATATCGGCGTTGATAGTGACCTCGGACCATGATTCCTCAGAAGTGATGGGATTACTCACCCGCACAATCTCCTTCAACTTCCGGGGCAGATGATCTTTCCTGGCCAGCCAGAGATACCAACTCCGTTGATGCTTCATCAGGCTGACTTCGACGACGTCGCAGGCTTCATCGCCGACCCTTTCCGCGCCCATCCCGCGGACGCCGTCCAGGTAGGGCTGAAGCGAATCGGTGTATCCGTGAAAGGTGCTGGGGTCGAGAATCGTCATGCACATTCCTGCTCCCAACTGGCCGACTTGATGGCTGATGGAATGCCGCCCGAGGGGAGTCCGCTGCTTCATGTAAAAGGTGCCGCGGTGCTTTTCATATTCTTCGGCGTATTTGCCGGCGCGCTCCCATGGGTACTGGAGCTTTTCTTTGGGCCAGTAAGTCCAGAAGTAATCGCCATCTCCCACGAGAATGCCGGCGGGTTCAGTTTCCCCGGCGCGGGCGGCTTCCAGGCGGGTGTAATTGGGCTTCTGGAGCCAAATCTTGTAGGTGGCATGGCCGAGCGTCTTCCCTTGGGCTTCCCAGCGATAGTCACTGACCCAGGAAAGCGTGGTCGCCTCGCGCATGGCTTTGACCATGCCAGTGTAGAGCGCATGGGCAGCCGGTTCATCTTGAAGGGGCTTCTCCGCGAGCGCCTTGTCCTGGGACCAGCCCGAGAAGCAGAACAGACAACCGGCAGCAAACAGGGCGAATTGAACAGCGAAGACGCGAAGACGCGGAGCAGACAAGCTGAAAGGAGTTTGCTTGCTAACGCGCCGACCGACCGTTTGGCCGCTGCGCGGGTAAAGGGGAATCGGTTCGTGGTCGCGCTCGATGTTCACCGCTGCTGCCGATGCTAGCGGGGCGCGGGGCGGCGTCAACGCCTAAATTGCTAAGAGCGGCGTTACGCCGCCACACCATGCTCCGGGAAGAATACAGAATTGCTCGGAGCCATGAGGAACTCGGGCGATGGCCGAAGGTCAATTCCCAGGCGAAGGAAGTGTACGACACGAACGCCCGTTCCCCCTCACCCCTGCCCTCTCCCTTGGGGAGAGGGAGAATCGCATTCCGTCTCCGGATAAATCGGAGCGTTTTGGATACGTGCGCGCATGGACGATGGGGCTCCCTCTCCTTGGGGAGAGGGTTGGGGTGAGGGGGAACGGGTCGTAATCCAACTCCTCGTGGCGGACAATTGCCGGTGCTGTCAAACTGCAAGAGTCCTCCGGCAGAGCCGCAGGCTCCTTTTCTAACCCAATCGCCGTCGTGCTGGACGTGGATCAGATTTGGGTTCAACCTGCTTCGGCAATGAGCACGGCAGCCAACTCGATGGAAGGCAAGACGCGCAGGCGCTTCTTCTCGGTAGTGTCTTCTCCTGCCACGCTTATCATCCTGCTGCTGATCCCTTTGATGCTGCTCGAACTGGTTGGCCTCGCGGCGGAGGGCCGGAAACGATACGGCACATTTGAAGGAGCTATCTTTCTGATGGCCGCTGCGCTGGCACTGGTCTGGAACGTCATTGGCGGCGCGGTCATGTACTTGGTTCGCCAGCCAGTCCGTGAACTCGTCCGTAAATCGCGGCTGAGCAGAGGCACCACGTTCGTCCTGTTTGCCACGCTGCTGGCTTTGCTGGAGGAAGTTGTAACGACGACTC
>Ga0187880_1002762_pt1 | contig 13560 bp, 10 predicted proteins | sample June2016WEW_19_4_FD_132998 | JGI IMG/M metagenome (GOLD analysis project Ga0187880, IMG submission 132998) | Peatland microbial communities from SPRUCE experiment site at the Marcell Experimental Forest, Minnesota, USA - June2016WEW_19_40 | ecosystem: Environmental > Terrestrial > Soil >...
CAACGCGAATGGCGGCTCGCACCTTGGGCCCACGGCTCATCTCTGCGGCGGGCTGTTGGTCCGTGACTCCTCGAAGCGAATGACCGTCTCCCGTGCCTTGGCGTAGCCGAAGGTTTCCCGGGCGAGCCGTTCCACCGCTTTGGGATCGTAGCGCAGAGTGTCGATGGACGTCCTCAGTTGTTTGACGGTTTCCTCCTCCTTCTGGACCAGGTTATCCAGCCGAAGGATATCCTTCCGGTACCGCTCGTTCTCCTTGATGAGCGGCAGATACCAGACAGCCACCAGGAGGAGGCCCGCGACAAACACGAGAAAGATCGCCACCGGGGTCAGCTTGTCCCAGATGCCAAGGTTGACTTTCATCGCCCCGAGTTAATCACAGGCCGCGCGACAACGGAAGCAAATAAATCTCCCACGCCGGCAACTGAACGCACCCGCCTGCGGGGTGTCAATAAAAGAGAAGGCGTGATCCGCATAATGAGTTGCCAGGTCGAGAGCCCACTGACTACACTTCCATTGGATGATTAAAGCGTTGCTTTTGATCTTTGAACCGGTTGCCACGTGGGAAGGGATCCACCGCGCTAGCCGAAGCATGGTTTCCATTCTGGCGGTTTATCTGCTGCCGCTGCTGCTGCTCGTGGCGGTGTGCGAAGGGTATGGGCTGGTTCATTGGGGCAAGTGGCAAGGGGAGATCCTCCGCCTCAAGAAGTTCTCCGTGAGCGAAGCCGCAGTAATCGAAACCGCTCAGTTCCTGCTCTCGCTGATCGTGATTTTCACGGGCGCCTCGATCATCAAATCAATCGGGGAGACCTTCCGTGGCCGGCACACCTATGCCCAGGCGTTTACGGCGGTGGCTTACGGCCTAAGCCCGCTCTTCCTCTTCCGCTTGTTGGACGCCTCCAGCGGGATAAACCCCTGGGTGACTTGGTCCATTGGTATCCTTCTGTCCATCGCCGCGCTCTATCATGGGGTGCCGCGAATGATGGAACCGGACCCGGCGCATGCCATCGGCCTCTTTTTCATGAGCGCGCTGGTGCTGATCCTGGTCACCGGCTTGGCGCGCTTCGTGACGGACGCGTACCTGCGGGGCAAGTTCTCCAAACTGGACGTGATTATCTCCGACGTAGCCGCGCGGCTGCCCTTTTGACGACCCAGCCGCCGCGCTCCAATGCCCCCTGCGCGGCACGGCAATCCGCACCGGTCAATTCCTGCACGATGCGCACCGCGCGGTCGCGCAACTTTACGTTCGCCGGGTTCAAATCGATCATCAGGTTGCTCCGCACCTTGCCGAGCCGCACCATGGCCAGGGTCGTGAACATATTCAACAATTGCTTCGTCGCCGTCCCAGCCTTCAGCCGCGTCGAGCCCGTCAACAGCTCAGGGCCGAGGTTGGGGGCGATAACAATGGTTGGCCGCAACGCGCGTGGAATCTTTAGAAACGGATTAAAGCACACCAGCACCGTGGTCGCACCGCCCCGTTTGGCTTCCCGCAACGCGCCCCAGACAAACGGCGTGGTGCCGCTGGCCGCGATGCCGGTCACCACATCCCGGCGGGTAACCCCGCGGAACCTGATGGCGCACCCGCCGGCCTCCGCGTCGTCCTCCGCTCCCTCGACGGATTGCCATAACGCGTCCTGTCCGCCGGCGATGATGCCCTGCACGAGGTCCGGCAAGGTGCGGAAGGTAGGCGGGCACTCGCTGGCATCCAGCACCCCCAACCGCCCGCTCGTCCCCGCGCCGACATAAAACAGCCGGCCTCCGCGCCGAAACGCCCGCGCTACCGCCTCAATCACCCACTGAATGCGGCGGCGCTCGGCCAGCAGTCTCCTCGAAATGCCGGCCTCCTCCGCTAGCATCAGCGTAATCGCATCTCGCAACGGTAGCTTGTCCAAATTCATCGAACGCGGATTGCGTTCCTCAGTCGGAGACCGCCTGGCCGACCGCACGACCGCCTCCTCCCCCTTCGTTATCCGGACTTTAGACTTTAGACTTTGAACTTTAGACTTAAGAGTCCGTCTGGCCAGCTCGACTGCTCCCCACACACTCTCGCGTTTGAGCGGTGTGACCGCCGCCTTCGGCCAGAGCTTGCGCAACTCGCGGCCTACCTGCGCGGCGAAGCGCGGCTGCTTCAGCAAAATGCTCCCGGTCAAGACGAACTGGACGGGGGTGCCAGGCCTGGCCAGTCTGCGCGCGCAGGCGGTCGCGTCGCGCGCCAGGCTCCTGGCCGCCGCAGCCAGGATTTCGGCGGCGATCCTGTCCTTGTGGCCCCAGGCGGCAAACACCTCCGCCGCCAAGCCGGCGATTGCCGTCTTGTCGGCCGCTTGCGCCCAGTCAATCAGATCGTTCGGCTCGTTAAGTTGCAGCGCCCGGAGCAGCCGTCGGCCCAAATCGGGCCAGGCCGACTCCTGGTCATAGCCGTCAACGACCGCCTGGAGCGCGCGCAGCCCGATGTCATAGCCGCTGCCTTTGTCGCCCAATACATGGCCCCACCCACCCACTTTGACTCCCCTGCCCTTCAGACTCTTGCCGTAGCAACCGGAGCCCGTGCCGCTCACAATCAGAATCTGCGGGACGCGCTCCGGGCGCCCTCCGACCGCCGCAGCGGTTAGGGCGCTTTCCAGATCGCTGGTAGCGCTGCACGGGATGCCAGGCCAGACCCTAGCGGCAGCCGACCGGACTTGCCTGAAATCGGCCTCAGCCCACGCGCCGGAAAGCCCGATCCCCAGCGCGTCCGGGCGCGGCAATGCGGTCGCAATCGAACGAAACTGCCGGGTGAGCTGAGCTTCCGTCAGCAGTTTCATATTCGCCGGCCCTGTTTCTAGCCGGCGCCAGGGCTGTCCGCTCCCGTCGGCCAGCAACGCGACCGTGCGCGTCGCCCCCCCTTCAATCCCCAAATACATCACCCTCGCGTACTCTGGCTTGCGCATCATCGCGGAAACTATTCCTCAGCCCTGTGGGTTTTCAAAGGCTTAAGTAGCTGGCCGCTCAAGCGGTCAGCCTGCTTGCCACCGGCAACGCTTAACCCTTAACTTCCTGCGGATGCTGGACGATACCATAGCTGCGGTTGCCACGCCGCTCGGCGAGGGCGGGCTGGCCGTGATCCGCCTCTCGGGCCCGGAGGCGTTGGCCGTGGCGGACCGCTCTTTTGCGCCTGCCGGCGAGGCGTCCGTCAAACCGTCCGCCGCGGCGACGCACACGATCCACTTCGGCCACGTCGTGCGCGACGGGCAGACCGTGGATGAGGGCCTGCTCGCCGTCATGCGCGCGCCGCGCACCTTCACGCGCGAGGATGTGGTCGAGATCACCTGCCACGGCGGCATTCTGGCGGCGAAGATGGTGCTGGACACTGTGCTTGCGAATGGGGCGCGGCTGGCCGAACCCGGCGAATTCACCCGCCGCGCCTTTCTCAACGGTCGAATTGATCTCGCGCAGGCCGAGGCCGTCTCCGACTTGATCCACTCGCGCACCGAGCTGGCCTTGCGCGCCGCCAACGAGCAGCTCGCTGGCAAGCTCTCCCAACGCATCAACAAGTTGCGCGACCAAATGCTCGAGACGCTGGCCCACGTCGAGGCGCACATTGACTTTCCCGAGGAGGACATCGCGCCTGACACGCTGGAGCAACTCATCGCCCGGCTCCTAAACGGTGTGGCCTTCATGGACGAATTGCTGCGCACGGCCCACGAGGGACAAATCCTCCGGCGCGGCATCCGCGCCGCGATCATCGGCCGGCCCAACGCCGGCAAGTCGAGCCTGCTCAACCAGCTCCTCGGCCACGACCGCGCCATCGTCTCGGCCATTCCCGGCACGACCCGCGACACCATCGCCGAGACCGCCAACATCCGGGGGCTGCCCGTCGTCTTCATCGACACCGCCGGCCTGCGCGAGGCCCGCGACGAGCTTGAGCTCGAAGGTGTCCGTCGCAGCCGCCAGACCTTGCAGGAGGCGGAGTTCATCCTGCACGTGTTCGATGCCGCCGAGCCGCTGACCGACGCCGACGAGAAGTATCTCGCCGAGTTCGCGGGGAAGAAGCGCATCCTCGTACGCAACAAGGTTGATTTGCCGCTGCGGCTCCACTTCCCACCCGACCTCAAAGCGCCGGTCGTGGACGTAAGCTGCCTGACCGGCCAAGGCATCGAGCCGCTCAAGGATGCCATAAAGGAACTGGCCTGGTCGGGCGAGATCCGGGCCGAGATGCTGCAAGTAATGATCAACTCGCGCCACCAGGACGCGCTCAACCGCGCTCGCGCTGCCACGCTGAGCACCCTGGCCGCCCTGAAGAAGAATCAGACCCTCGAACTCGTCGCGCTGGACCTGCGCATCGCCGTCAATGCCGTCGGCGAAATCGTCGGCCAGACGACCACCGAGGACCTGCTGGACCTGATCTTCAGCCAGTTTTGCATCGGCAAATAGCCCAAAGGCTCTTTCCGAAATAACAGCCTAATAAGACGCGACTTACACCGGATCGCCACGCATGGTCCTTCGATGGTCCTTCGATAGTTCTCCGATGGTCATACGATAGTCCTCCGATATACAGCTAATGCGCCACCGGAAACTCAATCTTACCCTGGAATCCGAAATTCGAGAGCCCAAGAGGGCGCTAACGGAGGGGATCTTACGGGGCTACAGCTTGGATGGCGCCGAAACACGGTGAAGTGCCGGCACTCCACCTGCTTGCAGTGATCGGACCTCCAATGCCGGCAACAGGCCGGCGCTCCGGGAGCACCGGCGTTTCGGGTGCTCAGGCTAAGCCTTGGGGACTATTGCGGTGGTTTGTTTGGGGTCATCTTCCCAGCCGTCGCGCACTTGGCGGGTGCTGATGAAAACCCACGTGCCGGCCGGCGGCTTGCCGTACCGGCCAATACCGTCTTCAACCGGGACATCCGCTGGATACCCACACTGCTGAAATCGATGGCTCGATTAGGGATAGATCAGCCGGCAGAATACGCAGCCGTTGGCCGGATCGATCGGCAAACTCCAGGTGCTGACCGTGCTGGACCCCGTGACGGTCTGCCAGTTGTTGCTGATCCCGACATTGATGGAGTTGGTTTGCACCTGCAGCTTCCATCCGATATGGTCGGCATCCCAGGACAACAGCAGATTCGAGCCGCTCCTCTCGCCGGTCAGCAACGGCGGGTTCGGATTGACCGTCGGCGTCTGGCTCGCCTCCATCACCGCGGCGAAATCAGTGTGCACGGTACCCACATTGTTGGTCATCAACATCCAGGTGCCGTTGGTATTCAGCCAGTAATCCGGGTGCTGCAGCCCCTCCACCGCTGGCCAGTACAAATCCACCCCCACCGAGTCCGTGTCTTCCATCCCTTGGAACTGCACACTCCACGTCATGTTCGAGGTCACCGGCATAAACAGGCCGGCCCAGGGGAAATCAATTCCATAAGTGAAAATCTCCGTGCTCCGGGGCGTTGGAGCCACAGAAAACCAGCCGCTGTCATAAAAGTTGGTGCCGGGAGTGGGATAGCCATTGAAGGGAGCTCCGTTGTTCTGGTAAAATCGCACGCGTGCCTCGACGTCGCCGGCAAACGCGGCGGGATTAGCGGTGTTGGTGCCCCAGAACTCGAACGAGAAGTTCGTGAGGTAGCGCTCGGTGCCGGCCAACAGTATCTCGTCGCCCACTTCGTTTGTGCCGGGCGCGAGTCGGGTCACCAGATCATTAGTGGAGTTGTTGAAGATAACCGCGGCTGGGAGCGGCACCGCCAGCCCCATCCACAGGACGCCGACGACCAAACAACAATTCTGCTTAAGTAATGTTTTCAAGGTCTTCTTTTCTCCTGGACGGAAGGGGAGCCTCATAGTTGCTCAATTGTTTCTCGATTTTCGCGAATATTGGCGAAATGGCGGCGCGAGTCAATACCAAAGTGAGCAGAATTCGGACGCTTTTGGTTTGAATCGAAGCCCCCGGCGGCTAGGCTGGCGTGGATAAACGCAAAACCATGAACCGCCAATCTACCCTGTTTCTTCTGGCAGCTTCCTTGAGCGTGCTGGAATTCAGCCCAACTCCCGCGGCAACTGCCGCGCTGCCAAAACCAGCCATCATCATCGCGCCGCGCGAGGCGTCGTGGATGGAACAGCTCGCCGCGCGTGAGGTGCGACGCTACGTCTATCTGCGCACAGGCCGGTTGCTGCCAATGATAACGGAGCCGAAAGGGACGCTTCCTGGGGGCGACCTCATTCTGATCGCCCGCAAGGACAGGCCACTCGTCCGGGCTGGCGCTAGCGCTGAACTCATTGTTTCCCTGGATTCGTTGGCCGCACAGAGCTATCGGCTCAAGACTATCCCCAATCGGCAATCCCCCGCCGCCAACCACCGAGTACTCTTGCTCGCCGGCGGCGACGATGCCGGCACGCTCTACGCCGCTTACCACCTGGCTGAGGTTCTCGGGGTTCGTTTCTATTTGCACGGCGATGTCATCCCGGACGAGCCAATGGAATGGAAGCTGCCGGACTTGGACGAGCGTGCTGCGCCGCTGTTCGCGTTGCGGGGCATCCAGCCCTTCCATGACTTCCCGGAAGGGCCTGACTGGTGGAACCAGGACGACTACTTGGCGGTGATTGGGCAGTTGCCCAAGCTGCGCATGAACTTCTTCGGGCTACATACCTATCCCGAAGAACGCCCGAATTCGGAGCCCACAGTGTGGATTGGTCTGGCGAGCGACGCCGGCGAGCTCGGCCAGGTCAAGTCCAGCTACCCGTCCAGCTATATGAACACGCTGCGCGGGAACTGGGGGTATGCGGCCGAGAAAACCAGCGACTACGTGTTCGGCAGCGCGGCGCTGTTCGAGCGTGATGATTTTGGACCTGAGGTCATGTTCGGCTTCATGCTGTCTCCGACCACGCCCGAGGCCAGTAACCAGCTCTTCGACCGCAGTGCCGTTATTTTGCGAGACGCCTTCCGTTTCGCGCATCAGGTGGGCGTCAAGACGTGCGTCGGCACCGAGACACCACTCGTCGTCCCTAAGCCAGTCCAGGAACGGCTGAAGACGCTAGGCAAGAATCCCAGTGACCCAGCGGTGGTCCGGGAGCTGTATGAAGGCATCTTTCGCCGCGCCGCCGAGGCTTACCCGCTGGACTATTACTGGTTCTGGACGCCCGAGGGCTGGACCTGGTCGGGCGTCAAGGAAGAGGAAATCAAAGCGACAATGGACGATTTGGCCGGCGCCATCGCGGCCCGCGCGAAGGTCCGGGCGCCATTCAGCCTGGCGACCTGCGGCTGGGTGCTGGGACCGCAGCAGGACCGGGCGATGTTTGACAAGTTGCTGCCCAAGGACGTGGCGATGAGTTGCATTAATCGGCAAGTGGGTTACACCCCCGTGGACGCCGGCTTCGCCGAGGTGCAGGGGCGGTCGAAGTGGGCGATTCCCTGGCTGGAAGACGATCCCGCGCTGAGCGCGCCGCAGTTGTGGGCGGGCCGGATGCGACGCGATGCGCACGACGCGCTGCGCTATGGGTGCGACGGGCTGATGGGCATCCATTGGCGCACGCGCGTGCTCGGTCCAAATATCGGGGCGCTGGCGCAGGCCGCTTGGGACCAAGGGCCGTGGGCGGAAGCTTACCACACGGCTGCTCCCGCGGCCGAGCCAACCCGAACAGCCGGCCCGGTGGGCGGGGAGATTGCGGCCTTCCCCAATAATCCCATCACCGACACTTCGGATGCTCCGCTCTACCAGACGGTGCGCTACAATCTCTCGGCGTACCGCCTGCCGGCGACCAACGGCCTGTGCAAGGTGACGTTGAAGTTCTGCGAACCGCACTACGCCGCTGCCAGTGTGCGCGTGTTCGACGTGAAGCTGCAAAACCGGACGGTCCTGCAGAACCTGGACATCTTCGCCAAGGTCGGCAAGAACCGCGCGCTGGATTACACCTACACCAACATCGTCGTCACCAATGGGTGGCTGGACATTGACTTCGTGCCGCGCGTGGAGTTTCCTAGCATCGCGGCGATTGTCGTCGAGGGAGATGGCTTCACTGAGAAGATCAATTGCGGGGGCCCGGCCTACGCGGATTACTCGGCCGACCTGCCGGCGGCTCCTGTGCCGGCACCGGTTCTCCCTAGCACCAGGGATTTCTATGCGGACTGGGCGTTACGCGAATTCGGCCCCGAGGCCGGCGCGGCAGCGGCGGCGATATTCGAGAAGATAGACGGCGCGCTGCCGAAGCCGTGCACCTGGATTGACGGCCCCGGCGGGATTCAACCCGACGCGCGGCCGTGGGCCCAGGTGGAGAAAGAGTACACCTTCGTGAATGAATTCGCTGCGCTGAGTCCCGAGGTCAAAGGCGCAGGCAGCCGGGAGCGTTATGATTACTGGCTGAACACCTTCATCTACTTGCGTGCGGTCGGCGAAGTAAACTGCGCCTGGGGCGAATACAACCGGGTGATGGCCAAGGTCAAGCAGGAGAAGGATGCGGCGGCGCAAAGGGATGTGGCGCGGCAGCTCGCCCTGCCGGTGCGCATCAGGATGGTCCGGCTGGTGGGCGTGGTCTTCGACCATTTGCTGGCCACCGTCTCGACTACCGGCGAGCTGGGCACGGTGGCGAACTGGAACCAGCACAACCTGCCCGGGTTGCTGAACAAGCCGGGCGAAGAGCTCGCCAAGCTGCTCGGCGAACCGCTACCGGCTGAGGCGCAACTGACACAGGCATACCACGGCCCAACCCGGATCATCGTCCCCACAAAGCGCACCAGCCTCGCATTGAATGAGGCCCTGAAACTGAAGGTGATTATCCTATCCGAAGCCCCGCCGCGCGCCGCAACCCTGCACTGGCGTAAGCTCAGCGAGTGGCGGTTTGCCGAGGTTCCCCTGAAGCTAGTGGCGCGCGGGGTTTACTCCGTGCAGTTGCCCGCCGGCGTGAAGGATGATTTCGAGTACTACATCCAAGCCGAACCCCAGCACGGCAGGCCAGTCTATTTCCCCGCCACAGCGCCGAAGCTTAACCAGACGGTGGTAGTATATCCGCCGGCTGGCTGAGTAAACTCGGCTGGTTCTGGGACAGGCCTTGCCTGTCCCAACCCTCGTCGGATGGGGCGATGGAGAAGCGGCGGGTGCCGATCAATGCCCCGCGTTACCGAATTGCGCCAGAATTCTCCTCCCTCGCCCCGTCGGACGGGGAGAGGGCCGGGGTGAGGGGCGGCCTGTCCGGATTCAACACCCGCGAGGTTACTCGCTGAGGCGGTAACACGTTGCCTGGGTGCGGCGCGCGCTGTTGCAGGAGATGCCAGAGGTTGTAGCGCACCCATTCCAGTTGCCGCCGTAATTGCCAATTCCAAATCCGTTTTACCAGAATGCCGTGCGCGCGAAGGAACTCATCCCGTTTGGCATCGTGTCGCTGCTGGTCTGGAAACCCGTGGCCAAATCCATCCGTCTCTAGCCCGAGCTTGGCTTCTGCGCAGTAGAAATCCAAATAGTAATCGGCTAGTGGATGCTGCCGGCGAAACTTATAGGCTGAGAACCGGCGGTCGCGAAGCAGGCGCCACAGGGCCTTCTCAGCCCAAGTCTGCTTTTTGCGCAGTAATCGGGCGCGAGCGATATCTTCCACGGAGCAACGGGTTAGCTTATTGGCGGGCAGGAGCGCAAGGGCGAAGATGGTGTGTTTGGAGCCCCTCACCCCGACCCTCTCCCCATCCGATGGGGCGAGGGAGCGGAGGCGGACGCCAATCGATCACGCTAAACGTCGAGCGTTACCGGAGTCCGTCCGCTTCGGCGATCAAGTCATAATCCGTGTGGCCGATGACTTTCACCTCGGCAAACTCCCCCAGCGGCAGTTGACCGCGCACGTACACCCGGCCGTCGATGTCCGGCGCGTCGGCTTCCCCACGGGCGACCAGGAGCCGGCCCTTGAGCGCAGCGGTGTGTCGGTCCTGCCCGCGGATCAGGCCATGTTCCCACGAACTCACACGGGCGCGGCGGAGTTCCGCCGGGCTGGCCGACTGCTCGACCAGCACTCTGACTCTGCGCCCGACGAATGACCGAGCGACTTGCACCGCGACCTCGTGCTGAGCCGCCATGGCCAGGTCACGGCGCTTCCGTTTCACCGCGTCCGGCGTCTGGCCTGCCATCCTCCCGGCCCGCGTGTCTTCTTCCTGCGAATAGGTGAAAACTCCCAGGCGCTCGAATCTCGCCTCACGAATGAACCCGAGTAACGCCGCAAAATGGGCTTCCGTCTCGCCAGGAAACCCAACGATGAAAGTCGTGCGCAGCGCAATGCCCGGTATGCCCGCGCGGATGCGGCGGATCAACCCCATGATGTACTGGGAAGAAGTCTCCCGCCGCATCCGCTCGAGCATATTTGGGTGAATGTGCTGCAACGGGATATCGACATAGCGCGCGACCTTGGGGCAGTCGGCAATGGTTTGAATCAGCTCATCCGTCCAATGCGCGGGATGAGTGTAGAGCAGGCGAATCCAGAACTCACCGGGCAGAGCATTCAGTTCACGCAGCAAGGTGCAGATGGTGGTGGCGCTGGCCGGCAGCGACTTGACGGCCGCGTTGAATGTCTCGGGCGCGCAGATGGCACCGGTGCGGTTCGGACGCAAGTCCATGCCGTAATAAGTCGAGTCCTGCGAGATCAGATTGAGCTCTCTAACGCCGTCGGCAGTGAGGGCTTTGGCTTCGGCAACAAGGTCCCCTTGCGGACGGCTGCGGTGTGACCCTCTGATGTGAGGAATGATGCAGAAGCTGCACGGATGGTTGCACCCCTCGGCAATCTTCACGTAGGCAAAATGGCGCGGCGTCAGCCGGTACCGCGGAGTCGCATAGTCGGGGATGTAACGAGGGCGGGCCGTGACTACGGAGGAAGGCGAGGGTGAAGGATGGAGAGCGGAGGATAGTTCGGAAGGGGAGAACTCCGAACCTTGAACCTCGAACCTCGAACTTTGAACGTCGGACTCCTTCGGGCTCCGGGTCCGGGACTTTGGACTTTGGACTCTAGACTTTAGACTTGTTCGGAGTCTTACCGCCCGCCGCGCCAGCGCTTGTTTGACCATATCCGTGATCCGCGCGACCTGGTCGATGCCCATGAATACGTCCACCTCCGGCAGGAGCGCGGGCAATTGCACGCGAAACCGCTGGGGGAGACAACCGGAAACAATCAAGCCCTGGCCGCGGTTCTTCGCTTCACGCAGCTCCGCCGACTCAAGAATTGTATCAACGCTCTCCTGCTGGGCTGACTCGATGAACGAACAGGTGTTCACGATTAGCACGTCCGCCTGCGCGGTGTCGTTGGTAACCTCGACGCCGTCCTTCAGCAGCGTGCCGACCATCACCTCGGCATCAATGAGGTTCTTCGCGCAGCCGAGCGATATCATGCCCACTCGCACCGGTCGCTCTATGGAATCTTGCTTTATCAAAGACCGTTCACCTTACGTCAATGAGACAGCGGCGGCAACCCTCCGAGTTCAAGCGACTTTTCTCTGGCGCGACATCGCGAGCCGGCTTTCAATAGGGATATGTTCAAATACATTCCTTCCACTCCCGGTGAAGCCTCGCAGCAATCGCGGCGGCAGTTCATTCGTCACGTCGGCTCGGCGGTGGCGCTAGGCGCGGTGATCTCGCCTTTTACCCGGAGCCACGGGGCGGAGAGCCCGCGCGCCACAGCGCAGAAAACCCTGGTCGGCTCCAATATCTACGGCTGGGGCCAATACGCCGAACGTGACAAGAAGAAGCTCGACGTGGAGGAAGTCATCTCCGCGCTCCGCGATACCGGCTACGATTACCTGGAGAGCAACCTGAACGTGGCTCAGCCGGAGGAGAATGCGAAGTTTGCCGAGCAACTTAAGGCCAAGGGCCTCCAGCCCGTCAGCCTTTATACCGGGGCGCACGTGCATGAGGCCGCTCAGGCCGGAGCGGTGGTGGTCAGGATTTTGGCTGCGGCCAAAATCTGCCAGCAGGCCGGTTTCCGCGTCATCAGTTGCAACGCCGACCCGATCGGGCGGGAGAAGACCGATGAGGAGCTCAAGACGCAGGCGGCGGCGTTGAGCGAATTAGGCGAGGGCTTGAATGCGCTCGGCATGAAGCTGGGCGTGCACCATCACATGCCGGAGATGGCCAACCATGCGCGGGAGTTCCACTACAACTTTGACCACACCAAGCCCGGCGTGGTCGGCTTCTGCTACGACGTCCACTGGGTCTGGAAAGGCGGCGTTATGCCGTTGGATGCCCTCAGGCAGTACGGCGACCGCGTGGTCACTTGGCATCTGCGCCAAAGCCGCGACGGCGTCTGGTGGGAAGACCTCGACACCGGCGACGTTGATTACGAGGCCGTGGCAAAGTATGCCAGGACGCATAACCTGGCGCGGCGTTTCTCGGTCGAACTGGCCATCGAGGGCGGCACGAAGATCACCCGCTCCGTGGTGGAGAACCACCGCCGCAGCCGTGAGTTTGTGAGAAGGGTGTTTGAGAGCCAGTGATGAGGAAGGGGCTGTCTATATGCATCTGTGGTTCTACTAAAGCCTGGTCCAGCGGGGCTCTATAAAGCCAAACCGGTAATGGGAACCGGCGGGGGTGGCGGGACATCTCTCGCGCACACGCCGGGCACTCCCAGACCGCCCCGGAACCCCCTCACCTGTTCCCTCTCCCCCTTCGGGGGGAGAGGGAAAGGGGGCCAACGTTGATTTCTCGGTCCGCTTCAATCCAAGCGTGCGGCTCAGGAATTCTGAGCCTGGTCAACGGTGAAATGAACATGAAGATTGAGATTTGTGTGGATTCAGTGGCCGGCGCGGTCGCTGCCGAACGCGGCGGCGCGGACCGGGTTGAACTGTGCGATAACCTCCTGGAGGGGGGCACCACGCCCAGCCTCGGCTGCATTCGCCTGGCCCGGCAACACTTGCGCATCGGTTTGCAGGTGATCATCCGGCCGCGCGGAGGAGATTTCCTGTATGACGATTATGAAATGCAGGTCATCCGCGAGGACATCCGGCTCTGCAAGGAAGCCGAGGCGGATGGTGTCGTGATTGGCTGCCTGACTGCCGCGGGGGACATCGACCAGGCCCGGACTCGTGAATTGATTGAGCTGGCCCGCCCGATGAAGGTCACGTTTCACCGGGCGTTTGACATGTGCCGGGATGCAAGGAAGGGGCTGGAGGATTTGGTGGCGCTGGGAGTGGATCGGGTCCTGACCTCGGGACAGGACGCTTCCTGCCTTGAAGGAATGGAGTTGATCGCCGCGCTCCAAAAGCAGGCAGCCGGGCGGATCATCGTCATGCCCGGCGGCGGCATTACTCCCAGAAACGTAAGCCGAATCGTCACCGGCACGGGGGTCCAGGAGGTGCACCTAAGTACTCGGGTGTCGGTGGAGAGCCGCATGACGCACCGGAATAGCCGTTGCTATATGGGCGGCACCTTGCGCCCGCCGGAGTTCAGTTGGAAGGCGACGGATGAATCAGTCGTACGGGATGTGGTGGAGCGCCTGCGGCAAGGCGGCTGACACATTTCCGGGTCTGTAGCAGAATTTGTGGGCGATAAAACGCAAGGCGGCGGCCTGACAGCCCCCCAGAGGGGACGCAGGGGTCATTCCCAAAGACTCAGGCAGTCGGGCTTGGGGTTTCCCTGGGTC
>Ga0187880_1002764_pt1 | contig 13555 bp, 8 predicted proteins | sample June2016WEW_19_4_FD_132998 | JGI IMG/M metagenome (GOLD analysis project Ga0187880, IMG submission 132998) | Peatland microbial communities from SPRUCE experiment site at the Marcell Experimental Forest, Minnesota, USA - June2016WEW_19_40 | ecosystem: Environmental > Terrestrial > Soil > Wetlands...
AGCGCCTACTTCACCACGCGGCAATTCGCCCCGATACAGCAACGCTTCCAGCACACTTCCGGCTTTGGCTGGCAAAGCGCCCAGCCGGACTTCCTCCTCAGCCCACATGAGGATGCGGGTCCGCAACCGCCCCGGCTCCACCAATCCCTCCATGAAACTTACTTGATCGAGACAAGTCTCCAGGAAGAAGCGCGTGAATCGCGCGAGCGCCTCTTCGCTCAAGTGTCCCCGGCCATCGAGGTCATTGCGGCGCGGAAGGTCGCATTCGGCCAGTCCCCGCTTGTAGTCCTCAACCTTGCGCGCCAGACCGCGCGCTACCGACCAGACCGCGCCGGTGTCGAGCGCTTCCAGCAGCATCGCATGGGACATCAGCCGCGCAACCCGCCCGTTGCCGTCGAGAAACGGGTGAATCCAGACCAACCGATGATGCGCGGCTGCCGTGGCGAGAATCGCGTCGGTCTTTCCGAGATTTCCGTACACCCGCTCGAACCGTTCCAAAAAACGCGGCACCGCTCCGGGGCTAATGGGAATATGCTGCCCGACCTTCACATCGCACTTGCGGAGTTCGCCCGGCTCAACCTTGGTCCGTTCGCCACTCTCGGGATTTTCGACCCACAATAATTCCTCGGGCAGCAACTCGCCAAACCGGCGATGCACTTCGCAGATCCCCGCCCGCGTGGTTGCGCGTCCGCGCAGTCCCCCGCCATCAATCCATCGCTGAACCTCGATATGCGCCTTGGCTTCGAGTTGCAGATTTCTCTTGCGGAGGTCCGCGCTGTAATCGTTCTTCAGCGCCCGTTCGATATCGATCGGATGGGTATCATGGCCTTCGATCAGGTTGCTGTAATAGCAGTTCATCGACCGGACGAGATTGGCCAGAGCCGTAACCATCCCCGCAGGCAGACTGCGGCGAAAGCCGGCCGACCGGGACGCCAGCTCGACCGCTAAATCGGTAAGCTCGCCGCGGAACCGCGAACCCGCCGTTATCAGCAGTGGCTCGGCCAGGCTCACGGCTTCCTTGCGGTCGGAAGAAACCCCCTTCCGGTCCGCTTTTATGTCCGCTTTTATGTCCGCATCCTTCTTAGCCATTTTGCCCATGATAGCATGGTGTTTTCGCTACGACAAGCCATTTTGCGCTATCTAAAATGTCCGCTTCTATGGCTGCGGAAGCCGCACCCGAGTTGCGTCTCGCAGCCCATTTTTCAGCATCGATCACTTCAACCTACCGGCAGGGTGTTTTCGGCTAAAACCCGAGGTTATCATTACATCAAGGCCTTCAAACGAAAATGGTTCATCCCGATCAGATTTTCAAAATTGTTCTTGACACGCTGAGCCGCGAAACTGAGCCAGACTTCAGAAAGTTTGTTGTCGGCTCTCACGTGGCAAAATGGTTCATCGCGGCAGATTTCGTGACCGACGCGCCCGACCGTCCAAACAATTCGTTTGCTTTCACCGTTTTCCCGTATAACGCCTATTTCGAGCAAATTCAGGCAGAGATCCGTGCCGCCTCTGCGCGCGACATAAAAGAAGTCAAGACCGTGAGCCAGAATATGCTGCGCTACCTCCGCGCGTCGCAACGCTTCAGCTTCTGCTTCATTTCGGAGAAAAATCCCGAATGGGCGCCTGACGTAGCGGCTGCTCGCCAAGCAATCGACGAGACTCTCGGGATGATGCGCCGTTGGCGTGACGCCGACCGGCAGAGTGATGTGATTAAGCGGTTTGAAGCACTGCGCGAGGAGGCCCGGGCGAATTCCTTCAATGCGAAACTTTTTGGCCACATGGTCCTCATGAACGCACTCGCGGCGGTGGTCGCTTGCCTGTTGGTTAAGCACGGAGCGCCCGAAATCATCGGCTGGTTTCCCGACCGTGATAAGATGACATCAGCCTACAAAGCGATCGCGCTCGAACTCTTCTCGAACAACCTTTCGGCCCTATGCCAAACGATGGGGCTCGACCAGACTCGACTCAAGGTCGCCATCGGTATTCCCGGACCTTCCAACGATGCGGAAAAAGGTCTTTGGTACGACGACCTAATCCGCGTGCCGGACTATCTAGCCGGTGCCACCGCTGCTTGGGACATCAAGGGTAATCTCTTGCCCACCAATTCACCAAAATTTGCGGAAATTATCCGGCAGGTTCTCGCCGATAATCCGAATATCGCCCTCGTGCGTCTGGCGCTCAATGACCGTGGGCTACAGGCTTCGCGTCTAATCCTTTCACGCAAGCCAATCACTTCAATGCACCTTTCCAAGACCGCTCGATAGCAGCTTCCGCAATTCGCAGCCTTTCCCTTTAATTCAAAAACCTAACCCCCATCCGGTGGCTTGCTGCGGCGCGCGGCCTCGGCCAGCGAACTGAAGCTGTCCTTCCTCCGCATGTGACGCCGCGGCTTCGCGTTCCGAAATCTTAACCGCCCGTCCTCCCACGCCCCAATCCAATTTTTTTCCCGGCCTCCATCGTCGGTTGAGAGGCCGGGAAAAAAATTCCCTCTCTTCATTTGGGACACAAAGCAATCGGAACTAACGCCCTGCCCGATGAACGGGAAGCGGGCGCAAAAAAAGGAATGGAGGACAGAACAATGGCAGTTAACAAGGCAATCGTAGTCGGCAATCTGGGAATGGACCCCCAGGTGCGCGCTCTGCCGTCAGGGCAGAACGTGGCCAACTTGTCGCTGGCGACCAACGAGCGTTTCACGGACCGCAACGGCGACCCGCAACAGCGGACCGAATGGCACCGCATAGTCGCTTTCGGACGGCTGGCGGAAACGTGCGGGCAGTATCTCAGTAAAGGCCGCAGGGTTTACGTCGTAGGACGGCTGACCACCCGCCAGTACGAGGCGAAGGACGGCAGCGGCAAACGCTACCGCACCGAAATCATCGCGCGCCAAATCCGGTTTCTCGATCGCCGCCCCGCCGGGGCGAAATCTGCCGAGGCGCCCTTGCCCTTCTAATTTCTCTCACACCCTTTTGCCGGGTTTTCTCAAGATGTTCCGATGCCTAAACCGTCCGCGCCGCCGCGTCAACGGCAGGCCCGCACCAAGAGACCGTGTGGCCGTTCCCCTACGGTGACTCGGCGGCATCTCCGGCCGGTTTCTCAGGCCCGGTCTTGAGAAAAAACCAAACGCAAAAAGGAGGATTCGACCATGAAACAGAACGACGAACGACAGGACATCTACAGCCGCATCACCAATCAGATTATGGCGTCACTCGCAAAAGGCGTCAGGCCTTGGGTAAGGCCCTGGAACGCGGAACACGCAGCCGGACGCATCACGCGGCCCTTGCGCCACAACGGCCAGCCCTACGCCGGAGTCAACGTGCTTTCCCTGTGGACCTCAGCACTGGCGCAGAACTTCGCCGCGCCAATCTGGATGACGTTCCGGCAAGCCGTCGAACTTGGCGCGCACGTCCGCAAGGGCGAGAAAGGCTCGCTTGTGGTCTACGCCAACACGATCACGCGTACCGAAACCGACGCCGCCACCGGCGACGAGGCCGAACACGAAATTCCCTTTCTCAAGGGCTACACGGTTTTCAACGTCGAGCAGATAGAAGATCTGCCCGCGCACTTCTACGCGAAGGCCGAACCGCAGCTTGACCCCGTCGCCCGCATCGAACGCGCCGAAAAGTTTTTCGCCGCCGCCGGCGCGACCATCAACCACAGCGGAAACCGCGCTTTCTACAGCCATGCCACCGACGCCGTCCAGCTTCCGCCCTTCGAGAGCTTCCGCGACGCCGACAGCTACTACGCGACTCTCGCCCATGAATTGACTCATTATGCCGACTCCCGGATTATGCCGCGTTTTTCGTGTTGGGCAGATTAGGTCATGGGGCACGAGCGCGAGATGTCGGCATAATCAGAGCCCTTCCAGGAAGGCGAGCAACTCGTCGTTTGGCCGATAGCGACCGGGTGAGACCGCGATGGGCTGGGTCTTCGCCATCGCTTTTTCCTTCAACTCTATGTCGGCGTGGACATACATCTGGGTGCTTTCGACGGACTCATGGCCGAGCCAGAGTGCGATTACGGTTCGGTCCACGCCGTTCTGGAGTAACTGCATCGCGGCGCTGTGACGCAGCACATGAGGTGTTACGCGCTTGCCCTTGAGCGTCGAGCAGGTGACGGAAGCTATCTCCACATGCTTGCGAACGATGCGCTCGACCGCATCGCGGCTGAGCCGATCTCCGCGATTGCTGACGAACAGCGGCTCACTGTCAGCACCGCCGCGCTCACTAAGCCACACGCGGAGCGCTTGAACGCAGTCTTTCCTTAGCGGAGTCGATCGCTCCTTTCGTCCCTTGCCGATGCATTGCACGTGCGCGCCGGTACCGAGCGCAACATCGCCGCATGTAAGGTTGATCAACTCCGACACGCGAAGCCCGGTCTGCAAAGCGAGCAGAAGAAGCATCCGATCTCGCCGGCCAGAGCGAGTGGTCGGATCGGCTGCCGCGACGAGAGCTTGGATCTCCGCGCGGGTGAGATAATCGATCGTCCGTTTCTCGTACCGCTTGGATGGCATCGCCAGCACCTGCTGGCAGTGATGCAGGAGCTGCGGTTCGTTGATCGCGACATATGCGAAGAACGAGCGGATCGCCGACAGGCGCGTATTGCGGCTTCGCGCGCCATTGCCGCGCCTGGTTTCGACGAAGGTCAGGAAGTCTCCAACGAGGTCCGCATCGATATCGGCGATCTGAAGCTGGGTTGGTTGCCGCTTGAGCCGGTCCGCAGCGTATTTCAGCAGCAGGCGGAAGGTGTCGCGGTAGCTCGCCACCGTGTTCGGGCTGGCGTGGAGCTGCGTCGCAAGGCGGTCGGTGAAGAACCGCTGCACGTGGATCGGGAGGGGATATGCCTTCATAGCGCTCCTCTCTTGCTGAGATTCCGTTCGGCACGTTCGCAAGCGAGCTGGAGCAGTTCCGGGATCGCCTCGATGTACCAGTAGGTGAGCTCAGGCTTGGTGTGCCCCAGATAGGTGCTGAGCTTGAGCATCTCGCGATCCGGATCGAGGCCGCGCCGATACCAGTCCATGATCGTGCGCACCGCGAAGGTGTGCCGAAGATCGTGGATGCGCGGCCCCCGGCCATGTTTGTTGAAGAACTGCCGCTCACGCAGACCGATTCGCTGGCAGACCAGAGCGAAGTTGTAGCGGGCGCAGCAGTCGCCGGGGCGTTCGCCGTTCTCGAGAAGGAAGAACGGCGCCCGGCCGTGGCCAAGGATGCGATTACGCTCAGCGCGATAGGCTCTCATCCGTTCGGCTACAGATGCGGATAGCGGAACGAAGCGGCACTTTCCGTTCTTACTGCGCCTGATGGCCAGCACGGTTTCATTGAGATCGACATCCTTGTCGTCGAGTCCGATTGCCTCGCTCACGCGCAGTCCGGTGACGGCGATCAGGCCGAACAGCGTCGAACAGGTCCATCCGCGCAGCCCGTAAGATGAAGGAAGCTGCCCCGCCTCCGTCACGATCTCAGCGATCTGATCATCGGTATAGATGTAGGGCCGCGTCCGGCGCGGTTTGCTGGATATCAGACCGGGCGGTGGAACTTCGGTGCGCGGATCGAAGCCTTGAAGCCAGCTGGCGAAGACCCGCACCATGCTGAGCCGTCTCGACCAGGTGTAGCTGTTTGCCGAACCGTAGATCTCCTTCCAGCGCAGGAACAGATCGACCGTGACGTGATCAGCACGTTCGCTGTCGGCGAACTCGGTAAAGCGGCGCAAGACCCGTTCGGAGAAGGACAGGTCGTAGCCGAGGCTGCGTCGGACGGAGATGTAGTGCTTGAGGCGGACGGTTAGAGGCGTCATCGAGCGTCTCCTCCGATCGGCCACCGCCGTGCGATCGACCGCAATGCATCGAGGTCGTATTTCGCGTAGATGGTCGTCGTCATGCGCGAGCGATGGCGCAGCACGTCGCTGACCTCGTCGAGCGACGCTCCTTTGCGGAGCATGTCGGTAGCGAGGCTGTGGCGCAGCAGATGCGAGCCGACGTACTTCTGCGGCGGCTTCAGGCCGGTCTTCCTGAACGCGTCCTCCAGCACGGTGTTTACGATCTGGGCATCCTTGAAGGGCCGATGGTGCGGCGTCCTCGCCGAGACGAACAACACACGAGAGTGGCCGGCTCGTCCGTTTCTTATGTAATCGACGATCGCTTCGCCCACGTCCGCGGGAAGCGGCATGCGCTCGTGCAGCTTGCCCTTACCCCGTATGAGGATCTCGCCCGTGCGCCAGTCGATGTCGTCGAGTTGGATCGCGATAACCTCGGGCGCGCGAAGGCCGAGCCGCGCCATGACCAGCAACATCGCGTAGTTGCGTCGCCCGATGGCGTCGTCGGTGCGAACCGCTTCGATCAGCCGCTGGATCTCTTCGGGCTTGAGATAGCGCGGCAGATGGTCGGTGCTGGTGGCGACGCGCGGCAGGCTGTCGGCGAGATTGCGCCTGGTCTTGCCGCTCCAGAACAGAAACTTGAACAGACTGCGCAGATGAGACGGCAGCGCTTTGTAGCGGCGGGGCTTCGATCCGGCTTTAAGCTTGCACAGGAAAGCAACGATATCGTCCGGCGTGATCGCATTCAGGTCGCCGAGCTTGTCGCCGAAGCGAAAGGCCACGAACCGCTCCAGGAAGCGCGTGCAGTGAGCGATCGTGGAGTTGGCTAAGCCGCGCTGTCGGCGCAGGTAGGCCTCATATTCGTCGCGGAGGTGGTCCAGCGCCGTTGCCTTTTTCGCCGGCGGTTGCGCGACAGTCGCTACACCGGTTTCGCTCAGATGTTCGATGAACCGCCCCAGGCAGAACTTGCCCCACGTGCGAACGTATTCGGGAATCTCCTTCAGCACCGCCTGCCGAAGACGCTCTGTAGTAACGCCGTCCAGGTCGCCGGAGCTAAGTGCGCGTTTCTCAATCGCCGCGCAAAACCCGTCGGCGATCGATTCGTATTCGCGCAGCGTGAATCGCGAGTAGCCTTGCGCGGCCAACCGCTCCATGAAGGCTTGCCGATGAGACCATGGCCATTGCGCCTCACCAGCCCTCGCGCGGTCAGGAATCCTTGGGAACGTCATATGCTCCTCCTCTCGTGTTGGCGAAAGGCGAGGCCACTGGTTTCGGAGGATCAGATCGTCAGCGAATCAGAGCCGCTTCGCTCGTCGCATCCCGGTTCGACCGGCGGCGCAACCCCTCGCGTTGGGGAAGTTCAGATTGGCGCCGTCAACCGAGTCGCTAGGCGTCAGCAACTCCCCGCCCGGCGCAGCCGGCCTACGCTATAGAACAAGTCTCAATCGCGCGTCGAACGTTGGATGCGAGGAAATGCACAACCGAATTATGCAGACATTTCGTACGGGTGTTCGCGCTCTCAGAAGGAGAGCGCAGGAATACGCAGCATAATCCGGGAGTCGGCATAATGGACGTTATGCCGATATCGGCATAAGACTCACTGGACCGGCAGCAAATCACGACTTGCCCGTGACTTCGGCAGCAAACGCTACGGCTCTCAGGGCTATGCAATGGAGGAACTTGTTGCCGAACTCGGAGCGGCTTTCCTCTGCGCCGATCTCGAACTCGCGCTTGAGGCCCGCGAAGACCACGCCGCCTATATCGCGAACTGGCTCAGCGTGCTGGCCAACGACAGCCACGCTGTTTTCACGGCCGCAGCGCACGCACAGCGCGCCGCCGATTTCATCCACGGCGAGACCGTCAGCCGGGAAGCGGCGGCTTGAACCGGCGGTTCCCAAGGAAGTCAAGTAGCTCTGGCGCGTTCCCCTCTGAACTATCGCCGTCTTCTGGTTTTCGCGCGGCTGGCCGGCCAGCGTTTTAAGCCTCCGGTCCCGCACAGGCCGCGCCAGTAAGCTGTCACGAGACGCCTGTGCAATCTGGTCCCTCCGGCACGCCCACCGGCCACCCGCGCCGTCCTCCTTTTCCGCTCCGGGTTGAGTTTGCTCTCCGGTTTTCGCGAGAGAGCAAACCTCAACTGCGAAAAAGGAGAGACAACATGAAAAACCAAATCATCAACGGCGATTGCACCAAGGTCCTCAAGACCATCGCAGACGAGAGCGTAGACTTCGTCCTGACCGACCCGCCGTATTTCGTCCGCTACAGGGACCGCACCGGTCGAACGATCGCCAACGACAGCCGGCCGGAAAGCGTCCTCGGCGCCTTCGACGACCTCTACCGCGTCCTGAAGCCCGACACATTCTGCATTTCGTTCTACGGCTGGAACCGCGTCGATGCTTTCTTCCGCGCCTGGAAGGGCGCTGGTTTCACGCCCGTCGGACACATCGTCTGGCACAAGAATTACGCTTCCAGCACGGGCTTCCTGAAGGCCTGTCACGAACAGGCTTACGTTCTCGCCAAGGGCCGCCCCGCAAAGCCCGCCAGCCCGCTCGACGACGTCCGGCCCTGGGAATACACCGGCAACCGGGCGCATCCCACCGAAAAGGCGGTCAGCATTCTTGAACCTCTCATCGAAACCTTCTCACGCCCCGGCGATTTGGTGATGGACCCGTTTTCTGGCAGCGGCAGCACGCTCGTTGCAGCCGCCCTCTCCGGACGCTCCTATCTCGGCATTGAACTCGAATCCGGCTACTGCCAGCTCGCCGAGAAGCGTCTCGCCGGCGCCGCTCGGTTCATCCAGCGGAAAGTCGCGGCCTGACCAGAGCGACCAGCGGCAAGCCCGCTCCGCCCGCACCACTCTTTCTCCCTGTCTCTTGAGCCGGGGAAAAGCGGGACACCGTGCTCCCGTCCCGGCGCGCCGAGGATGGCACCATCCTTCAGGCTTCCGCCACAACCGGCAGAGCATGCCTGCCGCTCCATTCCAGCCCGCAAGCGGTACGGGAACCCGTCCGCCAAGGCAAATGTGCAAATCAAATCCGCTGCGAATCCGATGACCAACGGTGAACACCGCGGCTACCGAGGCCTGCCCTTGAAACGACGCTGCTGCTAGTCTAAACGCTCCGGAAGGTCTTGGAGAGCAACGCCATCAGCGCTTTCCGTAACTACTACCAGGCAGAATTTCTAGATGCAGACGCCATCTCGTGGCATAGTGCCGAATATTCGGAACCTGCCTGTTCCCAATGAAATTGAGGATGCACAGTTAACATGACCCGTCTCGAAGACCTCCAGCCCAACGCAGCCGTGCGCGGCATCCTGCCGGATGCTCTGGTCACCGTCGTCAGCGTTCAATGGTTCGGCTCGGAGGCCCTCGAACTGACGTACAAGACGCCCGCCGGCAAGGTCGCGAACGAGCTGATCTACCGCCACGACGAGCCGCGCCTCGAAATCGTGCAGCAGGGCCGGCCGTGGAGCTTCGATGGCGACGGGAGCCTCTTCCGGCTCGTCTCTGAAGCGCATCGCATCCGGCTCGCGCATCTCTTCGACCCGGTGCTTGCGGTGCACACCTCTATGGTCGAGCCCCTGCCGCACCAGATCACGGCTGTCTATGACGCCATGTTGCCGCGCCAGCCCCTGCGCTTCCTGCTGGCCGACGACCCCGGCGCGGGCAAGACAATCATGGCCGGACTGCTGATCAAGGAACTGATCGCCCGAGGTGACCTGCAGCGTTGCCTCGTCGTTTGCCCCGGCAGCTTGGCCGAGCAGTGGCAGGATGAACTCTATCGCCGATTCCATCTTCCGTTCGAAATCCTTACCAACGACAAGCTGGAGGCCGCCCGCACCGGCAACTGGTTCCTAGAGACGAACCTTGTCATTGCCCGCCTCGACAAACTCTCCCGCAACGAGGACGTGCAGGCGAAGCTTGCGGCACCGGACTGTGGCTGGGATCTGATCGTCTGCGACGAGGCGCACAAGATGTCCGCTACCATCTTCGGTGGCGAGATCAAGTACACCAAGCGCTACAAGCTGGGTCAGCTCCTCTCGACCTTGACGCGGCACTTCCTGCTGATGACGGCCACGCCGCACAACGGCAAGGAAGAGGACTTTCAACTGTTCATGGCGTTGCTGGATGGTGACCGTTTCGAGGGCCGTTTCCGCGACGGCGTTCACACCGCCGACGTCTCCGACCTGATGCGCCGTATGGTCAAGGAGGGCCTCCTCAAGTTCGACGCCACGCCCCTTTTCCCCGAGCGGATCGCGTACACCGTTTCGTACAAGCTCTCCGACCGCGAAGCGCAGCTCTACAAGGAGGTCACCGACTATGTCCGCGAGGAGTTCAACCGCGCCGAGGCGCTTCAGAACGACAAACGCGCCGGCACCGTTGGCTTTGCGCTGACCATCCTGCAGCGGCGTCTCGCCTCTTCACCAGAGGCGATCTACCAGTCGCTGCGTCGGCGACGCGAGCGCCTTGAGAGCCGACTTAGCGAGTTGGAACTCCTCCACCGTGGCGGCGAGGTCGCGCCGGTGATCGCCGCGACTGTGCCGACCCTAGACGCCGAGGATGTTGAAGACCTGGAAGAGGCACCGGACAACGAGGTCGAGGCCGCCGAAGAGCAGATCCTCGATCAGGCAACAGCGGCGCGCACAATCACTGAGCTGAAGGGCGAGATCGAGACGCTCAAGCGGCTGGAATCTCTCGCACTGGCCGTGCGCCGCAGTGGCGAAGACAAGAAGTGGCGCGAACTCGCCAACCTTCTCGGTGAAATCTTCACGCCGCCGGCGGCGAGCGCCGACAAAGTCGGCGACGGCGATTCGCCGCCCTCTGACGCGGGACCGATTCCACGGCCCGTGCCGTCGCCCCACCAGAAGCTGGTCATCTTCACGGAGCATCGCGACACGCTGAACTACCTGGAGAAGAACATCACCACGGTGCTCGGCCGCAAGGAAGCCGTCGTCATGATCCACGGCGGCATGGGGCGCGAGGAGCGCATGAAAGCGCAGGAGTCGTTCAAGTACGACCCCGAGGTGCAGGTGCTCCTGGCGACGGACGCGGCCGGTGAAGGCATTAACCTGCAGCGCGCGCACCTGATGGTCAACTACGATTTGCCGTGGAACCCGAACCGCATCGAGCAGCGCTTCGGGCGCATCCATCGCATCGGCCAGACCGAAGTCTGCCACCTCTGGAACCTCGTCGCTGAAGAGACCCGCGAAGGTGAGGTCTACCGCACACTGCTGGAGAAACTCGAACAGGCCCGGACTGCTCTCGGCGGCCAGGTGTTCGACGTACTCGGCAAGCTCCAGTTTGATGGCCGGCCGCTGCGTGACCTCCTGATCGAGGCGATCCGCTACGGTGAACTACCCGAAGTACGTGCCCGGCTCACACAGGTTGTCGCCCATGCGTTCGACAAGAGCCAACTCCAGGACCTGATCGAAGAGCGCGCCCTTGCGCACGACGCGATGGATGCGAGTCGCGTCTTCCGCATCCGCGAGGAGATGGAGCGGGCCGAAGCCCGGCGGCTCCAGCCGCACTACATCGAGTCCTTCTTTCTGGAGGCGTTCCAGCGGCTGGGCGGCACGACCAAACAACGCGAGCCTCGCCGCTACGAGGTTACCCATGTGCCTGCGCCGGTACGCAACCGCGACCGCTTGATCGGCATCGGCGAGCCGGTGCTGCCACGCTACGAGCGCATCGCCTTCGAAAAGTCGCTCGTTGCCCCGCCGGGCCAGGTGCTCGCTGCGTTCGTGTGTCCAGGCCACCCCTTGCTCGACGCCACCATCGACCTCACGCTGGAGCGCCACCGCGACCTGCTGCGCCGGGGCGCGGTACTCGTGGACGAGCGCGACGCCGGTACGGAGCCCCGCGTGCTCTTTTATCTGGAACATGGCATTCAGGACGCGAGCCTCACCCGCTCGGGCGAGCGGCGCATCGTTTCCAAGCGCATGCTCTACGTGGAGCTCGATGCAGCCGGCAACGCGCGACACCTGCAGTACGCGCCGTACCTCGACTACCGGCCGCTCGCGGCCGACGAGCCCGGCGTGGAGGCGTTCCTTGACCGTCCCGAGTGCGTATGGATTAACCGCGAGCTGGAGCAGAAGGCACAGGGATACGCCATCGCGCACGTCGTGCCGGAACATCTGGCGGAGGTCCGCTCACGCAAGCTAGACCTCATCGCCAAGACAGAAGCGGCGGTGAAGGACCGGCTCACGAAGGAAATCAGCTACTGGGACCACCGTGCAGAGCAGCTCAAGCTGCAGGAGCAGGCGGGCAAGCCCAACGCTCGCCTCAATTCTGGCGAGGCAAGGAAGCGCGCGGACGCGCTCCAGGCGCGTCTCGAGAAGCGAATGGAGGAGCTGAAGCTGGAGCAGCAAATCTCACCACTGCCGCCCGTGGTCCTCGGTGGCTTGCTGGTGGTGCCAGCAGGTCTGATTGCGAAGATGACTGGCCGCGAGGCTCGGAAGCTCGCGGCTTCTCCCGACACGCAGGCCGCTGGGGCGCGGGCCCGCGCGATCGTGATGGAGATCGAGAGCCGCTTGGGCTTTGAACCGACGGACCGCGAGACCGAAAAGCTCGGCTATGATGTCGAGAGCCGCGTCCCCGGCACGGGACGATTGCGCTTCATCGAGGTGAAAGGCCGCGTCACCGGTGCCGACACGATCACGGTGACGAGGAACGAGATCCTCTACTCGCTCAACAAGCCCGATGATTTCATTCTTGCAATTGTCGAGTTCATGGACGGCGAAACGCACCGCGTCCACTACGTACGGTGCCCCTTCCATCGTGAGCCGGACTTCGGGGTGACGAGCGTGAACTACGATTTCGGCGAGCTGCTCGCGCGCGCGGGGGAACCCGCATGATGCGCAAGCTGAACCCACATGCTCCTCAAAGAACAGAGGTTTCCTGATGCAGGGTCACAAGAAAAAACTCATCGAGGTCGCCTTGCCGCTCGAAGCCATCAACATAGCCTCCGCACGGGAGAAGTCGATCCGCCACGGGCATCCGAGCACGCTGCACCTGTGGTGGGCGCGACGACCGTTGGCGGCGGCGCGGGCGGTGATCTTTGCGCAGATGGTGGACGACCCGTCGAGCTGCCCGGACCTGTTCCCGACGGAGAAGGCGCAAGAGAAAGAACGCCAACGGCTTTTCAAGATAGTCGAAGAGCTGGTGCAGTGGGAGAACACCACTAATGAGGCGGTGCTGGACAAGGCGCGGGCCGAGATCTGGCAGAGCTGGCGCCGCGCCTGCGCCGAGAACGTCGACCATCCACGCGCCAAAGAGTTGTTCGACCGGCACAAGCTGCCTGCTTTCCACGATCCCTTCGCCGGTGGCGGCTCGCTGCCGCTGGAGGCGCAGCGGCTTGGGCTTGAAGCTTACGCCAGCGACTTGAACCCCGTCGCAGTGCTCATCAACAAGGCGATGATCGAGATACCGCCAAAGTTCGCAGGGCGTCCGCCCGTCAATCCCGAGGCTCGCAAAGAGAAGTCGTTGCTCGCGCGGGAGTGGCGCGGCGCGCAGGGACTTGCTGAGGACGTGAGCTACTACGGCCAGTGGATGCGTGACGAAGCGGAAAAGCGCATCGGGCATCTCTACCCGCAGATCGAGGTCACGGCCGAGATGGCGAAAGAGCGGCCGGATCTCAATCTCCTAGTGGGCCACAAGCTCACCGTGATCGCCTGGCTTTGGGCGCGTACGGTGAAGAGCCCAAACCCGGCATTCGGCCGCGTGGACGTGCCGCTCGCTTCCACCTTCATGCTC
>Ga0187880_1002765_pt1 | contig 13553 bp, 9 predicted proteins | sample June2016WEW_19_4_FD_132998 | JGI IMG/M metagenome (GOLD analysis project Ga0187880, IMG submission 132998) | Peatland microbial communities from SPRUCE experiment site at the Marcell Experimental Forest, Minnesota, USA - June2016WEW_19_40 | ecosystem: Environmental > Terrestrial > Soil > Wetlands...
ATGAGTGCCAAATCTGCGTACAAATCGCGTACAAACAAATCCTAGAATTCCCGAACCTCCAACAGCTTCACCTTCCAATCTATTCAGCGGACCATCTGAAGAGTTCTTCATCGTTTATACATCAAACCGACGATCCCGAAGACGGGCTTTCGGCGAGGATTCGGAATGGCTCCGCCGGAACCGCATCTGGATGTCGGAGCGCCGACAGCGCTGAAGGTGCAAGCTCCTCCCCGGCCGGAACGATTGGTTCGATCACTGGTATACTGACGAAGTGCCGGACCGAGGCACAAAGGCGAAGGGGTTCGCCTTAACCGCTGTTCTTTCCTTTCCTGATTAACGTGGATGGGCAGATGATGACCCCTGGTGAGATTTCGCCGGGGAGTGGCCTGCTCGCACTAATCCTCCGGTAATAAATCTCACCTCCAAAGGTTGCGCACGCATATTTGCGAGCAGCGGAGGACTCTTGAAGATCGTCATCATCTCCGATATTCATGGCAACCTTGCGGCTCTGAATGCACTGCCAGAGCGTGAATTCGACGAACTTTGGTGCATTGGAGATCTGGTCGATTACGGGCCCAGTCCGCACGAGGTTATCGAGTGGGTCCGACAACAGGCGAAGGTTGCGGTTCGCGGAAATCACGATCATGCGGCCGGGTTCTCTGTGGATCCGCAATGCTCGGCTCCTTTCAAAAAACTGGCCGAGGATACGCTGCGCTTCACGCAGTCGGTTTGCACGCAAGACGATTTTGGCTATCTCCGAAGCCTGCCAGTTCGGCAGGAGATGACGGTGAATTCCACCCGTTTTTACCTTGTACACGCGATGCCTAGCGATCCGTTATTCGGTTACTGTCCCGAGGAGTCTGACCGCTGGACGCAGGAAGTGGCGGGGATCAACGCGGGCGTTTTGATCGTGGGTCATACGCATACACCCTTCGTGCGGCGGGAAGGCAACACAACGATTCTCAACCCAGGCAGCCTTGGACAGCCAAAGACGGGTCGGCCACAGGCGTGCTACGCCGTTTGGCAAGACGGGAAGATTTCGTTGAAGGAGTTCGAGTATCCCGTGGCCGAGACCATTCGCGGAATTCGTGGTATGCCAATCGCAAAGGGTGAGCAGGACGCGCTGATTGAGCTGCTGGAAACCGGGTCTCTGCCGACTGTGGGTTCCGTGAAATCGACAGGTTAAATCGTTATGGGCGCGCACCAGCTTCAGCCGGATCGATCGATTCAGAAAGCCATCAGCGAATTGGATTCCTTGGTGGGGACCGAATCTGCTGTAGAGAGGGTGGTGGCGTTCGGAAAGCTGGCCATTCCTCATCTCAAGCACTTTCTATTGGACTGCCCGCCGAGAACGATCTCCATACCGCGATGTCGCGCAGCCCGCGCTCTTGGTCAATTGGGTGCGTACTCAACTCTCTCGAAGTACTTCTTGCAATATGAGCGCCCTGCTGACTCTGCCGTTCTGTTTGCTGAGGATGCAGTCCGCAGTGCGGCAGCAAAAGAGCTCGCCCAAGTCCACAGCGACGAAGTTTACCGCGTATTGCTGGAAGCTGCGAAACAGCGCGCGACGGGCGGCCTGGTTCAAGCGTTGGGTGCATTTTGCCGTCACGAAAGCATCCCTTTGTTGTTCGAACTGCTCGAGGACGATTTGTGCAGAACCGACGCAATGACGGAATTGCGGAAAGTACCGGAGGCGGCCCAGCCCTACGCGGTCCTGTTGCTACGCGGATGCACGGAGACCCTGATTCAAGGATCAATTGCGGCTCGGCGCCGGCGTTCTACGCTTCAACTTCTAAGTGAGTTTGGTATTTGCGAGCGCGACTGGCCGGAGATTCGGAAATACTTGAACGACGAAGACCTCGACTGTGTGATTGCCACTGCGCACATTGGCTTAACCCATGCTCCAGAATCTGCAACAGAAACGATTGTGGAGACATTGGTCGAGGCATCAGCCAGGATGAATTGGGCACAGGAAATGGATGTGACCGAATTGCTGGACGGACATCGTGCTGTTGCCGGGCTGGTCGCCAAGACCCTCGCAGTGCGACACGCAGATGAGGGTGAGAGGCCGAACTGGCTTTCGCCCTTCTGGCGCATCCTTTATCACGTTCTTGGGGACCACTTGGAGCAGGAGCCGTGATCCGATGAACCTGAAGGAGTATGAGCAGGCGAAGTTCTCGATGGCGGAGATCGTTCGGTCTGCGCAGGCCATTGATTCGAAGGACCCCGATCTACAGTCCGCGGCCCGTGAACTATTGACGCGCTTGGCAGACGATCGCTTCAACCTGATGCTGGTCGGCCGCTTTAGCCGTGGCAAATCCACCTTGATCAACGCTGTCCTTGGTCAGTCGTATTTACCGACAGGAATACTGCCCCTCACGTCCGTCATCACCACGGTGCGATATGGAAGCCGTCCCCAGGCTGTTTTGAATTTCAGAAACGCGGGCTTGCCGCGCGAGATTCCGCTCTCGCAGTTGCCGGAATATGTGACTCAGCAGTCCAATCCCGGAAATGTGAAACGTGTGGCGTATGCAGAGATTCAGCTTCCGGTGGAATTGCTGCGTCGTGGACTGTTCTTCGTAGACAGTCCTGGGCTCGGCTCCTCCATTACAGAAAATACCGAGACCACGGAGCGTTTCTTCCCGGAGGCGGACGCCTTTGTCCTTATCACAAGCTATGACAGTCCGCTCTCGGAAGAGGAAGACCGTGCTCTGCAAAGGATTCGGCAGGCGGATCGGGTCCTTTTTGTGATTGTCAACAAGCATGACACGGTGAGTCCAAGCGAGCGAGGACAGGTTCTGGAGTTTGTGAAGGAACGTCTCGCTCAATACTTCTTCTCAAGAGAGCCTCTGGTTTTCTCCGTTTCTGCGCGTCAGGCTCTTGACGGAAAGCAATCGGGAAACAACGGACTTGTAGAATCAAGCGGCATTCGCCAGCTGGAAGACACTCTTTTTCGTTTCTTGACTGAGGAGAAGGCAGAAGCGTTTCTCGCAAACATCAAAACCCGGGTATTGGCGTTTCTCACCCGGAGGTACGACCTGGAGCGATTATCAGAACGGCGGGAGATTCTGGATGGTCTCCTTGCAAGGCTCCGTGAACTGACAGCGCCCGCGCATCTACCTCCGCACGAAGTCGCCGAGGACGAAGGTAAAAATGCCGGCATCGCAGTCGGCATAGCGGTTGATAAGCGCACTGGGTGCTGGATTTGCGGACAGGTGCTGGAGGCTGTTTTTCGGTTCCTGAGCAAGCACCAGTACCAGCTGACTATTGACCGCGCGGCGCAGCAAGAACACGCAAAACGTGGAGGTTTCTGCTCCCTGCACACGTGGCAGTACGAGAATATTTCCTCGCCCTACGGAGTCTGCGCATCATATCCGGCGCTCGCTCATCGCGTCGCATCGAAGTTACAAACGTTGGCCGGCGACCTGGACGGGCCGATCGGAACCTTTGAGAGCATCTCTAATTTGGGTGCGTCGCGGGGCACCTGCCAAGTATGCCAAGTGCGTATCGAGGCAGAACGAAATGCCGTCCATGAGGCGGCAGATAGGATCCGTAAAATCACGAGCTCACAGGTCGGCAACATGCCTGCTTGCTGTCTCGTTCATCTTGCGATGACGACCTCGGTGCTCGGGAAAGGTCAACCGGCGCGGTTATTGTTAGGAGCCCACGCCCAGTTTCTCGAACGCCTTGGGGAAGATGCGCAACGTTACGCACTTCGCCACGATGCGCTGCGCCGGTATCTGACCAGCGAAGAAGAGCGGCGTGCATCGCAATTGTTGCTGCTGATGCTTGCCGGTCATCGAAATGTCAGCGCGCCTTGGCAGGTGGAATTCCTTCTTTGAGATGAGTGGGGTTCGCAGACCATCCGATCGTACCGTCGGCAGAAGGGGCGAGGGCCGACGAGTGATTTGCCCTGTTCGAGTCAACCCCGGGAGAATGCGCAGGCAGATTGGCGAACACTGGCCGACCGTTCCCTATCCAGAGTTGATGGTTGACCCGGCGATTAGCACTTATCAAGCGGAATACTGCAAACTGATGTGCAGCCGCTGAGCGCAAGGCAAGCCGGAAGTTTGCTGGCGTTTGGGCGGGTGGCGTAAATCCCCAGGCAGGGCAAGAGCAAGAATCATGGTGCTTCAGGTCCGGGTTCTCGGACCTGGGAAGCCAATCAGCCAGCGGGCAAGAACACCCCATTCACTCCTCCGGTCCAGTTTGTCGGCATAGCGTTGGTTTTCTCAGATCGGTCTCGAAAAACACCCATGTTGACTCAATCATCTCTGGACCGACGGTGAATCGATGATCCACTCTCCGAGATTGGATTGGTGCCGGCAGGTCGGCGTGCCGACATTAGGGGACCTAAAATCCGGTTCGAGTAATCGAGTGGGGGTTCGCCATTCCATAATGCTATCCCGCACTGTTGCTCTCCGCGAACTGTGACAATTTGCCGCACCATGGCAGCCACTTCTCTTTGACATCATGTTGAGGGAAGTGGCTGTGCTCGTTTGGCATTGGCTGGCTCCTACCAAGAACAAAAGTGTCGCGGAGCGGTTGGAGTGTCTGTCGCACGCAAGGTTCTCCTGGAACGAAGCTCGACTTTTTCAATCGGTCTTAGAGCAAGCAAACGAAGAGGAAAACGAATGCGAACTAGATTCTGGACGGCTATTGTGGGGATTGCGTGCCTGTTTGCGCTCGCACATGTCATTGATGCGCAGCAATCGACTGCGTCTACGTCTACTTCTACCGGCAGTGTTGCCGGCGTGGTCAAAGATCCGTCCGGCGCGGTAATTGCAGGCGCGCAGGTGGAATTGCGCTCCACCACCGCAAAGTTTCATCAAACCCATGTCTCCGATCATTTCGGTCATTATTCCTTTGTCTCCGTTCCCTCTGGTGACTATCAGATCACCGTTACCGCTCCAGGCTTTGCCAACCAGGTTCTTCGCTCACTCACTGTTTTCGCTGGCGTGGAACTTCCTGCAAACCTCTCGCTCAAGGTTGCCGTAGCAACGGCCAGCGTTCTGGTCGAAGGACAGGACGCCAGTTCTATTGCCGCCTCGGCTTTCAAACCGCAGCCATCCAACTCCTCCCAAAGTCATAACACTGCCGATGAGCTGGCCGATGTACCGGGTGTCAGCTTGCATGGCAACGGCGAATTGGCCACGATTCCCTTTCTGCATGGCCTGGGCGATGAGCGTACCAAGATCGTGGTGGATGGCATGACGATCTCCAGTGCCTGCCCGAACCATATGAATCCGACGCTCAGCTATGCTGCTCCGGCCCAGGCCGCGCAGGTGACCGTGCTGGCTGGCATCACGCCGGTCAGCCTTGGCGGAGACAGCCTGGGCGGCACGATCTCGGTTGAATCTCCTGCGCCCGCTTTCGCCGAGCCCGGAAGCAAGCTGCGCGAGGATGGAACCTTCACCGGCTTCTATCGCTCCAACGGCGATAACTGGGGCGGATCGCTCAACGAAGGGATCGCCAGCGAGCACTTTAGCCTCGGTTATGTCGGCTCCTTCACCACCACCGATGATTACTCCGATGGCGCCGGCCACAAGATCACGTCAACCTATGCGCAGAGTACCGACCATGCGCTCACTCTGTCTGCACAGAGTGGTCACAACTTCTTTGAGGCAACCGGAAGCTTCCATCACGTTCCCTTCGAGGGCTTTGTGAACGCATTCATGGACCTGACTCACAACAACGCCACTTCGCTCAATGTGCGGTATCGCCACACGCTGGCCACAGGCTCGGTGGACGCCCGCTTCTTTTGGCAGAATACCTTTCACGAAATGAACTTCCTTTCGGACAAAGTAGCAGTAGACGGCGCCGGTTCATCCATGCCGATGAACACACATGGCCGCGACCTCGGCTATCTGGTCCGCTATGAGTCCGTGCTTTCCGCACGCCACACCTTCCGCGCCGGCAATGAGCTGCATCGCTTTCGTCTGGATGACTGGTGGCCGCCGGTTGCCGGAATGGCGCCCATGATGGGCCCCAACACCTTTATCAATATCAATAATGGCCACCGCACACGACTGGGGTCGTACGCGGAATTGTTCAGCCGCTGGAGTTCGCGCTGGTCCACTCTTTTTGGTCTGCGCAATGACACGGTGTGGTCTGACGCAGGCAACGTGCAGGGATACTCCATGATGTATGCCGCTGATGCCGCAGCGTTCAACGCCGAAAGCCACGCCCGCACCGACGCCAACTTCGACTTGACTGCACTGGCCCGCTACGACGCCAATGAGCACGCCGCCTTTGAATTTGGCTATGCGCATAAGAATCGTTCGCCGAATCTCTACGAGCGATACACATGGTCGACCAGCATGATGGCGGCCAGCATGATCGGCTGGTTCGGTGACGGCAACATGTATTACGGCAACGTTGCGTTGAAGCCGGAGACCGGTAACGTTGTCAGCGGAACCATGCTACTGCATGGGCAGGCGCCAAAGCCGTGGGAGTTGAAGCTGACACCCCACCTGAATTCCATCCAGGATTTCATTGACGTGGACGTGGCTTCAACGTCGATGATGGGACTGCCGCTACTGCGTTTCGCCAACCACGATGCCCGCATCTACGGTGGCGATCTTTCAGGTTTCGCCACGTTGTGGAGCAACGACGCCGCCGGCACTGGGAAACTGAGCGCCAGCGGAGCATGGCTGCATGGCACGCGTACCGACAGCAACACCCCGCTTTACCAGATGATGCCGCTGAACTTACGCCTCGCCTTTGACGAGGAGATCAAGGGGCTTAGTGCCGGCTTCGGTTCGGAAATGGTGGACCGCAAGTCGCGCCTCGATCCGAACCGAATGGAGCTGCTTACCCCAGGATATGCAGCGTTCAATCTTCACGCCGCTTATAAGAGCAAATTTGTTCAAGGGGGCTTCCGCGTGGACAACCTCTTCAACCGTCTCTACGAACTGCCGCTTGGCGGCAATAATATTGACATCTATAGCGCCACAGGCAGCATGACCCCGGTCACCGGTCGCGGGCGCTCGGCATCTATCAACCTAACCGCCACGTTTTGACGTGACTTCGATGGTTTCCCACTCAGGCTTGCCACCCAGCCTGAATGGGAACCGTTGAGCTTGTATGCAATTGTGCATCTCGAAGATCGTTTGTTGCATAAAATGATTTGTGCGGGTTTTCCAGCTCTACGCGCTGCCACCTCCAGCAACGAGGACTTCGAATGCGTGTTTCACTCACCGAACGAATGGCAGTATCGGAATCGGACATCCGGCCGACCGGCGACATAGCCACGGCGTTGGCAGCGCCGTGGCTGGTCCTGCTTCGTTATGGATTGATCGCCGGCTTGGTGTTGCTTATCCTCTTGGTTGCATTTGGAGCGCGGGTACCGCTGCCCCTCTCTTGGCTTGTGGTTCCCATTGCGGTCATGCTTCTGTCAAATCTGCTGCTCCCGCGTCTGATTGCCGGCTTAGGAGGCCGCCGTGCCCTGGGCGCGACTCTCGTTCTCGATGTACTCGTTCTCACTGCGTTGTTGTCGCTGACTGGTGGACCAGCCAATCCACTGACGCTGCTTTATCTCGTTCAGATCACACTTTCGGCTGTCGTGCTAAGCCGAGCCTGGACCTGGTCGCTTGGCATCCTGTCGATTCTCGGATTTGGTTTCCTCTTTCCTTTTCATATTCCATTACTGGTACTGGAGGGCCATCATCCCACCCAGGGTTTTGCGGTGCATCTGTATGGAATGTGGATCGCCTTTGTTGCGGCTGCATTGCTGATCACGTTATTCATCGGTGAGGTCTCGGAGGCGCTACGCCGCCATGAGCGCAAATCACTGGAACTGCAGATCAAACTTGCCAGGCACCAAAAGCTAGCTGCGGTGGGTACTCTTGCGGCTGGCGCAGCCCATGAGATGGGAACGCCGCTGGCTACGATTGCCATTATTGCCAAGGATCTTGAACGCTACACCCAGCAGGTTGCGCACGATCCCAGCTTGGCCGCAGATGCGGCGACTATTCGGGCAGAAGTCGATCGATGTGCCTCAATCCTTCGCGCCATGAGCACGCAGGGACCGGAATTCGCCGGGGAATCGCCCTCAAGGATCAAAGTGAGAACGCTTTTTGAAGACTTGCTTTTGTCTCTTACCCCGGCTAACCGCGATGTCGTTAACGTTTTGGTCGCTGAAGAGTTGGAAGTTTATCTGCCAGTTGAGACTACGCGCCAGGTTCTCACCGCACTGGTGAACAACGCTCTCGATGCGAGTGCTCTCGGTCAGCCAGTCGAGCTATCGGCGTGGTCGAGGGGCGAGCGGCTCTCCTTCACCGTGCGAGACCGCGGTCAGGGAATGACGGCCGAGACACTTGCCCATTTGGGCGAGCCATTCTTTACAACCAAAGAGCCGGGCCGCGGCATGGGATTGGGCACGTTTCTTGCCCGCGTCTTCGCGGAGAATCTACATGGCTCGCTTGAATTTGAATCCGCTGCTGGTGAGGGAACCACCGCAATTCTGGAGTTGCCAATTGCCGCCGCCTGATGAGATTGAGAAAAAGACCGTGCTAATCGTCGATGACGACGAACGGCTTCGCACGACCCTCGCCCGCGCATTTCAGCGGCGCGGCTGGGATGCTCTTGCCGCCTCCAGCCGGGAAGAAGCCATCCGCCTGGCTGAACACTGCAGCCCAGATCTGGCGACCGTCGATCTTCGCATGCCCGGCGAGAGCGGGCTTGCCGTGGTGCGGGAACTGCGGGCTCTCGACAGTACCACGTTCATTCTTGTTCTGACGGGGTATGGCAGTATCCCAACAGCTATGGATGCAGTCCGGTTGGGCGCCAATCACTACATGAGCAAACCCGCCGATGTAGATCAGATCCTTGCTGCTTTTGAGTCCGCAGGCAGCATTCAACCCATCTCGGAGAATGACATTCCTGTGCCTTCCCTAGCCCGTGTCGAATGGGAACACATCCAGCGCGTCCTCAACGACTTCGACGGCAACATCTCCCAGGCAGCTAAAAAACTGGGCCTACATCGCCGTTCCCTGCAGCGCAAGCTGGCCAAGTACCCACCGCGAATCTGACCGCACCCTTTGGATCGTCTGACGATTGCCAGGAATATAAGGACCGATCAACTGCTCGGGGGATCTCCAGGGCTTTGGTGCTCAGGATGCAGGTTTGTTACATCAGTCGCACAAACAGCGCACGCGGTAGTGATTGAGCGAATCTAAAGGACGATCGCAGAGATTGGTACCATGAAACGCCCATGTAGCCGGGAGGGAATCTGGCTCCGCCAACGCACTCATCGAAATTTGGTGAAGAACGAGAATCCGAATGGCCGCTAGTCGCGCCGTCCCATGCGGTAATCGAGATAGAGGACGTGCACCTTGATCTGGTCTCCGGCGTAGTAACGAGGGAAATGCGCCATCTTCAGCATGTGAACAATGCTGCCCGGATTTCCGTTGCTCCATTCGACCAGTTGACGCAGGACATGATCGAGGTTTGAGGCCCACAGTCCCGTTCTGCTCGCCTCTCTCCGCGCGAATTCCAATGCGATGGGCGGTAGAAACTCCTTCAATTCCAGCCGTTCCGCTTTACCCGTGCACATGGACTGCAAATTCCCAATGTCTTCCATGTGCGGTGAGCGAGCTACAAAAATCACCGGAGTCCGATCAAAATAGTTGAGGTCCTTAATAAGACCGGTTACCACGCGCGACGGAGCCGCCAGGTGATCAAGCGCCAGGAAAAACGGATGTTTTTCGAGCGCCCGCTGCATAATGCCCTTTAAAGATCCCGTGCGCAGAGAGGTGTAGTTTGCCGGAATGGTAATTCCGGGCCTTGCTACCCGGCGGAGCTCCTCAATCAGAGCCAGTAACATTTCGTGCGGAGACTGGACCTGAGGAGCAAAGAGGGCGAGCGGCTGTGTTTGAAGAAAGCTCCGTAGCAAGCGTGTTTTGCCGACCACTTCCGGCCCAAAAATCAGCATCGACTTCCGCCTCTGCGCTTGCGCCTGCAGTCGCGCCAATTCCTCGGTGCGCTCGACGGCCGCGGAGTACTGTAGAGGATCAATCGTGCCGTTCACAGCCAGACCGGCCATACTTAAGCCTCACCTGGAGACGTGTTTTTTCGAGAACCCGCGGTTTTAAAAATGCGCCGGTAGAGGTCTTCGCCATAACTAGTCGGCAAGGGTTCGCCTTCGAGAAGGCGAAACGTCCGCCGGCCATTTGAAAGCCTCTCAGCACGCAGGAAGAGCGCCGGCGCGATGCCGGCGCGATACAAGCCATCGGAAAGTGCGAACAGGTGCGTCACGTAAAACACCTTGATTCCCATCTTCAGGAATGCGCGGACAATCTGCGTCGCAATCTCCGAGCCTTCGCGTTCATTGGTCGAAGCAAAGGATTCATTCAGGAGAACGATACTGTCTGGAACGATTGCATCAACAACCGTGCTGATCCGGCTCAATTCTTCATCGAGCTTTCCGCTCTGCATCGTGGCGTCTTCTTCGCGTTTGAAGTGGGTGAAAATGCCTCTACACACGTTGGCGCGGAAGGCTTCAGCTGCCACAAACATGCCGCCCTGCATCATGAGATGGGCGAGGCCAACGCCTCGGAGGAAGGTTGATTTGCCGCCGCGATTGGCGCCGGTAATCACTACCAGTGGCTTGCCGTTACAATTCACGTCGTTGCCAACAGTTCGCTCGTCCAACCTGAGGCTAAGGCAAACATCATAAAGTCCCTCGCATCTGAACCATGAGTCGCCGTTTGGTAATGGCTCTGGGAAGCAGGCGGGCTCTCCCTTCTGTGCCAGCCGCTCATGGAGATTCAGGCAGCCGATGTAGAAGCCGAGTTCGAGCCGCAGCATTCTGAAGAAGCTCAGAATGTGATCCGTTGATTGCGTAAGAGCAGTGGCGACATGGACAATTCCTTGTGCCCGTAGGTCTCCAAGTATCCGGAATCCATTTTCATCGCGCTCGTCCACCTCGTACACAAAGGCCGGATCAGCTCTGCCAGTCAAGTCATTTACCCAGTCTCGCACTCGCTCCAGCCAGCTCTGCTTTACCATCGACATTTCACGAAGAACATAGTTTTCGCCTTTGCAGTCGCTCCCTAATCCGGCGCTCATTAGCACGCCATTGTTGAATTCGAGCCGCTCGAGGTGTTCTTCGATGCTTCGCATGTAGTCTTCGTCAAGCTCGGTGGAGATCATGGCAAATAACCGCTTGAATCCTTCTGAACGAAATTGTGGGCCATTCTCTTCTGCGATTCGCCGGAGACGGCGGAGTTGATTCACGCACAGCTGAAGGACTTCGGTTGAACGATGCAGAGCCGAGCTGGCGTCTCGTTCCCACATCAAGCTCCAGACTTTCCTTTCACTTTCGATTGCTTCAATTGCAGTCGCATAAATTTCTCGGATCACCTTGGGCGCAGACAAACAGTCAGCAAGTATCTGTTGCCGGTAGAGAATCGTTTCCGGATCGCGAACGCTCGCGAGGAGAGCGTTCTTTGCAACTTCCCGCAGAAAGTTATCGCCCGCCGCTATCGCATCGAACAAGATGTCCAGCTCCAAATCCTCGGTCAGTTCTGCGGCATTCGCCGGCAGATTCTCTCCGAGCCGGAAATCGCGGTCCCTGTGCATGAGAAAGACCTTCATGACGGGTTCACCTTCTCCCTGTTTGCAGAAATGCGCTCTCCAAGGGCAGCTTGCGTGAGACGGTATTTCTGCGCGATTGCCGCAGCGTACGCGAGCCCGTCGGCAGGCCTGCGGACGATCTTGAAAGTGCGTAGCGCCGGGTCTATCGGGTCCACGGTGCTGACCATGCTGACCGTGGCATCGCTCAAGGTTGCTAATTCGTCCAGGAACGTGACACTCACGCAGAGGATGTCCTGCGAAAGAATGCGCTGCATGATCTTTTTCGAAAGGAACAGCGCATCGTTCAAAGTAGTGGACAGGAAGCTCTCATTCATGATGAGAATGCTTCTGTCGGACGCCTGTTCCAGAATCCTCTGAATCCGCTTCAATTCGTCTTCGAGTTTGCCGCTCAGATTCTGAAGATCTTCCTGCCTTTCGAAGTGGGTAAACAGCTGGTCAAAGAGGAAGAGCTTGGCATCGGTTCCGGGAATCGGGCAACCAAGACAGCCCAAATAGTGGAGCTGTCCAACAGTGCGAGCGAACGTCGTCTTGCCGCCCTGATTCGGCCCTGATACAACAAAAATTCGCTCCCGGTCCTTCAAGAAGAAGCTATTCGTTACTACTGGCCGGTGAGCTTCGACAAGCTTGTTTGCAAGTGCCAGATCGAAGGTGTCGTGAGCGTGGATGTCCTTGGACGTAGCAACCACTGGATAGCAGAATGAGAGACCAGCTTTTTCGACTCGGTATTTGAATTCAATGCAGGCAAGGTAAAACTGGACTTCGCGGTCAAATACCGCGATCACAGAATCCAAAAAGCCGCTGTGCCGAACCGGGAATTCCTCAAGGCGCGAAAACACTTCCGGATAAAGGCGGGCGACCCGGTCCAGGATGGCGGCTTCGACGTGATTCATCTCCGGCCATTTCGAGATTCTGAACTTGTACTCCTTGGACGCCCCTTGTCTGAACTTCTCGAAGATTCGTAGGACCTCTGTGCTGAGATCTCGTTCGTCGCTATATCGCCCCACAGTCACTCGCTTGCCGTCGATGTGTAGGGAATATCGAACCGACTGGAGATCTGTTCGTAGCCCCGCCGTTTCCGCCGCCAGGATCCGAAAATCATAGGACCCGGCGTAACGGGCCAGGTAATCGCGCAAGCCTCGGATAGCGAGGGATTGTGGACTAGCGGATAGGAGCTCGCCGGTCAGCCGCGACACGGCAGCACAGTAAACTTCGGCGGCGCTCAGGAAAAGAGCGTTCTTCTGGTATTTGTAGTAGAACTTCTCTGCTTTCGTAATGCATGAGCGCATTTGGCGCATCGCTCCTGCAAACGACTGAACCTGGTCAAAAAGTGATGGCACCTCAAGATCACGAAACACGGCCTGACGGTAATGAATCGTGTCGATCGTTCCCAATGGTGCGTAAAAGAACGGCTTCAGGTCGTACTCGTCGCGGCCGACGGTAATCGACTCAACAATCTGGTCAAGGTTCAGATCTCGGAAATACTCTGGCAGCGCCTGGTTCACAGCACCCGCTGCACCCGCATCGTCACCAAACAGGATGCTCCGGAATGTCGCAGCTCCGTCAGATTCATTGGATGATTCGAATCCAGCGGAACGAATCCCTTGCGTCTCCTGCTGAGGGATCAGCCGATTTGCGGTTTCTGCGGGCAATGTGCTCCTCCGAGCTCCAATCTCGTAGGAGTCATCTTCCCCTGACAAGGAGGGGCAATTTAGAGTGGACTCCAACACTCGTTCCTTCGCCTTTTCCATCCTGCGGCTGAACGGAATTAGACGAGCGCCAAAACCTCCTGTTCTATTCGATTGAGCCGTTCAACTGCCGACTGCACAGCGGGCGCCCCTTCTTCTTTGACCTTCCGTGCCCGGTCAAGTGCCTTTTCTGCAATATGGCTGATTTCGTGCAGCAACTTGCGGATCTCGACCTCCAGTCGGTCCCGGCTTTCCTGAATGCGGTTGAGA
>Ga0187880_1002766_pt1 | contig 13552 bp, 13 predicted proteins | sample June2016WEW_19_4_FD_132998 | JGI IMG/M metagenome (GOLD analysis project Ga0187880, IMG submission 132998) | Peatland microbial communities from SPRUCE experiment site at the Marcell Experimental Forest, Minnesota, USA - June2016WEW_19_40 | ecosystem: Environmental > Terrestrial > Soil >...
CGAAGAGGCGCGCGTTGATGCGCGCTTCACGCTGTTCCGCCGTGCACTCACCAACGCCGGCGGCCTGGGTGAGCACCTCGGCGTGTTCATGGCGGCACTCGAGCGCTCATTTCGCCTCGAACAGTTCTGCGAGCAGCTCGGCGATCTCGAGCGCACGTGCCTGGGACAACTCAAGGGCGGACGCTTTACCGAGCTCGAAGTGCGGTTGCGCGAAGCGCTCGGCGAGGCGTTTCTGCGGCTGCGGGCCGAGGCGCCCTCGCTGTATGCACCGGGCGCCAAGCGCAAATCGGATTTCTTCCGCGACATCGCCGGTGCCCGCTTCTATACGCATGCCGAGGCGGTCGCCCGTGAAATCGGCTTCCCCTATGAGGTGCTGCTCAACTGCTACGACAAGTCCATCCTCGAGGTCGAAAATCGGCCGCCGTCCGGCAACCTGAGCGACCATTTCCGACGCGCCCTGGCACGGGTGCTGGCGGTCGACAATGCCGTCGTCGGTCAGGCGGCCAGCGACGTGCAGTCGATCATCGAGGATTCGCTGGCGCTGGAACTCGAGGAGTCTTACCTGGTGGGAACCGGATATGGGCGGGTCACCCTGCCGTTTTCCAAGGAGCACATCCGCTCCGAGATCCTGTGCCATGGCCTCGGCGCACACCTCATGTATCCGCGTACCCGGACCGTACTGGACATCGGCGGACAGGACACCAAGGGCATCCAGATCGATGAACATGGCATCGTCACGAGCTTCCAGATGAACGACCGCTGCGCGGCCGGCTGCGGTCGGTATCTGGGGTACATCGCCGATGAGATGAACATCGGCCTGCACGAGCTCGGTCCGATGGCAATGAAATCGGAGCGCCCGGCCCGTATCAATTCGACTTGCACGGTGTTCGCCGGGGCCGAGCTGCGTGACCGGCTGTCGCTCGGTGAGAAACGCGAGGACATCGTCGCCGGCCTGCACCGGGCGATCATCCTGCGTGCCATTTCCATCATTTCACGCTCCGGCGGCGTCACCGACGAATTCACGTTCACCGGCGGCGTCGCCAAGAATGAGGCGGCCGTGCGCGAACTACGCAAGGTGATCCACGAAAACTACGGCGACGTCTCGATCAATATCAATCCAGACTCGATCTACACCGGCGCGCTCGGCGCGGCGGAATTCGCGCACCGCGCCCATGAGGGCGGCGCCATACCGGAGGCCAGACCATGACCATTGCCATTGCCGCAGGCATCGACGTCGGTACCGGAGCCGTCAAGGCCGCCCTGATGCGGGTAGAGGGTGGCAAAACGGATTGGCTGTCGCGCGCGACGCTGCGAATCCGCCAGCGCGATCCCCTCGAACTGGCGCGCCTCTGTTTTGACCAAATGCTCGAGGAAGCGAAACTCTCCGAGAAAGACGTCAATTACGTCGCGACCACCGGCGAGGGGGAAAGTGCACCGTTCCATACCGGACATTTTTACTCAATGACCACGCACGCGCGTGGCGCGATCTACCTTGATCCCATGGCGCGGTCGGTGCTCGACTGTGGCGCGCTGCACGGCCGTGCGATTGCCATGGACGAGCGCGGCAAAGTGCTCAAATACAAGATGACGAGCCAGTGCGCGTCCGGATCCGGCCAGTTCCTGGAGAACATCGCGCGCTACCTCGGCATCGCCCAGGACGAGGTTGGCACGCTATCGTGCCAGGCGGACAATCCTGAGGTGGTGTCCTCGATCTGTGCGGTACTCGCCGAAACCGACGTCATCAACATGGTGTCGAGGGGCATCACCGCGCCGAATATCTTGAAGGGCATCCACCTGTCGATGGCTGGCCGGCTCGCGAAACTGCTCAAATCGATCGACGCCATGAGCGGTGTGGTCATGGTCACCGGCGGGCTGGCGCTCGATTCAGGGCTGGTCGCAGCGCTCGGGGAGGAAATCGGCAACATGAAGAATATGAAGACCGCGGTCCGCAGTCATCCGGATTCGCCATACGCCGGAGCGATCGGGGCGGCGCTGTGGGGTGCGTACCGGCACGAGAAACTGTTGGCGCGCGGCGAAGCTCACCGGGCGGCGTAAATTTTCAGGGGACAAAGACATGGCACTGATGATCGACGAGAGATGCACGGCGTGCGACGCCTGCGAGCCGGTATGCCCAAACAAGGCGATCACCGCGGCGCGACCGATGTACGTCATTGACCCGATGAAATGTACGGAATGCGTGGGCGCCGAGGACGAGCCGCAGTGCCGTCTGGCGTGTCCAGCGGAGTGCATCGTCGCGAATCCCGACTTCATCGAAAGCCAGGACGAGTTGCTCGCGAAGTACCAGCAGCTGCATGGCTGATCGCAGGGACAGCAGCCGGCCCGGCGCCGTCCCGCAGCGGGCGGGAAGCGTGTACGGTCAGCCGATCTGACGATCGAAGGCGAGGCAGCTCGACGGTCGAAATCCGCAATGGGCAAGGAACGCGAGCAAATCGCGGTTATCCCAGTCGACTTCGGTCAGAATGCGCTCCACGCGCAGCGACGTCAGATTGGCCATCAGCTGCGACAGGAGCGCCCGTCCCACCCCGTGACTGCGGTAGTCCGGAGCTACGCCGATGGTGTCGAGTTCGGCCGTGGGCTCAGTGCGCCCGAAGTCTCCGAGATCGACGCGAGCCATGATGAATCCGACCACACGCCCATCGAGCTCCGCGACGAGCGATACCCGGACGTCCGACTCGTGCAGGGCCTCAGCGAGTTTTGCGCCGAAGTATTGCGAACGATCGCGTGCGGTGGATTCGCGATCGATGGCCGTCACGGCGCGCAGATCGCATTCACGGATGGCGCGGATCGGAATGCGGTCGCGCGCCAGCGGTCCGAAGCTGGCCGGCGACGACTGGCTATAATCCACCTCGCGCGGATCACCGACGCGTTCCGGAACCTTGATGCCGTGATCTGCCATCGTCCGTCTCCCCGTCATAATTCTTCAACGCTCTCTACAAATGGCTCGCTCACCCGCCGCTCGAGCACCACTCGATTCGCCAGCTTGAATCCCATGGTATCGAAGAATCGGAGCAGCGCGTGGCTGGTCCACTCGGCTTCTGATTGCACGCGTCGCACACCCTGCTGCTGTGCTGCGCCAAGCAAGCCGTCGATCAGCGCGTGGCCATACCCGAGTTCCCGGCTGCCCGGCGCGACCCCCAACAAGTCCAGGGCAGCAGTAGGTTCTGTTCGTCCAAACTCCCCCTGCAGCAGGCGGGCGAGCGCGAAACCCACCAGTTCACCATCACGCTCGAGGCCGACGTGTATGAACGCTTGCGGGCGTTCGATGGCCAACTTGAGCCGCTTGCCGAGAAACCCACGGCGCGAACGCCCGGTATGCGCCTGGTCGATGATGATCATCCGCTCCAGATCGCCGTTGCGTAGCGGTCGGAGGCAAGTATCTGGGGTTACTTTCATGGCAGTCATGGGCGCATCTCTCTGGCATTGCCTGCGTGATGATCCTATTGTGGTACCTTAATACCGATTAAAAAAAAGTCAAGCTTTCTTGCCGCCTGCCCCAGCTCATCGGCGGCGCCCGACGGCCCCGAGCGCATGCAATCGGATTTGTGTATGACGCGCCCATGAGGTATTATAGTACCGAAATACTTATTTATAGCTCCAAGGCTCGGCTGCGATAATCATGGCTGCCCAACAACCTTACAATGCCGCCGTCGACTTCCTGGACCGCAACGTTGAAGAGGGGCGCGGCGACAAGCTTGCGGTGTGCGATCCGCAGCGGGCGCTGACCTATCGCCAACTCCTCGATGCCGCTGCGCGCGTGGGCCCTGCACTCGCCCGCTTCGGCGTCGAGCCCGAGAACCGGGTCGCACTCGTGGTATTCGACTCGGTCGACTATCCGATTCTATTCTGGGGCGCAATCCGGGCCGGGATGGTCCCCGTACTCCTCAATACCCGTCTCACAGCCGATCAATATCGATTCCTGTTGGAGGATTCACGCGCCAAGGTGGTGTTGGTCTCCGCCCTGCTGCTGCCGGTGATCGAGGAGGCTGCCCGCGATGTTGCCACCCTCAAGGCCATCGTCGTCGTCGGCGCGGGGCCACCAACCGTGCCGAATCTCGATGATCTGCTTGCGGCGGCGCTGCCGGCGCCCGCTGCCAACACGTTCCCCGACGAGGTGGCCTACTGGCTCTACTCCTCAGGTACCACCGGCAATCCGAAGGGCGTCATGCACGTCCATACAACACCGCGGTTTATCTCCCAGTTCGTCGGCCACGGCCGACTCGGCATGCGCGAGGACGATGTCTGTTTCTCGGCACCGAAGCTCTTCTTTTCCTATGGGCTCAGCAACTCGCTGATCGTGCCGATGGGTGTCGGCGCCACAGCCGTGCTCTGTCCCGACCATCCGACGCCGCCGGTGGTGTTCAATCTGATGCGCCGGTATCAGCCGACGATCTTCTACGCGGTGCCGACGCTGTACGCATTGATTCTCGACGATCCGACGTGCCAGCCGGACAGCGGCTGGGTGCGCCTGCGGTATTGCTTCTCCGCGGGCGAGCCCTTGCCGCCGCATATCGGTGAGGCGTGGCGTGAGCGGTTTGGCGTGGACATCGTCAATGGCGTGGGTACCACGGAAATGGGCCACCTGTTTCTGACCAACATACCCGGCAAGGTCGAGTACGGAACGGCCGGCGTTCCGATCGAGGGCTACGAAGTGAAGCTCGTCGATGACGAGAACCAGGAGCTGGCGGGCGCCGATGTCATCGGCGAGTTATTGGTTCGCGCGCCTACGGCTGCGCACGGCTACTGGAATCAGCGCGACAAGACGCGCAGCACGTTTCAGGGGGAATGGACCCGCACGGGCGACAAGTACGAGCGCCGCCCGGATGGCGTCTACCTGTACTGCGGCCGCAAGGACGACATGTTCAAGGTGAGCGCCATCTGGGTATCGCCCTTTGAGGTCGAGGCGGCGCTCACCAGCCACCCACTCGTACTCGAGGCCGCGGTCATTCCCTTTGAAACCAAGCAAGGACTGCTGAAACCGAAGGCCTTCGTCGTGCTCAGGGAGTCAAGCGACGCACCGCCGGGGCGAGCGCTCTACGAGGAACTCAAGATCCACGTCAAGCGTTCCATCGGGCCCTGGAAGTATCCGCGCTGGATCGAGTTCGTGGCCAGCCTGCCGCGCACCGCGACCGGCAAGCTGCAGCGCTACAAGCTGCGCGAATGGAGCGAACAGGCGGCGCAGAAGCCGACGCCGAAGCAGCGCCCGCGCAAGGGGCACTGAATGCTCGATCTTACTCACTTGTCATGGCCCTTCTTCGGCGACCCGCAGCGCGCCTTTGCACGGGGCCTCGCTGCGTGGGCCGGCGAGGCGGTCGAGCCGCAGCTGGTCCCCGGCAATGTCGATGAATCCTGCCGGCGCCTGGTCCGGGCGCTGGGCGAGGCCGGATGGCTCCGGGCGTCAGTACCGCGCGCCTATGGGGGCTTGCACGATGCGCTGGACGTGCGGACGCTGTGTCTCGCTCGCGAGATTCTCGCGTGGCACGAAGGCCTTGCTGACTTCGCCTTTGGCATGCAGGGCCTCGGCAGCGGCTCGATCTCGCTGTTTGGATCCGATGCGCTGAAAGCCCGCTACCTGCCCCCGGTTTGCGCAGGACGGCAGCTCCCCGCCTTCGCGCTCTCCGAAGAGGAGGCAGGCTCCGACGTCAGTGCCATGAACACCACGGCGGTGGCCGACGGCGCTGCCCATGTGCGTATCGACGGCATGAAAACCTGGATCTCCAACGGCGGGATCGCTGATTTCTACGTCGTGTTTGCGCGCAGCGGCGAAGCCCCCGGCGCGCGCGGGATCTCGGCGTTCGTGGTCGAAGCCGACAATCCCGGCCTATCGGTTGCCGCGCGCATTGATGTGATCGCCCCGCATCCGCTCGCGACCCTTCGCTTCGAGGGCTGCCGGGTTCCGATCAGTCACCGTCTCGGGGCGCCTGGCGCAGGCTTTAAGGTCGCGATGGCAACCCTGGACATCTTCCGCTCCACCGTCGCCGCGGCCGCGCTGGGGCTCGGTCGGCGCGCTCAGCACGAAGCCCTGCACCGCGCCGCAACGCGTCGGCTGTTCGGTGGGCCGCTGGGCGATCTGCAGCTGACGCAGGCCGCTCTGGCCGACAACGCGGCGGAACTGGACGCCGCGGCCCTGCTCGTCTACCGCGCCGGCTGGACCAAGGATAGCGGCGCCGCGCGCATCAGCCGTGAATCGGCGATCGCCAAGATGTATGCGACCGAGGCTGCGCAACGCGTGATCGATCGCGCGGTGCAGCTATTCGGCGGCAACGGCGTGCGCGTTGGCGTCAAGGTCGAGGCGTTGTACCGTGAAATTCGGGCCCTGCGCATCTACGAAGGCGCCACCGAAGTGCAGAAGGTAGTGATCGCACGCGAACTGCTGAAATCACCGGCCGCCCTGGCGCCGGCAGCGGGGAAGCCATGATCAGCGTTGCCATCGCCGGACGCATCGCCACCCTGAGCTTGAACCACCCACCGGTCAATGCCATCAGCAATGAGTGGCTCGATCAGTTCCACGCCCACCTCGACGCACTCGCAAAGCGGGCAGACTGGCATGTGCTGCACATCCGCTCCGAGCTGAAAGTGTTCTGTGCCGGCGCCGATCTGGGCCAAATTCGCGATCGCATCGGCGCCGCGGACGGCCCGGACCGCATGCTCGCCTACGCGGCCGGTATACAGCGCTTGTATGCGCGGATCGACGCTCTGCCGCAGGTGACGCTCGCCGAGATCAACGGTGCGGCCATGGGCGGCGGGCTCGAACTGGCCCTGGCCTGCGATCTGCGGGTGGTCGCGAACGAGGCCAAAGTCGGGCTGCCGGAGGTGCGTCTCGGTCTATTGCCGGGAGCCGGCGGCACGCAGCGGCTCAGCCGCCTTTGCGGCCGCGCGCTCGCGACTCGACTCATACTCAGTGCTGAGGTACTCGACGGTGCAACGGCCGCGGCCCTCGGTCTCGCACACTGGGCGGCACCGAGACCGGGGCTGGCCGCACGGGCGGCAGCGATCGCCCAGCAGGTCGCGGCGCTGCCGCCCGCCGCACTCGCCGCCTCGAAGAACTGTTTGGCCGCAGCCGCGGAGCCGGGCCGGGGCGGCTATTTCGATGAACTCGAACACACGCGCCGGCTGCTGACGAATCCGGAGACCCGCCGGCGGGTCGAGGCATTCCTGGCCGGAACACTTGAGCAAACTGCAACTGAGCAGAAGGAGACAGGTCATGAGGCTTGACGGACAGACTGCGCTCGTCACGGGCGGCGCTTCAGGGATTGGCAAGGCAACGGTGCTGACGCTGGCGCGCAGTGGTGCATCCGTGATCTGTGCCGACGTAAACGAACAGGGCGCCGCGGAACTCGTGCGCGAGGCGGCGGCGGCGGACCTTACGATCGAGGCGGTGGGCATCGATCTCGCCGACCCTCAATCGACGCGCCGCACTGCGGCGGCGGTGCTGGCGCGGCGCGGGCGGGTCGATATTCTGGTCAACGGCGCCGGGTGGGGCGGTATCCAACCCTACATGGATACCCCGGCTGAGGTGATGGACCGGCTCATCGCGATCAACCTAGGTGGTCCGGTACACCTGACGCAGGCGCTGTTGCCGCCGATGATCGCCGCGAGCCGCGGCAAGATCATCAATATCGCGAGCGATGCGGGACGCGTCGGCAGCAGCGGCGAGACGGTCTATGCCGCCGCCAAAGGCGGCATCATCGCCTTCACCAAGTCCCTTGCTCGGGAAGTGGCCCGCTACGCCATCAACGTCAACTGCGTCTGTCCCGGTCCGACCGACACGCCGATGCTGGCGACGCGGGCCGAAAAGCTGCGAGATGCGTTTCTGAAGGCTATTCCCTTCCACCGCTTCGCCAAGCCCGAGGAAATCGCCGATGCGATTCTGTTCTTCGCGAGCGGACGCGCAACCTATATCACGGGCCAGATCTTGAGTGTCAGCGGCGGGCTGACGTTCGCGGGTTAGCCCGGTGAAGCTGCACCGTGAGCGAGTTCCACCTACATCACAATGAGGACGAGACCATGACCGCTACCGATACCCGCTTTCACCCGACTGGAGTTGATCTGCTGGCGTTTGCGCCCAAGCACTTTCTCTGGCAGGTCGACGGTTCCGTCGCGACCATCACGCTGAATCGACCGGACCGCAAGAACCCACTGACCTTCGAGTCCTATGCCGAGCTACGCGACACTTTCCGCAACCTTGCCTATACGCCGCGCGTAAAGGCAGTCGTGGTCGCCGGCGCCGGCGGCAATTTCTGCTCAGGGGGCGACGTTCACGAAATCATCGGCCCACTGGTCGAGTTGCAGCGCAAACACGACATGCCGGGCCTGCTGGCGTTCTGCCGCATGACCGGGGATCTGGTCAAGGCGATGCGCGCCTGCCCGCAGCCGATCGTGGCCGCCATCGACGGGATTTGCGCCGGCGCGGGCGCCATCCTCGCCATGGCATCGGATCTGCGCTATGGAACGGCGCGCAGCAAGGTCGCGTTTCTGTTTGTGCGCGTTGGTCTGGCCGGTGCCGACATGGGGGCCTGCAATATGTTGCCGCGCATCGTCGGTGCCGGTCGCGCTGCCGAGCTGCTGTATACCGGGCGCGCCATGGACGGAGCGGAGGCGTTGCAATGGGGCTTCTACAACAAGGTTTCCGAGGCCGATGCGGTCCTGGCCGACGCCAAAGCGATGGCCAAATCGATCGCCGACGGACCGGCGTTCGCCCACGCCATGACGAAGAAATGCCTGCACCAGGAATGGAGCATGGGCATCGACGATGCCATTGAGGCAGAGGCGCAGGCTCAGTCGATTTGCATGCAGACAAAAGACTTCGAGCGCGCTTACCTCGCCTTCGTGGACAAGCAGAGGCCGGAGTTCGCGGGCAACTGATGCCGCGCTGAGGAGCTGCGGACCTAGGCGTCCGGCACGACCGCGGTTGCTTCGATTTCAACCTTGGCGCCGGCATCCACCAGTTCGCCGATCTGCACGACCGTCATGGCGGGGAAGTGCCGCCCCATGACGGTCCGGTAGGCCGCGCCGATTTCCTTCTGATCGCGCAGATACTCATCGCAGCTCTTCAGGTACCAGGTCAAGCGTACGATATGTTCCGCTCGGCCGCCGGCCTCGGCGAGTATCCGCACGATGTTCTCCAGGGCAAGTTGTACCTGGGGCGCGAGTGCAGCGTTCGGAATTCGCTGCGCCGCGTCCCAGCCGATCTGCCCGGCAATGAATACCAGGCGCCCTGGCGCCGCCGCGATCCCGTTTGCATAGCCCTGCGGTCGCATCCAGTCCACCGGCTGCAGCACCGTATGCGTCATGGCAACCTCCTTCGCTACATGACTTCGCCACCGGCGATTGCGATGCTTTGGCCGGTGATCGCTTCCGCGCCCGGGAGACATAGCCACGCCACGGCGTTGGCGACCTCCACCGGCTGCACGAGCCGGCCCTGCGGATTCAGGCGCGTCAGCGCCTCGCGGGCCTCCGGTTCGCTGCGTCCGGTTTGGCGCTGGATATTGGCGATGGTCTCGAGGACCAGGTCGGTCTCTGCGTACCCGGGACAGACGGCGTTTACGGTGATGCCGCGCTGTGCCACCTCGAGCGCGAGCGCCCGGGTCAGTCCAATGACGCCGTGCTTGGCCGCACAGTAAGCGGCGACATAGGCGTAGCCACGCACGCCGGCGGTGCTGGCGACGTTCACGATACGTCCGAACTTACGCTGCAGCATGTCGGGCAGCGCTGCCCGGATGCCGTGGTAGGTGCCGGTGAGGTTGACCGCGAGCATCGAGTGCCACAACTCGGCGGAGGTTCGATGCAGCGGCGCACTGTGCGCCTGACCCGCGTTATTGATCAGGATCTGCACGGATCCGAAATGCGTCGTAGCCGCTTCGAAGGCGCGCGCAATCGCCTCGGCATCGGTGACGTCCGCGCAGACCGGATAGGCTGAATCGCCGAGCGAAGCCGACATCGTATCGAGCAGCGCGCGATTCCGGCCGAGCAGCGTGACGCGAGCGCCTTCATGCACCAGCCGCGCGGCAATCGCCGCACCAATGCCCCGCCCGGCTCCGGTCACCAGTGCATGGCGTCCTTCGAGTGGTGGTCCAGTCACGATTCATCTGCACCAGGTCGGATTTCGACGTTTCATCCGGTGCCGTCCGGCCGAATTCGCCGCGCGCACTCTCATGTGCCGCTTCCGTGCACCGCGGCGAGCGAGGCGAGCAGGCGCCGCGCCAGCGCGCCCGCGACGATCCGACGGTAGTTTGCTTGCGTGAGCGTGGTGCGCATCGGACGCACCTGCCTTTGCACGAGCTTCTCGAGTTCAGCGAGGAGCGGCTCCCGCACCTCCCGCCCGAGGAGTGCCGCGGTGCCCTCGATCAACAGTGGCCGGGAGTTGGTGCCCGTGAGCGCCACCCGCAGGGCCGACAGCCGGCCGTCCGCGAGTTCAAGCGCCACCGCAACGCCGGCCAGCGGGAAATCGAATGCCCCCCGGATCCTCACCTTGGCGTAGCTGCACTGCACAGGCCCCGGCGGCAGCGTGATGGCGGTGACCAGTTCGCCGGCGGCGAGCCGCAGGTGGGCGCGACCGTCCTCAGCGTACAGTTCCGGCAGGGCGGTGCGACGGCGTCCGGCAGGTCCGGCAATCTCCACGTCGGCGCCGAGAGCGAGCAGTGCCGGTGCGAGATCGCCGCTGAAGGCGGCGTGACAGCGCTCGCCTTCCGGTGCCACATGGCACACAGTGCCCCCGTACTTGAGACAAAAGCCGTTGGACGCGCGCCACCATTCGCTCTGGTTATAGTAGATGCAGCGGGTATCGAGGCATAGATTGCCGCCGACCGTCGCAAGGTTGCGGTGGCCCGGTGCAGCCACGGTGAGCGCGGCCTCGCGAAGTGCCGGATAACGCTGGCCGATAATCGGATCCACCGCGAGTCTTGCGATGCACACGCCCGCACCGATGCGCGCCCCTTCGGTTCCGCAACGCAGTTCGCCCAGCTCGCTGATGCCGGTGAGATCGACGAGGGCGGGTGGCACGCCCAGGCCGCGGCGCAGGTTGACGATGAGATCAGTGCCGCCGGCCAGATACCGCGCGCCGTGCCGAGCCTGCCAGGTGGCAACGGCCGCTTCGATGGTCGCGGGGCGCAGAACGCTGAAAACCGGCATTGGGGCGGTCATGGCTTGCCTCCGCTGAGCGAACGGCGCCGCGCCTGGCGGCGCAGGTTGACCAGCGCCTCCATCAGTCGATCAGGGGTAACCGGCAACACGTCCATCTCGACGCCGACGGCGTTGGCGACCGCGGCGACGAGCGCCGGGGCGAAGCCGGCGAGCGCTCCCTCGCTAGCCTCCTTGGCGCCAAAGGGCCCGTTCGGATCGATACTCTCGACGATGTGGACTTCGATGGGTGGAGATTCAACGATCGTCGGCACACGGTATTCGAGGAGACTTGCATGTGCCGGCAATCCATCCAGGTAGCGGGTCTCCTCGCAAAGCGCCTGACCCATAGCCATCCACACGGAGCCTTGGATCTGGCCCTGCACCGCCAGGGGATTGATGGCGTAGCCGCAGTCGAGCGCAACCCACACCTTGTCGACGGAGATTTGGCCGGTGGCATCATCGACGCTCACCTCGACCACCTGCGCACCGTAGCTGAAACCCATGGTCGAGCCCACCGCGCCGCCTCGATGCTTACCGCCCTGATACTCCGGCGGGCAGGTGAACGTACCCTTGACCGTCAGCGTGCCGCGATCCACGAGCGCTTCCTTGACCACATCGGTGAACGTCATCGCGGCCTCCGGAACGTCCAGACCTTGAAACACCCCGCCGACGCACTCGACCGCTTCCGGCTTCAGCCCCATCTTGCGTGCGGCCGCCTCGATGAGCACCTGTTTGAGCTTGCGCGCTGCATCGATCGCCGCGTTGCCGACCATGAAAGTGATCCGCGACGAATAGGCGCCGTTGTCCTTGGGCGTGATCGCACTGTCGGCAGCGATGACCCGTATCCGATCGAGCGGCAGGCCCAGAGTCTCTGCGACCGTGATGGCCACCATCGTCGAGGAACCCTGCCCAATATCCGCCGCACCGGTCAGCGCCGTGATCGAACCGTCCCAGTCGAGCTTGACGTTCACGACCGCGTGCGGCTCGCCGGTCCAATGGATCGGCTTCGCCGAGCCGCTAACGTAGTGCGAGCAAGCCATGCCGAGGCCCTTGCCGGGTGGCAGCCGGCCGCGGCGCTCGCGCCAGCCGCTTGCCCGTTCCACCACATCCAGACACTCGCCCAGGCCGTAGCTGCTGACCATCAGATCGTTCAGGGTCCGCGTCGGCGCGTGCAGCAGATTGCGGCGGCGCACCTCGAACGGATCGAGGCCAAGCTCACGGGCCATGCGGTCGAGCAGCACTTCAAAGCTGTGGCGTGTATTGACGCCGCCATGGCCGCGCATGGCTCCGCAGGGCGGCAAATTGGCGTAGACCCGATAGCCATCGTATTTGACCGCCGGGATGTCATACAGACCCTGCAGCAACGCGCCGGCGTAGAGAATGGTGACGATACCGTAGCCGGCGTACGCGCCGCCGCGCTGCACGAGTTCGCACTCGCAGGCACTGATGCGCCCATCGCGCTGGAGTCCAAGCTTGAGGCGGACGGTCGTCTGCGGCCGCGCACGGTGCGTCAGGAAATTTTCCTCGCGCGTGAGTTCCATGAGCACTCGCCCCTGGGCCGCACGCGCCAGTAGTGCCGTCACAATCTCGAAATTGAGCACCTCGACTCGCGCGCCGAAGCCACCGCCGATGAACGGCTTGATGACGCGAATCTGGGACTCGCTCATGTCCAGACAGTGCGCGAGCATCATGTGCAGATAGAAGGTGACCTGTGAGACGCTCTGCATCGTCAGCCGGTCGGTCAGCGGATCGTATTCGGCCAGTGCGGCGTGGGGCTCGATCTGCGCATGGTTGACCTCGGCGCAGTCGAAGGTACCCTCGCGAATCAAGTCGGCGGCGGCAAAACCCGCAGCCGGGTCGCCGAACACGTGATGCACGGCCCGCTCCAAATTGTCCGCTTTGTTGTCGTGCAGACGCACCGCGCCAGGGGCCCGGGCGCTTGCGGAATCAAAGTAGGCGGGGAGTTCCCGCACTTCGAACTCGATCAGACGCAACGCGCGCTCGGCGGTTTGCGCGTCGATGGCCGCGACGGCCGCCACCGGCTCGCCGCGGTAACGCACCTTGTCGTGGGCCATCGGGAACTCGTTCATCGACACCGGTAGGACGCCATACGAATGACGGCAGTCCGCGCCGGTCACCACCGCGACGACGCCCTCGAGGCTGCGCGCACGCTCGACGTCGAGACGCAAGATCTCCCCGTGGCTCACCGGACTGCGAAAGATCCGGCCAACGAAAGCGCCGCGATGCTCGAGATCCGCGGTGTAGCGCGCCCGCCCGGTCACTTTGTCGATGCCGTCGATGAGCGGGACGCCGCGCCTGATCTTCGCGTCGGATGTCATCGCTGCCGCCTAAGCATCGGCGTCGGCCGCGGCGCGGACCGACTCGATGATTTTGACGTAGCCGGTGCAGCGGC
>Ga0187880_1002777_pt1 | contig 13514 bp, 17 predicted proteins | sample June2016WEW_19_4_FD_132998 | JGI IMG/M metagenome (GOLD analysis project Ga0187880, IMG submission 132998) | Peatland microbial communities from SPRUCE experiment site at the Marcell Experimental Forest, Minnesota, USA - June2016WEW_19_40 | ecosystem: Environmental > Terrestrial > Soil >...
CGACACCGGGCCCGGCATCCCGCCGGAAGTGCTGCCGAAAATTTTCCAGCCTTACTTCACCACCAAAGGCCCGCGACAGGGGACCGGCCTCGGTCTCAACATCGTGCAGCGGCTCATCAAGGAAGGGAAAGGCGCATTGCACGTTCACACGCAGCCGGGCGAAGGGACGACGTTCACGATTTATCTGCTCGGCGCGAATCTGGCGAAGCAACCATGAAATATGCGCGCCAAAGGTTTCATCGCGTTCAGTTTGATCGTTGCGGTTTGGGTCGCGCGGGCGAATGAAAAGCTGCCGGTGCTCAACGCGGGCAGCGAAGTTTACAGCAACGTGACAGTCACCACGGTCACGGCCACGGACATCTACTTCACCTACTCCGGCGGGATGGGCAATGTGAAACTGAGCAAGCTCGATCCCGCGCTGCAAAAGCATTTCGGTTACAATCCGACGAAGGCAAGCGAGGCGGAACAAAAGCAAGCTGCGGCCAACGCCCAATACCACATTCAAGCCATCAACCAGCCGGCGCCGCGACCGCCGGCTGATGAAAGCGCAGCGCAGCCGTCATCCGCGGGGCAGGCTTCAGAATTGTCACGGGACACCACCTTGTCAGCGGCCTTGAATCAGGCGCGGTCGGAACACAAGATGGTGCTGCTCGACTTCACTGGTTCAGATTGGTGTGGCTGGTGCATTAAATTCGACAAAGATGTGCTGTCCACCGGCAAATTTGCCGGCTACGCTAAAAGCAAGCTCGTGCTGGTGACACTGGATTTTCCCCGCCACATAAAGCAGGATGCCGCGGTTAAACAGGCCAATCAGGATATTAAAAAACGATTCGGCGTGAACGGTTTTCCCACCTTTGTGCTGTTGAATTCCGCCGGCAGGGAACTCGGGCGTCAGGTTGGTTATTTGAAGGGTGGCCCGGATGCCTTCATCGCCGAGTTGGATGGGTTCAGCAAACGTTGATTGGCTGACGCGCCCGCATGCGGTTATTGAATCAGCCTTCAGGGTTGTCGAACAATTCTTGCAAACGAGTGCGCAACGCCGCCGGCAACCGCTCCAGCCAGCTTTCGTCCACCAATCCCACTTCCATCAGGTCGCGCAGATGCACGCGGTCCTTGTCGCGGAATGAAGTGAGTTTCATCCGCACCAGGGCGTCGAGTAAAAGCAGGCGGAAGGTTTCCGTTTCCTCTGACTCGGAAACATCGGGCGCTGGCGCGGTGTAGTCGGGCCGGACTTTTTCAGCGGCAAAAACGATGTGAACTGCGTCACGCGCCCTGGCGTCCGGCCCATCGAGAAACATGTCCATGCCCGCTGCGTGACGATAAACCAAGCCAGCTTGTTCCAGCGCCTCGCGCGCCGCACGCAGGTCTGCCCGGCGCAATACAATGTCCACGTCCTGCGTGTTCCGCACCGCAGCTTCGTCCACGCGTGAAACCCAGGCGGCCACGGCGTTTCCACCTGCCACGGCGTAGGGAACTTTGGCCTGCTCCAAAGCGCTTGCTGCACGCAGCAAACGCCGGCGCACATTTTCAACCGCGTTATTCATACGTTCCCAGGAAACTTCGTTGTATGTAGCAATGGCCATCTGACGTCCAGTTAATTCCCCAGATACTCGCGCGGGTCCACGATCTTCCCGGCAATCGCGCTCGCGGCCACCGTGGCTGGCGAGGCGAGGAACACCTGCGATTCCTTGTCACCCATGCGACCGGGGAAATTCCGGTTCGTCGCGCTGATGCATTTGATGCCGGCTTTGTTGATACGGCCAAACGTGTCCACCGGCCCGCCCAGGCACGCGGCGCAGCCGGCGTTCTCCGTCATTTGCACGCCCGCGCTCACGAGCACGTCCCAAATCGTCTGGTTGCCCCAATACGTCGTCTGCAAATCACGCGCGATCTCCGGCGTCGCAGGCACGCCAAACGTATCAATCGTGACGCGCTTGCCGCGCAACACGCGCGCGAACTCCACGAAATCGCTCGTCTTGCCGCCCGTGCAGGAGCCGACGTAGGCGCGGTCGAGCTTGATGTGCCCGAGTTCCTTCGCCTTCTTACGCTGGCCGGGATTGGGATGGCATGCCACCGTCGGTTCGAGCCGGGCGAGGTTCACGACGAGTTCATAGACGAACTTCTGTTTTTTGTCCGGCGCGATGGGTTCGTAAGTGGATTTCGTGCCGTTCAATTTCACGCGCGCATCCACGTATTCCGCCGTGCGCGCGTCGAATTCAAAAATGCAGTTCTTGCCGCCCGCTTCGATGGCCATGTTCGCAATCGTCATGCGGTCATCCATGGAAAGCGATGCCGCACCGGGGCCGTCAAATTGCATCGTGCGATACGTCGCGCCGTCGAAGCCGATTTCACCGATGCAATGAAGAATCACGTCCTTGGCCATCACGCCCGGCTGCAATTTGCCTTCGAGCCGGAAGCGCATGGTTTCGGGGACCTTGATGAGCAACTTGCCGGTGCCCATGACGAAGCCGGCGTCCGTGTTGCCGATGCCGGTGGCGAACAGGTTGAACGCGCCGGCCATGCAGGTGTGCGAGTCCGTGCCGAACAGCACTTCGCCCGGCCGCGTATGACCCTTGGCCGGCAATGCCGTGTGGCAGACGCCGGCGTAATGCGAACCAAACTGCCGTTTCAAATTGCCCTTGGCAGCGTCGAATTTCCACGAACCGTTCGGGTCGTCAATCACATCGTAGAAATACGTGATGCCCTGTTCACGGACAAAATCGCGGAGGATGTCCACGTTGCGGTTCGAGAGCGAGTCGGCGGTGAAAATGTAGTGGTCGGGGATGATGACGATTTTGTTTTTATCCCAGACTTTGGCGGTCTTGCCGAATTCGCGTTTGAAGACGCCGATGGTGCCCGGTCCGCAGACGTCATGCGTCATGAGCACGTCGGCGCTCACCCAGAGGTTGTCACCGGCCCGCACCCGCGGTTTGCCGGCGGCGCGGGCGAGCAATTTTTCCGTCAATGTCATCGTCTGTTGAGAATAGCCGATGTACGGCGCAACTTCAACTGAACAAACAAGCTCCGTCAGGAGCGGAAGCTTTGTAGAATCCCGATCAAAAAAATCTCAAGCTCCGTCGGGTCGAAATATGCCGCCTCTATGAGGCTTTGGAATTATCTCGATACAAAACAACAAATATGCCGCGCCTACGGCACTGAAACCAACCACAGGATTCTTGTTTCACCTTTACCCTAAACATGCCCTTGTGACTCCACCCGAAACTTTTTGACCCTGCTCCGCGGCCCGACGCCGGTGCTGGCGCTCGCGTCGGTGATTTTGTCGCAGCCGGATTCCCTGAAACAGGGAAACACGCGCGGTGTCAACTTTTGGGCCATTGATGGCATCATTCATGCTAGTTCGCGACCGGAGTTTATTTGCACCGTGCCGCGGGGTTTTCGGCGTTGAACGTATTTGCACATGTTAATCAAGTTCCTATGCAAAAAAAAATATTGGTGGTGGAGGATGACCCGGATCAGCTTGAAGTGATACGCTTCACTTTGAAAAATGCAGGTTTTGCCGTTGGCACGGCCACCAATGGCATTGACGCGCTCAAAAAGGCCCAGACGGTGTCACCCGATTTGATTATACTGGATGTGATGATGCCCGAATTGGACGGGTTCGCTGTTTGCGAAACTTTGCGGGGTAATCCCGCCACCGCCTCCATCCCGGTTCTCATGTTGACAGGTTTATGCAGCCATATCAGCCGGCTCGTCGGGTATGAATCTGGCGCCACCGATTATGTCATAAAACCATTCGAGGCAGAACAACTTGTCTTAAAAGTGGAAAAGTTGCTGCATCAGCAGTCGGAGGCCTCAAAAGCGCCGCGCAAACCCGGAGCAAGGCCCGTTGTTGCCTCGTCCAAATAAAAGTTCCGTCCGGCATTCTTGGGTCACCAAACGCGATGGTCCGACGTACCATTCGGAAATCGGGCTCGAACAACCGGATCAAGGACAATTCGCTGTGGTCCCTGGCCAGATCAAGACCGGGCGTTCAGGGCATCGCGGGTGGTCGGTGCTGCCTCCAACGGCGGCAGGTTTTTACTTCACCTTGACCCGGAATTCACTCGCCGCGCGGATTTTTTCGAGGGTTCCGTCGTAAAATTCTTCGCGGTATTCGTCTGTTTCGAGCAGGTGCTGGTACAGTTCCTTTTTGTCGCGCTTGATGATGAACTTGAGTTCGTCGAGGTCATCCGACCAGCGGAAGCCGTTGAAGAATTCCGCGCCGGCAAACTGCGTTTTATACAGAGCCGTCCGCGAATAGCACGTGCCGAGGTAGAGATGTTTGAAACTGCGTTCGGCGAACAACGTCGCGGCCGAGGTCATCATGAACATGCCGAGATTGCGCGCGTAATAATTCAGGTCGTAAAAGGCGTAGTAATAATACGCGAGCTCCCGGCCCTCGATATACAACGTGGCGACCCCGACCTCATTGCCTTTGGCCGCATCCGTGAACACGAGCAGATGCGAAATGATGGGCGAACCAAACAGCGCGTCGAGCCGCTCGAACGTCATCACGTCCTTGCCGAATTTGATGTCGGCGTAGGTCTTGAAAAATTCCCGGCGTTCCGGCGTGTAATTATATTTGTCACGCGGCACGAGCTTCACTTCAATGCCCGCGCCCTTGCGCAGGATGCGGCGGTTTTCGGATGACGGATTGAATTTCGCGAGGTCCACGCGCACCTGCCGGCAGAGGTAAAAGCGGTCGAGATTGCGCGACGACGGCAGGAAGCCGGCGTTGAAAATGTCCGACGGCGTTTCGCCCGCCTCCGGCACGGCCCATATGGCATAGGGAAACTGGTAATGCTCGTAGTCGGAATTTTGTTCGGAGAAAAGAAGTTTCATGGGAATGCTTTGGCCAAAATCTTCAAATCAGTGGCAGGGTTGAGTTTGTTTCGGAACAGGGCGACCACCCGGTTTTGTTTTTTGACCTTGGCTAACATGGCATTTTACAAGGCTGGCTCGTGATGGCCTTTGTTTGCACCCAGCGGATGGCATTACATGGTTTTCTGTTAAGTGGCTACAGGCGATCTGAACTCTGGTTGCAGTCTAGATGTCGGGTCGTATTGGGGCGGTTTCAGTTCTAGCGATACTGATGGAAACTTCGCTGGTGGCTCCAAGACATAGGATTCAGAATCTTTGAATGTGTAGGGGTAAGTTTCCTCAAATGGGGCATGCTTTGAATCTGTTGTGCCCGTGAGATGAGTCTCTGGTTTGAAAATAAGCTTAAAGTTAAATTTTGAGGCGGGATATTTATCGCCTTTGAAGTAGACGAGGAATTCTTTTGGTGTAACTCGTTCGAACTCCTTATAGTGCTGATCAAAGTAATTTGAAACGGCTTTCGCAGCCACCGATCTCGGATTGCCATTTGAATGGTATCTCTCACTTAGTATAAAGGCATTGTTCTCAATATCCTTGAGGACGACAGTAACTAGCGGCTGGTCTTTATATGCTTCTGCAAGAAGCTCTGAGACTTTTACCCAAACCGCAGCTTCATTTTTCAAAACCTTATCGTATGAGTGGACAAACCGATTGTGTTCCGTGGCCATAAAATCCTCCGAAATCAATTTAGCATTAAGCAAGGCCGCAATTTCTGGAATCGTGCTAATGCTAAAGTATTTTGTTGTTCTTGTTTGGGCTACCCAGTAGCGCTTCGGCGGAGCGATTATAAAGTTGTCGGGAGGTTTTTGCATATAACTGGTTTGCTCAGGCTGGCGATGCTGGTAGTTTTGATTCAACAATACTTACAGTAGTAGTCCATGGTTGAATGTTGGTTGTTGGATGGCTGCGAGTTAAACCGGGTTTGGGTGCATTTTGAAAAGCTCCGCAAGAAGACCTCCTAACTTGCATAGTTCATCGACGGCTTCTTTTCGATTTTTGAAACAAATCTGCGTTTGCATTGTCAGCCACCTTCCCCCCAGCTCATACTTCATTCCAGAAAACATTTGAAGTGCCTGCGCCTTCTGCTCGGGTGTGAAATCTTCGAGATCTATCCGCACATGAAACTCCGGGGACCTACCAGAAAAGTTTGGCAGAAAAAAGTTTGGCAGAAAAACAAGATTGGAACGACCCCACTTATTATCAGCATAACAGCGAATACCCCACGTTTCTTCTTTGGGTCTGAAGTTGTGGCCCGCGATGGCCTTCGTCAAATTGTCTATCAACAATTGCGAAAGGAAAACACGATAATCGGCGGCTAGTTTTGTAGCCTCTTCGATTTGCTGCATGTGCTGTTCGACATCATCTGCCTGTTTGTCATTCATAATGGGTTGGTAAAGTTCGTTTTCAAAGTGTAGGATAAACTCCCGGGCGAATACCACCCACTTGGAGTAAGCGTGATCAAAAAACTCTTTGACAAGACGGCGGCGCAGTGCGGCGCAGTAGTCTTGATAGGATACTGGCTTCCATCCTTTAGGGACACTTTCCCCTTTTGGAGAAAGGATACCCATCATCAGCCGTTTCTTGCCTCCTGGCAAACTACGACCAAATTTTTTATAGAACTCAAAAGGATTATTTTGGATGTGGTTAATCTTGTTTTCAATCAAAAGAACCCAGTCTGGACTTTGCACCACTATGTCGATCCGTTTACCCTCCTCCGTGCGTTCTTCCCGGCTAACTGTCACACCTGCCATTCCAATGTTTTGGGAGTCATCCCCCTCCATGCAGTCAAGAAAAGTCTGAAGGAAGAGCGCCTGAAAGCCGTGTTCAGCATCTGGTTTAAGGAAAAAGGCAAGAAGGTCTGAAGCCGGATTCTCATAGTATCCTCTGCCACCGAGCGAAAACAGGGTCTTCTCCTTTCGTGGCGGAACATGCTTGCCAATTTCGTTAAGGAAATCTTCCAGTTCTTTTGTCATATTTTGTTTTGAACTGATACTTCTTTGAAGAAGTTCATATCAATTCTCATCACCCAACTAACTATATCAAGCTAATTAAGTTCTTTGGCAATGCGGCACAGCCGATGATGCGGTTCATTTCACTGGTGAAATCGCTTCGGCTCCATGCCCGCCTTTTTCAACAACTCGCGCGGCGTGGCGGCATTTGCGTGGCGCATCATCGCCAGCAGCACGCGACCGGCGGCTTCGGCGTCAGCTTGGGCGTGGTGGTGGTTAAATTTTCTTTCAGAATCGTAGGAGACGACGTGAGGAGTCTCTAATTTCGTTTTAATTTGAGCCTCGTCACCTCGGCTCCTACAAAGTATTTGAAAATGGCTCATGGTTGGCAAAATCGCTTCGGCTCCATGCCTGTCTTTTGCAACAACTCGCGCGGCGTGTTGGCGTTCACCTGTTTCATCATCGCCAGCAGCACACGCCCGGTGGCTTCGGCATCGGATTGGGCGTGGTGGTGATTAAATTTGTGGCCGATATGCGCCGCCAGTGTGCCGAGCTGATGGTTTTCCAGTTCCGGCCAGACGCGCCGGGCAAGTTGGCAGGTGCATACATAATCAAACTCCGGTCGGGGCAGACTGAAATGATCCAAGGTGGCGCGCAGATGTTCGATGTCGAAGTGGGCATTATGCGCGATTATCAGATCGGCGCGGGCCAGCCGGGCCAGAAATTCCGCCACAATGGCGGGGAATTCCGGGGCATCCAGAACGTCCAAATGCGTCAAGTGGTGAATTTCAATGAAGTCTGGCAAAAACCATCCGTGCGGTTTTGGAGGCCGCACCAACCAATACGGAGTTTCGGTCAAATTGCCATCCTCAAAGACGGCCAGCCCGGCGGCGCAGATGCTCACGCGCGAGTGATTGGCCGTTTCAAAGTCGAGGCTGGTGAAATTCATGGATTGCGGGGGATGTCTTGTGGCCATGCCATTTCAAATCACCGCACGTCGTATAAATACAACACCGTTGCCCATCCAGACGGCAGTATTGGAGGCGGTTCCGGCAGTTCTTCGGCATACTTGCAGACCATGAGCAGCATGTGCCGGGCATGAAAGAATGCTTCCACAATCGGACGCGTATGTTTCAGCCAGTTGGCATTGTGAGACATGGCAAATTTTTTGTCCGTGCCTTCGGCTACAATTTTAACGAAGTATGAGTTCAGTTTGAGATGCGGCGCCAGAGCCTGCAATTCCGCGACAATTTTCAAGGTCGCAGTTTGTAGATGATAAACCTTGAATGACTGATGATAGAAGCGGTAAATCGGATCTTCGTAGCCCCAATGATCCGAGACGGATGCCAGCAGCGCCTTTAGTCCGGGCAGCCTGCGTTTGGCCGCTGACAGCAATTTTTCGGTCTCCTCCTCGCGGCGTTCCCACGGTTCCTTTTGGGCCGCTTCTTTTCCCGAATTACTTTGGGCGCGAGCCGGTCGTTTTTTGTGTTTTTCTTTTCGCTCTTCGACGATGCCTGGTTTTTTAGTTTTCATATTTTTCAAGCCGCAAATCCAATTCGCGGGCGGTTAATTTCGTCGGTGTCCTGTCCGGCAAACACCTCTGCGAGCGAATAATCACGGGTCTGCGGCAATCTCCGGCCAAGACTTTCGGCCAGGCGGGCGGCTTGGGCGTAGTCGAGCCGGCCAAAGACGCGATGGCAAAGCAGACGACCGGGACGAAGCAGCGCCGGATCAATGTCGGCGGCGGAGCAGTTGATGGTGCAGATGATTTGCAGACGAAGAAAATCAGCGAGCATTCCATCGGACAGATTCAGGAGTGCGCTGACCTGTTCGCGATTGTCAGAACCGCGAGTCATCAGCGCCGCGTCGGAATCCTCCAGGACGACGACGAACTTTTTATTGGAATGAAGCCATCGCTGATCGGTCCAGAAGCCGATAAAATCGGGCTTTGAAAGAATGCCCATCGTCGAAGTTGGGATGAAATAGAATCGGTGCGACTCCTTGAGCACGCCCATGAGGTGGCGGAGATAGAAGGTTTTGCCCGTGCCCGGCTTCCCCTCAAAAATCGAGAGGCCATTGGGTCGTTCACAAAGTTTTTCGACAAAGCTCCGATGCCATTCTCCGCTGCCACTGCCGTAATGAAGGGCAAGGGCTTCCGGTTTGAGAACCGTGCCGGAAGATAAAGAGACTTCTTTGGTTTTGATATTGTCTCCTTCCTGCTGGATAAGATAAAAAATCCCGCCGTCCGAGGCCGTGGGCATGCGGTATTTCTTGCCAAACTGTGTTGCCAGACGCTCAGCTTCAATCGGAGTGGCAGCGAAACCAATAATCCGGTCCTTATCGGCATAAAGAAATGCCCGGGGGCCGAACTGAAAGGTGAGATCATCCCATTCCTTCGTGGTGTTTTTGGCCTCTTTGGAAGAAAGTTTGCGGATGGATCGGAACAGGATTTCGGCATTCTCTGAAATCATCTGATTCAAATCCCATGAACCGTAAAACCGGCAGACATGCAATCGTCCCGCGCCAAATGAAGACATGACGGGAACATGCGGCTTGCGATATGTTTCGACGAAAGCATCCGAATCGGCGAGGTCGCAGATGATGCGTGTTGGAGAATCAGAGTTCCCTTGTTCGTGGATTGCCGGCTCGGACGCTGGCACGGATTGGTGCGTGGCAGTCTTTGGTAATTCAGGTGCTTTGACCATAAGGTGACGGTTTGTTGATCAAAGCATGCACCCGTCGTGACTGCCGTTCAAAGGAACTGAATGTCCCCAATCCCTGTCCCAAGCCGATTTTGCGCTGGACACGTTTTTCCCAAAATGGGAACATTTTATTTGCATCGGGGCGATTCCCATGCAATTATATGCGAGTAATATCGAGAAGGCCGTTGTATGAGCTGGCCAAACGATTTCCCGAAGCGAAAGTTGAATTGGATGCCTGGTTTCACGAGGCGGAGGCAGCCCGTTGGGCCAATCCGGCACAAATCAAAGAAAAATACGGCAGTGCCAGCATTTTGAAGGGGAGCCGGGTCGTGTTCAACATTTGTGGAAACAAATACCGGCTGGTGGTGAAAATAAACTATGCCTACGCGGTGGTGTATGTCCGGTTTGCCGGAACGCACCGGGAATATGATCGAGTCAATGCGGAGGAGATTTAATGAATATTAAAGTGATTAAAACGAAGTCTGAATATGCGGCGGCGCTGGCGCGAATTGAAAAACTCATGGACGCCAGGCCCGGCACTTCGGCTGGCGACGAGTTGGAGATTCTTTCATTGTTGATTCATGATTACGAAGAAAGGGTTTTTCCCATCGCCAAGCCAGACCCGGTGGCGGCGATTCGTTTTCGAATGATGCAACAGGGCCTCACCAACAAAGACTTGGTGCCTTTCCTGGGCAGTCGAAGCCGGGTTTCTGAGGTTCTCTCAGGACATCGAAGCCTCAGCCTGAAAATGATCCGTGCCTTGGTCGGTGGTTTGCGCATCCCGGCTGACGTCTTGCTGGGGGAGATGCAAAGCGCCTGATTCATGGCGCAGGCGGATGCCACTGTATTATTTCGTTTTTTCCACCGCCCGCCGGTTCTTGAATTCCGCCCGGAGCCGGCTGATGCGTTTGGGGCTTGTGCGTGGATCCCATCCGAGACCGGCGCAGAGAAATTCGTGCTTTTTTTCACCTTTCAAGCCGAGCTGGAGGGCTTCTTTGTCGAGTTGCCGAAGTTTCACGGCATCTTTCATTTTTTGGGCTTGTCCTTCGGCAAGAACAGAGCCTTGACGCCCGTGGACGCGAACGCGATGGAGACTGGCAATTGCATCCCAGCGGATGTCTCGCTTCGGGTCAAATGACCAATAGGCGGGAATGTGAATCAGCGTTCCGTAAGGTGTGAGGTTGACGGCAAGTTTGAGCAGGAGCGGTTCATCGTTCTGCATCCCATAGAGGTTCCAACGCAAACAGAACGCATCGAACGCCGCGTGAAAAACATCATCGCGGCGACGCAGGTTGACAGAAAACGACGGGCGCAGGTTGCGCTCTGCGCTCATTGTCCGGCGGATCACGCCCTTATGGTCGCAGTAGGCTTGGACATTGAAGGCCGCTTTGACGCGCGCCCATTGGCGGCGAAGTTGTGGATCGGTGCGGATGGCGAGTTCGTTCTGAGAATACTTGGCCTGCGTTTTGACAAGATTTTCGTAGGCGCCTTTCTGAACGTGGAGTTCGTGGCCGGCCACAGCCGCACAGATGGTTTCGTCCGGTGGCTCAGGAAGCAGGTCAATGAGCAGCCGGTGCCGCACGTTCAGGCGTTTTCCCTTTTCCAGAGTAGCGAGGCAATCCGCCAGCACATCCTGAATATTAAACGGCCATAGCGTTGTCGGGACGAACATCCAGTGGTAAAGCCCTTGCAGTTCTTGAACAACCAAATCATCAAGATCCAAAATGACAGCATGGTAACGACGGAGAGTTTCCCCGGCCCATTCGGCCCGGTCAAAAGCGCGGGCTTGGAGTTTTTTCAGGTCGAGACCGAGTGCTTTGGTCATGGTTTCCGGTTGAACTGGTCAAATCCATTACTGACGGTTGGAAAGGTGTTTTCCACATCAGCATTTACCCGCAACAGCTTCAGGTTGGCTGTGAACCTTTGCTCCATTCACTGATTTTCTCCGCAGGCGCAGGCGCCAGCTTGTCAGCACTTCGTAGCTCACCGAGTTTTTCAGCTTCGCCATGTCGTGCACGGTGATTTCCTCGCCGCCCTGGCGGCCCATGACGACGGCTTCGTCCCACATCTGCGCCTCGGGGATGTCCGTGATGTCCACCATCAGCGCGTCCATCGCGATGCCACCGATGAGCGGGGCGCGTTTGCCGTGGATGAGCGCGCCGCCCTGGTTGCGCACGCGCGGAAAGCCGTCGCCGTAGCCGATGGGCAGCACCGCAATTCGCCGTTCCGACGGCGCGGTGTAACGCATGCCATAACCGACCACTTCGCCGGGTTTCAATTTTTGGATCGCCGCGATGCGCGCTTTCACGGACATGACCGGCTCGATTCCGGGAATCCGCCGGCAGACCGACGACGGGAAAACGCCATACAACAAAATGCCGACGCGGACCATGTCGAGATGCGCGTGCGGCAGATCGAGGAACCCGCGCTGTTGCAGGTGTGCCGGAGCTTCACGGGGATTTTCCGCGCGGCCAGCCCCTGGAGAACTTCGTTGAATCGGGAGAATTGGAGATTGGCAAAGGTCTTGTCCGTTTCATCGGATTGCGCGAAGTGCGTCATCACGCCTTCGAGCGAAAGCGCTTTCTCGGAGCAAATTTGTTCGATGAGCGGCAACGCCTCGTCCCAGCGGACGCCGAAGCGGCTCATGCCCGTGTGAATTTTCACATGCACCGGCACACGTTTGCCGGCCTTTGCCGCCAGGCTCGCGAGTTTGCGGACGGTGTGCGGTTCGTTGACACAGACCGTCAGATTATGTTCGACGCACCAGGGCAATTCTGCTTCCTGCCGTTCGCCGAGCAGCAACAACGGCGCGGTGATGCCGGCATCGCGGAGCGCCATGGCTTCCTCCAGCGTGCTGAGGCCAAACCCCCACGCGCCTTCTTCGAGCGCGATGCGCGCCACGTCGGGCGCGCCGTGGCCGTAAGCCTCGTCCTTCACGACCGCCAGCAATTGCACCTTGCGCGGCAGGTCGCGGCGGATGAGTTGAAAATTGCGGCGCAGCCGCGCGAGATCAATTTCAACCCACGCCGGTCGCAGTGGAAAACTTGTTGAATCAAAATCCATCGAATGTTGCCGCTGTTTAACCACGAATCGTGCCAAATGACACGAAAAATATGGTGTTTGGCGCAATCGGTTTTTCAGGCGCATCCACCTGAGCATTGAAAAGTTCAGTGACTTGCCCCAACGCGGACATTCTTGATTTGCGGATGGTAGATGAGTACCACAGTCGCGTGCAGTCCAAAAATTTCAACCGGCGGCTCGCGGCATGGTTGTTGGCGTTGTTGCTGGTGGTGCTGGGGGCCAAACTTTGGGTGATCCAGGTGTACGGAACGGCCGTTCCCTATTGGGATCAATGGGACGAGGCGAGACTTTTATTCAAGCCCTGGCTGGAGGGGCATCTGACGTGGAACGCATGGTTTGCCCCGCACAACGAGCACCGGATTTTTTTCACCCGCGCGCTGGACTTGTTGGAGTTGTGGTTCAACCGCCAGTGGGACCCCAGGCTGCAGATGGTCATCAACGCGTTCATTCACACCGGCTATGCCTGCGGACTGGCGTATGGCCTGTGGATTTTTACCGGCCGCAAACATGAAGGGTTGATCTGCTTTTTGCTCATGCCGTTTTTCGCCTTTCCTTTTGCGGCTGAAAATACGATTCACGGCTTTCATTCCCAGGAATATTTTTTGAGCATTTTTGCCGTTGTCACGATCATCGGACTGGGGTTCGGTTCGCCGGGTGGCGGCTGGTGGTTTTGCGGGCTTGCAACGGCGGTGATGTCCCTCTTTACGATGGGGTCCGGTTTGTTGGCTTCCCTGGCCGTTATCGGGTTGCTGCTTCTTCGCCGGTTGAAGCGGCGGGGCACCATTCAAGGTCAATGGATTACCCTTGGTTGCAGTCTGGCGGTTTTTATTTCCGGCCTGATCCTGGATGTTGCCATTCAAAAACACGGGCATTATCGGGCCGGACGGTTTTTGACATTTGGGGA
>Ga0187880_1002780_pt1 | contig 13508 bp, 9 predicted proteins | sample June2016WEW_19_4_FD_132998 | JGI IMG/M metagenome (GOLD analysis project Ga0187880, IMG submission 132998) | Peatland microbial communities from SPRUCE experiment site at the Marcell Experimental Forest, Minnesota, USA - June2016WEW_19_40 | ecosystem: Environmental > Terrestrial > Soil > Wetlands...
CCGCCTCGGTCCGCTTCCACGAACCGGCGGGACTGGTCTGGGCGTAAAGATGGCCGGACGCTCTGGAAGCACATTGAGCGGATGGGCAAGCTCGGCCTGCGGATCGAGGAGTGCGACAGCGGCAAGCAACCCGTCCCGCCATGCCGGTTCTAGATGATCGGAGCGATTGCGCGCTCGATGGGAGCCAAGGTGCTGAGCTCGGACAAAACCGGGTTTGCCGGATGCGCGAGGGTGGACCCCGGGACAGGCTTGGAATACTCGCCCTGGTAGCGGGCAAGGATCTTCCGCACCCGGGCGAGACGCCTGGTTGACCCGCAGGCGGGACGCCTATGCTACCTTGGCGAGCAAACGTGCCGCAAAGCCTGACCTGCCTTCGCGCCGGTGTGCTCGCCGTTCTTGATCACCGGGATGCCGTTTACGAGGACATAGGGGATGCCGGTGGCATAATGGTGAGGGTCCATGTAGGTGGCGTTGTCCTGAATCTTGTCGGGGTCGAACACCACGATGTCGGCCCAGTTGCCCTCGCGCAGTTCGCCGCGGCCCTTGAAGTGGAAGGTACTCGCCGGCAGGCTGGTCATCTTGCGGATGGCGTCCTCCAGGCGCAGCACCTTTAACTCACGGACATAGCGGGCCAGGACGCGGGCGTTATTGCCGTAACCGCGTGGGTGCGGCATCCCTTCGCCCAGCTTCCGCAACCCGCTGTCGCAGGCGATCATGGTGTTCGGGTGGCGCATGAAGGTCTTAGGATCGTCCTCGCTCATACCGTGGAAGACGCCGCTGGCGCCGCCGCTGGCTTGAATCGCCAGGACCGTCTCGATCTGGTCGTCGAGTGAATCGGCGCCGCGCTTCGCCTTCGCGGCTTCTGCGATGCTGAGCCCGTCGAGTGACTTGTCTTGTTTGCAGGACGCGATCACGGCGTAGGAGTAGTCCTCCCGCCCTTTGCTGCGCAGATTCTTCTTCATGTCCAAAACCATGGCCGCCTTCTGTGCTGGATCGGCGATGCGCTTCCGAAACTCGCTCCGGCCTCCTTCCAGCGCCCAATCGGGGACCAATTGGCTCAGGCCCGTACTTGAGGCGGTGTAGGCATATTGATCCTGGGTGACGTCCAGCGTCGAACCGCCACAATTGCCGGCAACAATCGTGGTGCCGCCCATGCGAACGAAGTTCTCCGCCCGCGGCATCTCGGCCACATCATCGGCGTGCGTGTGGACGTCGATGAAGCCGGGCGCAACGATGAGGCCCCGCGCATCAATCTCGGTCTTGGCATCGCCGAAGACTCGGCCAATCGCCGCAATGCGTCCGTCCTTGACGGCCACGTCGGCGTAGAAGGCTGGATTGCCGGAGCCGTCCACCAGGCGGCCATGGCGGATGACGACGTCATAGGTTTGGGAGTGCAGTCGGGATGGGATGGCAGCCACCAACAAGGCAAGCAGGCAAGCGAGACGGCGTTTCATCGTTTTCTTTATACCCGGGAGTGTGGCGGAGCGCTATAGCAAGGTGCATCTGCAACTGTTCAGGTAGTGGAGCGGGCGTCTCGCCTGCCTGGGGGGCGTCTCGTCCTCGGTCCGGGCAACGCGGGCGAAACGCCCGGTGCGGCAGGCGAGACGCCCGCCCCACTGCCTGGACTGCTACGTGCATTTCACTTTACTTGCCAAACGGCTTTGGGGGTTACATAGTTACATCGTCAAGCGTGGAGGAACGAATGAATAGCAAAGCGTTGTGGGACAGGATCGAAGTGGTAGAGGGCGATATCACAAAGCAGGCGGTGGAGGCCATCGTCAACGCCGCGAACACCACCCTGCTGGGCGGGGGCGGCGTGGACGGCGCGATTCATCGCGCCGCCGGACCGGAGCTGCTGGAGGAGTGCCGGAAGCTGGGCGGCTGCGCGACCGGGCAGGCGAAGATCACCAAGGGCTACCGGTTGCGGGCCAAATGGGTCATTCATACGGTTGGCCCGGTCTGGCGCGATGGGCGGCACGACGTAGATGGGCTGCTCGCAAGCTGCTATCGAAGCTGCTTTGCCTTGGCCGTGGAGCATGGCATTCGCAGCATCGCTTTTCCTTCTATCAGCACCGGCGCCTACGGCTTTCCGATGGAGCGGGCCGCCCCGATCGCGGTGCGTGAGGCCAAGAGCTTCCTGGAAGGAAATGCAACGGTAGAACGGGTGGTGCTGGTCTGCTTTGGCATGAGTGCTTACGACACCCATGCAAGAGTGGTGAACGGGAGTTGAGTGAGAGCCGAGGCCCTCGCTTGGAGCGGAAGGAAGCGCCACTAGCAGCGCGCCAATCAATAGCAGTCGCAACTACTATCCGCGAATCGCGCGAATTGGGAACCGGCAGCAAGAACCAGGAAGAACGCGGCGTGGCTCAAGGCGGATTGGCCCACACTCTTGCAGTTTCGGTTGCGGCTTAGCTGCACGGCGGCTCCGCGGCGAACAACTCCGTTATGGTCAACTGGAATTCGGGTAACAGCTTCTCTGTCAGAAGCTCATGCCCTGCCAAGATGCTCTTGAGTATGAGGCCGTATTCGTTGCTGTGATAGACCTCCACGTTATCATAGCGTGGATCAATCATCCACAGGCGCGGCAACTTCATCTCCTCGTAGATCTGCTTCTTGATGACGGTGTCCGGCTGGTGGTCGTCCGAACTGACAATCTCGGCGGCGAGCCAGACTTTGCCCGTCGCAGCGGCTACCAGAGCCAGGTCCGGGCATACCATGTGTCTCAGTGAAAGCCTGACCTCCGAGCGCGGGGCAAGCAAACGCGTGCCGGCGAAGTTCGCGACGCTCGCCTTCATCCATTTGTGAAGGCGGCCGCAAATCAATTCGTGCCGTGCGCCGGGTGCCCGGCGCGCCAGGGGTGCTCCGTTGAGCATCTCCGCATACGTCGCGCTCATGCCTTGCGTAGAACACTACGCAGAAAGCGGCCCGTGTGCGAGCGTTTGTTGCGGGCGATATGCTCCGGCGTGCCCTCGGCCACGATGCGCCCGCCGCCGTCGCCGCCTTCGGGGCCGAGGTCAATGACCCAATCAGCTTCGGCTATGAGGTCGAGGTTATGTTCGATGACGATCACCGAATGGCCGGCATCCACCAGCCGCTGCAGCACCTCAACTAGCCGCTGCACGTCCGCCATGTGCAAGCCGATGGTCGGTTCTTCGAGGATAAACACGTTCCGCTTCGGCAGGCGGTCGAGCAGGTGCGGCTCCTTCAGGCCGGCGAGCAAATGGCTTACGAGCTTCACCCGCTGCGCTTCCCCGCCGCTGAGCGTGGGACTCGTCTGGCCGAGCTTAAGATAACCCAAGCCGGTATCGCACAGCGCCTGCAACGGGCGCCTGATCTTCGGCAGGCTGGCAAAGAAGTCCAGCGCCTCCTCCACTGACATCTCCAGCACCGCGGCAACGTTTTTGCCGTGATACTCGATGTCGAGCGTCTCGCGATTGAAGCGCGTCCCGCCGCAGACCTCGCATCGCACGAAAGCGGGCGGCAGGAAGTTCATTTCCAGCTTGATCGTGCCCGCGCCCTCGCACTCGGGGCAACGGCCTTGCGCGCTATTGAAGGAGAACCGGCTGGGCGAATAGCCGCGCAACCGCGCCTCGGGGACTTGCGCAAACAACTGGCGGATGTCATCAAAGAAGCCGACGTAAGTGGCCGGGATCGAGCGCGGCGTGCGGCCGATTGGGGACTGGTCCACTTCGTAGACGGACTGGATCGAGTCGAAGCCGGTTACGACTGTTGCGTGTTGCGTGTTGCGTGCTGCGTGTTGCGTGTTGCGTGTTGCGTGATGCGTGATGCGTGATTTGAGCGCGGGGAGGAGGCATTCGCGGATGAGGGTGCTTTTGCCGGAGCCGCTTACGCCGGTCACCAGAACGAGCCGCCCCAGTGGGAACCGCACCGTCAGGTCCTTCAGGTTATTCTTGCTCGCGCCACTGAGCGTTAGCCAGCCGCTGGCCTCCTTCTTTGCAGTAGCCGATCCCGCGAAGCGCGAGCGGCTCCAAACCTCCCCCCCCTCCTCACTTCGGCCTTCGATCCTCGGATTTCGGCCTTCCTTCGGCCTTCGACCTTCGGACTTCGGGTTTCCGACCTTTCGTCGCTTCCCCCGCGTGGGGAACTGCTTATGCGCCCGCAAGCACTTCCCGGTGACCGACTCCGGGTGCCGCAGCAACTCAGCCAGCGTGCCGGTGGCGACGACCTCGCCGCCGTGCACACCCGGCCCCGGGCCAAGGTCAATAATGTAATCCGCGCTCCGCATGGTCGCCTCGTCGTGCTCGACCACAAGCACCGAGTTGCCGCGCGCCTTGAGCTTTTGGAGCGCCGCCAGCAATTGCTCGTTGTCGCGCGCGTGGAGGCCGATTGTGGGTTCGCCCAGGATGTAGAGCACGCCACTCAGGTTAGAGCCCAGTTGTGCGGCCAGCCGGATACGCTGGCCCTCACCACCGGACAGCGTGGGGACACCGCGTCCAAGCTGCAAATAGCCCAGGCCGACTTCGCCCAGGAACTTCAGCCGCTCGCGTATCTCCGGCAGTATATCGCGCGCGATAGCGGCGGCGCGGCCCTTGAACTGGATCTTGCCGAACAAGCGGCTGGCGTCTTCGACCGGCATTTGTCCGAACGCGTCAATCGTAGGCGCGCTGTCCGAATCGAAGACCGGTGATTGGAAGTTGGCGATGCGCAGCCGCACCGCCCGGGCGATGGGATTCAACCGCGCGCCTCCGCAGTCGGGACAAATCTCCCGTTCCCCCTCCTGCCAGCTATACCACGACTCCTCGATGGCATCAGCGCGTGCGCCGCGGTCCACGTCGGGCAGATAGAACAGCTCGCCGAAACCGCGGCAGCGCGGGCACCAGCCCTGGGGTGAGTTGTAGCTGAAGTTCTTCGGGTCGAGCGCCTCGAACGAGCGACCGCATTTCGGGCAAGCGCGTTCCGTGGAATGGACGCTCGTATGCCTGTGATTATCCAAGGCAAACAACGTGCCTTGGCCGAGCTTAAGCGTCTCGTCAATAAGCTGCTGCGCCTCCAGGTAGGGCGCGCTGTCCCCAGCGCGCCGCCCCGCGCCACGACCGGACCTCGGCCTGCCAGCAGCCTCCCGACCCCTCTTCCGCTCCCGTTGCCTGGCATCCAGTACGCCCACCACGATCTCAACGTCGTGTTCCCGGAAACGGTCCAGGCGCAAGCGCTCACTGGTGGGATACAATTTCCCGTCCGCCCGGACCTCGGCATAGCCGTGGCTGGCGGCCCATTCGGCCACATCGGTGTGGAAGCCCTTGCGATTCCTCACCACCGGCGCCAGCAAAAGCAAGTTGCCGCGCTGACGCAGTTCATGCCGCAACCGCCGGCCCAGTTCATCGCGTGTCTGGGCCTCGACCGGCACCTGGCAATCCGGACAGAACTGCGTTCCCAGCCGTGCAAAGAGCAGCCGGATGAAATGATAGACCTCCGTGACCGTGGCCACGGTGCTCTTGCCCCCGCCGCGGCTGGTGCGCTGCTCGATGCTGACCGTAGGGGGGATGCCGGTGATCAGGTCCACGTCCGGCCGCGACAATTGCTCCACGAACTGCCGGGCATAGACATTCATCGAGTCGAGAAAACGCCGCTGTCCCTCCGCAAACAGCAGGTCAAACGCCAGCGTGCTCTTGCCCGAGCCGCTCACGCCGGTCACTACGACAAACCGCCCGCGGGGCACCGTGAGCGACACATTCTTCAGATTGTGCTCCCGCGCCCCGTGAATCGCTATGGCCTGGTCCTGCCGTCCGCTCGACTCTCGATCATCAAACACCGCTATTCCTTAGCACATAAAGCAGGCGCGCGAAAAAGGTTTTGGCCTGACCGCAGAGATCAGCGCCCATCCAACCTCCGTCGCCTTTTGCCGGCTTTCCCCGGGCATTGGGCTGGCATGTGCCTGGCTTTGGCCGGCCTTGCTCCTCCTTTCTGCTTTCTACTTTCTGCTTTCTGCTTTTGCTTTAAGGTGGCTTTGATGTCGCATTGCAGTGCGTTTGGGGTGGCGTCGCGCCGCCTTCATCATTCTTCATTCTACCTCCTCCATTCGCCTTATGGTCCCTAGCAGGGCCTTAGCACCACCCAAGCAGTGCAATAGTTCCAAGCATGTTCCAAGCATGTTCCTAGGATGTTCCTTGCTTGTTCCTAGCTTTCCACTCCTCTCATTTCCCGGGCCCGCACCCAACGCTCCTCCCCGGGCACTAGGCCATAATTTACAGACGTCGGAAGCGTTGCCAAGGTTACAGCGGGCTTCGAATCGCTTTTGGCAGCAACAAACGCCGACGGCTGATTCAAGCCGCTTTGGCCTTCATCCAAGCGGGGCTCCTCTCACGTCTCCTGCAACTTCCCGAATCCTCTTGGTTTTTCCCTACCCATGGCTATCCTCTGCCGCGGCAAATGGCTGTCGAATCCAAACCGCTCTTCCACCCGGAAGTCCTGCGCCAGCAGGTGCGGTCATTCAATCTGCCGGAGCAAACGGGCGCCTGGCAGCCCAAACTCCAGCACTGGGCCGAACTCATCACTTCCGGCCGCGCCGACGCGTTCAAGGAAACCGCCTTGCTCCCCGACTTCCTGACCGACATCTTCTGCGGCCTGCTCGGCTACACGGGCCCGGCCGAGGCCGCCGACACCTACACCCTTTCCCGCGAACGCCATGTCGAGGTGGACGGCAAGTTCGCCGATGCCGTCCTGGGCCGCTTCCAGAAGGACTCGGCACAATTCATAGCCGTCCTGGAAGGCAAGGGCACCCGCGACCCGCTGGACCGCCCGTTCGCCGGGCGGCGCATGTCCGCTGTGGACCAGGCGTACCGCTACGCTATCAACCTCCCCTGCGACTGGATCATCGTCACCTCGATGCGCGAGACGCGGCTGTATTACAAAGGCGCGCACCAGCAGGCCTACGAACTCTTCGAGACCGTCCGCCTGGCCACCGATGAGGTCCTGCTCAAACGCTTTGTCTCCCTCCTCGGCGCCGAACGCGTCGTGTCCGCGCAACGCGAGTCTCATTTGTACTCCCTGCTCCGCGCCTCGGAAACCATCGGGCGCGCGCTCACCAACCAGTTCTACGCCCTCTACGCCGACATCCGCCAGCGCGTCCTCACCCGCCTGTGCCGCGAGAACTCAACCCTCGCCCCGCCCGAAATCCTGCGCTGCACCCAGAAGCTGCTGGACCGGGTCCTGTTCTGCGCCTTCTGCGAATGCCGCGGCCTGCTCCCCGCCGAAACCCTCAAGCGCGCCTTCGAGCACCGCGACCCTTACAATCGCCGGCCCGTGTGGCTCAACTTCCGCGGCCTGTTCCGCGCCATTGACGAAAGCAATGCCGCCCTGAACATCCCCGCCTACAACGGCGGCCTCTTCGCCACCGACCCGGCGCTCGACGCCCTCCAGGTGCCGGACGAGGTCTGCGCCTATTTCAAAGACCTCGGCGATTACGATTACCGCCCCGCGCGCGAACTGGCCGACGCGGACGAGAACACCGAAGTCCGGTCGGTCGTTGATGCGGACAAGCGCTACAAGGCCTTCGACGCCCTGACGGGGCGTCGCCAACATTCTCGTTCGCTGCTCTTGCCGAAGGGGTAATGTGCTGCAACAATACTCCAAAATTGATGCCTGAGATTCTTCACAGTGAGCGACAAAACCATGTGTTCAGTGCCGTTCTTCGCGGCCTTGGGCGCCTTGGATATCGCGATGATTTGCTGCGAAGGAATTATTCCTTCACTGATTGGTTTGCTAGCGAGCCAGAGGCCCCAACCGTTTCTGTGGCGGCTTTTGGCAGAAGCCCTGAGGACTACGACTCAGCCTGCATCGCTGTAGTGTTGAACGGGAGGACACAGGAGGTCTCCAGGTGTCGTGCATTAGGCGCGCCGTTCGCCATCGAGGTTCAGGATGATGGCATCGTGCCTTGGCGAATCGGCCGGGATGACCGAACTACGCAACCGACGAGCGGGCGGATCGCGTCCGCGGCGATGGAGCGATTCTTCCGTACTATCGAAACCAAGTGGAGTCCCGGCGCGGTTTTGCGAGCCAAAAACATTGGCAAACCCGTCGGTCCCGCTGGACTTGACTGGGTGGACACGGGCCTCATTCCCGCATTGGAGGCAGAGGTCAGCACAAAACTCGACCGCATGCTGCGGCGTGCGCTGCAAGATGGCCGAAGCTCCCATCGGCGCAGTGCGGGCCACCAACCCGACGATGAATCGCTGTTTCGTTTGGTATTCCGGTTGTTGGCGGCAAAGGTGTTCAAGGATCGGCGCGTCCTCGGGTTCCTTCAACTAGACGCCCTGTCCGATCCTCGCGAGGCGCTCCGGAAAGTCTGCGATTATTACAAAGAGCCTCAAAACCACACCGCCGATCTTGACACGCAGCACGCGGTTGCGGCGGCTTTGTGGACGGGATTCGGCTTCCAAAACCTATCTGTCGATGTTCTGGCGCTCATCGCTGAAAACACTCTGGTGGATGAAGACCTACGCAGGTTGTATGGTATCCACAGCACACCCAGGAGCATCGCACGCTACATGGTCGAGCACTTGCCGGTTGAGCAGCTTGCTGAGGACGAGCGAGTTGTAGTGGAGCCTTGTGCCGGCCATGCCGTGTTTCTCGTTGCAGCTCTCAAGCGACTGCGCGACCTGCTCGGCCCGGATTGGAGCGGCCAGGAACGGCATCGTTATTTCGTAAAGCGCCTGTTCGGCTTTGAGCAGGACGCCTTTGCCCGGGAAGTCAGCAAGCTGTGCCTTACACTGGCCGACTTCCCGAATCCCAACGGTTGGAACTTGGAGAAGTCCGATGTTTTCACCTCTCGCAAGCTTGGTGAGTCGTTGGGAGATGCCCGAATCGTCCTGTGCAATCCTCCGTTTGAGGAATTCAAAAGGCCGGAACGAGCACACTATGGATCTACAGTCGGCGCATCGAAGCCTTTGGAGGTCCTCAGGCGCGTGCTCCAGCACACCCACCGTACGGCAATGATTGGCTTTGTCCTGCCCCGCCCGTTCCTGGACGGCCAGAGCTATCGTGCCATTCGACGACAGATCGCCGAGCGCTTTGCTGCGGTGGACTTGGTCGCGCTGCCAGACAAGGTCTTCCGTCACGCCGAGGTGGAAACGGTCTTACTGATGGCCCATTCACCGGCCGAGCACGAGCGCACCCGTGTGCATTTTGCCGAAGTGCTCAAGCCGCAGTTGGCGGGCTTTCTCACCGATGGGACAGTGACTCGAGCGGACGATGCTACGTTCACACCGGCAGATGCGGAGTCGAGAGGCTTCCATGTGCCTGTCCTGCAAGAAGTCTGGGATCACCTGGCACATCTACCCAAGCTCGGGTCTGTTGCCGAGATTCATCGGGGCGTGGAATGGCAGGCACCCTTCAACGAAGTAAAATACGTTTCAAAGAACGAGCGGCCTGGTTGGCTCCGCGGGTTGAGGAACGTGCAGGAAGGCTTTCAGGCTTTCTCCCTGCCCAAACCAAGCTGGCTGAATCCGGATCCCCGGTTCCGGCGAGGGAATGCGTGGGACTTGCCCTGGGAACGCCCGAAAGTGGTTGCGAACGCCGTCACGAAAGCACGTGGAGCATGGCGACTCGCAGCAGCACCGGATGAATCGGGCCTGGTCTGCACTCAAAGCTATTCGTGCCTTTGGCCGACCAAGCAGTGGAGCATTAAGGGATTGGCAGCCGTGATGAATTCACCTGTCTTTTCGGCGTTCGCAGCGAGTCGGGAAGGCAAGCGCCACGTCCGAAAGGTTACTTTGAAGAGTTGTCCCCTGCCGAATATGTCGCCTAGCGACATAGCAGCGCTCGACACTCTCGTGGACGACTATGTCGCGGTTATGAACGAGCAACCCGAATCACGATTTGAACTTTGGGGCGGCGGCTCATGGGAGGAACGAGCGAAACGAATTCAGCTCCAAATGGATGCGCTCATCCTGAAGGGCTACGGATTGCCACCGTGGCTGGAGCGGAAGCTCCTCGATTTCTTCCGGGGTGAACGCAGGCCGGTGCCATTTGAGTTTGGCGACTACTTCCCCGCCGACTTTGCGCCAAACATTCCGCTATGGCGCTACATCTCGCCTTCGTTCCAGGCAAGCCGCCCGCAGATCATCAACCCACATCTGCCCGAACTGCGGGACAAAGAATTGACCGCGGCCCTGGGAGAGTGCGCTTGATTCCGATGAACGAAGCGTACCTGCTGGACACGAACGTGATTTGCGCGCTGGCCGACGCGAACCACTCAGGTCACGCGCCTGTGCGCCAACGCTTCCAGCAGGTGGATCCGCAATTCGTCCTGCTTCCGACAATGGCAGTCGCTGAAATGGAGTTCGGCATGGCGCGAGCCGCGAATGTTAGACCCGAGAAGAGGGAGGAATTGCGCCGGTTTATCGCCCGATTTGAGCAAGTGCCCTTCGATGAGAACTGTGTGCTGCCGTATTCCATTGTCCGCGCAGAATTATGGCGGGTGCACGGGACAACCCGGCAGCAGGGAAAGCGATTTGTCTATGACGAGAAGCGCCCGGAACAGCTTTGTGAGAAAATTACCGGCACGGAACTCGGGATCGATGAGCCGGACCTCATCATTGCCAGCGTAGCAATAGCGCAGAACCTAGTGCTGGTCACCAATGACACGAAAGCGGGCATGAGTCGCGTGAAGGAGGCGGCGGAGAAGGTTTACCGCGATGGTTTGTTCCGCATCCAGCTTCGCACAAAGAATTGGCTGTCGACCGTGTCGGGCTCATAGCCCAAGCAACAAGCTTCTCGCCCTGGCCGAGCTGGGCTCCAACACCTGGGTAAGCGAAGTGAAGCGCATCCGGGGAAAAAGGCAGCCGCTGCCCGAAGGGCACCAGGCGGGTCTTCTCCGTGTGCAGTTTCAATCCGTATTTCTCGAATCGCCGGAAGAGCACCGCATACACTTTCTCCGCGTCTTCCTGATATTCGAAGCCGAGGATATAGTCGTCGGCAAACCGCACCAGCAGGGTTCTGCCCTTCATGCGCGGTTTGACACTCTCCAGGTACCAACAGTCCAGCACGTAATGCAGGTAGATGTTCGCCAGCAACGGCGAAATCACCCCGCCTTGGGGCGTGCCCGCTTCCGGGTAGCTCACTTGCCCCCGGTCCAGCACTCCCGCGTGCAGCCATTTGCCAATTAATCGGCGTATCACTCCATCTCGCACCCGTAGGTCGAGCCACTCTCCCAAGATGCCGTGCTTCAGTGTGTCGAAATACTTCCGCACATCCACGTCGAGTATCCACTTTATCCGATGCGTCATGCACTGGCCCCAAATGCAGGCCAAGGCTTCGTGGGCCGAGCGTCCAGGCCGAAACCCATACGAGAAGCACTTGAAGTCCTGCTCATAGATGGGCTCCAGCAACATGGCCACTGCCCGCTGAAGCACTTTGTCCTCGATGGTCGGCATCCCAATCGGACGAGTCTCCTTGCCGTCGCCTTTGGGGATATGCACCCGTTTGACTGGCGGCGCGACATAGCTCCCGCTTTTGACCCGGTCCAGCAGACCACGCAGGTTCTTTTCCAAGTCCGTGCCGTAGTCGGCCCAACTCTGGCCATCGACTCCGGGTGCGCTGTCCGGTTTGACTCGTTCGTAGGCTGCCTTGAGCCATTCCACCTTCAGATAGTGATTAAGCGACGTGAACACCTCTTGGGGGCGTTCTCGCGCCACTTGCGCTATCCGTTGTTGTATCGTGAACACGTGTTCTGATCTCTGTGTATCATTCATGTTTCCCAACAACAGTTCCGTAACCCGACCGCCCCCTTCCCTACTCCCCGGCTCGGACGGGACTCCTTCGCCGGTTTTCCATCGGTACTATGAGGCGGTTACGACTGCCGTAGTTTCCCGCTCTGCCCTCCGCTTCTCTAGCGTTGGACCGGGCGGCCTTGTGGTTGACTTCGCTGGTTCGCTCGTCCAGGCCGGGAAGTCCGCGACCTGCACGCCTGGGTGTTGTTGGCCGGTTTCACCCCGCTCCGGCTGTTGGTCCCAAGGGACCTACGGCTCTCCCAAGTTCCCAGAGAACCCCATTGTGCCTTTGCCCTGCTCTCAGACTCCGGCCGAGCCTTGGTGCCTAGCCTTCACGGCACCTTGGTGCTGCCCCCCGGTCATTGGGACGAGGAGGGCCTCCGCGACATTGCTGCTTTCGGAGCTCTATCACACGGCCTCAGCACTGGCTGTTTACGCTTCGTGCCGCCATCACTGGCGACGACGCAAAATTCGCTTCCGGGGGGTGGCCAATCTTTCCCGGGTGGGATTGCAGTTCACCCACTGAGTTCTGTTGGGAAGTTTCCGCCTTACGGCTTCCCCTTCCCCTGGGCTTTGCTTGGCGCGACCCAATTTCTGCTTTTCGGCACGCCCTCCCGCGCCCTCGCCGCCGAAACCTGGAAACTGGAGCGCACCCTCAGCGACCTCGTCAACCAGGCCTACGCCATGACCCCGGCGGAGATGGAGCTGCTGTGGCAAACCGCCCCGCCCTGGATGCCCATCCCGCCGCCCGTATAGCACGCCCAATCGCTACCCTGGAACCGACGGACAAGTGCCACGATCCTCTCATTGACGCCAAGGTCCCCTTCGGTAGGATCGTGCCATGCTTGATGAGACCCAAACCGATTCTCCCTCACCCAGCCCGCGTTGAGTACAAGCGAGCGCCCGAAAAGGAAGTTCCGTTGGAAGCAAGTTGTGATGAAATAGAGACGGGTGCCGAAACTGCTTGCCGCGAGTGGGTACCGTCCCCGGGGCCGGGCGGCGTCCACTTCGTAGCGACCGGGGCCGGGGTGTGCACGCGGGCGGTGAAGCCGGCGCTCTGGGCGATCCTGATCCTCTGCGCGGCCGTTGCAGCGCCAGGGCGCGCGGCATCATTGTCCGATCCGGACGTGGACGCCTACGATGTCCGCGTGGGGACGGAGACTTTTGCAGGGCTGTATCACTTCACGACGAACACGTTGCTGGTGGAGACGGCGGAGGCCATCACCAACTTGGGAAGCGACACGATCAAGTTCTACATGGGCACCAACACGAGCTTCCAAAGCGGGGTAACATTGGGGCCGGGGATTACGAATTTGTTGACGCTCGCCCGCGACGAACCTTCCTATCGCCAGGTGCTGGACATGCCATTCCGGCACTACCTCATGTGGGAGTATCCGTTGTCCAATCCGGAGGGGCCTTTCTCGGATGGAGACTACACCCCGACGGAACAGGCGAACGATTACCGGGAGATGTACGACTTGACCTGCTATTTGCTCACAAACTACAACAACTCGAAGAAGACCTTTTATCTGGGCCACTGGGAGGGGGACGGTTCGCTCGATGTGAACAACTGGTCCACCAACCCGAGCCCGGCGGTGGTTTCGAGCATGATCCAGTGGGAAAACAACCGACAAAAGGCCGTTGACGATGCCAAGAACGCCACCACGTCCAGCAACGTGAATGTCTATTACTACGCGGAAGCCAACCGGGTGCGGGACGCGATGAACAACGGCACGAACAACAACGTGCGCATGATCAACGCCGTCATCCCTTACGTCACCA